>Ga0075327_1000034_pt1 | contig 28076 bp, 26 predicted proteins | sample MayberrySE_Catta_2_FD_120056 | JGI IMG/M metagenome (GOLD analysis project Ga0075327, IMG submission 120056) | Natural and restored wetland microbial communities from the San Francisco Bay, California, USA, that impact long-term carbon... | ecosystem: Environmental > Terrestrial > Soil >...
AGCGTATCCGCGACGTGCGCCAGGGCCCCGATGGCCTAATCTACGTCCTCACGGACGAAGACCCGGGGGCCCTCCTCAGGATCGAGCCGGTGGAGTGACGGCTTCGAGCTGCCGTGGACCGAGGCGATTCGCGAGGAGCGCGACCGAAGGGGCTAGAGCGGCGCCCCCCGCCTAAGCAACCGAACCAGGATGCTCGCGCGCTCGACGGGCCCGTCGGCCTCGAGCAGCTCGAGCCGCTCCGCGGGCTCGAGGGGGAGCATGATCGAGAGGTCGTCGATGGCCCGGTCGTCCGGAAGCCCGGATGAGGGCAGCGGGGCCATGGGGAATGCCAGGCGCACGGCGCCCTCTACCTGTCGGCGCCTCGAGGCGAGGGCGTCGGGGTCGCCGACCTCCGACTCCGGGAGCTCCTCGACCGACGCCAGCCGGTAGGAGCGGCTCTGGTCCTCGCTGACGACGCGGAACTTCGTGAGGCCCTGGAGCGCGATGTTGTACCGCCCGTCGGGGAGCTGCTCGGACGCGACGATCCTCCCGGCGCAGCCCAGGTCGTAGATGGGTGGCCGGCCCTCGTACTCCTGCTCATAGCCCGGCTGTAGCATGACCATCCCGATGATGCTGTCGCCCGCGAGCGCGTCGGCGATCATCGCGCGGTAGCGCGGCTCGAAGATATGGAACGGCTGCGTGCTGTTCGGGAACAGCGTCATGTCCGGAAGCGGGAAGATCGGGATCGCCTCCGGAAGCTGCTCGGATCCGGGCGAGGTCTGGGCCGCCGTGGGCGGCGCGGCAAAGAGGGCGGCGGCCAGGGCGACGACCCAACCGCACTTCGTCGGTCTCATGCTCGCTCCCGGTGCGGCCGCCCGCGATGACGTCAACGATCGTACGTGAGTAACTTGCTCGCTGCTCGGCCGTACCGCCAACCTTCCGTGCCCCGGTGACGACGACGACCTCCGCACGATCCGCCCGCCTCTGGCCGCCGGTCGATCCCGGGCGCGACCACGTCTCGGGACCCGAATCCGCGCCGGTCACCCTCGTGGAATACGGTGACTATCAATGCGGCTACTGCCGCCGCGCGCACCGTGGAGTGATCAGGCTCCGCGAAGAGCGCGCTCCGGGCGAGGTTCGCTACGTCTTCCGCCACCTCCCCAACCGGCGGGTCCACGAGCACGCTGAGCTGGCAGCGCAGGCGGCGGAGGCCGCCGCTGCCCAGGGGCGCTTCTGGGAGATGCACGACCACCTCCTCTCGGGCGCGACAAGCCTCGACCGGGAAGGACTACTCACGGCCGCGACGGCCGTGGGACTCGACGCGGCGCGCTTCGCTCGTGAGCTCGATGACGGCGCGTACGCCGCGCGCGTGGAGGAGGACGTGCGGAGCGCGGAGCGGAGCGGGGCCCACTCCACTCCGACCTTCTACGTCGACGGGCGACGCTACGACGGCCCCTGGGACGTCGAGTCCCTCCTCGACGAGATCCGCAAGCCGCTCGGCTGGCGGCTCCGCCTGCTCGCTACGCAGTTCGCGGGGCTCTCCACGTCGAGTGGGCTGCTCATGCTCCTCGGCGTGATCATCGCCCTTGCCTGGGTCAACTCACCCTGGGCCGCGAGCTACGAGCGGTGGTGGGGCACGACGCTGTCGATCGGCCTCGGCTCCAGCGCGATCTCCATGTCGTTGAGGGGGTGGGTCAACGAGGGCCTCATCGTCCTCTTCTTCCTCGTCGTCTCACTCGAGGTGCGGCGCGAGGTGACGATCGGCGACCTGGCCAGTCCGCGGCGCGCCACCCTGCCGCTCGCTGCGGGTGTCGCGGGCATGCTCGCGCCCGCGCTCATCTACACCTTCTTCAATGCCGGTACGGCCACGGCACACGGCTGGGGCGTGCCGATGGGATCCGATACCGCGTTCGCCCTCGGGCTGCTCGCGATCCTCGGGCCCCGTGTGCCGCATTCGCTCCGTGTGTTCGTCGCGACCGCCGCGATCGTCGACGACGTCGGCTCCGTCCTCGTCATCTCACTCTTCTACTCGTCGGACGTCGCCCTGCCGAGCGTAGGGCTCGCGGTTCTCCTCTGGGCGCTCACCTTGGCCTGCAACCGCGCGCGCATCTACCGCGCCCTACCCTACGTCGTGATCGGGCTGCTCCTTTGGCTGGCCATGCTCAACGCGGGCATCCCCACGTCGCTCGCCGGCGTTCTCCTCGCGTTCGCGATCCCCACGCGGAGCGCCCCTGTGGCCTCGACGCTCATGGCGCAAGCGGAGTCGCTCCTCCAGAGCGTGGACAAGCCCCCGGTCGGCGAGGTCACCCCCGCCCGCTATCAAGCCGCGGTTCGGGCGCTCGAAGCGATGGTCGAGCGCTTCCTGTCACCGGCTCAGCGCGTCGGACGCGATCTCCAGCCCTGGTCCGCATATCTGGTGCTGCCGCTGTTCGCCCTGGCGAACGCGGGGGTGACCCTCACCATGGCCCCGGGCGCCCTGCTCGAGCCGGTCGCGATGGGATCGGCGCTCGGCCTCCTCGTCGGGAAGCCCGTGGGCATCACGGCCGGCGCGTGGCTGTCCGTCCGAGCGGGGCTGGCCACCAAGCCGGACGACTTCAAGTGGCCGCAGGTGGTCGGCGCCGGCACGTTGTGCGGCATCGGCTTCACGATGTCGTTCTTCATCGCGGGATTGGCCTTCTCGAACCCCGACACGCTGGCGTTGGCGAAGGTCGCCGTGCTCGCCGCGTCCGTCGTCGCGGGCTCGGCCGGTTGGCTCACCCTCTACGCGTGGAACGAGCGCTGGAGACGGAGGATCCGGCGCGCCGCCGACGCGACTGAAGTGAAGGCGTAGGACGCGGCCGCCGGCACGCGCGGGAACCTCCTCGCCAACCGGCTGCGTGAGATCAATGATGGACGCAAGCCACACTTCTCCAAGGCGCTCATCGTGCTGTCACAGACTTCGATCGAGGACGCTGCGCTCCCGGACGCGTCGCCGCTCCTGCGCGTCCCCTTCGTGTTGCTCTGCCTCCTCATGACTGGCCTTTTCGTCGGGGCAGTCTACGCGTCGGCGTTGCGGGCCGGCTCACCAGCGCGCGTCGCGCGCCGGCAGGGGCTCGTGGCCGCCGCGGCCTCGACCCTGTGGTTGGGTGCCACCGCGGCCGCGGCATCGATGGGTCGACTGAGCTTCGCCGCGCCTCCCACGATGTTCGCGGTCCTGGCCCTGACGCTCGCGCTCGCCCTCGGGATCGGGCTCTCGCCGGCGGGGAGGCAGCTCGCGGTCGGACTCCCTCTCGCCGCGCTCGTCGGCTTCCAGGGCTTCCGCATTGGAGTGGAGCTGCTGCTGCACCGCGCGTACACAGAGGGGCTCATGCCGGTGCAGATGAGCTACTCGGGGCGCAACTTCGACATCCTGACCGGGGTGACGGCCGTCGCCATGGCAGCCTGGCTCGCTCGGGGGCACCCGTCGCCACGCGCGGTCCTGGCGTGGAACACGCTGGGCCTCGGGCTCCTCGTCAACATCGTGGCCGTGGCGCTGCTCTCCGCGCCAACGCCATTGCGCGTCTTCATGAACGAGCCCGCGAACATCTGGATCACGCGGGGGCCCTGGGTGTGGCTGCCGGCGGTCCTCGTGCTGCTCGGCCTACTCGGGCACGTGCTGGTCTATCGCAGGCTGCTCCTCGACCGCCGGGCGGCGCGATGAGCCGCGCCCGGCCGTGGGCTTGTCCGCGGTCTGAGGGCGCCCCAATGTCACGAAGACCCCCCGCACGCCGAGGCGAGGAACGATGATCACTCGACGCGACTGGCTCCGTATCACCGTCGGCGCGGGCGCCGCGCTCTCGCTCGATCCACGGACTCTGCTGGCGCTCCAGTCGGGGCCCGTGCGCACGAAGCCGATCCCCTCGAGCGGGGAGCAGATCCCGGTGATCGGCCTCGGCGGCCGCTGGATCTCGTCGAACTCCAGCGCGGAGGAGCTCGCCGGGCACCGCGCCGTCTTGCGTGTCCTCGCCGAAGGCGCCGAAAGCGCCGGTAGGCTATTCGACTCCGCGGCCGGCTACGGCGGCGGTGGCTCGGAAGACTACGCAGGCCAATGGGCGGAGGAGGACGGCTTCCAGGATCAGATCTTCTGGGCCACGAAGGTCAACGTCGCGGGCCGCGCCGGGAGCTCGGTCGACCCGGCCGACGTGCGCCAGCAGATCGAGCGGTCGTTCGAGCGCCTGCGCGTCGATGTCATCGACCTGGACCAGGTGCACAACATGGGCGACCCCCCCACGCAGCTCCGCGTGCTCCAGGAGTACAAGGAGTCGGGAAGGATCCGCTACATCGGCATTACGACGACGAGCGAGAACGAGTACGCCGACCTCGCGCGGGTCATGCGTGAGTACCCGATCGACTTCATCGGGATCGACTACGCCATCGACAACCGCGCACCGGAAAGAGAGATCCTCCCGTTGGCCCAGGACGAGGGGATCGGCGTGCTCGTCTACCTGCCGTTCGGGCGCAGCCGTATGTGGGCGCGCATCGGCGACCGCCCCCTACCGGAGTGGGCGTCGGAGTTCGACGCGCACACCTGGGCGCAGTTCATGCTCAAGTACACGATCGCGCACCCGGCCGTGACAGTGTCCTGTCCGGGCACCGGCGACCCGGAGCACATGGCGGACAACCTCGGCGGGGGACGCGGGCGGCTGCCGACGCCGAATCACCTAAGGCAGATGATCCAGCTGGTGGACGGGCTGCCGAACGCTTAGACGGTCCCCCTCAGGACGCGCGCAGGGCCTCCACCGGATCGGCGCGCGCGGCCCGCCGCGCCGGGAGCCACGCGGCGAGCCACGCCACGGCGAGCAGGACGAGCACCGCGCCGACGAAGGTGATCGGGTCGAGGGCATCGACCCCGAATAGCGCGTCGCCGACTCGCGAGGCGCCCAGCGCGGCGACCAGCACGCCGATGACCAGCCCTATCCCCACCACGGTGGCGACCTCTCGGACGACCATGCGGACCACGCCCGACCGGTCCGCGCCGAGCGCGATACGGATGCCCAGCTCGGATGACCGTCGCGCGACGGTGAAGCTCACCACCGTGTAGATCCCGAGGCCCGCCAGGAGCAAGGCGAGCAAGGAGAACGCGCCCATGGCGCGCGCGGCCAGGCGCGGCGCTGCGAGGGTGGAGCCGAGGTGCGCGGCCAGTGTTCCCTGACTGCTGACGAGAACGGACGGACGCCACGCGCCGATCTCGCGGCGCATCGGCGCCAGCAGCGCGGCGGGGTCACCGGTTGCACGTGCGAGCACGTAGGTCGGCGTTCCGAGGCTCTGGCGGGCCGAGAAGTAGAACAGCGGGGCCGGTGCCTCGCCGAGGCTCCCGACCGACACGTCGGCGACGACGCCCACCACCGTGCGCGACCACTCTTGGGCGCCCTGCCCGCGCATCCGCCGGCCGATCGGGTCGGCGTCGCCCCAGAAGCGCTGTGCCGCGGCCTCGCTCACGACGATCGACACGCCGGATCCGCCCGCCACGTCGTCCTGGCTGAAGCCGCGACCGGCGAGAAGAGGGACGCCCATGGCGTCGAAGTAGCCATCGGTGACGATCGCGAACGGAAGCTCGACCGCGTTCGTTCCCGCGGGGGGCGTGTAGCCCTCGACCTCGGTGGTCGTGGTGCCTTGCGGGAGCGCAGGCAGCCGCGACGAGAGCGCCACATGCTCGACGCCCGGCAGCGTCGCGATTCGCGCGCGGAGCTCCTCGACAGCGGCGCGCGACTCCGCGAGCGAGAGCCCGGCGCGAGTCCAATCGACCTGCACGTACGCGATCCGCTCGGCGTCGACGCCAGGGTCCACCGTCTGGAGCGCAGCCAGGCTCCGCGCGAGCAGCCCCGTCACGAGCACGAGCACGAGCGAGGCCGCTACCTGCACGGCGACGAGCACGCTCCGTAGCCGGATGGTGCCGCGGTCGGACGAGGCTCCGCGCCGGTCGTCCCGGAGCGCGCGACTCACGTCGGTGCGCGCAGAGCGCATGGCCGGAGCGAGCCCGAAAAGGACGCCGGTCGCGGACATCAATCCGAGCGCGACGAGGACGACGCGCGCGTCGACCCCGAGCTCCAACGTGCCACCCAGCGTGTCGTCGAGCGGAAGCGCGGGGAGCGCGGCGAGAATCCAGCGCGTTAGGACGAGCCCCGCGGCGCCGCCCATCGCGGCGAGGATCGCGGATTCGAGGAGGAAGAGCCGTGCGACGCGGCCCTTCGGCGCGCCCAGCGCGGAGCGGACGGCCATCTCGCCCGAGCGCCCCAGGCCCCGCACCAGGAGCAGGTTCGCGAGATTGGCGCACGCGAGCACGAGAACCGTGAGCGCCAGGCCCGCCAGGAGCGCTCCGCCCAGCCTGAGCTGCGCGTCACCCTGAGGGTGCATGCGCACGTCACGCGACGCGAAGACGGTGATGTCGCGTCCGCGGTCGATCTCGGGATACAGCTCCGCGTGGCGAGCGGCGAGCGCGTCCATGGCAGACTGGGCCTGCGCGACGGTGACGCCGGACGCGAGGCGCGCCAGCGCGAGGAACCAGTGGTCCTCGCGGCGCTCCAGCGTGCCCACCCATGCGGGACCGCCCACGGGGGCGGACGAGATCGAGAGCCAGAAGTCCGTGAGCAGCGGATTGACTGTGCCCGTCAACCGCTCGGGCCCCACGCCGATGATCGTCACGGGAAAGCCGTTGAGCTGGACCGTGCGGCCCACCACGTCGGGATCCCCACCCAGCCGCGAGCGCCATGCGGCCGCGCTCACCACGGCGGCAAACGGTCCGCCCACCACGTCGTGCTCGGGCTCGAACCAGCGGCCCCTCTGCACGTCGAGGCCCAGCACGTGCATGTAGCCCGAAGTGGTGAACTCGACGTCCACGGGCGTCAGCCCGGCGGGGCCGTCCCACGTGACCGTCCACGGCGCCGTCGCGGCCACCCCCTCGAACATCTCCCCGTACTCCGCCATGTCCCGTGTCGCGGGGAAGGAGTTGGAGCTGGGTTGGCCATCGTCCGAGTCCTGATAGACGTGCACCACTCGCTCAGGCTCGTGCCACGGGGGCGGACGGAGAATGAGCGCATCGACCAGCGAGAACACCGCCGTGGTCGCGCCTATTCCCACGGCGAGCAGCGCGACGGCTCCAAGGGTGAAGACCGGGGCCCGCACGAGCCGACGCACTGCGTAGCGCATATCCTGCGTCAAAGAGCCCATCCTGAGTCCCCCTCCTTCGCTGTCGTCACGGTGGAGCACCGTCGCGTTTCGGACGGTGTCCTCGAGCGCACGCCACCAGAGAATCGCGCGGGTCCACCTCCCGCCGGCCCGCTCCAGGCGGGTCGTGAATAGGAGGGTCATCTCCTCGCCGTAGGCCTGGCGGAACCACTTGGGATAGAGCCGCAGCAGGAGGCAGAACGCCCTCCTGTGCGCCTCGAGGCGGGGAGCGGTCACGCCTTCTCCGCGAGCGCGCCGTGGGCCCGAGCCGTGTCGACGAGGCGGCCGAGCCGCTCGGTCTCCCGCGCCAGCAGATCCCTACCCCGGGAAGTGATCGAGTAATACTTCCGACGCGGATCGGCGTCCGGCCGCGGGGAGCGCACGGCCTCGATCAGGCCGGCCTCCGCCATCTCGGAGAGCGAGCGGTAGAGGGTTCCCGGGCCCAGCTCGACGGCGCCCTCGGACATGCGCTCCGCGTGCTCCGCGATCCCCAGCCCGTGGCGGTCCCCACCCATCAACGAAAGGAGGATGTGGTACACCACCGGCCGTAGGGGAATGGAATGAGAATCCGGGGCCCGGGCCACGCGACCTCCTTTCAAGTATCCACGCAGGATATATCTAACGTGGATAAGTAGTCCGCGACAGGGCCGGCGGGGCGGGGGCCGTCACGCTGAAGGCCGCCCATGGGTGGTGCCGCCGTTCGCCCTAGCGGAGCGCGAGGCCGAGGCCGGCCTCATACGCGGTCGCGACGAGATCGTCGGCGAAAGCCCCGTCGAGGTGGATGTCGCCCATCGCGGTGACCGTCATGCCCAGGTTTGCGGTGAGCGCGAGCCAGCGGACGATCCCCAGGTCGAACCCGAAACCGAGCGTGATGACCGATCCCATTCGTGAGGTGGTCAGGGTCTCGCCGGAGGTGGACGGAATCGTAAAAGTCCCTCTCGAGAGGCCGAGGCCGCCCTTCAAGAACAACCCGGTCCCCCCGGGATACCACAGCACCACGGGGGCTACGCTGCCGCTGCGGGTATCGACCGGCACGCCGCCCTCCGCCAGAACGAAGTTCGCGGAGCGCAGCTGGACGATCTCCACGCCCAGGAGGGCCGTCGGCGAGAGCGCGCCGCCAGCGCGCAGGTGCGCGGAGCTCCCCGAGGCCACCGTCGCCTGGGCGCACGCCGAGCAGGCGCTGCGCACGGTCCCGGCGCCCCAAGCGCCCTCGAGCCAGAAGCCGCTCCGGGCGGGCACCTGGGCTTCCACGCCGTCGCTCGGCATGGAGAGAGCGCCCCAAGCGGCGACGAGCCACGAAGCACGCCGGAGCGCGGTCATCGCGCGACTCCAGTGGTACCGCGGGCAGGAGTCCACGTCAGGTAGAAACGCGCCTCGTGATACGTGCGGTCCGTATTGGGAAAGGACTGGTAGTCGCTCCAGCGACGATCCGCGCTGAGGGAGGCGCCGACGCCGATCCAGCTCGTGATCGGAATGGCGAGCTCGGCGCCGGTGAAGAGGAGCGTGTGCTGCGCGGGCACACCGCTGACCGAGCGCAGGAGCCGGACCTGGCCGTACGCGGAGAGATACGTCGTCCCCTGGTGCACGAGCGCCAGCTCGGTCATGGCTCCGAGCCCCGGGCCCCAGTCCACCGTGCGCTGGCCGAGCCCCGACTCGAGGGCCTCCACGGCCCCCAGCAGGACCACGTCCGCACCGACCCTCGTGGTGATCCAGGCCCCCTCCGGGCCGGCGCGCCAGCGCGACTCGAGTCCGGCCTCGACGGTATGCTCGCCGTAGTTGTAGACCGGGTTGTTGACGTAGACGAAGCGCTGGTTGATCAGGAACTGGTGGCGGTGCCGACTGTCGGGCGTAGTGAGCTCGTTGCCGTAGAGGCGCCCCATGGTCCGCACGAGGTTGGGCAATCCGCCATCGGGGCTGATCTGCGTCCGCAGGTCGAGCACGTCGTAGGGCGCCCCGTACTCCGTGTCGAACACGTCGCCGAGCTCGATGTCCACCAGGAGTGTGGCCGATGATTGCGGGCCGGGCGGCTTGTCGCGCTCCTCCACCCACCGAGTGCCGATCTTCACCTCGAGCAGATGCCACTCCGGCACGCGGTCCACGGGGTTCGCGCCGCGTCGCGTCCACTGCCCGCGCGCCAGCCGGTTCAGCCCCCCGACCGGGTTGATGACGGTGGCCACGAGCTCGCGCCCGATGCGTTCGATTCCGCGGGCCTCCTCGTCGAGGACGGTCCACGACAGGCGGTGCAGGATCTCGCCCACCGCGGGTCCCCCGAGCCCGGTCGTATAGAAGTCGTTGAGCGAGGCCCTGTGCGTCTCGCCGAAGTATTCCCAAGTCCACGAGCCGAGGAAGACCAGCGGGATCGACTCCCAGAAGTCGAGGCAGTTCGCTCGTCCGGTCGTGAAATAGAGGCCCCCGTGGTAGGGGTGGGCGAACATGTTCACGCCCCACTGCGTCCCGTCCCACTTGAATCCGCGCCTCAAGTTATCCGCCCAGGAATCGGGACCGACGTTCCCGAACTCCCACCCGAAGAGCCAAGCGTTTGAACGGTTCAAGATGACGTTCACGCCGAGCGTCTCTGCGGTCGCGAGCACGGGCCGCTTGACCTCGCACGAAGCGACCGTCGGCGCCGGGCGGGCCTGGGGCACTTGCCCGGAGGCCGGGGTGGCGACCGCCAGGGCGGCCAAAAGGTGCAGTCGGGTGCCGATTCTCATGACCCGGATATGATCGGTCGGGGCCTTCTGTTCAAGACGTGCCGCCTACGTGAGCCGCTCCACGAACGCGCCGACCCCGTAGGCCACGCCGGCGGCCGCCGAGCCCACGCCGAGCATCTCGAGCCCGGTCCACCACCATCGTTGTCCGGTCACCAGGGACCGGCTAGCGCCCACCACGAAGAGCGTGGCCAGCGTGAGCACCACCGCCGCAAGGAACGGGCTGGCCGTGTGGGCCACTACGTAGCTGAGCAGCGGCACGCACCCGGCCACTACGAACGCCGCGAAGGTGGCCAGCGAATGACGGCCTGGAAACGGCTCGAGAACCGCGCGCCCCGACGACCGACGCACGGCTTCGTCGGACCGGATGGAAAGGAAGTTGCTCGCACCCATGGAGAAGCCGTCGGCGAGCAGGTTCGCGAATCCGAGTATCAGCACGATGCGTGCGTCGAGCTGTGCGCCAGCCACACCCGCAACGACCGCGAACGTCGTGATGATGCCGTCGTTCGCGCCGTAGACGAGGTCCTTGAGATAGTGCTCGGCGAGGCCCCGAAGGCCGTCGGGCTCGTGCTTGGCGCGTGGGTGGGACGAGTCGGGGAGCACGGTTCCTCCTGGTGTCTCGGTGTGCTCGAGTATGAGAGACGAGGATCACCTCGCGCGACACGGCCACGCCCGTGCCCCGGTGGGCCGGCGACCCGGACGCGCGGTTCCGGGCCACCGGGCAGGCCCCGATCAGTGATCCTCCCGCTCCCGATTTGCCGCCGGAAATGCGAGCTCTTGGGACGGGCCCGCGTAGGCCTGAGCCGCTCCGTGCTCATAGACCAGCTTGCCGCCGGCCGACCCCACCTGAATGCCCGCGACCAGCACCGCGAGGGTGCCGACCGAGGCGACGATCCTGGCGGCCGCACCGACCGTTCCCGACGCGAGCCCGAGGCCGGCAATCAGCGTCACCACACCGGCGACGAGCAGGAAGCGCTCGGCGGCCTCCTCGTGCTCGTGGATGGGTGCTTCGCCGACGAAAGCCTCCACACGATCCTCTTCGGCCTCGCCGGTCTCCAGCGCAACCCAGCCGCTCGCCGTCAGGGCCACGGAGATCGCCAGCGGAAAGGCCCACGCTCTCAGCGGACGCGTGCCCCTGCGGATGGCAAGGAGCGCTGCGAGGACCACGACGGGCAGGAGCACGGCGAAGACCAAGGGAAAGTGGACGACAGCGGGATGAAGCGGCGACGGGAACATGGCAACCTCCTGATTGAGACCTTGATCAAGGCTCGGGAAAGGGGGGCAGGCCCGGTATCGGACACGCGTAGGAGCCAGCTCGGGAGTGCATCGCCGGAGCGCCACCGAACAGATGTAGCACGGCCCGCCGGGGTCGGAAGACCTGCCGGAGGTGAGCTCAGTGGAGCCTCACGCCACACCCGAGCGAGATGGAGAAATCGGGTGAGGCGTCGCTCAGGCCTACGGCGGTCGTCAAAGAGAGCGACCGTCCCTCCGCGATCGAGTAGAGGAAGGAGGCCCCTGCCGACAGCGGTGGCGCCATGGTGTCCACGATGCTCGTCGCCCCGAAGACGCTCGTCAGGATCGAGGCGCGGGCGTCGAGCACCGACCACGACACGCCGGCCGAGTAGAGGAAGCTTTCTTTGAGCTCCTGCTCCTCCAGATCGCCGAAGGACCAGTAGGCCGCGTCCAAGAGAACGAGGGTGCCGCCCAGGCCCGCCAGTAACGAGGCACCCCCTCCGAAGTCCCACTCACCGGTTCCCACTCCGGAATCGAGGGCACGCAGGGGCGGCTTCGTGGACGCCTGAATGGAGACGGATCGCAGGCGACCCAGCCCAGAGTGCAGGTTCAGAGACGCCCACAGGAGCGGGTCACCGATCTGCACCTCGTATTGCGCCTCGAAGACCGCCGTTGAGTCCCGTGAGGGGCTCCCCGAGCCAGGTCCGCGCGAGCCGGTCGGCCCCGACGCCCCCCCACTGCTCCGTTGCCCCCCTGTGGGAATCGGCTGCCCCGCCACGAAGCTGACCACGCCACTGTTCTGCAGGATGACGGGAATGCTCGCGGTGAAGCTCACTGGCCCCGCAGTCAGGGTCGCCGAGTTGGAAAGCCAGAACGAGTGCGTGCGGTCCGCGATCCCGTATGAACCGGTCGAGTAGGTGAGCGAGCCACCGTAGGTGACCTGCTGAGCCGCGACGGGGTGCACAGCCAGCCACCCCGCCGCGGCCAGTGCAGCCGCGAGGGCACCCCTCACCGGATGCTCTCGCGCGGTGCGCATGGTGCTACTGCTGCGAGCCGTCCGGCTCGCCCAGCCGCTCACGCAGCCGTTCCATGATCGTCAGGCCCTCCTCCATGCGTCGCGTCGTCTCCTCCCACGTTGCGCGCAGGCGCACGAAGTCCCCCTCCGTCTCCGCGTCCCATCCGGGCCCGGGCTCACCGATCATCAGGCGGAATTGCTCCATCGCCCGATGGACGTCGCCGGCACCCTCACCCAGCGCCTGCGACATCGTGCGGAGTCGATCCTGGTTCCGGAGCATGAGCGATTGCTGTGCGCCCTCCTGCTGACGCAGCCGGGCCATCTCCTGGACCATCTCACGCTCGAGGAGCTGCGCCCTCTCCTGGATCCGGGCCATCTGCCGCATGGCCTCGTTCAGCTGCGTCGCCTGCGTCTGGAGCCTGAGCATCTGCTGCTCTTGGAGGACCCGCGCCGGCGGGTTCTGCGCCCCGACGGGCGCGAGAGCGGTCAGGCCCGCGCTTACCGCCACGATGGCGGCCATTACCGTGCGTCGGGCGATCATCTTTACCTCCTCATTCGTTCGAGTCATCATCCCTTGATCCCATCGTCCCGAGTCGGCACGGTCCTCGAAGCTGGACCGCCAAAGCGATGGCATGACGCCCCTCGGCGCTCGGGATCACCTGAAGGCTGGCTCCTCCAGCGCTCCGACGATATCGAACGGACGTATCGGTGCCGCCCGGAGGCCCCGGGACGCGTCCCTCACAGAAGTAGGAGGCGAATGGAGCAAGACGATCACGAGAAGCTGAGGCTCATCCTCGTCATCGCCCTCGTGTCCATCATCGTCGGGGGGTCCATCGACCTGCTCATGGACCAGCCCGAAGACTGGCTCAGCTTCCACGTCGTCTTCGAGACGCTCATGATCGCGGGCGCCCTCGTGATGGCGACCACGCTCTGGCTGGGCTGGTGGCGCAGCGTCCAGTCGGTCGACGAGCTGCGTCGCTCACTCGAGGCGCGCCAGGTCGAGCGCGACGCCTGGAGAAGCAGCGCCGAGCACGCGCTCGAGGGGCTCAGTCAGGCGATCGACCGCCAGTTCGACGCCTGGGAGCTCACGGTGGCGGAGCGTGACGTGGCGCTGCTCCTCCTGAAGGGGCACAGCCACAAGGCGATCGCGAAGCACACCGGACGCAGTCCCCAGACCGTGCGTCAGCACGCCGCCGTCGTGTACCGAAAGGGGAAGCTCTCGGGTCGGGCCGAGCTCGCTGCGTTCTTCCTCGAGGACCTCATGCTGCCGGGCACGACCGGAGACGTCGACGCGGCGTAGCAGAGAGAGGCGGCACCTCAGGCGACCGTTTTGGGGCGTTCGCACCAGAATGCAGCGCGCCGGGCTCGTCGGGGGCGCGCGGCGGCGTGATCCCAGGCCGGTCGGCCCCGCGGCGCACGGCCGCGAGCGGTAGGCCGCGCTGGAACGCTCCTTGCCAAAGTGAGCATCCCGGCATGACCGGGGGTGGGACGATTCGTCCGCCCCTCGACCCCCCCGCAGGGGGTGAAATCGAACCGCGGTACAGAACAACCGTTCGGGGGGATCGTGGCCGTCAGAACCATGCTCGTGCTGGGACTCGCAGTGGGCGGGGGCGCGCTGCTCGCAGGGCTCGACTACTACGTCGTGCCGCTTCCCGAGCGACCCTTCTCTCCTCTGCACGCCCAGTTCGCCCCCACAGGTCTCGTGGGCCAAGGAATGGGCATCGTCGGCACGCTGATGATGGCCGTCGGCGTGATCTCGTACGGGGTGCGCAAGCGCGTGCGGGCGCTCGCCCGGCTGGGCAAGCTCCGCGACTGGCTCCACGTCCACATCTTCCTCTGTCTGCTCGGACCATTCCTGGTCCTGTTGCACACGTCGTTCAAGTTCGGTGGTCTCGTCGCGATCGCCTTCTGGAGCATGGCGCTCGTGGTGGCGAGCGGAGTCTTCGGACGGTGGGTCTACGTGTGGATTCCGAAGACGGCCAACGGCCGCTTCCTGGGGCGTGACGAAGTGCGGGAGCGTCTCGCCAGGGTGCTGGGTGAGCTCGAAGGTGGGCTCGGGATGACCTCGGACCAGCTTCGCCGCCTCCTCGAGCCGCGGCTCGAGGAGGAGAGGGCCCGTGCGAGCAGGTTCGGGACGTCGGACCGCCGTCGCATCGCCCGCCCCGGACCCGATCGACGACGAAGCCCACGACGCAGGCTGGGAGTCCTCGGCGCCCTCGCTGACGCGATCATGTACGCGCTCGGACGGCGCCGGCAACGGGCCCGGATCGGACGTGTCCTGGTCGAAGCGGGGATTCCCGCGCCCGCCCGCTCACGCATCGAGCGGAATCTCGAGGAGGAGCGTCGCATCGAGCAGCAGTTGCGTCTCCTCGAGCCCTTCCAAGCTGCATTCCGATACTGGCACGCGTTCCACCTCCCACTCGCGCTCGTCATGGTGGCCGTGCTCCTGGCGCACGTCGGCGTGGCTATCGCGTTCGGATACACCTGGATCTGGGCCTCCTGATGGACGACTCGCTCACCCTCTGGATCGTGGGAGTCGCGCTCAGCACGGCCGCGGTCGCTCCGATGGTCGTGCGCATTCGCAGGCGCGAGCTGGAGACGGACGCCGCTGAGGCCAAAGCGCTCGCCTACGGCCTACACGAGCCCGCGACACTCCACCCGGTGGTCGATCCCGCGCTGTGCATCGGGACCGGCAGCTGCGTCGACGTCTGCCCTGAAGGCCAAGTGCTCGGGATCCGCCACGGCCAAGCCATCGCGATCGCCCCGGCATCGTGCATCGGTCACGGGCTCTGCGAGCGAGCCTGCCCCGTCGAGGCAATCCGACTCGTCTTCGGCACCCGGACCCGCGGGGTCGACATCCCCCACATCAAGGCGGACTTCGAGACCAACGTACCGGGCCTCTACATCGTCGGGGAGCTCGGCGGCATGGGGCTCATTCGCAACGCCTTCGAGCAGGGTCGCCAGTGTGTCGAGGGGATCGCCAAGAAGGCCATCCAGGGGGGCGACGATCTGCTGGACCTCGTCATCGTCGGAGCGGGGCCCGCCGGGCTCGCCGCCTCCCTCTACGCACGCGAGGCAGGACTCCGCTTCGTGACGCTCGAGCGGGAGCCCGATCCCGGTGGGACGGTGCGGCACTATCCGAGGAAGAAGCTGGTGATGACCGCGCCACTCCGTGTGCCCGGCCTCGGCAAGGTCGGGGCGCGCGAGATGCTCAAGGAGGAGCTGATCACTCTCTGGGCTCGCCTTGCCTCGGACCTGCCGATTCACACGGACTGCACCGTCAAAGCCGTCCATCATGCGGGCAACGGCTTCGCCATCGAGACGAACCGATACGGCTATCACGCTCGTCGCGTGATTCTGGCCATCGGGCGCCGAGGCGTGCCGCGGAAGCTGAGCGTTCCAGGCGAGGATCTCGACAACGTACAGTACGCTCTCGCCGAGCCCGACGCCTTCCGCGGCGATCGCGTCCTCGTCGTCGGTGGAGGCGACTCGGCCGTCGAAGCCGCGCTCGCCCTTGGCGAGCAGTCGGGTACGAAGGTCCGCATCTCGTACCGAGGCGAGCAGTTCAGCCGCATCAAGCCCAGCAACCGCGAGCGCATCGAAACGGCGATCGAGGTCGGCGGGGTCGAGGTTCTCTGGTCGACATCGGTCACCCGGGTCGAGCGGGACAAGGTCTGGCTCGAGTCTCACAAGCCCAGCCTCTGCCCACGCACTCTGGCCAACGACCAGGTACTGATCTTCGCCGGCGGCGAGCTCCCCACGCCGTTCCTACGCGCGTGCGGGGTCGAGATCGACACGAAGTTCGGGACGCCCTGAGATGCTCAGGTCCATCGCAGGCCGGTTGACGCTGGCCGCCTGCCTCCTGCCCACCGTGCCTGGCTCGGCCCACGCTCAGCTCTTTTCCCCCGGCAGGCTCGCAGCAGCGCACAGCGAGCTCGAGGGTCTCCGAGGCTGCACGTCGTGTCACCAGCTCGGTAAGTCCGGTGTGTCGGCCGAGCGATGTCTGGCGTGTCACGAGGCTCTGAAGGTGAGAATCGAGGCCGGGAGCGGATACCACGCGACCGTAACGCCCGACGACTGCGCCACCTGCCATCAGGATCACCTTGGAGAGGCATTCGACCTCGTCCGCCTCGACGAGCGAGCCTTCGACCACTCCGCTCTGGGGTTTCCGCTCGAGCTGGGACACGCGGAACTCGGCTGCCGCGACTGCCACGAGCCGTCGCTCGTTCGCGACCCCGTCGTCATGGCTCGCAAGGGGGGCACCGAATCTCTGGCGCGGACCTTCCTCGGCCTGCCCACCGACTGCGCCGGCTGCCACGAGTCCGAGAGCCCCCACGGAGCGCAGTTCGCCGCCCGTGGTTGCGCGGACTGCCACCAGGTCACGCTCTGGAGCGAGCCGACCGCATTCGATCATCGCAGTGCCGCGTTCCGGCTCGATGGCCGGCACACGGATCTCGCCTGCGCCGCATGCCACGGAGCTGGAGCCGCGGCGTGGTACACTCCCCTTCCGTTCGGCGCGTGCAGCGACTGTCACGCCGATCCGCACCGCGGAGCGATGAGCGGCGCCTGCGCGAGCTGCCACGGCACGGAGGGGTGGCACGCCGTCACACAGGGAGTGATGGGGGAGTCCTTCGATCACTCGCGCACGACCTTTGCGCTCCGGGGCGCGCACTTCGTCGCGAACTGCGCCGCTTGTCACCGGACCGGCCGGCCGCCCCTCGGCGAGCTCGTCCGCATCGCCTACAGGCTCGGCACGTCCTCGCACACCTACCCGGCCCCCGTCGCCGAGACATGCGCGTCGTGCCACGTCGATCGGCATGCGACGGCCGCCTCGGGTGGCCGGTGGCTCGGCTGCGCGAGCTGCCACTCGGAGGCTGTCTGGAGTCCCTCCGTCTTCGGGGCGGCGAGCCACGCCGATTCGGCCTATCCGCTCACCGGAGCCCACGTGACCGCACCTTGTGTCGCCTGTCACCTGAGTCCGCGCCTGGGTCACGAGCGCTTCAGCCTCGCGCTCTCAAGGCGAACCTGCGTCGACTGCCACGCCGCCGACGACCCGCACCAGGAGCGCTATGGGTTGATCGCGTGCGAGAGCTGTCACGACACGGAGGACTTCCGGGAGGCGGCGTTCGACCTCGTGGCGCTCCCTGAGGGCGCGGGGGGCTGCATCGGGTGCCACGCCCCCGACGATGCGCACGCCGGTCAGTTCGAGAACCGCGAGTGCTCGTCGTGTCACGCGTCGGACACGTTCGCGGTGACCGACTTCGACCACTCGGCGACCCGTTTCCCACTCGATGGAGCGCACGCAGCGGCCGCCTGCGGAAGCTGTCACATACGCGAAAGCTCCGGCCCGACGTCGTTCGTGCGCTACCGCCCCCTCGGTTCCGAGTGCTCTGACTGCCACGGAGCGAGCACGTGAGACCGACTCTGCCGATGGCGGTCCTGCCAATGCTCGTGCTCTTCGGAGCGCGGGACGCGTCGGCCCAGGCCGTGCGGAGCCCCCACGGAGCCCTGGCTGCGGAGCTCTCCTGTACGAGCTGTCACACGACGGAGGGATGGTCTCCCTTGCGCCCTGACCTCGAATTCGATCATGCGAGCGCGGGTTTCGGCCTGGACGGAAGGCACGCGGACGTTTCGTGCGCCCAGTGTCACGCCGGCCTCGCCTTCGATGCCACGACGCCGGAGCCGGGCAACTGCGCGAGCTGCCACGTCGATGTGCACCAGGGAACGCTGGCCCGCACGTGCAGCGCGTGTCACTCGACCACCTCCTTCTCAGACCTCGACTACGGGGTCGTCCATCCCTCGGACTTTCCGCTCGAGGGAGCGCACCTTCAGACATCCTGCGAGAGCTGTCACACGAACGATCTCGGAGGCGCGTTCCGCGCCCTCGAGACGGACTGCGCCTCCTGTCACCTCGGGGAGTACGTGGCGACCCCACTCGTCGACCACCAGCAGCTCGGTTTCTCGACCGTCTGCAACGAGTGCCATTCCTCGCTGGACTTTCGCGACGTCTCTTTCGACCACTTCATCGTCTCTGGTGGCTTCGAGCTGGTCGGACGGCACGCCGGCATCGAGTGCACCGCCTGCCACGACGGACCCGGGGGCGCCCTGCCCACGTCTTCGGCGTCGCCGGACGATTGCGTCGCCTGTCACCAGTCCGACTACGATCGCGAGCACCGGGGGTCCGGCTTCCCCACCGACTGCCTCGCGTGCCACAACCCCTTCGAATGGGATGGAGCCGGCTTCGATCACAGCTTCCCCATCTTCTCAGGCTCTCACGGCGGGGAGTGGAACGCGTGCTCCGACTGCCACGAAGTGCCGGGGGACTTCGACTCCTTCTCGTGCCTCGGCTGCCACCGCCAAGCCCCGATGGACGACAAGCACAAGGAGGAGCGCGGGTACGCCTACGAGTCCGGCGCATGCCTCTCGTGTCACCCGACGGGCCGGGAGGACTGATGAGAGCGACGTTCCGGCTGGGATGGCACGTCGCGGTGGCGCTTAGCCTGCTGTCTACCGCAACGCGTCCGGCGAGCGCCCAACAGGTCGCCACCGGGCGTACGGCCGCGACGGTCGACTACGTGAGCGCGGACGGACTCTACCTCACGGTGGGCACCGACCAAGGCGCCGCGCGTGGCGACACCATTGCGGTTTTCGAGGACGAAGCGTCAGCGGACTCCAGCGCGCGCCTCGTCCTCACGTCGGTCACACGGCGGCGGGCGGTGGCCTCCGTGATCGAAGGACGCCGCCCCTTCCAGGCCGGCGATGTCGTGTTCCTGAGGCTCCCCCGGCCCGCTGCGTCCACTGTGATCGTCGACGCGAATCCCGAGGCCCAGGCGGATGTCGTGCCGACCCGATCCACCGGAGCCGACTCCGGTCCGCACGTCTCCGGCCGCGTCGCCCTGGACTTCGAGGCCCGGGAGACCCTCACGGCCTGGGACGGGGTGCTGTTCGGTGAGACGCGCCGGCGGTTCGCCACCCCGACCACACGCGTTTCGTTCGTCGCAACGCGACTTCCGGGCGACATCACCCTCCGCGCCAACGTCAGAGCCGCGTATCGATACGACGAGCTCGCCGGAGGCCCTCCGCCGGTCTCGGTTCGCGCCTACGAGGTCGCCGCGATCAAGTCCTTCGAGCGGGTGCCGCTGGAGATCATGGTCGGGCGGTTCGGCAACCCCTACGAGAGCTACAGCGCCTACTGGGACGGCGCACTCCTCCGAGTCGGAGGGTCCTCCGGCTTCGGGATCGGCGTGGCGGGCGGCTTCGAGCCCGAGCTGTACAACGAGGGATTCTCCAGCGCTCGCCCCAAGCTGACGGCATTCGCGGACTTCGTAGCGCGAGGGAGCACGTGGCGTTATCAGACGGACGCGTCGTTCCACGTGACGTGGCCGACCGGCGGCCCCGATCGACGCTTCGTGGGCTGGAGCCAGCGACTGAGCACGGATCGCTTCACGCTCAGCCAACGCCTGCGGGTCGACGAAGGCCCCCGCGGCGGCTCCTGGTCCCCGACCGAGCTTCGACTACGAGGGAGCCTCGACATCGCCGGACCGCTGCGGGTGAGGAGCGCGTTCCGGACCGCCAGGAGCGGCTTCGTCTACTCGTTCGAGCCAGGCGGCTCGTCGCTCTCGCCGGTCCGCCGCGAGGTGTCCGTCGGGGTCGAGCTGTCTGGTGAGCTGGGCTCACTGTCCGTCGACGGTGGGAGGACGGATCGCGACGGCCGGAGCGCCGGCGTGTCGATCTACGGAGGGGGCCTGCTTCGTCTAGGCTCGGCCAGCGTGATGGTCTCCGGACGACGCTGGAACCTGGACCAGGCCGTATCCTGGAGCGTCGCGCCCTCCCTTTCGCTCCAGGCGTCGTCGTGGGAGGCGAGGGTCGGCTACCGCCTTTACCGCAACGACGTGAACCAGCTCGCGATGGTCTCGCAATCAGCCGAGGGCCAGCTCGGACTCTCTTTGACGCCCGTCACCCGCCTGACGCTCCGTGGCGAGCGCCAGTGGGGCAGCAACCTCAGCGGCACACGTGTCCGGCTCGGCCTGTGGCGGAGCTTCTGAGGTTTCGCCTCTACGGCACGAAGCGGGCCCCGACGAGCCGCCCCACGCCCGCCAGGGTCGTTTGAGCGGCGTTCAGGCCGAGCAGGAAGTCGTTGTCCGAGAACGTCTCGAAGACGTCGATGGGCTGGTGCCACGTGGGATTCCAGCCCGCGCCGGTGTGCATGCCCCGCTCGTTCTCCCGCAGGCTGATCGACGGCGTGAGATCCATGAAGGGCGTCGAGTCGGTGTTGGTCATGTGCGGGCCGACCGCGGCGGGGTAGTCGGTCGCGTAGCGCTCGTTCGCGTCACGAAAGAAGAACGCGAGCCGCATCGCGTCCTCGGCCCGGAGCGACGTCGACTGGAACTCGATGTTCACGTCCGCCTCTGGACGCTGCTCGGGATTCCACGAGCCGTCCGCGCGAGGCATCCCATGGTCCCAGAGCATCATGTCGTGCTGGATCATGCCCAGCCACTTGGGCTCCGGATAGAGCCCCGAGCCCGGCGGATCCTGGATTCCCTGGAGGCCGGCCCGCTGCATGACGTACGCCTCGGAGCCGTCGAGCCCCGTCTCCTCATTGTTCCACAGCGCGAAGCGGATCGAACGGTCCGTGACGACGTCCGAGCTGCTGAAGATGCGGGCGAGCTCCATGACGAGCGCGGTCCCCGATCCGTTGTCGTTCGCGGCCTCGCCCCAGCCGTGGCCATCCATGTGCGCGCCGACGATGTACATCTCCTGGGGACGAGTGGCGCCGACCTTCGTGCAGTAGACCTGCGAGCGCGGACCGTTGGTGGCAGGCTCGGAGTTGAGCTCGCGGAGACGCTCGTCCGGCTGCCGTATCGGGTCATTGTTCACGCTCGTTGGACTCGTGATGCCGCGGTAGCGCGAGCCTCCAGGACCGAGGCGCACCTCGCCGCTCGCGATGACCGGATCGCGGGGATTGCGCGCCCGCTCGGCGATCACCCGCTGGAGCGCGGCCGAGTCCGCGGCGCTCATGGGCGGTGGCGGTGGCGGGTCGAAGGTGTAGTCGAGCCGCTCGGTCGGACAGCCGTAGCTCTGGAGCTGCGCCTCGATCCAGTCCACGGCCTGACGGTTCCGCTCCGTGCCCTGGCGGCGGTCGCCGAACTGCGTCAGCCCACGGATCGTCTCCTTGTAGCGCTCCAGGTCGAGGCGACCCACGAGCTCCGCGATGGGATCGTCGGCCGCCTGGGCACCGGACGGCGCCGCGACGGCGGACGGTGCCTGTGCCGGCACCTGCGCGGTGAGGGCGATCGGCGAAGAGGCGACCGCGGCGAAGGCGAAGAGGAGCACGGTGGAGCGCATGAGACCTCCGGGGTCGGCGGCGGCAGGTCGGACGGGTGGCTGGAATCGTAGGCGGTGGGGGGAGCCCGGATCAACGGGGGGGTCGGCCCCCGATGCGTTCGGCGTCGAGGTCATCGTCGCGCCGCCGGCCTGCCCACCGGCCCGATCATCGGCCGCCCACCGACGCGCGAGCCGGCTGTCGCCCTGGCATGAGCGACCCGTAGCTTGTGCGTCCGCCTCCGGGGAGGCGATCGTGCGTCCGGGCCGTCGACGGGCGATCCACGCGCAGCTCGGGAGGATGGATGATTCGGTGCATCAGCGCAGTCGTCGCTGGCGGAACCTGTGCCCTCCTGGTGTCCGCGGTGCCGGCCGCGGCTCAAGGCCTCCGGCCCGACGCCGAGGGCTTTCTGATCGCGAGCCCCGAGGAGCTTCGGCCGCCCGAGGGAGAGCGGCGGGTCAACCTCATCGGGGATCCGTCGCAGCCGGGCCTCTACGTCATCCAGCTCACCTGGGCGCCTGGCACCGGGAGCCGCCCCCACTACCACAACGAGGCCCGTTACATCCAGGTGCTCAAGGGAACGTGGTACGTGTCCACGGGCGCCGCGGCCGAGGTCTACGCGCCCGAGACGATGATCCCCGTCGAGGCGGGGAGCTTCATCTACGAGCCACCGGAGGGGCACCACTACGACATGGCCAAGGACGAGGAGGTCGTAGTGATGATCTGGGGGATGGGTCCCGTCACGTCGACCCAGATCCCGCAGCCGGACCCCGCCACGCCACGGTAGGCGGCGGCCGGCCGACGCGGCCAAGAGGGAGCGGTTGGGCCGCCCAACGCCTACGACCCGGCTGGCCCTCCGTTGACCGGGGAGCGGTACCGCCCCTAACCTCCTTGTCACATCGCGGCGGCCCCTGCCCACCCTGCTCCCGCCCGAGGGATCGTCACGACAGCAAGTCATCAGGAGGGGAAATGGAGCACTCGCGGAGCCAACGCCGCTCGGGCCGACCCGTCGTCATCGCGACACGCGCCCTCGTAGTCCTCACGACCCTGGCCGGCGCTCCGGCCATGCTGGTCGCCCAGCACGACATGCCGATGGACCGCCAGCCGGCCGAGACGGCGCAAATTCCGCTCCTGCGGGCGGTGCTCGGCGACTTCTCGCGCCCGATCGAGACGGACGTGCCGCTGGCACAGTCGTACTTCGATCAGGGCATGCAGATGGTGTATGCCTTCACGTACCCGGTGGCGATCCGCTCCTTCGAGGAGGCGCAGCGCCAGGACCCGACGTGCGCGATGTGCTTCTGGGGCGAAGCGCAGGCGCGCGGGCCGTTCCTCAACGGTCGGATGACCAACGCGAACGCCGGTCCGGCCTACGAGGCGGCGCAGATGGCGCTCGAGTTGATCGACGAGACCGACGACCCGGTGGAGAAGGCGCTGATCCGCGCGATGTCGATCCGCTACGCCGAGGAGCACGACCCGGACACGCGCGCCCAGCTCGACAGCGCCTACAGCCAGGCGATGTCGGAGGTCTACCGCGCCTACCCTAGCGACTTCGACGTCGGCGCGCTGTACGCCGAGTCGCTGATGCTCCTGAACACCGAGCGGGCGTTCTACAGGACGTCCGACCCGTTCGTCCAGAGCTTCCACGGGGTCCTGGAGAACGTGCTCGCCCAGGATCTCACGCACCCCGGAGCCTGCCACCTCTACATCCACGCGACCGAGGCCACCGAGGTCGCCTACAAGGCCGAAGCGTGCGCGGACCTGCTGATGACGGCCGTGCCGGGTGCGAGCCACCTCAACCACATGCCCTCGCACACCTACAACGTGATCGGGCGGTGGGGGAAGGCGGTGCGCGCGAACGCCATGGCGTGGCGCTCCGATGAAAGGACCGCGTGGGGCGAAGGGGTTTCCTACGCCGGCACGCACAACCTGCACATGCTCTTCTACGCCGGCTCGATGGACGGTCAGGGCCAGGTCTCCGCGGCGGCCGCCGCGGAGTACGCGCGGCAGGTGAACGGCGGGGTCTTCTACCACTCGATGGTGCTCTTCCGCTTCGGTGAGTTCCGGAAGATCCTCGAGTTGACCGAGCCACCCGAGCAGGGGCTCCAGCTCGGGCTCTGGGAATTCTCCCGCGGCTATGCGCACCTGCGTACCGGCGCGGCCGACAGCGCGGCGGTCTACCTGGCGCGCATCGACGAGAAGGCGAGAACGCTCGGTGACACCGTGCAGATGAGGAACCACTCGGCGGAGGATCTGCTCGGCATCACCGGGGACATCCTGCGCGGCGAGATCCTCCGGTCCGAAGGCAAGCTCGACGAGGCGATCCCGGTGTTCGAGCGCGCCGTCGCGACCCACCTCAGCCTGCGCTACGACGAGCCCGAGCCGCTGAACTTCTCGGCCGGCGACTGGCTCGGCGCAGCGTTCATGGAAGCCGGGCGGTTCGCGGACGCCGAGCGCGTCTACCGCGAGTCGCTCGTGGACCATCCGAACAACGGTTGGTCGTTCTTCGGGCTCGAGCAGGCCCTGAGGGCCCAAGGGAAGACCGCGGAGGCCGACGCGGCCAAGGCGGACTTCCTGCGCGCGTGGGAGCGGGCCGACATCGCGATCACCTCCACGCGGTTCTGACGAGGGTCGCGCGCCGGTCGCAATGGAGCCGGTGAGGACGAGGAGCCGGGCGCGCCAGGGCGCGGCCCGGCTCCTCTGCATATGGCTCCTAGGGGGACTCGCTGGCTGCGCCACCGGCGCGCCCGCGACGGACGGGGCCGAGCCTCCGGGGGTGCCCGCCGTCGCTTCGGCCGATGCGCCGCTCGCTCCCGCCTTCACCGCCGAGCAGGCGACGCGCGGCCAGAGGACCTTCACCACGGTCTGCGCGGTGTGTCACGGCCGAAGCGAGTTCACCGGCCCGATCTTCCGCCTCACCTGGGGCGCGGAGCCGCTCGGGCACCTGTTCGAGCACATCAGCACCGCGATGCCGCAGGACGACCCCGGGAGCCTGTCGCCGGAGGAGTACGCCGCCGTCGTGGCCTACATCCTCCAGCTCAACGGGCACGAGCCCGGCGACAAGGAGCTCCCGGCCGATGCGGCGCTCCTCGAGCGGGTGCGGTGGTGAGCTCGGTGAGGTCGCTCTCCCCCGCACGCGCCTGGTCTGGGTCGTGGGTCAGCGCTGGCGGACGTATCTGACGGTGGAGGGGTAGCCGGCCGGACCGCCCTCGGTACCCACCGTAGTGATCCACAGCGTATCCGCGCTCAGGCGGAACGTATACTCGTTGTAAGCACCTTCAGCCATGGCGTCGGGGCTCTTCGCGACGATCGGCCGCCTCGTCATGGTGCTGCCTGAAACCTCGAACGTGCCCGCGTTCGCCGAGAAGGGGCTCCATGCCGAGAGCAAATCCTCCGCCGTGGCGAGGCCCGGCCCCATCGGCGGCCGCGGTTGGTCGCTGGTGACGAGGGTGTAGCTGTAGTGCCGCCCGGTGAAGAGCAGGAGGCCGGGTTGCGGAGCGCCATTGGCCCGGCCACCCGGACCGGTGGTCACGACCTCGGTGACGCGCCAGGCCCCTTCGAGCGCCTGGGCGTCCTGGCGGGCCTCGAGACCCGAGGGCATCAGCCAGACTGCGGCTCCGACCGCGAGCGCGGTGCACCTCATTGAGTGCCTCCTGGATTGCGCATCCATCCATGATCAGCCGCAGCAGGTTGCCCGGCGCGGGCACGACTCGCAAGCCGCCCGCCGAAGCTCGCTTGCCCACCCCGCCATGGCCACTCACAATGCGTCCGCGGTGAAGCGCGACCGAGGCCCCAGAGGAGCCCATCCATGACTCGGCGTCTCCTGTTGCTCCTGATCCTCCTGGCGCTCCCCGCAGACGGCGCCGGCCAGCAGGCGTTCGACGTCGGGGCGGCAACGGAGGCGTACCTGGCGCAGCTCACGCCGGAGGAGCGGGCGCGCTCGGACGCCTACTACGAAGGAGGCTACTGGCTGCTCCTCTGGGTCCCCCTCTACACCGGGGTGGCCATGTGGCTTATGCTCCGCCTCGGTTGGTCGGCACGCATGCGCGACCTCGCCGAACGGATCACGAGGAAGGCGCCCCTGCGGTGCGCGCTCTACGCCGCGCAGTTCGTGCTCCTCACCTCCGTGATGCTCCTTCCCCTCACCTGGTACACGGGCTTCTTCCGCGAGCACCAGTACGACCTGGCCACCCAGACGTTCGGCCCCTGGCTCGGCGAGCAGCTCCTCGGGCTCGTAGTCACGCTGGTCGTAGCCACACCGCTCATCGTCCTCCTGTACAGGGTCTTCCGCACGGCGCCGCGCACCTGGTGGCTCTGGGGCTCCGGGGTCGGCGTCGCCTTCCTGTTCTTCGGCATGCTCCTCGCGCCCGTGTTCGTATTCCCGCTCTTCAACACGTACGAGCCTGTGGAGCGCCCCGAAGTCCGCGACCCCGTCCTCGCCATGGCGCGAGCCAACGGGGTGCCCGCCGACAACGTCTATGTCGTCGACGCCTCACGTCAGACGACGCGCATCAGCGCGAACGTGAGCGGGATTCTCGGGACCACGCGCGTGAGCCTCAACGACAACCTCCTGAGCCGCACGTCGGTTCCGGAGATCGAGGCGGTCATGGCCCACGAGCTCGGCCATTACGTGCTGCACCACGGCTACGAGGCGCTGTTGTTCAATGGGCTCCTGCTGCTCGGCGGCTTCGGCTTCTTGGGGTACGCGTACGACAGAGTGCTCACGCAGTGGGGGTCGGGGTGGGGCGTTCGCGGCATCACCGACCCGGCGGGGCTGCCCCTGCTGCTCCTGCTCTATACGGCGTACTCCTTCGCGCTCGGGCCCGTCGCCAACACCTTCATCCGGACCAACGAAGCCGAAGCCGACATCTTCGGCCTCAACACCGCGCGCGAGCCCGACGGGTGGGCCCAGGTGGTCGTCCGGTTGAGTGAGTACCGCAAGCTCGATCCGACGCCCCTCGAGGAATTCCTCTTCTACGATCATCCGAGCGGACGGAGCCGCATCGAGATGGGGATGCGGTGGAAGGCGGAGCACCTCGACGAGCTCCACTGAGTCAACCCGGCTCGAAGCTCTCGACTCGAGTGGCGAGCGAGGCCCTCTCCGCCGCGTCAAGGAAGCTCGCCTCCACCGCCGCCAGGTTGCACGCCCAAAGCTGCTCGAACGGAACGCCCTGCCCCGTGAGCCAGCGGTACTCGTCGACCAACGATGTGGCGAACATGGGCGGGTCGTCCGAGTTGACCGTGACGTTGAGCCCCTCCTCGAGCATCCGCAGGACGGGATGCGGCGCCCCCGCCGCCACGACGCCCGTCCGGTAGTTGCTGATGGGACAGACCTCGATGGGCACCTGCCGCTCCCGTAGCTCGGCGACGAGCGAGGGATCCTCGAGACAGCGGATGCCGTGTCCGATGCGCTCGGCGTGCAGCGACTCGAGCGCCCCGCGCACGCTCTCCGGCCCGGCACCTTCGCCGGCGTGGGCGACCACGCGCAGCCCGTTGGCGCGCGCCTCGTCGAACTCGGCGCGGAAGAGCTCCGGCGGATAGCCCGCCTCGAGGCCCCCGAGCCCGAGCCCCACGTACACCTCCGCGCGCTGGCCCGCAAGCGTGTGCTCGAGCACGCGCTCTTTGGTCTCGGGGAAGTTCCGCGCGATGTCAGGGATGAAGCGCACCTCCACGCCGTGCCGCTCGCGCCCTTCCGCGAGCCCGTCCCGCAGGGCGTCGAACAGGTCCTGCCAGGGGATCCTCTCGACGAAGAGAGAAGCGCTCAGGAAGGTTTCCGAGTAGACGACGTTCTGAGAGGCCTGGTAGTCGTGGAACGCGACCGTCATGTCGCGGAAGTCCGCGGCGCCGACCATCGCGCGGCTCGCGGCGAGATACACCTCGATGAAGTGCGCGAAGTCGCGGAACTCGTACCACCGCTTCCACGCCTCGAGGGACGCGGCCGGAAGCGCAACGCCGTTGCGCTTGGCCATCTCCCAGACGGTCTCCGGGAGCTGGGCGCCCTCCAAGTGCACGTGGAGCTCAACTTTCGGCATCGCGGCGTACACGTCGCTCATTGGTCTTCGACCAACCAGTCCCGCCGCCTGCAGCGCGGCAAGTTGCCTTCGAACGCTGCATCGACCGTCGGGAAGCCGGCCGCGAGAGACCGCCCATCCGGCACGTCGTCGCCGAGCTCGTAGCGGTGCAGCGAGACGGGGTTCTCCGAGATGCCACCCGGTAGCACGACGCGCTCCGTCTCGCGGCCGACCTCGTCCATGTAGCACAGGAGATGGTCGCGCCGGCGCGGGTCCGAGTGCGTGAAGAGGAGCCAGAGCGCCGGCTCGCCTGCGAAGGCACCCAACGCGCCGACATCATCTCCGTAGCCGATAGGCTCGCCGACGCCGAACCGCTCTCCGTAGTAGCGGAGCGCCGGCTCCGCCCAGATATAGGCGAACACCGGCTCACCAGCCCACCTGCGGCGTGCCAGCTCGGCGACCACCTCGCGCTCGCGCTGCACGACATAAGGCGGTGGATGGTCCACGAGCACGGCGACCAGAAGGGTCACGCCCACACCCGTGACGACCGGCCCGCCCCACCCCATCGAGCGCGGCAAGAGCGACACCAGGAAGGAGACCACCGCTCCGGCGCCGAGCAGCAGCAGGGG
>Ga0075327_1000035_pt1 | contig 28027 bp, 28 predicted proteins | sample MayberrySE_Catta_2_FD_120056 | JGI IMG/M metagenome (GOLD analysis project Ga0075327, IMG submission 120056) | Natural and restored wetland microbial communities from the San Francisco Bay, California, USA, that impact long-term carbon... | ecosystem: Environmental > Terrestrial > Soil >...
TCAAATCGAAAAGCGGCACTAGAATCATAACTTGCTAGTGCCCCTTTGCTTCCGAAGTTCGTGTCTGAGAGTGCTGCAATGGATCACGAACTTCGGAAGCGGGACGGTACATCTCCCTGAATGGTCTCGGCTCGGCGTTCGTCCTTGCCGCAGCTTTTGCACTCTTCGCTTTTGGCTGGATCGGCGGCGGCGACGCCAAGTTCGCCCTGCCATCGCCCTCTGGCTCGGCTGGAGCCACCTCCTCGATTTCGCCGTCACCACGGCAGTTTTCGGCGGCATTCTGGCGCTGACGGTTCTCGCCCTGCGGCGCACGATGTCGCCTGCGGCGGCGCACGTCGGACGCCGGTTTCCCTGCCTGCGCGACCCGGACGCCGGGGTTCCCTTTGCCGTCGCGCTCGGTGCAGCGGCGCTGGCGATCTATCCGGGCGGTGTCTTGATCGGACCGGTAGGCGGCTGAGCGGGCTCGAAAGCAGTTCCCAACTTCTTCACATATCGCCCTGGATCTATAAAAGCATATTATATCAATAACTTACTTATGCGCTCGCGGTGGTCGCGGCGCCTTGACTTCGGTTAACCCCTTGGCCGCGGGACGTGGTAATATTTTCTATCCACGGGCGAATCGCCTGGGGAGAAAACGGACCCGTGTCCATTGGGGCAAAGGAGGTGCGTGATGGAAATGATCATTACCCTGATCATTCAGTTGGTGGCAGGTGCGATCGGCGGAAACATCGCCGGCGCGGCGAAGTCCATGGATCTCGGCAAGACCGGCAACACCATCGCCGGTGCCATCGGCGGTCTCGGCGGCGGCCAGATCTTGCAGATGCTGATCCCCGCTTTGTCCGCGGCGGCGGCGGGCGGTGGTTTCGATTTCGGCGCGCTGATCGGCCAGGTGGTCGGCGGTGGCGTCGGCGGCGCCATCCTCACTGCCATCGTCGGTCTGATCAAGAACCAGATGGCGGGCAGCAAGGCCTGAGGCACTCCGCCCCGGCGTCTTGGTCGCGGCTCGCCGGGGTACCGTCTGTCGGCTCGACCGGTTGGCGGCCTATCGCCGCAACCGGACACAATAATTCTTGTCGTCGGTTGAGCCTCTCCGCTAAGTCTTTGACCGGACCGGGTTTGTTTTCTCGCTCGGCTTCCGCGGTCGACCAATGTCGGCGCGCCCCATCCCCGCTTGCCGAACGGAGCCGTCATGCCGGACTGTCTGTTGCCTTCGACGACCTCGGAACCGTCAGTCCCCGTGCGGGCGGTCGCCGGTGCCGATCTCGACACGTTCATCGCTTCGCTCGACCCGGCTGCCGCCGCATGGGTCGGTGCCAATGCGTTCAAGGCGGCAGCGGGCGCGCTCTTGCTCATTCCCGGCCCCGACGGCGCGCTTGCTTCGGTTCTTCTCGGGCTTGGCGACCCGGCGAGCGATCCGCAATCCGCCCTCGTTGCCGGCGCCCTGGCCGCACGGCTGCCGGCCGGCGTGTTTCGGCTGGACGCGGGCTTTGCCGATCCGGCGGCGGCGACGCTTGCGTTTGCACTCGGCGCCTACCGCTTCACGCGCTATCACGGCGGTGCCGATGCGCCGCGGCTGATAACGCCCGAGGCCGTCGACGCCGAGGAAATCAGCGCCATCGCCGACGGCGTCTGGCTCGCGCGTGACCTCATCAACACCGCGCCGAACGACATGGGGCCGGCGGAACTTGCGGCAGCGGCCAAGACGCTCGCTGCCCGCCACGGAGCCGAGTATTCCGAGACCGTCGGCGGGGCGCTCCTGTCTGCCAACCTGCCGATGATCCACGCCGTCGGCATTGCCGCCGTGCCGAGCCGTTCCCCCCGCCTTGCCGATTTCTCCTGGGGCGATCCCGACCACCCCAGGGTTACTCTCATCGGCAAAGGCGTCTGCTTCGACACCGGCGGCCTCGATATCAAACCGGCGACCGGCATGCTTTTGATGAAAAAAGATATGGCCGGCGCTGCCAATGTCCTCGGGCTCGCCCACATGATCATGGCGAGGCGGATCCCGGTCCGGTTGCGCGTCCTCATCCCCGCGGTTGAGAACGCGATCTCCGGTGCTGCCTTCCGCCCCGGCGACGTCTTGACCAGCCGCAAGGGTTTGACGGTTGAGATCGGCAACACCGACGCCGAAGGGCGCCTCGTGCTTGGCGATGCGCTGGCGCTCGCGTCTGAAGAGGCGCCCGACCTCATTGTCGATCTTGCCACGCTGACCGGTGCCGCGCGAACTGCGCTTGGCCCCGATATCCCGGCGTTTTTTACTGATGATGACGCTGTTGCCGGCGATTTGGCTCGGGCGGGCGAAGCAGTTTCCGATCCGGTCTGGCGGTTGCCGCTTTGGCCGCCGTACATGGCGATGCTCGATTCCAAATTTGCCGACATCAACAATGCCGGCGCGACGCCGTTTGCGGGCTCGATTACCGCCGCGCTTTTCCTCTCCCGCTTCGTGGAGACAGGAAGCCGGTGGATCCACGGCGACATCTACGGCTGGACGAGATCGGCCGAACCGGGTCGCCCCTATGGTGGCGAAGCCCAGGCGATCCGCGCCCTCTTCGCCATGATCGTCGATCGATACACAACGTCTTGAAGTCGCCACACGCCGGCTTTTAGATAGTTCGGTACCGAAACGGTTTTTGGGTGAGGTGGCGAGATGCCTGCCGATCTTCGGCCGAGCCAGGCGCTGCATTTGTGGCACGACGTCACCCTTGACCTTGTTCGCGACAATGACCGCGACCTCACCGACCGCCAGATGGCCGTGCTTCTCACCGTCTACCTTGAGCCGCCGCCACACACCGTGCGCGGACTGGCGGAGAAGCTCGGAGTCACCAAGCCGGTGATTACCCGGGCGCTTGATACTATGGGGCGGATCGGTCTGTTGACCCGCCATCGCGACGAAGCCGATCGTCGTAACGTGTTAGTTCACCGCACGCTTGAGGGCGCCCTCGCCGTCGAGCGTCTCGGCGACATCATCGTTGCCCGCCATCGCCAGCTACAGCCGTGAACGGGCTCGATCCTCGGCTCCACGCCTATCGGCCGGAGATCGCCGACGCCAGGCTGAAGGGCAAGGTCGACGCGAGGCGCTTCGTCGAAGCCATCAGCCGCCGCGTCGTCGCTGCTTCCGCACCGCTCAAGGGTGCGCCGCAGCCCGACGCTTCTCTCGAAAGCGAGGTCTTGCGCGGCGAGGTCTTCAAAGTTCTCGAGGAAACGACGGAAGGCTGGTCCTGGGGACAGCTCGAAACCGATGGTCACGTCGGCTACGTGCCGACCGAGGCACTCGGCTCGCTGGTGCCCGAGCCCAGCCATCGTGTTACCGCTTTGCGCACGTTCATCTATCCGGGGCCGAACCACAAGCTGCCGGCGCTGAGCAGCCTGTCGATCGGAAGCCGGTTGGCACTGGCCGGAGAAACCGAGATCCGCGGCGCGCGCTATTTCCTCCTCTCCGGTGGAACCGGAGCGGTTATCGCCAGCCACGTTGCGAGGCTCGACGAGCTAACCGAAAGCGACTTCGTTGCCGTCGCCCAGCGCTTTTTGGAAACCCCTTATCTCTGGGGCGGGCGCACCAGCGTCGGCCTCGACTGTTCGGCGCTGGTGCAATTGTCGCTGGCGGCGTGCGGGCATGCCGCGCCGCGTGATACCGACCTTCAGGAAAGGATGGTCGGCGAAGCGGTCGAAGGCGGCATTGCCGGCGGCCTTGCCCGCGGCGACCTCGTCTTCTGGCGCGGACATGTCGGCATCCTCGCGGACCGCCAGCGTCTCGTGCATGCCAGCGGTGCTCACATGAAAGTCGTAATCGAGCCGCTCGGCGAAGCGCTTAGACGAATCGGGCGCGCGGTCGGCGCGCCGACCTCGGTCCGGCGTCTGATGTCTCTTTGAGGCCTCTCAAAGCACGTCGAACAAATAGAGGATGATGATGACCGGAATCGGGATGCCGATGAGCCATAGTAGAACGCCGCGCATAACGCCTGCCTTTCTGACTGGGCGGCACAGGCGCCGCTCGCGCGATCAACGCCGGGCGGGTCGGTCGGTTCCCTCAGTACATCGCATTCCGGTCGACAAGATTCTCGAGCGGTTTTCCGGCCTCGAAGTCGCGGATCTGGTCGAGGATTGGCGGGATCAACGCTTTGGGTGCGCTCGCAGCGGCCGCATGCGGCGTGACGATGACGTTCGGCAACGCCCACAAGGGACTTGCCGGATCGAGCGGCTCGCTGTCGAAGACGTCGAGGCTCGCGCCGATGAGCACGCCGCGCTCGATCGCTGCGACGATATCCGCTTCGACCTGGAGGCCACCGCGTCCGGCATTGATCAGGATCGGCCCGCCAAGCGCGCCGTCGTGCGCAAGCTTTTCGAACAGCGGCATGGCGAGGATAGCTTTGGTCTCCGGGGTCAGCGGCAGGAGCGAGACCAACATATCGGTCCGTCTGAGGAAGCGGTCGAGCGTGTCGCGCCCGCAAAAGCACGCAATACCTTCTACGTCCGCTTGCCGTCGGCTCCAACCGGCGACATCGAAGCCGAGCCGGGAGAGCACGGTTGCCGCGTCGCGGCCAAGTACACCGAGCCCCATGATGCCGACCCTTACCTCGTGTGCGGCTGGCTGGCGGAGCTCCTTCCACACATGCGCTGCCTGCTGGCGATCGTAAGCTCGCTGCTGGCGATGGTGGATGAGAACCTGGAGGACGACCCATTCTGTCATGCGCTGCGTGAGGTCGGGATTGACCACACGTACGATCGGCAATGTTGGGAGATCGGGCTGTGACACCAGTGTGTCGACGCCGGCGCCAAGCGAAAAGATCGCCCGAAGGTTAGGGAGGCGCGACAGTAGCCGCGCTGGTGGCTCCCAGACGAGCGCGTAGGCGATTTGGGACGGGTCTACGAGCTCCGGCCAGACTTGGAGCGGCCGGCCGGGGTCACCGGCGCGGATCGCCGCAATCCACGGCTCGGGCTTCCACGAGCCGGTAACAAGGAGAATGGACCGCGCCGATTGGATGCTCATCGGAGGGGCTGGCGCCTATTGCGACACGACGCCTTCAGGCGCGGTCTCGATCTCGAAGGCAGCCGCCATCAGCGCCTTGGTGTAGTCGGTCTCCGGTCGGTCGAAGACTTTTTCGGCAGGCCCTTTCTCGACGATCTTGCCGTTGCGCAGGACGACGATATCGTTGGCGAGCGCACGGACTACTTTCAAGTCGTGGCTGATGAACAGGTAGGCAAGATTGTGCCGACGCTGCAGCTCGCGCAGTAGATCGACGACTTGGGCCTGCACGCTCATGTCGAGCGCCGACGTCGGCTCGTCGAGCATGACGAATTTTGGTTCGAGCACCATGGCGCGCGCCACCGAGATACGCTGGCGCTGCCCGCCGGAAAACTCGTGGGGATAGCGATGGCGGGTCGACGGGTCGAGCCCCACTTCTTCGAGCGCGTGCGCGACCTTGCGGTCACGCTCGGCGTCCGACAGGCCGGGGGCGTGGATCTGCAATCCTTCGCCGACGATCTCGCCGAGTGACATGCGCGGGCTGAGCGAGCCGTAAGGATCCTGGAACACAATCTGCATGTCGCGGCGCAGCGGTCGCATCGCCTTGAAGTTGTTGTGCTCGATAGCGTTGCCGAGAAACACGATCTTGCCGTCTGAAGAGATCAGCCTCATCAGCGCCAGTCCGAGCGTGGTTTTACCCGACCCCGATTCGCCGACGACGCCAAGTGTCTGGCCCTCGCGCACGGCAACGTCGACGCCGTCGACCGCCTTGATATGGCCGACCGTGCGGCGAAAGAAGCCGCGCTTGATCGGGAACCAGACCTTGAGGTCGTCGGCGGCCATGACGACCGGTGCGGTCTCATCACTCTTGGGCGGATCGCCCTTCGGCTCGGCCGCCAGCAGGTGTTTGGTGTAGTCGTGCTGCGGATTTCGAAAAATTTCTTCGGTGGCACCCTGCTCGACGATATGGCCGTCGGTCATCACGCAGATCCGCTTGGCCATCTTCCTGACGATGCCGAGATCGTGGGAAATGAACAGCATGGCCATGCCGGTGTCGCGCTGGAGGTCGCGCAGGAGCTTGAGGATCTGCGCCTGGACCGTCACGTCGAGGGCGGTCGTGGGTTCGTCGGCGATCAGCAGGTCGGGCTCGTTGGCAAGCGCCATGGCGATCATCACCCGCTGGCGCTGGCCGCCCGATAGCTGGTGCGGATAGGAACCAAGCCGGCTTTCCGGCTCGCGGATGCCAACCTGGGTAAGAAGCTCAAGCACCCGTCCGCGGGCGGCGGTGTCACCCATGCCGCGGTGGACCTTGAGGATCTCGCCGACTTGGCGCTCGATGGTGTGGAGCGGATTGAGGGAGGTCATCGGCTCCTGGAAGATGATCGAGATATCGTTGCCGCGCACAGACCGCAGGGCCGCCTCGTCTGCGGAAAGAATGTCCTTGCCCTTGAACAGGATCTCGCCGGCCGGATGGTGTGCGGCGGGATAGGGCAAGAGCCGCATCACCGACAGCGCCGTCACCGACTTGCCGGATCCCGACTCGCCGACCAGCGCCACCGTCTCGCCGCGGTCGATATCGAAGCTTGCGCCTTCGACCGCCATGGTGGTCGTGCCGCCTTGGCGGAAGACGACACCGAGGTCGCGGACACGAAGGAGAGGGGCGTCGGTCATTGGAAGGTCTTCCGCGGGTCGAAGGCGTCACGCACTGCTTCGCCGATAAAGATCAACAGTGACAGCATGATCGAGATGACGAAAAAGCCGGTCAAACCGAGCCACGGCGCCTGGATGTTCTCCTTGCCCTGCTTGAGCATCTCGCCGAGCGACGGCGAGCCGGGCGGCAGCCCGAAACCGAGGAAGTCGAGCGAGGTCAGCGTCGTGATCGAGCCGTTGAGGATGAAGGGCAGGAAGGTCAACGTCGCCACCATGGCGTTGGGAAGGAGATGGCGGAACATGATCGTTCGGTTGGAGACGCCGAGCGCCCGCGCCGCGTTGACATACTCGAAATTGCGCCCGCGCAGGAACTCGGCGCGGACCACGCCGACCAGCGCCACCCAGGAAAAAAGGAGGAGAATGCCGAGGAGCACGAAAAAGCTCGGCGCGATCACCGACGAGATGATCAAGAGCAAGTAGAGGGCCGGGATCGAGGTCCAGATCTCAATGAAGCGCTGGAAGCTCAAGTCGATCCACCCGCCGAAATATCCCTGCACCGCCCCGGCGATGACGCCGATGACCGAGGACACGACGGCCAGCGTCAGTCCGAAGAGCACGGAAATGCGGAAGCCGTAGATCAGCCGGGCGACGACGTCACGCCCGGCGTCGTCGGTGCCGAGCCAGTTCCAGTTGCCGAGCGTGCAATTGGGGTCGTCGACCCCTTGGGGGTAGGCGTTGCAGCGTTCCTCCTTGCTCATCAACCACCATGGCTTCGACGGCGCCGGCGTCGGCAGTTCGTTGTTGACGGTGCCGTACGAATAACGGATGGGCGGCCAGATCATCCAACCGTCCGCGAGGATTTCCTCCTGGATAAATGGATCGCGATAGTCGGTGGTCGCCAGGAAGCCGCCGAACTTCGACTCGGGGTAGTTGACGAAGGTCGGAAAGAGGAACTCGCCCTTGTAGGAAACCAGCATCGGCCGGTCGTTGGCGACGAACTCGGCGCCAAGCGAAAGGCCGAATAGAACGATGAAGATCCATAAGGACCAAAAACCGCGACGGTTTGCTTTGAAATTCTGCAAACGCCTTCGGTTCAGAGGCGACAGGGAGAAGAACTTGCGTGGCGGCGCCTCCGCCTGTCCCGGAGCCGGGTAGACGTTTTCGAGTCCGTCTTGTTTCGTAAGCGCGTCCATCTCAGACCTCGCGGGTCTCGAAATCGATACGCGGATCGATCCAGGTGTAAGTGAGATCGGAGATGAGGTTCACGAGAAGCCCCATCAGCGAGAAGATGTAGAGCGTTGCGAAAACCACCGGATAGTCGCGGTTGAGCACCGACTCGAAACCGAGAAGGCCGAGTCCGTCGAGCGAGAAGATCGTCTCGATCAGCAGCGAGCCGGCGAAGAAGGCGGAAATAAACGCGCCGGGAAAGCCGGCGATGACGATGAGCATGGCGTTGCGGAAAACGTGGCGGTAAAGGACCGTCCGCTCGGTCAGCCCCTTGGCGCGCGCCGTCATCACATATTGCTTGCGGATCTCGTCGAGGAACGAGTTTTTGGTCAGCAGCGTCGTCGTCGCGAAGGCTGACAATGCCAGAGCCGTCAAAGGCAGGGCCAAATGCCAGAAATAATCGGCGATTGCAGCAGGATCAGTCACCCATTGCCAAAATGGGGTGTTGACGTAGCGTTCCGACCACAGCCCGCGCAATGGAAACAAATCCCAGAACGACCCCCCTGCGAAAAGCACGATCAACAAGACTGCGAAAAGGAAGCCGGGAATCGCGTAACCGACAATGATGACGGCGCTTGTCCATGTGTCGAAGCGCGAGCCGTCCTTCATCGCCTTGCGGATTCCGAGCGGGATCGAGATCGCATAGGAGATCAGCGTCATCCACAATCCGAGCGAGATCGACACCGGCATCTTCTCGGCAATCAACTCCAGGACGCCGATATCGCGGAAATAGCTATCGCCGAAATCGAAACGGAAATAATTCCACAGCATGAGGCCGAAGCGTTCGAGGGGCGGCTTGTCGAAGCCGAACTGCTTCTCCAGGCTCCGGATGAACTCCGGATCAAGCCCCTGGGCGCCACGGTATTTGGACTGGATAGGATCGCTTGCCGCCCCCGGGGCGGTGCTTACGCCGCTGAAGTCGCCACCCCCACCGGTGATCCGCGCCGTCGCCGAGACGTCGGTGCCCTGTAGTTGCGCGATCACCCGTTCGACCGGGCCACCGGGAGCGAACTGCACGACCGCGAAGCTTATCGCCATGATGCCGATCATGGTCGGGATGATCAGAAGCAGGCGTCGAAGGATATAGGCGGCCATCAGAGGTCCTGCCTCGCCATACCGACTACCGCCGCCTTGTCGCGATCGAACCACCAGGTCGTCTCGACGGTGAAACCGTAGTCGGGTTTCGTCTCCGGCCAGCCGAATATGTCCCAGTGACCGACCCGATGATCGGGCTGGAACCAGTTAGGCACCCAATAGTACTGGGCGCGGAAAATCCGGTCGATCGCCCGCGTGATCGTAATCAGCTCTTCACGAGAGTGCACTTGCGGCAGTCGCTCGAGGATCGTGTCGATTGCCGGCTCGCGCACCCCAGAAAGATTGTAGGTGCCGGGCGTGCCGGCCGCTTCCGAGCTGAACAGTTGTGGAAGGCCTTCGAGCGGTGTCGCCGTCAATTGCAGCGCGAACATGGCGACATCGTAGTTGTAGTCGTTCTGCCGAGACTCGTACTGAGCCGGATCGACCTGACGGATCGAGGCGTCGATGCCGAGCAGCTTGAGGTTCTCCACGTAGGGCGAGAGCACCCGTATGAACACGGAGGCATCGATAAGGAATTCGCAGGTGAGTGGCTCTCCTTCCGCGTCGACCAGCTTGCCGCCGTTCTGGCGCCAGCCCGCGTCGGCGAGGAGGTCGGAGGCTCGTCTGAGCAGCGCGCGGTCGCGGCCTGAACCGTCGGTTCGCGGTGCCAGCACCGCTTCGCCGAAGACCTCCGGCGGCAGCGTCGCCCGGAAAGGATCAAGCAGCGCCAGCTCCTCTGCCGAGGGCAGGCCTTCCGCCCCGTAGTCCGACTTCTCGAAGAACGAGTCGATCCGCATGTATGAGTCGAAGAAGAGGTTGCGGTTCGACCATTCGAAATCGAACGCGAGTCCGATCGCCTGCCGGGTCCGCCGGTCGGCGAATTTCTTGCGTCGCGTATTGAAGAACCAGCCCTGAAATGACGGCCGTTTCTCCCGCGGAAATAGCGACTTTTTTACCCTGCCTTCGACGAAGGCGGGAAAGTTGTAGTTCTTCGCCCAGGTAATCGAAGTGAATTCCTCGCGGTGGGTGATCTCTCCCTTCTTGAAGGCCTCGAAGGCGGTTTGTCGTTCGGTAAAGAAGTCGATGCGGATCACGTCGAAATTGTTATGGCCGACATTGACCGGCAGGTCGGCGCCCCAGTAGTCGGGGACCCGCTCGTAATCGATGTAACGGCCGGCGCTCATCCGGCCTACCTTGTAGGGACCTGATCCAAGCGGTGGCTCCAGCGTCGAGGCTTCGAAGGTGCGCGTCGAATAGTAGGCTTTCGAGAACACCGGCAGCCCAACGATCGTCAGGATCGTCGTGCGGGTTTGCTTGCCGTCGAGCGTCACCACCACCGTCTTCGGGCCGTCGGCTTCGGCCGAGGCCATCTCCCGGATTTCCTGCGAGATGTTGGGATGGCCCTTCTCCTTGAGTGTCATCAGCGAAAAGGCGACATCCTCGGCGGTGAGCTCGGAGCCGTCGTGAAAGCGTGGGCCCTCGCGCAGGGTGAAGCGGTAGACATTGCCGTCGTCCGAGACGGCAACCGATTCGGCAAGAAGGCCGTAGACGCTGTCGGGCTCGTCGAGCGCCGAGGTCATCAACGAATCGAATATGAGCTGCATGCGCGGCGGCGCATCGCCCCTCAGCACGAACGAGTTCATTGTGTTGAACGTCTGGACGTTCTGATTGTAGAGCCAGTTCGGCGGTTGGAAGCGGATTGTCCCGCCCTTTGGCGCGCCTGGATTGATGTAGTCGAAATGGGCAAAATCGGGGCCGTATTTAAGGTCACCGAAAACCGAAAGGCCGTGGAGGCCGCTCTTGCCTTGGGCCCAGGCGAAGGGCTTCATCGCCAACAGGGCGGCACTCGCCCCGGCCAGTTTCAGCGTGGTGCGGCGGCTGATGCCGCCGGCGCCGCATCTCACCGTTGCGCACCTCCAACCTTGGCGGTCTTGTCCGCGTCCCACCACCAGATCGTCGGGAAGCCGATCCGATATTCGGGAAGTGGTTCCGGATGGCCGAATCGGTCCCAATAGGCGACGCGTGAGGCGCGCAGTGTCCAGCCCGGCACCAGGTAGTGGTTCCACAGGAGAACCCGGTCGAGCGCCGCGGTGGCCGCCTCGAGCTCGGCGCGGTCCGGCGCCTGGACGATCTTGCGGATGATCGCATCGACCGCCGGGTTCTTGATTGCACCGAAGTTCCTCGAGCCCTCGCGATCGGCCGACGTCGAGCCGAAGAACTCGATCTGCTCGTTGCCGGGAGAGCTCGACTGGGCCCATCCCGAGTAAATCATATCGAAGTCGCGACTGATCACGCGGCGTTCGAACTGCGAGCTGTCGACCGGCCGTATCGAGAATTCGATCCCGATCTTGGCAAGCTGGGTTTGGTAGCGGAGGGCAATCTTCTCGTAGAGTGGTCCGTTCATCAGGAACTCGACGGTCATCTGCTCGCCCTTGTCGTTGACGAGTTTGCCGCTCTCGAGTTCCCATCCAGCATCCTTGAACAGAGCCAGGGCCTCCCGCAGGTTCGTGCGCTCCTGGGATCGGGTCTCGCTGACCGGATTGAAATATTCCTCGGTGAACACCTCGGGCGGCACCTCGTCCCTGATCTCCTCGAGGATTTCCAGCTCGCGGCCCTCCGGCAGACCCTTGGCGGCAAAGTCGAGGCCGTCAAAATAGCTGTCCATCCGGTTATACTGACCGTAAAAGATCGACTTGTTGATCTCCTCGTAGGGAAAGGCATAGTTGAATGCGCGCCGGACGCGCGGATCCTGGAACTTGGTCCGGTTGAGATTGAAGATGAACCCCGCCATCAGTCCCGAGCCGCGATACGGCTGCTCAAACAGTTCAAGCTTGATGCGGCCATCCTCCACCGGCGGCACCTTGTAGGCTGTTGCCCACACTCGCGCAGTGGTTTCGACCCGCCAGTCAAGTTGGTCGGCCTTGAGGGCCTCGAGTTCGATCGTTTCGTCGCGGAAATACTCGTAACGGATCTCCTCGAAATTGTTGGCGCCAATGTTGACAGGAAGATCCTTGCCCCAATAGTCGTCGACACGCTCGTAGACGATGGTTCGCCCGGGCGATACCGACTTGATGCGATACGGCCCCGATCCTAGCGGCGGATCCAGCGTCGAGGATGAAATATCCCGCTTGTTGCCCTTGGCATCGGTCCCTTCCCAATAGTGGCGGGGCAGGATGAGAAGCTGGCCGACGATCTGCGGCAGCTCACGATTGCCGCCCTGGTCGAAGGTGAATGTCACCTCGTCGGGAGCGGTCGCCTCGGCCTTGGTGACATGCTGATAGTAGAAGGCCTGCTGCGGGTTCATGTCCTTGAGGACGGTGAACGACCAGACGACGTCGTCGGCGGTGATCGGCTCGCCATCATGCCATTTGGCGCCGCTGCGCAGCTTGTAGGTAACCGAAGAATAGTCCTCGGGGAATTTGAGCCCCTCGGCGATCAGTCCGTATTCGGTGGAAAGCTCGTCCATGGAGGACGTCATCAAGGTATCGTAAATCAGTCCGAGGCCGACGGCGACCTCGCCGCGCGGGGGCACGAAGTTCAGCGAGTCGAAGCTGCCGGTTTCGGAAAGCCGGACGATCCCGCCCTTCGGGGCGTCAGGATTGACATAGTCGAAACGCTTGAAATCCGGAGGATACTTGGGCTCGCCGATGAGACTCGAGGCGTGGCGCCAGTCGCTGTCTTGCCCAAAAGCCGGGCCGCTCGGCCCAAGCGCGACAAGAACAACTAGGGCGGCGGCAATCCTGTGCATCGGCCTCGCATCTCCCTGGCGGCAAACGGTCCGGTGATTCAGGTCATATTAAGGGCGCGACAAGGTCGGCGACACCTTTCGACAGCGTTATGAATGAAAATTAATCCGATTCTCCCGCCCAAACAGCATCGCTGCAAGCCGGAAACCGATGCCTTTTTCGCGCCTTTACTGCGCTGTGCCAGTCGTTCCGGCGGGGCTTTCGGGTGTCATGGCCGGGGTTTCAGCCGGCGGTTCGGGCACGTCGCCTTGCGGCGGGGCGTCGGTCGTCATCGATCCGGAATCTCCCGATGCGGCAGGTGCTGCAGTTTCGGGAGCCGCCTGGGTCGCCTCCGAGGCATCGGCACCGTCGGTTGCAGGCGCCGGTTCGCCTTCCGCTGGGGCCTCGGCAGCCGGCGGCTCGGGAAGGGGCACCGGCGAATCGGACAGGGTGCGCAGATAGGCGACAACGTTGGCGCGCTCATCAGGCTTCTTGAGCCCGGCGAAGGCCATCAACGTACCCGGAATGTCAGCTTTCGGATTGGCCAGGAACTCGTCGAGTTCCGTATAGGTCCAGGTCATGCCTTCAGAACGCATCGCCATCATCGAGTCGGAATACTTGAAGCCCTCCATATGCGCGGCATCGTTCCCTACAATACCGTAAAGATTGGGACCAACCTTAGGGGGACCGCCCTTGTCGAAGGTGTGGCAGGCTTGGCATTTCTTGGCCGACGCCTCGCCGGCGGCGGCATCGGCGGTCTGCAGCCGGACCTCGATCGGCGCAATCGCAGCAGCGGCCTCCGCGGCGGCCCCGTGTCCTTCGGTCTCGGTGACGGCGATAACGTAACCGTTTTCCCTCAAATCCTCCGGCTCGTAAATGATCTCAGAGGTGATCGAAAGCGCCATCACCAGAAGGGCAGTAGCGAGCACCGCGCCGGCAATCTTGTTGAGCTCAAAGGAATCCATGAGGGCTCCGCCACGGAGGACCGTTCGTGGCGCGGAAACTACAGGCTATGCGGCTTCGCTGGCAACCCGTATAAGCGGCGCCACCCTGAGACTTTTCGCCACCTTAGCGCCCCGAATCCGACATTCGTGACAGTTTGAAGCAGGCGTCGTGCGAATGTCGGATTCGAAAGGGCGCTACCAAACTTATGAATCCAGTGTGGTTTTGGAATTGACATTCGTTCCTGCGCCCGCTGCGGATACTGATACGAATGTCAATTCCACCACACTGGGCGCGAGAAATGGCCGGTTCCGAAGTCCTCGTCCTAATCCCTGCTCGCATGGCGGCAACCCGCTTTCCCGGCAAACCACTTGCCGAGATCGACGGAGTGCCGATGATCGTCCACGTCTGGCGGCGGGCGGTCGCGGCAGCGATCGGTAGGGTTGCCGTAGCCACCGACAGCGCCGAGATTGCCGACGCCGTCGCCAAGGCTGGCGGCGAGGCCGTGATGACCGCTGCCGATCACGACAACGGGACCTCGCGCATCGACGAGGCTGCCCGCCTTCTGGATCCCGAGGGCATGTTCGCAACGGTGGTCAACGTCCAGGGCGACCTGCCGACGATCGCACCGGAGGCGATCCGTGCGGCCCTGACCCCCTTCAACGATGAGGGGGTCGACATTTCGACCATAGCGGCAGCGATCTCGCGTGAGGAAGAGAAGACCGATCCCCACGTGGTCAAGGTCGTGGGCTCGCCGATCGCTCGGGATCGGCTGCGCGCGCTCTATTTCACCCGTGCCACCGCGCCTTGGGGCGACGGGCCGCTCTACCACCACATCGGTCTGTATGCTTATCGCCGCGCCGCGCTCTCCCGCTATGTAGCTCTGCCGCCTTCGCCGCTGGAGAAGCGCGAACGGCTCGAACAGCTGCGCGCCCTTGAGGCCGGCATGCGCATCGATGTCGCCATTGTCGATGCCGTGCCGCTCGGGGTCGATACGCCGGCCGACCTCGAACGGGCGAGGGAGATATTGGCTGGTGACGCCAGGATATCTTGACCGCACCAAGTCGAAGCTTTCCGTCTGCCGAAAGCTGCTGTAAATCCTCGCCCGCGTATCCACCAACGAGACAAGTCTCGATGCCGAAACTCAAGAAGATAGTGTTCCAGGGCGAGCCGGGCGCCAATTCCCACCTCGCCATCAACGAAACCTATCCCAAGGCCGAGGCGATCCCCCGTCCGACTTTCGAAGACTGCTTCGTCGCCGTCACAAACGGCACAGCCGACCTTGCCATGATTCCGATAGAGAACTCGCTGGCCGGCCGGGTCGCCGATATTCACCATCTCCTGCCGGATTCGGGATTGCATATTATCGGCGAGCACTTCTTGCCCATTCAATTCCAGCTGATGGCGCCTCGCGGGGCGAGCCTAAAGACGGTCAAAAGCGTTCACAGTCATATCCATGCGCTGGGTCAATGTCGCAAAGTGATTCGCAAGCATCGCTGGAAGCCGATCGTCGAAGCGGACACCGCCGGTTCGGCCCGTGAGATCGCCGAGAGCGGCGACGTCACCCGCGCCGCGCTCGCCCCGAGGATCGCCGCAGAAATCTACGATCTCGATATCCTGGTGGAGAACGTCGAAGACGCGGCGCACAACACGACGCGCTTTGTCATCCTGTCGAAGATGGATGTTTGGGCGAAGGCAGGGCGTGGCTCGGTTATAACGACCTTTGTTTTTCGCGTTCGTAACGTTCCGGCGGCGCTCTACAAGGCGCTCGGTGGGTTTGCCACCAACGGCGTCAATATGACCAAGCTGGAGTCCTATCAACTCGAAGGCCGCTTTTTCGCAACCCAGTTCTACGCCGATGTCGATGGGCATCCTTCGGACCGGCCGCTCAAGCTGGCGCTGGAGGAGCTTGCCTTCTTTTGCGACAAACTCCACATCCTCGGCGTCTATCCGGCGAGCAGCTTCCGGGAGGGGATGGGATAAGACTGCCGCTGCAATGCATGGCTCTTAACCCCGACGGTCTGTCGGAAGCTCCGAATTTACTAAAAATTTATCGTGATTTCCTGCAGCCGAACTTTTGTCGGAACTTAGCTCGGTTTCTGTCATTTCTCCGATATGCGTAGAACGAGCAAAAATCGGCAGCCGGCGGTCCTGGTGGTTGAGGACGAGGTATGGATTCTTCTCGATCTTGCCCGGGGCACTTGAAGAACACGGATATCCTGTGCTCTGCGCCCGCAACGTCGACGAAGCGCTCAGCCTGTTCGACGACCGTGACGACATCGGGGTCGATAATGATGCCGGGCAGTCTCAATGGTCTGGACCTCGCGCGTGAGGTGCGCCGACGGCGTCCCGATGTTGGTGTGCTGGTGACCTCGGGGCACTATCGCGAAATGGATGGCGATATTCCGGGGTGTGACGTCTTCATTCCCAAGCCCTACGAGCCAAGAATTGTCATTTCGCGGATAGGCGGCTTGATCGACCCCGACATCGAAGAGGAAAAAGCGCTGTTTCGGCTACGCCCCGCTGACATTCGTATCTGTTTCAGGCAGGCTCCGTTCGAATGTCGGAGTCGAAAGGACACTAGCAACTATATGAATCTAGTGTGGTTTTTGAATTGACATTCGTTTCTGCGCCGACTGCAAATACTGAATGTCAATTCCACCACACTAGCGCTCCGGCTGCTCAAAACCACTACCGGGTCGACTGGTGATCGGCCCAAGCCAGCACTAAAGCGAAGATCGTGAAGACGATCACGATCCCCGCTACAACGATCATCGTGTCCGTCGGCATGGCGTTGCCCCCTTTCCTCGTCACGGGGGTTCATTTCGCCGCGCTGGCGAGGATCAATCCTTGATCGAAGTCAAAAGCGGGAACGGTGGCGAGCGTCCGGCTATCACCTGTCTGCCATCGCCCATGCGGTTATGATGCGATTGCCGATGGCGATCGGATTGGTCAGCTTGAGCCCGTCGGGATGGGTGCCGGCGATCATCCGGCGAACCTCCTCGCGCTCGAACCAGCGGCAGTCTTCGAGCTCGGTTTCGTCGCGGGTGATCTTCTCGCTGAGAGCCTCGCAGTGACAGCCGATCATCAGGGTGGACGGGAACGGCCACGGCTGGCTGGCGAAGTAGCGTACCCGTCCGACGATGATGCCGGATTCCTCACGGGTTTCGCGCCGGACCGCGTCCTCAACTGTCTCGCCCGGTTCGATGAAGCCGGCCAGGCAGGCATACATGCCCGGCGCGAACATCGGTTTGCGGCCCATGACGCAGCGCTCGCCCTTGATCACCAGCATGATCGCCACCGGGTCGGTGCGCGGGAAATGTTGGGTCTTGCAGGCGGCGCAGTCGCGCCGATAGCCGCCGGAGACCATTTCGGTTTTGGCCCCGCAGTTGGCGCAGAATTGGTGGCGCTGATGCCAAAAGGAGAGACTCCGCGCCTGGGCGAAGGCGCCGAGATGGTCCGGCGGCATCGCGCCTTCCATAGCGAGCGAACGGAGATCCAGGGTCCTGAAACCGTCGCGTTGGTCGACCGCCGCAGCCGGCAGCGTCGCGGCAAGCCGGGGGCCTTCCTTGGCCCAACCGAGCAGGACGACGTCGGCTTCGAGTGCGCCGAGTTCCTCCGCTTCACGAATGCTAAACAGAGGATCGGGTGGCGTGCCCGGCCGGTAGATGGCTTTCTCGGCGGCGAACAGATAAAGCCGGGCCGTCTTGTCGGCGAGCGCCGCGGCGACCGACTGGGCATCGCGGTGCTCGCTCTGACGATCGATGACGTTGCCGGCGAAGCCGTTGAACGCGCTTGCCTCTCTTTCGGGAAGGCCATCGAAAAAGCTCGGCATGTTGTCTCTTGTTCTGATTGTCAATCGGGAAGGGCGGCGCGGAGAAGGGCGACAAGTCTATGGCGCGCTTCGGCGCGATAGGCAACCGCTTCGCCCGAGCCCCACACCGGTCCCGGCCAAGCGGCATCGCTGACGCTTCTCCCGACCACATGGACGTGGAGTTGGCTCACGACATTGCCGAGGGCGCCGACGTTAAGCTTGTCGCATGATGTCACGGTATGGAGCGCACGCTCCGCCGTTGCGATTTCGTCCATAAGGTGCATCAGGTCGTTCCGTTCGAGGTCGATCAGCTCTGCGACGTTTGGCCGACGCGGCACCAGGATCAACCACGGGAAGCGGGCATCGTTCATCAGCCGGAGATCACAGAGTTCCAGCGCTGCGACAGGCTCGGTATCGGTTGCGAGCCTCGCGTCAAGGGTGAAATCCGCTATCATCCCTGCTTCTTAGTGCCGCCGATTTGAAGTTCCTGCACCATGTGCAGCAATCTCTTCCAGGAACTTCAAATCGAAAAGCGGCACTAGAATCATAAACTTGCCAGTGCCCCTTTGCTTCCGAAGTTCGTGTCTGAGAGTGCTGCTGCAATGTATCACGAACTTCGGAAGCGGGGCACTGGCACGGAACGAGTGTTGCCCTTGCATGGGCGGGATCGACGGACGATATTGCCGATCGGGAGGTTGGCTGCGGACGGTCCGCTCGCCAACCGGGTCAGGTCCGGAAGGAAGCAGCCCTAACGAGTTTCGGCACGGGTCGCGTGCCAGCCTCCCACATTCTCCTCAATTCGTGGAGATCCTCGCTCCAACGGGGTGACGCTTCGAGGTATGGACGGCACCGAACACGAAAGCGTAGCGCCGGGCCCCTACCGGGTGCTCGCCAGGAAGTACCGGCCGGCACGCTTTGCCGATCTGATCGGCCAGGAGCCGATGGTCCGTACCCTGACCAACGCCTTTCGCAGCGGTCGTATTGCGCAAGCCTATATGCTCACAGGCGTGCGGGGCGTCGGCAAGACAACCACGGCCCGCATTCTCGCTCGTGCCCTCAACTACTCGCTGCCCGGAAAGGTCGACCAGCCTTCGATCGAACTCGACGAGCTCGGCGAACACTGTGCCGCCATCATGGAAGGCCGGCACGTCGACGTCATCGAGATGGACGCCGCCTCACACACCGGCATCGACGACATCCGCGAGATCATCGAGGCGGCGCGCTACCGGCCCTCAGTCGCCCGCTACAAGGTCTACATCATCGACGAAGTTCACATGCTGTCGAGGGCCGCATTCAACGGCCTCCTGAAAACTCTTGAAGAGCCGCCGGAGCATGTGAAGTTCATCTTCGCCACGACCGAGATCAGAAAGGTCCCGGTCACGGTGCTGTCGCGCTGTCAGCGCTTCGATCTGCGCCGCATCGAGGCTGGTCGACTGGTCGAACTGATGCAAGGCATCGTCAAGGCGGAAGGTATCGCCGTCGAGGATCAGGCGCTTCGCCTGGTCGCACGGGCGGCCGAGGGTTCGGCCCGCGATGCCTTGTCCTTGCTCGATCAGGCGATTGCCCATGCTGCCGGCGCGGTCGAAGCCGAGATGGTCAGTGCAATGCTCGGCCTCGCCGACCGCGCGGCGGTGATTGATCTCTACGAGGAGGTCATGTCCGGCAAGATCGAGGCGGCGCTCGACCGCCTCAAGGCGCTTTACGATGTCGGTGCAGACCCCGTGGTGGTGCTCGAGGACCTCGCTGCCTTCACCCACCTCGTAACACGGCTCAAGCTTGCCCCGGGGTCCGACGAGGACGAGGCGTTGAGCGAGGAAGAGCGCGGCCGCGGCAAGGATCTCGCCGATAAGATGACTCTGAGGGCTCTGACTCGCGCCTGGCAGATGCTGCTCAAAGGGATCGACGAGGCGCGCGGCGCGGCGCGGCCCCTCGCCGCGGCCGATATGGTGCTCGTACGCCTTGCCCACGCTGCCGACCTGCCGACTCCGGATGAGGCGCTGAGAGCGTTGCGGGACGGCGGCGCGGCACGGGGCGAGAGCCCGCCGGTTCAATCGGCGCGGCCTGACGGCGGCGCCCGCATGGCGACAAGCCTTGGCACGCTCCGTAGTCCGCCGGAACCGCGCCCCGAACCGTCGCCGGTTGCTCCGCCCGAGGCGGCGACCCGGACTTCACCTCAGCTCGCGTCCTTTGCCGATGTCGTGGCGCTCGCCGGACGCGAACGCGAGCTGAAGCTCAAGCATGCGCTTGAAACCTGTGTGCGGCCGATCCGCTTCGACCAGGGGCGAATCGAGTTGGCGCTGACCGAGAATGCGGCGCCCGATCTGGTCGGAGAGCTATCGCGCAAGCTCGAGGACTGGACTGGCCGGCGCTGGATGATCGCGGTCGCTCGCGATGGCGGCGCCCCGACCATCGAGGAGGCGCGGCAGAGCGCCCGCGACCGGCTGGTCGACGATGCCCGCGCCGATCCGACGGTTGCTGCCGTGCTCGCCCGCTTTCCAGGTGCCGAGATTGTTGACGTGCGCGTGCGTGCCGAGCACCCGGACACGCTGGGGGTTGCCGACGTGACACCCCTTTCCGACCCCGATGACACGATTGACGAGGACGACTGACCATGGCGTTCGGCGACCTGATGGGCATGATGAAGCAGGCAAAGGAGCTGCAGAGCCGCATGGAGGCAATGCAGGAGGAGGTGGCGGCCCTCGAGGTTTCGGGCAGCGCCGGCGGCGGACTGGTCACGGTGACGATGAACGGCAAGAGCGAAATGCGTTCGATCAAGATCGACCCGTCGCTGATGAAGCCCGAGGAGGCCGAGATTGTCGAGGATCTGATCGTCGCCGCCTGCAACGACGCCCGCGCCAAGGCCGAAGCGGCCCTGGCCGAGAAGATGCGCGAGATGACCGGGGGCCTTCAACTGCCGCCGGGCATGAAGCTGCCGTTTTGAGCGGCCCGCTCTGAATCCGGGCTGCCGGTGCCTCGGGGGCCAACCTTCTGATCAGGGGCTCCCGAATCCCGACCCCGCTTTTTTGTATTCCGGTCGTGGCGGGCTGAAGATATCGAGCACGCGCGCGCCGTCCGGTCCGGCCCGCATGGTGTGCGGGACGTTGCCCGGCGTGCGCCAGAAGTCACCTCGCTTGACCGGGACCTCCTCGCCGCCCTGAATGCGCACGGCCGAGCCTTCAAGCAAGACGCCCCATTGCTCTTCGGGGTGATGGTGCATGACGCCTTCGGCGTGCGGCGCGATGGCCACGACCGACAACATCGCCTGCTCGCCGGAGAAAATGTGCGTCGTAAGCCCCGGCGCGAGCTCGCGGAACAGGCCGTCGTCGGGGCTGTCCAGATTGTGAAACTCGGCCTTCTGGCTCATTTGCTCTTTCCTCTCCATCACGCGCTTTCGGTCCAGTCTACCGTAGCTGCCTTGGCATCAGTAATGTGAGCAACGCCCAAAGCCGCATCGAAGCCTCGGTCGCCGGGTCTCGGCGCGCGTTTGGTGCGCCGCGCGAGCTTCTCATGCAGCTTGTCCGAGGCGATGTACGTCGCCGGTGACGGCTTGCTCACCGTGACCATGAACGGCAAAAGCGAGATCCGCTCGATCAAGATCGACCCGTCGCTGATGGCGCCGAGATCGGCGAGGACCTGATCGTCGGCGCCCGCGCCGCGGCTGAGGCGTTCACGCAGAAGGATGCGCGAAATGAAGCTGCAGTTCTGAGCAGCCTCAGTTTTCCTCGGCTTTCAGGCGGAGCAACTCGGCCATAGCTATAGTGTAGTCTGTAAATTCCTTGTTGCAATTGTCTATGGCAAGCTCGAATTGTCGTGCGGCTTCGGGCTTGTCCCCTGCGAGCAGCGCATGTTCGCCGATGAACAAATGCGCTTCGCAAAGCTGATTTTGTTGAACCTTGGGATCTTCATCTTCCGCTGCAGAAAAGATGTCGTCGGCCCGGGCCTGGCCGAGATAGAAGCGAACGATCGGCGCCGGCCACTCCTCCATATCAAGCCTAGACACCGCCTCGCCGAGTTGGCCTGGCCAGCCATTGCGCCGTTCGGCGATGTCGCGCCAGAGCACTGCTTGTACGTCACTTGGGTTAAGCCTCAATACGGTCTCAAAATCTGAAACCGCCTTCGCCGGAGCATCGCGAGACAAGCGGGCCACGCCCCGCAAATAAAGCGCATCTGGATTGGTCGGATCATTTTCGAGCACTGCATCAAAGCCAGCAATGGCCCGATCGACGTCGCCAAGTCGAAACCGTGACGTGGCGAGGTTGTAGTGGGCGTCGGTAATGTCCGGGTCAAGTGAGCCTGCCTGGGCGTAATCGGCTATGGCGGAACCAACGTCCTCTTTGCCGGCATAGGCAAGACCGCCCGAAATAGGCGTAAGCGTGGTCTGGGTCTAGTCGGATCGCCTCGTCATAATCGGCGATAGCGCGATCGAAATCGCGCCTCCAATAGAACGCAAGGCCGCGTCTGTAATAGGCGGCTGTGAGATCGGGATTCATGTGGATTGCCTCGTCATAGTCTGCGATGGCACGATCGAGGTCGTCCTTGCGATAGTAGGCAAGCCCACGATTGTAATAGGCGTCGAAACTGTTGGGTTCGAGACGGATGGCTTGGTCGTAGTCGGAGATCGCCAGGTCTCGGTCGCCGATCTCGTCATAGGCGTTGCCGCGGTTCATGTAGGCGACATGATCGTCAGGCGTGAGCCGGATCAATTCATCGTAGTCGGCGATCGCGCGTTCGAAGTCGTGCATTTCGTAGTACACGTGGCCCCGACCAAAGTAGGCGTTCGCCGCGTCCGGATTGAGCCGGAGCGCGTCGTCGTAGTCCGCAATTGCGCGGTCAAGATCGCCCGTATTCAGATAGATCCTGGCACGTCTCACATACGCGTCGTCAGAACGGGGGTTAAGCCGAATCGCCTCGTTGTAGTCGTCAACTGCACTATCGAATTCGGAAAGCTCGAAGTAGGCGTCGCCGCGGTTGATGTACACACTCGGGTCCTCTGGACTAAGCTTGACCGCTTCGTCATAGGCGGCGATGGCGAGGTCGACTTCTCTCTTTCGCCAATGCGCACTCGTGAGCGCGACATAGGCATCAGGATCGTCCGGAGCACGCTCGATTGCTCGATTGAAGTCGGCGATCGCCTGATCGTAGTCGCCCTTTTCGCAATAGGCGTTGCCGCGATCCATGTAGGCGCGAGCGTCATCGGGATTGCGTCTGATTGCCTCGTCATAGTCGGCGATGGTGCGTTTGGGTCGGCCCCGATCGCCTGAATTGAAGGTCTGCATAATGCTGCCGTCCGGATGTTTTCTGATCTCGATCTCCGCCGAGCTTGATGCGAAGGGCAAGAAACTGCAGTCGCCAAGGCTTTCGGCCTGCGAGGGAAGGGCTGCGGAAATGAGGATGGCAGATGCCAGGAACCAAGGCTTCACAGGAGGTTTCCTCGTCTCAAAGGGACACCCAGACGTTCTACTACCTAAGCGAGATATGTCAATAAGACACACGCGATACGGACGTCCTTTGAGGACCCCAGAGATCGGTTGACACCTCCCAAGACCACCCGCCATCTAACGCCTGCTCAAATCCGGTTCGTGTACCATGCCCCAATCCGTCACCGGTCCCGAGATCGAGCGCCTGATTCAGCTTCTGGCGCGGCTGCCCGGCCTCGGACCGCGCTCGGCCCGCCGCGCCGCGCTTCATCTCATCAAGAAGAAGGATGAGCTTCTGGTGCCGCTGTCGAAGGCGATGGATGTCGCAGTCGAAGCAATTCTTGTTTGCTCGACCTGCGGCAATATTGATACCAGCGATCCCTGCACGATCTGCACCGACCCGCGCCGCGATCCGAAAACCATCGTTGTCGTCGAGGACGTCGCCGACCTGTGGGCGTTGGAGCGCGCCGCGGTCATCAGCGCCCGCTGTCATGTGCTCGGCGGGGCGCTGTCACCCCTCGACGGTATCGGGCCGGAAGAACTCGGCATCGCCAGGCTTGTGGCCCGCGTTGCCGGGGGCGGCGTCGAGGAGGTGATCCTTGCCGTCAATGCTACGGTCGAGGGACAGACGACGGCGCATTTCATCATGGACCAGCTCGCCGGCCTCGATGTGAAGGTGTCGCGGCTGGCGCATGGAGTGCCGGTCGGCGGCGAGCTCGACTATCTCGACGAAGGCACGCTGGCAGCGGCAATCAAGAGCCGCCGGCCGTTTTGATGCCAAAGATCAGGAGCGATTGTGAATATAAATATTCTCAATGATACCCACGACTTCTGGTTCGGGCCGCTTGCCGGCCCGTTCGACTACCCGAAGGACAAATCCGAGCTTTGGTTCAAGCAATCGGACGAGACCGACGATTATATCCGTGCGACCTTCGGCGCGGCGATTGCCGACGCCGCTGGCAGCGATTGGAATCTTGAGGAACTGACGCGCGAGCAGCAGGTCGGCCTCGTCGTGCTTCTCGACCAGTTTCCCCGCAACGTCTTCCGAACGTCGGCAGAATCCTTCGCCTATGATGCCACGGCACGGGCGATCGCCCGCCGCCTGCTCGAACATGGCCGTGAGCGTTTCTTCTTGATCGAGCGCGCCTTTCTGTGTCTGCCGTTCGAGCATAGCGAGGATATCGCAGACCAGGATTATTCGGTTTTTCTGACAGCCGAGGCGGCACTGGCGGCCACAGAGTCCTTGAAAGCGACCTTTCGAAACTTTCTCGGCTACGCCACCAAGCACCGCGATGTGATCGTCAGATTCGGTCGTTTTCCCCATCGGAATGCGCTGCTTGGCCGCCAATCGACGCCGGAGGAAGCGGCGTTCCTCAAGGAGCACGGGCGGGGGTTCTAGCCCCGGTCGACCTCGTCGAACGATTTGAACGGCAGTTCGGCGGCATCGCCGTTGCCGTTTTCGGGTGCCACCGGCGGCGAATCGCCAAAGTCGAGCGCCTCGATGCGAGCGCCGCGGCTCGTCACCTTGCGAGTCGAGATCAGTATATTGTCGATGTCGGTGGTCGCCTGACTGAAATGGGCCTGGAGCTTGCGCACCCGATCGTCGAGCCGGCCGACGTCGGCCATCAAGTTGATCACTTCGTCGCGGATGATGTGGGCCTGCTCGCGCATGCGCTGGTCGCGCAAGACCGACTGCACGACCTGGATCGACAGCATCAACAGCGACGGCGAGACGATGACCACGCGGGCGCGGTGGGCGCGCTGGACGATGTCCTCGAAATGCTCGTGGATGTCGGCGAAGATCGACTCCGACGGCACGAACATGAATGCGGTGTCCTGGGTCTCGCCGGGCACGAAATAGCGCTCGGCGATGTCCTGAATGTGCTTCTGCATATCGCGGCGGAACTGGCCTTCGGCGGAGCGGGTATCCTCCGGCGCCTCGGCAGCGCGGATCGCATTCCAGGCTTCCAGCGGAAATTTTGCATCGATGACGAGGGCAGGTGCTCCGTTGGGCATCAGGATGAGGCAGTCGGGCCGGTTGCCGTTGGCGAGGGTCGACTGAAACTCATAGGCGCCGGCCGGGATTCCGTCCTGGACGATCGCTTCCATGCGCGCCTGGCCGAAGGCCCCGCGGGTCTGCTTGTTGGCGAGAATCTGCTGAAGTTCGACCACCTGGCCCGACAGGGCCGTGATATTCTGCTGGGCTGTGTCGATCACCGCCAGTCGCTCATTGAGCTTCGCCAGATTCTCGTGAGTGTTGCGGGTGGTCTCGGTCATCGACTGGCCGATGCGGTGACCGAGGCCGTCCATGCGCTCCGACAGACCGCGCAGGAGATCGGCCTGGCGCGAGCCGAAGACCTCGGCCATCGTCTGCATGCGGCCGCTCATTTCGCTCTGTGCCCGAATTAGGTCGGCGACCCGCGCTTCGACGGCAGCACTATCGGCGGCGGTCCGTCCCGCGCGCTGCCAGCCGGAGTAGAGGAGCATGAGCAGGAGGACGATGATCGCGCCAGCGATGGCAAATGCAGCCTCGCCGACCGAAAACATGCGGCCGCCAATCTCGAAGAAAGGCTCGTTCATGCGAGCCAGTTTAGCCCGATTCGCGCCATTCGCGAGCACAGAACAGGAACAAGACACGCCCGTCAGTAGTGGCCATAATCGAAACCGAAGCCGGCACCGATAACCACGATCACGGCGAACAGGGCAAGGATCAAGACGAACCCACCCGAGTACTCCATGCTGTTGAGTGCCGCCTCGGCCTGCCTCGAGTTGATCCGCCTTTCAGCCAGGTCTCGCAGGATCGTTTTGACCTTGGCTTTGTGGTCACGTCTTAGATCCTTCGCGGCTTCGAACTCGGCTTCGAGGGTTCGCCTGATCGAAGAGAGCCTCGTGCGTGCTTGCTCGATCCGATCGAGCTCTCTCTTGACATCCGCCTCGATCCTCGCCTTTTCGGTCGGATGGTTCGCGAGCCGCCCTTCTTCGTGCAGCTTGCGGAGCAGGCCGCGCGCCTCTTCCACTTTGGCGGTCTCGCCTCTCGCCGAATCGACCCTCCCGAGGAGCCGCTCCTTGTCCTCTTTGGCGACGCCTTCGGCACGGTCGATCCGGCCGCGGAGATGGTCGACGGAGACCCGGTCGCCGCCTCCACGGTGCTCGGACCGTTCGCCGGCTCTGCCGTGGTCGGACCTGTCGTTGCTTCGACTATTTCCGCCGCCGTGGCCGCCGTCATGTGAGCCGCCGCCGTGTGAGCCGCCGCCATGCGAGCCGCCACCATCGTGGTCGGCGAAGCCGGTATTGGCCGGATATGCCAAGGCAATCGCGCACGCCAGAATCAACCTAATCATTTTTCCCCCCTCTCGGTCGTCAATCGCAGCTAGAGAACTTGTACCCCGGTACGAGCGGTTATCCGCGCGAGGTCAGTAGGGGCAGGAAGTAGTCCTAACAGCTGCCGGACTTTAAGCAGCCCGACTCGATAATGACGAACAGGACGAGGATCAGGACGAAACTCCCTTCGTATGTTCCACCCCCTGTACCCGCGCGAAGTCGGTCCAGCGCGGCTTTGGCATCCACTTCCGTAATCCGCTTGTCGGCGAAGTCGCGCAGGATCGCCCTGACCTCACCTTTTTGCTTTCCGGTCAGGTCCGGCGAGGCATCGATTTGGGCTTCGAGGTTCCGCTTGACCTCCCCGAGCGTGCTGCGTCCTTCCTCGATCCGGTCGAGCTCTCTCTTGACATCCGCCTCGATCCTCGCCTTTTCGGCCGGATCGTTGGCGAGCAGCCCCTGCGCCTGCAGCTTGTCGACCACAGCATTTGCCTCTCGGACTTTGTCCGTCTCGCTCTTGACCGTGTCGACCGTCTGGTGAAGCCCTTCCTTGTCCTCCTTGCTGATGCCTTCGGCGCGATCGATCCGGTCATGCAAGTCGTCGAACGAGCCCCGGTCATGGTCGAATGAACCCGGGTCGTCGTCGAACGAACCTCGGTCACCGCCGAAGGAACCCCGGTCATCGAAATCCCCGCCGCCGTCCCGTCCGCCCCCGTGCGAGCCTCCGCCATCGTGGTCGGCGAAGCCTGGACCGGCAAGAAACATGAGGGTAACGGCACCTGCCAGGAACAACCTGATCATCTAGCCTCCACCTGAGATCAACCACTGGTTGGCGACACTATAACGCGCGGACAAGAGGCAGCAACCTCCATTTGGTCGCCGCCTCTCATCGCCGGGCAACCCTTGGCTCGTTGCTGCGAATGTTGACCCCGCTCCGTCGCTCACATATCTGAAAAACGTGAGCAAACTCGACATCATTACCCTTCCCGACCGCAAGCTGAGGGCCAAGAGCGCGCCGGTCGAGCGCGTCGACGACGAGGTTCGCCGCTTCCTCGACGACATGCTCGAGACCATGTACGAGGCGCCGGGCATCGGCCTCGCCGCCGTTCAGGTCGGCCTGTCCCGCCGCATGGTGACCATCGACGTCGCCAAGCGCGAGGACGAAAACGCCGATCCCCATCCGCTCTTCCTGATCAACCCCGAGATCCTCTGGCGCTCCGACGAGCGCGTCATCCACGAGGAGGGCTGCCTGTCGATCCCGGAATACTACGCCGAGGTCGAGCGACCGGCGTCGGTGCGCGTGCGTTATCTCGATCGCGACGGCAAGCTGCAGGAGATCGAGGCCGGCAACATCCTCGCCGTCTGCTTGCAGCACGAAATCGACCATCTCGATGGCGTCCTGTTCATCGACCATCTGTCGAAGCTCAAACGAGACATGGTGATCAAGAAATTCGCCAAGCAGGCGAAGGCGAGCGGCAAACCGGCGTCGCCCTAACGCTCCATCGATTGACGGTAGGGGCCGAGCGCGGCCTTGTCGTCAAAGCGTCGGGGCGTTATGCCGCGCCAACTTTTTGAAACGCGACCTGTCTATGCCGCTTCGAATTGTCTTCATGGGCACGCCGGCCTTCGCGGTGCCGACACTGACGGAGATCGTCGGCCAGGGCCATGACGTAGCAGCCGTCTACACCCAGCCGCCGCGCGCCGGCGGGCGCGGCATGGCGACCCGCAAGTCGTCGGTGCACGAGGCCGCCGAGCGGCTCGCCATTCCGGTGATGACACCGACAAGCCTCAAACAGCCGGGTGAACCCGAACGCTTTGCCGCGCTTCGGCCCGACGTTGCCGTCGTGGCGGCCTTTGGCCAGATTCTACCCAAATCCTTCCTGGATATTCCGCCCCA
>Ga0075327_1000036_pt1 | contig 27786 bp, 23 predicted proteins | sample MayberrySE_Catta_2_FD_120056 | JGI IMG/M metagenome (GOLD analysis project Ga0075327, IMG submission 120056) | Natural and restored wetland microbial communities from the San Francisco Bay, California, USA, that impact long-term carbon... | ecosystem: Environmental > Terrestrial > Soil >...
GCGGCGGCCAGGATCGCGGGCAGGAAGCGCGGGGCGTGCGAGCCGTCGCCGTCCATCGTGATCACCCGGCCGTAGCCGTGGTCGAGGCCGTAGCGGAAGCCGGCCAGGTACGCGGAGCCGAGACCGAGCTTGCCCGGCCGGCGGAGGAGGAGCAGGCGCGGCTCGCTCGCGCCCGCCTCGGCCACGCGCTCGCCCGTGCCGTCCGGGCTCGCGTCGTCCACGACGAGCACGTCGAGCGACGGATCCTGGGCGAGGACCTCGCGCGCGAGCGGCAGGATGTTCTCGGCCTCGTTGTAGGTCGGGATCACGACCAGCGCGCGCGTCGGCTGCACGGGCCGCATGTTGCCAGACCCGGCCCGGGCTGGCCGGGCCGCGTTATCGTACGCGCCACCGCGCGGGCCGGCGTCCGGTGCGGAGCCCCTCGAGGAGGGAGAGCATGAGCCCCGACGGGTCGGGGCCGGTCGCCCGGCCGGCCCGCCGAGAGCAGCGCTCGCCGCTCCCGCTCGCGCTGCTCGTGCTCGCCGGCGCGCTCGCGGCGCTCCATCTCGCGCTGCCCCTCGCCTCCGTGCCCCGCCTCGCGCCGCGCGCCTACAACGAGGGCTGGAACGCGTACCACGCGGACGCCGTCCTCTCGGAGCGCCCGCTCTACCCGCCGCCGGAGGCGCTCTTCCCGAACAACTATCCCCCGCTCTCCTTCGCGGCCGTGGCGGCCGCGGGCCGGCTCTCCGGCGACACGCTCCGGGCCGGCCGCTTCCTGTCCGTCCTCGCGCTGCTCGTCGTGCTCGTCGAGATCGGCTGGCTCGCGTGGCGCGCGTCCGGAGACGCCCGGCTCGGCGTGTTCGCCGCCCTCGGGCTCGCCGCGGTGCTGGGCGCGGGCTTCGACGACTACGTCGGGATGAACGATCCCCAGTGGCTGGCGCACGCCCTCGCCCTCGGAGGCCTCGTGCTCCTGACGGGCGGCCGGAGCCGAGCGCGGGTCGGCGGGGCCGCCGCGCTGATGCTGCTCGGCGGGCTCGTGAAGCACAACCTGATCGCGCTGCCGCTCGCCGTGACGGTCTGGCTGTGGCGCGACCGTCCGGCCCTCCGCACCTGGCTCGCCGCCTCGCTGCTCCTCGTCGCCCTCGCGGCCACCGCGCTCGCGTCGGTCCCCGGACTCTTCGAGAGCCTGCTCGGTTCGCGCACGACCTCGCTCGGGATCGCCGCGAAGGTGACCGGCGAGTGGCTGCGGATCGTGGCCGCGCCGCTCGTCCTCGGGATCCTCGCGGCGCAGGAGGCGTGGCGCGACCCGGACGGGCGCCTGCTCGCGCTCTACGCGGGGCTCGGCCTCGCGCTCGGCTTCGCGCTCACCACCGGCGAGGGCGTCAGCTACAACGCGTACTTCGATCTCGTGCTCGCGCTCTGCCTGCTCGGCCCCTTCCTCGTGTCGCGCGTCGCGGTGCTGGTGCCCGTGGGCGCGCGCGTGATCCCGGCCGGCGCCCTCGCGCTCGCCCTGCTCCTCGACCCGCTGCTGCGTGCGCCCGACGCGCTCGTCGGGCTGCCCCGCAGGCTCGACGCGCTCGCACGCTACGAGCGCGTGACCCGGGAGGACGTCGCGTACCTGGCCGCGCGTCCCGGGCCGGCGGTCTGCGAGGCGCTCGCGCTCTGCTACTGGGCGGGGCAGCCGCCGGGCGTGGACCTCTTCAACGCCCAGCAGCTCTTCCGGGCCGGGCGCGCCGACGAGGAGGCGCTGCTCGAGCGCGTCGCGAAGGGCGAGTTCGGCGTCGTGCACGTCCACTCGCTCAGCGCGGACCGCGACGACGAGCGCGTCTCGGGGCAGCTGAACCGCGCGCTGCAGCTCCATTACGTGACCGATCGCGTCAGCGCGAACGGCGTCTTCCTGCGTCCGCGGCGAGCCGCCGTTGGCCGCTGAGCTCGAGCCGGAGGCGCGCACCGCAGCGGCCCGGGGCCCGGGGCCCGGCCCGCTCGTGCTGCTCGGCGTCGCGGCGCTCGGCCTCGGGCTCGCGGTGCTGTGCTTCGGACAGGGAGGCCAGGACGACAAGTACATCACGTACTGGGCCGCGCGGGCGCTGGCGGAGCGCGGAGAGATCCTGAACTACAACGGCCTCCGCCTCGAGCAGAGCTCGTCGCTCTCGCTCGTGTTCCTGCTGGCCGCGCTCTCCGCGGCGACGCCGTGGCCGCTGCCGCTCTCGGGCTACCTGACCTCGCTCGCGGGCGCCGCGCTCGGCGCGCTCGTGGCGGCGCGGCTGGCACCGCGCATGGGCCTCCGCTCGCGGGCCGGCGTGGTCGCCGCCGTGCTCACGGCACCGTCGTTCGCGTACTGGGCGACGAGCGGCATGGAGACGCCCTGGCTGCCCTTCGCCGCGCTCTGGTTCGTGGACGAGCTCACGGCGCCGGACGCCGGACACCGCCGCGCCCACGGGCTCCGGCTCGCGCTCGCGGCGCTGCTCTTCGCCGGCGTGCGGCCCGAGGCGCCGCTGCTGCTCGGCGGCCTCTCGCTCGGCCATCTCGCACTCGCGGCGTTCGCGCGCCGGCCGCGCGGCGAGGCCGCGCGGGCGCTCGGCGAGGCCGCGCGCGGAGCGGGCATCGGGCTCGCCGCGATCGCCGCGGTCTTCGGCTTCCGCAAGCTCTACTTCGACGCCTGGTGGCCGCATCCCGCCCTGGTCAAGGCGGGAGGCTTCGATCCGTTCGAAGGCGCCTGGTACCTCTGGGACGCCGCGCTGAACGCAGGCGCGTTCCCGCTGCTCCTCTTCCTCGCGGGCGCCGCGCTCGTCGCGGCCCGCCTCGCCCGCCGCCGGGCCGACGGCGCCGCCGCGCTGGTGACGGCGCTCGGCGCCGGCCAGCTCGCGTTCGTCGTCGCGAGCGGAGGCGACTGGATGACCGGCGGCCGCTTCTTCGCGCCGGCCGTGCCGGCGCTCGTGCTCGTCGGCTTCGTCGCGCTCGAGGCCCTGGCCCGGGAGGCGCGCACGCGGCGGCTGCTGGTCGGCGCGTACTGCCTCTCGAACGTCCTCTTCACCGTCCAGCTCCTGCATCGCGGCCTCAGCGAGGGCAACACGCTCTGGCAGCTCCGGGGCGCCGTCGAGCGCGTCGAGGCGCACATCGCCCCGTCGCCGATCGCGAGCGTCGAGCTCTGGAACCGCATCCACCGCCGCGACGCGCCGGTGATCGACGAGCTGCTCGCGATCGCGGACGCGATCGTCGCGAGCGTGCCCGACCGGCGGATCCACGTGATCACCGGGCAGGCCGGCATGATCGCGTACCACCTCGTCGCGCGGCATCCGGACCGCATCAACCTGCTCGACCTCTGGTCGCTGACCGACCGGCAGCTGATGGACTGCTTCCCGCCCGGGGAGATCGAGACGAGCCGCTGGGGCACGCTGATCGGGACGTGGCGCCCCTTCGCCGAGCACCGCGAGATCGAGGCGCGCTGCGGGCTGCCGCTGCCGGACGTCTTCTTCAACGCCGACGTCGAGCCGCACATGCCGAAGCAGTTCGCCGAGCTCGGCTACGAGATCCTCTACCACCAGGTCGGCCACCTGGGCGACGCGGAGGGCTTCTTCCCCACCTGGTATCCCGCGGACGGCTTCATCGCGGTGAAGCGCGAGGTGGCGCGCGCGGCGGGGCTGCGAAGGCAGCCCACCTGGCGCTGGGACCTCGACCCGCCGTAGCTGGTTCGTCACAGCTGCGGGTGGGCAGGCTCGAAGAGGCCGCTGGAGACCGGTGCCCGCTCCGGCTCCAAGAAACGGGTGATGTCGCCTCCGCGTGCACCGGTCTCCAGCGGCCGGAAGATGAGGGCTCGCTAACGCGCGCGGATCTCGTCGACGAGGCCCCACGCGCGCGCCTGCTCGGCGGGGAGGCGCCGGCCGGTGAGCGCGAGCCAGGCGGTGCGCTGGCGTCCGATGCGCCGCGGCAGGCTCACGGTGCCTCCGGCGCCCGGCACGAGGCCGAGGCCGACCTCGGGCAGCGCGAAGAACGCGGAGGCATCGGCCACGACGCGCCGACAGAAGGCGGGCAGCTCGGCGCCCGCGCCGACGCACGCGCCGTGCACGTGCGCGGTGACGCGCTCGGCGCAGCGCGCGAGCAGCGCCGCGGCGTTGCGCGTGGTGCGGACGGCGTGGGCGCTCGCGGGATCGGGCAGCGTGCCGAACTCGTCGAGATCGCCGCCGCTGCAGAAGCTCGGCCCCGCGCCCGCGAGCACGACCTCGCGCACGCTCGCGTCCTGCACCACGAGCGCGAGCGCCTCGCAGAGCGCGTCGCGCATCTCCGCGGAGAACGCGTTGCGCTTCTCGGGGCGGTTGAGGCGGAGCTCGAGCCGTCCGCCGCGGCGCGACGCGAGCACGGCGGGCTCGGCGCTCGGCTCGCGCGTGCGCGGCTTCCGATGCGCACGCCAGGCGCCGAACTCCGGCCCGGCCTGGAGCGTCGAGTAGGCGAGCGACTCCGTGAGGAGCCCGTCGGCGATGCTCTTCGCGAGGCTGCCGCGCAGCAGCTGGACGAGCACGAGCGCCGCGAGCGGAGCGCGGCGCGCGGTCTCGAGGATCGCCGCGAGCTCGTCCTCGCTCTCCGCCACGACGTCGAGCGCCGCGGCGAGCGCCCGCGCGCCCGGGGCGACGCCCGCCGTGGCGACGCCCACCGTCGGCGCGGGCAGCTCGGCGAGGCGCGCCCACGCACGCGCGTCGTGCGCCTCGGGCGGGGGCTCGGCGCCGAGCTCGACCGGGATCACCGGCTCGCCGAGCAGCACCGAGCTCGCCTCGCACGCGGCCGGGTCGCTGATCCGGCGCAGCAGCTCGGCAGCGGACGCCACGTGGCCCATCGCGCCAGTGTACGACGCGGGCGCGCAGCGAGCCTCCGAGGGCGGCGCGCGTTCGATTCCCCGCGCCCGGGCCACTAGACTCGTGCGCTTCGCACGGCGAGGCGGGAGGAAGCGGATGAGCAGCGGATGGAGCCGGGGCGCCCTCGCGCTCGCCCTGCTCCTCGCGGCGGGCGGGCCGCTCGCGTGCGGGGGCCGGGCGGACGACGGCGCCGTCGAGCGCGTCGTGCTCGTCACCATCGACACGCTGCGCGCCGACCACGTCGGCTGCTACGGGGCGGAGGGCGCCGAGACGCCCGCGCTCGATGCGCTCGCCGCCGAGGGCGTGCGCTTCGCCCACGCGATCTCGCCCGCCGCGATCACGCTGCCGTCGCACGCGACCCTCCTCAGCGGCCGCGACCCGCCGCAGCACGGCGTGCGGCACAACGGCTTCTTCCGTCTGCCGGCGGACGTGCCGACCCTCACCGAGCAGCTGCGCGGGGCGGGCTTCGCCACTGCCGCCTTCGTGTCGGCGTTCGTGCTCGACGACCGCTACGGGCTCGACCGCGGCTTCGACCTCTACGACGCGAATCTCGGCGTGTCGCGGACCTCCGGCGGACCGGGGGTCGTGGCCGAGCGCCGCGGCGACCACACGGTGGACGCGGCGCTCGCCTGGCTCGAGGAGGCGCCCGATCGCTTCTTCCTGTGGGTGCACCTCTACGACCCGCACGCCGAGTACGAGCCTCCCGCGCCCTTCGCCGACCGCTTCGCGGGCCGGCCCTACGACGGCGAGGTCGCCTTCGCCGACGCACAGCTCGGGCGCCTCCGCGCCGGCATCGAGGCGCGCCACCCCGGCGGCACGCTCTGGTGGGTGACCTCCGACCACGGCGAGAGCCTCGGCGAGCACGGCGAGACGACGCACTCGTACGGCGTGTACGAGACGACGCAGCACGTGCCGCTGATCGCCGCCGGCCCCGGCCTGCCGCGCGGCCGCGTCGTGGAGGGCCTGGTCGCGCTCGCCGACGTCGCGCCGAGCGCGCTCGCGCTGGCCGGCCTGCCGCCGCTCGACGGGGCGACGGGGGCGAGCGTGGTCGCGGCCGCCCGCGGCGAGGGCGAGCTGGCGCGCCGCGCGGCCTGGCTCGAGACGCTCGCGACCCAGCTGGACATGGGTTGGAGCCCGCTGCTCGGCGTCCGCACCGCGGGGCACAAGTACATCCGCGCCCCCGAGCCGGAGCTCTACGACCTCGCCGCGGATCCGCGCGAGCTCGTGAACCGCGCGGCCGAGGAGCCGGCGCTCGTCGCCGAGCTCGACCGCCTCGTCGAGGAGCGCGCGCAGGGACGTCCCGTCGTGCTGAACCTCCAGCCGGATGCCGAGGACCGCGCGCGGCTCGAGGCGCTCGGCTACCTGCGCGGCGGCGCGGCGACGCCCAGCGACGCCGCGCTCGGCGTGGTCGGCGGGTTCGATCCGAAGCACGGCGTGGCCGAGCTCGCCAAGGTCGACGAGCTCATGCTGCTGATCGCGCAGCGGCGCGGGCGCGAGGCGCTCGCGGCCTACGACGAGATCCGCCAGCCGGGCTTCGTGATGCTCTTGATCGGCGCCGCGGCCGCGATCGAGGCGGGCGACCTCGAGCGCGCGGAGCGCGACGCCCGGCGCGCGCTCGCCGTGATGGAGCAGGCGGATGCCTGGCTCGCGATCGGAAACGTCCAGTACCTGCGCGGCGACCTCACCGAGGCGCGGCGCAGCTTCGAGCGTGCCGCGGCGCTCGATCCGGAGAAGTCGACGCCCCTCCTCGCGCTCGGGCTCCTCGAGGAACGGGCGGGCCGGCGCGACGAAGCGGCACGCTACTACGCGAGGGCGCGCGAGCTCCCGATCCCGAGCTCGGCGGCCTACTGGCGCGCGGCCGCGCTCGCCATCGAGGACGGGCGCCGCGACGAGGCGCGCTCGCTGCTCGTGCACGTGCCGCAGCCGGACCTGCGCGAGCCCGCCGCCGCGCACCGCCTCGCGCAGGCCGAGCGCCGCGCCGGCCGGCTCGAGCTCGCGCGGACGCGCGTCGACGGGGCGCTCCAGGAGTACCCGTGGAGCGTCGCCCTCTGGCTCCTGAAGGGCGAGCTGCACGACGAGGCGGGCGACCTCGAGGGAGCGCTGGCGGCACGCCGCGAGGCGCTCCGCCACGACCCGGAGCGCGTCGAGGCGGAGAACGCGATCGCCTGGACGCTCGCCCGGCTCGGCCGGGACCTGCCCGAGGCGGAGCAGCGCATCGAGTCCGCGCTCCAGCGGCTCGGCCGCCTGCCCGCGCTGATCGACACCCTCGCGTGCGTGCGGGCCGCGCAGGGCCGCTACGACGACGCGCTCGCGCTCGCGGACGAAGGGCTCGAGGGCGCCTTCGAGACCGCGCGCGTGGACCTCCTGTTCCGGCGCGCCGAGGCGCTCGCGGGCCTCGGCCGGCGCGACGCCGCCGTGGAGGCGCTCGCGCTCGCGCAGCGCGAGGCGACGGGGCGGGCCTCGGCCTCGAGCAGCTGGCGCGAGTCCGAGCGCCGCGTGCGCCGGCTCCTCGAGGGAGGCGCCTGACCGAGGCCGACCGGGCCCGGCGCGCGGGGCGGGACGCCGCGCCCCCGTGATACGATGCGCCGGGCGGCGGAGGTGCAGGGTGGCAACGGACCAGGAGCGCCTCCGGGTGCGCGTCGCGGACGGCGTCGCCTTCGCCACGCTCGCGAACCCGCCGCTCAACGTGCTGACGCTCCCGCTCTTCGGCGAGCTCACCCGCTTCGCCGCCGAGGTCGAGCACGACCCCGCGGTGCGCGTGGTCGTGCTGCGGAGCGACGACCCGGACTTCTGGATCGCCCACTTCGACGTCGAGGCGATCCTCGCCTTCCCGATCGACCGGCCGGCGGCGCGCGCCGAGCAGGCGTCGGACAACCCCTTCCACGCGATGTGCGAGCGCTTCCGCACCATGCCGAAGGCGACGCTCGCAGAGATCGGCGGGCGCGTCGGAGGCGGCGGCCACGAGCTCGCCATGAGCTGCGACATGCGCTTCGGCGCGCTCGGCCGGACCGTGATCAACCAGCCCGAGGTCGCGCTCGGCATCCTGCCCGGCGGCACCGGCACGCAGCGCCTGCCGCGGCTCGTCGGGCGCGGACGCGCGCTCGAGCTGATCCTCGGCTGCGAGGATCTCGACGCGGCGACCGCCGAGCGCTGGGGCCTCCTGAACCGCGCGCTCCCGCCGGCGGAGCTCCGCCCCTTCGTGGAGCGGCTCGCGCGTCGCATCGCCTCCTTCCCCGCTGCGGCCGTCGCCGCCGCGAAGCGCTCCGTGCTCGCGGCGGAGCCCGACCCCGAGGCCGGGCTCCTCGACGAGAGCCTCGCCTTTCAGCGGCTGCTCCGGAGCGAGGAGGCGCAGCGCGCCATGCGCCGCTTCCTGGAGCGCGGCGGCCAGACCCGCGCGGGTGAGCAGCGCCTCGGCGCACTCTGTGCCGAGCTCGCGGATGGACGCGCAGAGAGCTGAGGAGACGAATGGCCGGCCGACTCGATCGCAAGGTGGCACTCGTGACGGGCGCGGCGTCGGGGATCGGCGCGCACTGCGCGCTCCGCTTCGCGCAGGAGGGCGCGCGCGTCGTCGGCCTCGACGTGAAGAAGCCCGTGGATCCGGCCGCGTGGGCGGCCGTCGAGGCGGCCGCACCGGACGCGTCGTTCCTCGACGGCGTCGACGTCCGGGACGAGGCACGCGTGGCGTCGGCGGTGGGTGCGGTGCTCGAGCGCTTCCGGCGCATCGACGTGCTCGTGAACGCCGCAGGGGTGGAGGGCGTCGGCGCGGCGCACGAGCTCGCCGAGGAGTCGTGGGACCGCACCGTCGACATCAACCTGAAGGGCTCGTACCTCGTCGCGAAGCACGTGCTGCCGAGCATGCTCGCGCAGAAGGCCGGCAGCGTGATCCACGTCGCGAGCGTGGAGGGCCTCGAGGGCCTGGCGGGCTCGCTCGCCTACAACGCCTCGAAGGGCGGCGTCGTGCTGATGACGAAGAGCATGGCGCTCGACTATGGGCCGCTCGGCATCCGCGTGAACTGCCTCTGCCCGGGCCTCATCCTGACGCCGCTCACCGAGATCGTGCAGCAGGCGAAGCCCGTGCTCGAACAGATGGTGAGCTGGCACGCGCTCGGGCGCGCCGGGCGGCCGGAGGAGGTCGCCGCCGCGGCGCTCTTCCTCGCCTCGGACGACGCATCCTTCGTGACCGGGCACGCGCTCGTCGTGGACGGCGGCTGGACGGCAGGGCGCCGCATCCTGCCCGCATGAGCGTCCGGCGCCTCGCGCTCCTCGGCTGCGGAGCCGGCTGGCTGGCCTGCGCCAGCCCGGCGCCCGCGCCGGCTCCCGGGCCTAGGGGGGCGGAGGCCGCGGCGCCCGAGGCGGCGGTCTCGCCGGAGCGGCAGCGCTTCGAGCTCTGGAAGCAGGCCGCCGTGCCCGGGGATCCCCGCGCCGAGTTCGCGCGCGAGGCCGAGGCCGAGGCCGAGCGGCGCCGCCGCGAGGCGCTCGCCGTGGTGGCGCCGCCGCTGCCGCACCACGTCGAACGGGAGATGGCCGACGATGCGCTCCAGGAGCGCGCCTACCTGCTCACCCGGCTCGCCGCGCTCGGCGCGTGGCTCGGCTCCGGCTGCTTCCCCGAGGAGCCCGACTGGTCGTCGCAGCACGACTGGATCCGCCATCGCGAGCTCACGCGCGACGACTTCCGCGAGACGGAGCCCGAGCACGTCGAGCCGGTGGTGGACCTCGGCCGCGACGCCATCGTCGAGGCGTACGTCACGATCGCCCTCTCCTGCGTGATCCGCGTGAGGCTCGAGCAGACGGCTCCCGAGCGCTTCGAGGCCGGGCTCGACGAGGTGCGCTACTTCGCGCTGCTGAGCCGCGACGAGTCCTGGTGGAACCCCGACGCACCCACCTCGCCGGAGTGGATCCTCCGCCACGAGCAGCTCCACTTCGACCTCGCCGAGCTCATCGCCCGCGAGCTCGGCCTCGAGACCGAGCGCCTGCGGCACACGCTCCGCGGCGAGGGGCGGAACGCCGCGGAGGCGCTGGTGGACTTCCAGCGGCGCTGGGCGAAGCGCATGGAGCGCGCGCAGCGGGACTTCGACGAGATCGAGGACCGCTACGACCGCGAGACCGAGCACGGCAACGACGTCGCGCGCCAGACGGACTGGTTCGCGCGCGTGAAGCGCGGCCTCGGCGCGGTGCGGGCCGGCCTCGAGGCCGCCCCCGTGCTCAGCCGTTGAGCTCCAGGGCCTGCACGACGAAGCGCTGCGCGGCCTCGCCCGCCCATGCGAAGCCCGCGAGGAGCCGGTTCACGAAGGGCCGCGGGTCGCGCCAGTCGAGCTCCGCGAACACGTGGGGCCGCAGATAGGGCCCGAGGAGCTGGGGGAGCGAGTAGCTCTCGCTCCGCCAGTGCCGGAAGGTGTGCGCGGCGTCGCGCGTGAGGTCGATCCAGTAGATACCGTCCTCGAAGTCGCGCGGCGCAGGCGGCTCGCCGTACGCGAGGTGGCGGTACTCGAGCCACGGGAAGTCGATTCCGCAACGGGCGGCGAGCCGCGACGACATGTTGTGGCGGCCGTTCACCTCCATCAGCTTGTAGCTGCCGTCGCGCGCGTCCCGCTTGAACTCCGTGCACGAGAAGCCGTTGTACCCGAGCGCGCGCAGCAGCCGCCGCCCCGGCTCGATCACCTCCGGCACGTGCTGGCTGACGACCACGCGGGGGGAGCCGATCCGGGGGGGCGCGTTCCGGATCTTCGCGGCAGTGAACTCGAGCAGCGGCTCGCCGTCCCAGAAGTACGAGTTGTAGTTCGCGCCCTCCGCATCGTCGCCCGGGATGAACTCCTGGAGCATCACCGCCGTCCCCGCGGCGGCGGCCTCCCGCCACGCGGCGATCAGCTCCTCGGCGTCCCGCGCGAGCACCATCTTCTTGCGGAAGACCTGGTAGTACTGGTGGCCGAGGACCGGCTTCACCAGGCACGGGAACGAGATCGTGTGCGCCTCGTGCTCCGCCTGCTCGCGGGCGTCGAGCAGCACGGTGCGCGGCGTCGGCACGCCGGCCGCCTGCGCCGCCTGGTAGGTGAGGCTCTTCTCGAGCACGGTCTTCGCGAGCGCGGCGTCCGGACACGCCACGTGGTAGTGCTCCCCGAGCGCGCGCTTGTTGCGCGAGAGCGCCGCGAGAAAGCCGTCGGAGCACGGCATCAGCACGCCGCGGCCGAGGCGCGGAGCCAGCCGGAGCAGCAGCTCCACGAGGGCGCGTTCCTCGCGCTCGGGGTGGGGAGCGGGGATGGCCTCGTGGACCCAACGCGAGACGCAGCCGACCTCGCTCTTCTCGGAGTAGAGGGCGATCACGGGCACGCCGCGCCGGCCGAGCGAGCCGATCACGCCGAGTGCGGCGGTCCCCGTGGACAGGACGATGGCGGGTTCCAACGGCAGCTTCTCGCAACGTGAGCGGGGGACGAACGTCTCTTGAGTCGCCGCCGGAGGATTCGGGTGACGAATCCCGCGAGGTGTCAGTTCCAAGGACGTCGGTCACACGTCGAGCCGGGAGCCAGGGCCGGGCTGCTTCGCGTCTCCCGCCCGTCGCTGAGATCGAGTCCGAATTCCGGCCGCCGGAGACCAGTTCCCGCGGAGGCGACATCACCCGATTCTTGGAGCCGGAGCGGGGACTGGTCTCCGGCGGCCTCTTCGAGCCCGACTGGCGATGCACCGGTGACGAGCGTGCTTGAACTCGACAGCTACGACGGGACGGTCTGGGTCAGCGCCTCGCGCACCTTGCGGCGCAGCAGCTTGCCCGTCTCGTTGTAGGGAAGCTCCGCCTCGAAGCGGACGACCTGCGGCACGCGCGACGAGCGCAGGTGCTCGCGGACCCAGCCGCGGATCTCGTCGGCGGACGCCGCGGCGCCGGGCTTCAGGACGACCGCGGCCGCGACGCCCTCCCCCCACTCCAGGTCCGGGACGCCGACCACCGCGGCGTCGGCCACCGCGGGGTGCTCGAGCAGCACGTCCTCGATCTCGCCCGGCGAGAGGTTCTCGCCGCCGCGCACGATCACGTCGTCGATCCGGCCCTCGAGGAAGAGGTAGCCGGCCTCGTCGAGGAAGCCGCCGTCGTGGGTCGGGAAGAAGCCGTCCGGCCCGATCCGGCTCGTGCGTCCGAGGTACTCGCCCGAGACCTGCTCGCCGCGCACGCAGATCTCGCCGCGCGCGCCCGGGGGCAGCGGCTTGCCCTCGGGATCGCGGATCTCCACCTCGACGCCGGGCAGCGGGCGCCCCACGGAGCAGAGGCGCCGGCGCACGGCGGGGTCGTCGCTCGCCGCGGCCTCGCGATGGTCGTCGGGCCCGAGCACGGCGATGGTCGAGCTCGTCTCCGTGAGCCCGTACGCGTTCGTGAGGTCGACGTGCCCCATGCGGCGCATCACGCGCTCGATCACGGGCAGCGGCATCTTGCCGCCCCCGTAGGCGAGCGCGCGGAGCGACGCGGGCGGCTTCGCGCCCGCCGCCTCGAGGCGCTCGATCACGCGGGCGAGCATGGTCGGCACGACGAAGGCGTTCGTGATGCGCTCGCGCTCGGCGAGCCCGAGCCAGGCCTCGGGCGAGAAGGCGGGGAGCTGCACGATGCGCCGGCCCGCGTAGACCGAGGAGAGCACCGCCGCCATGCCCGCGACGTGGTACGGAGGCACGCTCACGAGCGCCGCGTCCGCCTCGTCCGCGCTCATGAACTCGACGCTGCCGAGGATGTAGGAGACGAGGTGGCGGTGGCGCAGCAGGGCCGCCTTCGGGACGCCGGTGGTGCCGCTCGTGAAGAGCCAGATCGCGACGTCCTCCGGCTCCATGGACCAGTCCTGGGGCGGCGACGCGCCGGGCGCGCGCGCCACGTCGAGGAGCTCCTCGCGCAGCATCACCCGGACGCCCTCGCGGCCCTGGAAGAGCGCGGCGCGCTCGCGGTCCGTGATCAGCAGGACGGGCGCCACGCGCTCGATCAGCGCGTCGAGCTCGGCGCCGCTGAGGCGGTAGTTCAGCGGCACGAAGGGGCGGCCCGCCCAGGCGCTCCCGAACAGCGCGAGCGGAACGGCGGGGCTCGAGACGTCGAGCACCGAGACCCGCTCGACGTCGAGCGCGCGGATCTTCGCCGCGGCGCGGCCGGCGCCGGCGAGGAGCTCGGCGTGCGTCCAGCGCTCGCCTTCGCACACGAGCGCGGTGCGCTCGCCCATGCCCCCGGCGGCCATCTCGAGCAGCATCATCAGGTTCATGGGGGTTCTCTCGTACCACGGCAAGCGCCGCGCAGCGGCGCGCGCAGCGAGGCCACGCGAGGCTTTGCCTCGCGTGAGCCGAGCGAAGCTAATCCGAGGACGGCAGCGCCTTCGCTTCCTTCAGCTTGAGGGGTGTACCACCGACGGCGAGCGAGCCCTCGCCGGGCTTGGTGCAGAGGAGCTCCAGGCTCGCGTCCTCGTTCACGTAGCGCTTGCCGATCTGGGTGCCGTTCTTGTGCTCGGGGTGCACCGCCCCGCGCGCCGGCGTCGCGGCCGCGTCGAGCAGCGGCGCGCCCCCGCACGTGAGCGCGACGTCGCCCGCGGGCGCCGCGATCACCATGACCTGCGTGTCGCACACGGCGCTCTTGAGCCGCGCGCCCGCCTTCAGGGTCGCCATCCTCGCCTCCTCTCCAGAACGGAAGGAACGGAACGCCCTAGGATGCACTCTCGGGCGCGCTGCGGCCACGCCGGGCGACGCCCCAGAGGAAGACGCGGGCCAGGCGCTGCGCCTCGTCCTCGGCCGGAGGCGGCTCGGGGAGGTTCGCGCGCCGCATCAGCGCGCCGTAGACGAGGACGGCGAGCAGGTCACGCGCGGCCGTCCGGTCGTCGTCCGCGATCTCGCCGGCCGCGACGGCGTCCTTCAGGATGTCCTCCACGACGGCCTGGCTCTCCGCCCGAAGCGTGTCGAGCTCGGGGGGCGAGCCGCTGCCCGGGGCGGAGAAGAAGGGGTCCACGCCGCGCACGGCCATCACCGCGCGGAAGAACTCGCGCACCGACCCGACGTACTCGAAGTGCGCCGCCAGGAACGCCGCGAGCCGGTCCTCGGTGCCCCGGGCCTCGTCGACCGCGCCGCGCACGCGCTCGCCGAGCCCGAGGCGCAGCTGCGCGATGCACTGGTTCAGCACGTCCTCCTTCCCGTCGAAGTAGACGTAGAGGGTGCTGCGGGCCACGCCGGCAGCCTCCGCGATGCGGTCGATCGAGGCGTCCGCGAAGCCCACCTCGCCGATCACCCGGCGGGCGGCCTCGAGGATCTGGTCGGTGCGGAAGTCGCGGAGGACCTGCTCGCGGGTCTTGACGCTGCGCTCGTCCATCGGACACCACAGAGGTTGCATCGGACTTATAGTCCGATAGGGTAGACGAAGGATCCGACGCCGGCCACGCCGGCTCGGGAGGAATATGCCATGGACCCCCGCCCCGGCGAGCTGAACCTCTTCGATCCGGACGCGTATCGCTCGGGCCCGCCGCACGCGTACCTGCGGCGCCTGCGGCGGGAGGCGCCGGTCTGCTGGCACGACGCGCCCGGGCCCGAGGTGCGCTGCATCTCGAAGCTCGACACGGGCTACTGGCTGCTCACGCGCCACGCGGACGTGGTCGAGGTGTCGCGCGATCCGCGCCTCTTCTCCTCGTACCTCGGCACGTGCTTCCTGATGGATCCCGCGCCGGACGCGCTGCCGGGGCTCCAGGCGATGCTCGTGAACATGGATCCGCCCGGGCACGTGCGGTACCGGCGCCTGGTGCAGCGCGGCTTCACGCCGCGCATGGTCTCGGAGCTCGAGCCGCGCATCCGCGCGCACGCGCGCCGCATCGTCGACAACGTGGCGCCCAAGGGCGGCTGCGAGTTCGTGACCGAGCTTGCGTGCGAGCTCCCGCTGATCCTGATCTGCGAGCTGATGGGCATCCCCGAGGAGGACCGCAAGCAGATCTTCGACTGGTCGAACGCGTTGATCGGCGCCGACGACCCGTACCTGAACGGCGGCGCCGACACCACGCAGGTCTCCGTCCAGATGTGGATGTACTCGAACGAGCTGGCCGCGAAGAAGCGCGCGAAGCCCGACGACACGCTGATCAGCAAGTACGTGAACGGCGACGTCGACGGGGCGCCGATCAGCGACTTCGAGCTGAACAACTTCTTCGTGCTGCTCGCGGTGGCGGGCAACGAGACGACGCGCAACGCGACCTCGCACTTCATGCGGCTGATGAGCGAGCATCCCGATCAGTTCGAGCTGGTGAGGACCGACGTGGACCGCTTCCTGCCGGGCGCCATCGAAGAGGCGCTCCGCTTCTCGCCGCCGGTCGTCGCGTTCCGCCGCACGGCGCTCGCCGACACCGAGATCCGCGGCGTGCGGATCCGGAAGGGCGACAAGGTGGTGATGTCCTACCCGTCGGTGAACCGGGACGAGGAGGTGTTCGAAGACCCGGACCGCTTCGACGTCCGGCGCTCGCCGAACCCCCACCTCGCCTTCGGGATCGGCGAGCACTTCTGCCTCGGGGCGAACTTTGCGCGGATGCAGCTGCGCTCCATCCTGCGCGAGGTGATCACGCGGCTGCCCGACATCCGCGTCGTGGCGCCGCCGCGGCTCCAGCGCAGCAACCTGATCCACGGCATCACGGAGATGCGCGTGGAGTACACGCCCGAGGCCTGAGCCGGGCTACGCTGCGGGCGTGGACGAACGGCTCTCGCGCCTGCTCGCCCTGCTGTTCGAGGTGCCCGGGGACCGCGAGGCCTGGTGGCGCTTCTTCGAGGCGCTCGGCGCGGAGATCTCCCCGGACGTCCGCGTCGTCGCGATCAGCGAGCGGGTGGCGCCGGTCCCGACCACGCGGCTCTATGGCGTGAGGGTCGAGAGCGTCGTCGAGGGCGCGATGCCGCGCCGCGCCGTCGGCCGGGCCGGCTTCGTCGCGCCGCCGCTCGGCGCGGCCTTCGACCTCCCGCGCCTCTCGAAGCGGCTCGCCGAGCACCCCGTCGTGCGCGGCCTCATCGAGCCCGTGGGGCTGCTGCCGGGCCCCGGGCTCGGCGTCGTGGTGGACATCGGGGAGGATCGCCCCACCGGCACGATCATGGCCCTCCCGGCGCGGGAGGGCTGGGAGCCGAGCGAGGCCGATCGGGCGCTGTTCCGGCAGCTCGCGCCCCTCCTGCTGCGCGCCACCAAGCTCCACGAGCAGATGCTCTACACGGGGGCGCTCACCTCGATCCTCGACCGTCTCGTGCTCGGCGTGATCCTGCTCGACGACCGCGGGCGGGTCACGTACATGAACCAGAGCGCGGCCGAGCTCTGCGGGGTGGAGCCCGGGCTCACGGAGCCGGACGGAGGGCCGACGCCCGACCCGCGCAGCGCGGCGCTCTACGGGCGCGTCCGGCCGGTCGAGGGCAAGGCGGTCTACGAGCATCCCGACGACGGGCGCGCGTTCAGCGTCCTCTCCGCGAAGCTCGACTGGCCGAGCTGGCAGGGCTATCCGGCGCGCCGCTTCGCGCGCGCCCTCTTCGTCGGGGACCCGAAGCTGGGCTCCGGCGATCCGTACGGCAATCTGAGCCGCCTCTACGGCCTCACCGAGAGCGAGGCCCATCTCGCCATGCTGCTCGTGGGCGACTTCACCCTGCTCCAGGCGGCGAAGCACCTCCACATCACGGAGAACACCGCCCGGACCGTGCTGAAGCGGATCCTCGCCAAGACCGGGACGCGGCGGCAGGCGAGCCTGGTGCGCCTGCTGATCACGGGGCCCGGCCCGATCCGCGACGGCGAGCCGCCGCGCACCGAGCCCGGCGGGCGCAAGCCGCGGCGTTGAGCCGCCCCCTCCTCGGTCCACCCCCGAAATGGGGGATGACTTCGGGCGCCCGCTTGGGGTTCGATGGGCGCTCAGGGGGAGCGCTCCGCTTGACGGGTCTCTACGAGCGCGCGTGGCCCCTGCTCGGGTTGCTCTACGCGACCCCGGGCGACACGGCCGCGGCTTCGCGCTTCGTCGAGGCGCTCTGCAAGACGATCTCCGACGGGGCCTGCGCCGTCGGCCTCGGCCGCGCGCCCGAGGAACGGCCGGGCCTCGTGGCGTTCCGCTACCGCGACCATCGCAGCGCAGACGTCCCGCTGGCCCTGCCGGTCGCAGGCCGGGAGCGGCTCGAGACGCTCGGCGTCGGGAGCGTCTTCGAGCTCCGGGACGACCCCGAGTTCGCGACGGCGCCGCTCTTCCGGAAGCTGCTCGCTCCGCTCGGCGCCGAGGCCGGGCCCGGGCTCGGCATGGTGCTCGACGGGGTGCCCGGACGCGCGAACCTGTGGCTGCTCGTGCTGCCCGCCCGCCCGGGCTGGCGGCCGGCGCCGCGCGATCGCGAGCTGCTCGACTGCCTCGCCCCCCACATCCGGGAGAGCCTGCGGCTGCACGCCCGGGTCACGGACGCGAGCGCGAACGCACGGGCGCTCGTGGCGGCCTTCGACCACGTCGCGCTCGGCGTGATCCTGATGGATGCGTCGCGGCGGGTGAGCTTCGCGAACCGGAGCGCCGACGAGATCCTCGGCGTGTCCCCGAGCGCGGCGAGCCCCGCCCGGCGGGCCGAGCAGCGCACGGAGGCGCTCTCCCGCCTCCTGGTCGACCAGCGCAGCGTGCGCCGCGGCTCGTTGATGCTCCGCCACCCCGAGGACGGCCGCCCGCTCCAGCTCTTCTTCACGCCCTTCGAATGGCCCGCGAGCGCCGGAGAGGCGGGCCGGCGCTACTCGGCGGCGCTCTTCATCGGGGATGCGAAGCGCTTCACGGGCGATCCGGTCGACGTGCTGATCGAGCTCTACTCGCTGACTCCCTCGGAGGCGAGGCTCGCGCTGCTGCTCACGACCGGCCGCTCCGTCGAGGAGTCCGCGAGCCAGCTCGGGATCGCCCTCAGCACGGCGCGAAGCGTCCTGAAGGCGATCTTCGCCAAGACGGGTACGCGCCGGCAGGCGGACCTGGTGCGGATGCTCCTGATCGGGCCCGGCGCCCTCCGGCCCGACCCTCCCGGCCCGCAGCCACGCGGCAAGCGCGCCGCCCGGAGGCGGCGCCGGGGCTGAGGCGCCGGCCCCCCCCCCCGTACTGGGGGTTCCCGTCCCCAATTTGGGGGATGCAGCGACGAGCGGACCCGTGTTTGATGCCGGCGGGCTCGTCCAGCGGGGGGTCGGTATCCGCGATGGCTGACGTGGAGCGGCGCGCGCTCGGTCTGCTCGAGCTCCTGCACCAGGCGCCGGGCAGCCCGCCGGATTGGATCCGTTTCCTCGAGGCGCTCCGCAACGAGATCTCGCCCGACGCGGTGGCGCTCTTCGCGGCCCAGCCCCATGCCAAGCGGCCCGGCGTCCTGGCGGGCTCCGGGCTCGGCGTCTCGCACGTCCAGCTCGGGGATTTCCTGCGGCCCTCGCAGCCTCATCCCCCGGCGTCGAGGATTCCTGCGGGCACCGTGCTCTCGCTCGCTCCGGGCGGCCCCTTCACGAAGAGCCTGCTCTTCCGGGACGTGCTCGAGCCGACGGGCATCCTGTCGGGGCCGGGCTTCCTCGTCATCACCGAGCGGACCGAGTCGCTCGTCATCGCCGCCACGCTCGTGCTGCCGCGCTCGGCGAAGTGGCGGCCGCGCGCCGCGGACCGCGCGCTGCTCGAGCGGCTCGCGCCTCACCTGGTGATCGCGCGGCGGACGCACAACCGGCTGGTGGAGCGCGCCCGCGACGCCGAGGCGCTCCTCTCCGCCTTCGACCGCCTCGTGCTCGGCGTCGTTTTCGTCGACGAGAACGAGCGCGTGTCCTTCGCGAATCGGAGCGCCGCCGAGCTGCTCGGGGTGGCCCCCGGCTTCACCGACACCGCCACACTCGCCTCGGACCTTCCCGACGAGCGCACGCGCGCGTGGCGCCGGCTGCTCACGAGCAATGCCGACCAGGGGCGCAACGCGATCTCCCTGGCCCATCCCGACGACGGCCGCCCGCTCCAGGTGCTCGCCACCCGCTTCACCTGGCGAGAGCACGAGGGCGCGGCCGCCGCGCGCTTCGGCCGCGCCATGTTCATCGGCGACGCGAAGCGGCGGAGCGGCGATCCGGCCGGGATCCTGCACGAGCTGTACGGCCTCACGCGGAGCGAGACCCGCCTCGCGCTGCTGCTGCTCGCGGACCGCTCCATCGAGGAGGCCGCGGAGTCGCTCGGCATCACGCAGACCACGGCGCGCGGCGTGCTGAAGACCATCTTCGCGAAGACCGGCACGAACCGGCAGGCGAGCCTGGTGCGCCTGCTCCTCTCCGGTCCGCCGGGGCAGGTCCGCGGGGAGAGCGCAGCGCCGGGCGAGGCCGCCCCGCTCGCCGCGTCCGCAACCGGGAGCGCGGCGACGCGGCGCTAGCGCCTTCCCCTGGGGGCGGGCCGGGTTCCGCCTTCAGCGCTTGCAGAGCTTCTCACGGCCGGGGTAGAGTGCGTCGAAATCGAAATCCATTTTCAATTTCATGACGCCCACGCCGCCGCCTCCTTCCGCCCCGCGCCCTCCGGCCGACGACTGCCGCTGCGCGTGCGGGAGCCTGCTCGCGCGCCTCGTCGGCGGCGGCGTCGAGCTCTTCTGTCGCCGCTGCAAGCGGACGCACTGGATCGCACTGACCCCGAGGCCAGAGGCCCCGAGCCCCGAGCCCCACCGCTCCTCCGCGCGAGGAGCCCTGGAGGCACGATGGCTCGCACGCTCGGGCTCTTCCTGATGATCGCGCTGACGACGCTCGCGGGCGCCGCGCTCGGCGAGGCGACCGAGGACGAGCTGCGCCAGCGCGACGACACGATCGCGGAGCTGGTGCGCAAGGTGGACGTGCTCACCGACGAGGTCGCGACGCTCCGCACGCAGGTCGCGGTGCCCGAGGAGACGGAGCTGAAGAGCGCCTACGGTCTCGGGCCGGCCGCGTCGAAGATCTATGGCATCGAACGGGGCCTCTCGATCGGCGGCTACGGCGAGGCGAACTACATCAACTTCATCGGCGACGAAGAGGACTCGAACCCGGACCGCTCCGACGCGCTCCGCACGGTGATCTACCTCGGCTACAAGTTCACCGACAGCATCGTCTTCAACTCCGAGATCGAGTTCGAGCACGCCACCACGAGCAACGTGAACAACGACGCGGGCTCGGGCTCCGTGTCCGTGGAGTTCGCCGCGCTCGACTTCTTCTGGCGCCCCGAGCTGAACGCGCGCGCCGGCATCCTGCTCGTGCCGATGGGCTTCATCAACGAGGTCCACGAGCCGCCCTTCTTCTACGGCGTGCAGCGCCCCGAGACGGAGAGCCGCATCCTGCCCACGACGTGGCGCGAGAACGGGCTCGGCATCTTCGGGACCCTCGGCGAGAGCTTCGAGTACCGCAGCTACGTGATCGCCGGCTTCAACGCCCAGGAGTTCACCGACGCCGGGATCCGCGGGGGTCGTCAGCAGGGCAACCGCTCGCTCACCGAGGACTTCGCCTGGGTGACGCGCGTCGACTGGACGCCCGATGCGGTGCCCGGCTTCCTGCTCGGCGGCTCGTTCTACCTGGGCGACTCCGGGCAGGACGTCGAGCTCGACCCGGGCGGAGACGTCCCCGACGCGCGGCTCTGGATCTTCGAGGGTCACGCGCAGTACCAGAACGGCCCCTTCCACGCCCGCGGGCTCTTCGCCTTCTCGAGCCTCTCGGACGCGAGGGAGCTGAACGAGGTGCTGTTCGCCAACGACCCCGACTTCAGCGGCCCGGTCGCCGAGGAGATGCTCGGCGGCTACGCCGAGGTCGCGTATGACGTCTACCCGAGCCTGTTCGGGAGCGAGGAGCGGCAGCTCGAGCCCTTCGTGCGCGTCGAGTACGTGGACACCCAGTACGACGTGCCGAGCGGCTTCCTGGCCGACCGCGACCGCGCCAACTGGATCCATGCGGGCGGCGTGAACTTCTACCCCCACCCGAACGTGGTGCTGAAGGCCGAGTACCGGAACGTCAACACGCGCGGCCAGGGCGAGCGGGCCGACGAGCTCGGATTGGGAGTGGGGTTTGCGTTCTAGGGCGATCGTGCTCGCGCTGCTGGGGCTCCTCGCCGCCGCGCCCGCGGCCGGCGAGGTGTTCCTCTCGCAGCGCGAGGCGCTCGCCCTCGCCTTCCCCGGCGCCGACCGCATCGAGAGGCGCAGCGTCGTGCTCGACGACGCACAGGCGAAGGTGGTCGAGAAGCTCTCCGGGGCGGAGCTCGAGAGCCGGATCGTGACGCTGCACGCTGGCTTCCGCGGCGACGAGCGGCTCGGCTACGCGCTGATCGACGTGCACACCGTGCGCACGCTGCCCGAGGCGTTCATGGTCGTGCTCTCGCCCGACGGCGCCGTCACGAGCCTGCGCATGCTCGCCTTCTACGAGCCCTCCGAGTACAAGCCCACGGAGCGCTTCCTGGCGCAGTTCGACGCCCGCACGCTCGAGCCGGATCTGCGGCTCGGGGGCGCGATCCACGGCATCGCCGGCTCGTCGCTCTCCTCGCGCGCGGTCACGGCGGGGGTGCGCCGCTCGCTCGCGCTCTACGAGGTGCTGGTGCGCGGAGGCACCGGCTCCGTCCGGCTCGGCGCGCGCCCCCCGGCCGCGGCCGGGGGGCGTTGACGCCGCGTGCGCTTCGTCGTCACCGGCGAGTGGAGCCGGAACCGCCTGCTCCAGACGATCGTCGTGCTCTACGTCCTCTACGTGGCCGGGCTCTGGGTCACGAACGCGCTGCTCTACTTCGAGAAGATGAGCCTCTCTCCGGTCTCGGTGGTCGAGTACTACCGCGGCGCGGAGGAGCGTTTCCTCACGCCGAAGAGCTACCAGGGCATGCTCGAGGTCTCGCACTTCCACCTCTTCGCGATGGGCATGCTGCTCCTCGTGCTCACGCACCTGATGCTCTTCGTCCCGCTCGCCGACCGCACCAAGCTCTGGTTGATCGTGTCACCCTTCGCGTCCGCCCTGCTCGACGAGGGCGGCGGCTGGCTGGTGCGCTTCCTGCACCCGGGCTTCGCGGTGGTCAAGGTGGCCGGCTTCCTCGCCTTGCAGGCGAGCCTCGCGGCCCTGATCCTGCTCTCCCTATGGTCGGTCTTCCGCGGATCGCCGCAGAGCTACCGGGGCGGACCGGGCGCGCCGGGCTGACGCCCACCGCCGGGCGGACGGCCTGCGCGGCGCTGCTCTTCCTCGCCTGTGCGCCGGCGGCGGGAGCGGCGCCGGTCACCGTGCGCGACGGCCGGCCGCTGATGGGCACCGTGCTCCAGCTCACGCTGGTGGCGGACGACGAGGCGGGCGCCCGGCGGGCCGCCGAGGACTGCTTCGCGCTCGGAGCCGAGCTCGAGCGGGTGCTCACCACGTACGATCCGGCGAGCGCGACGAGCCGGATGAACGCGAGCGCGGGCCGGGGTTCGTTCCAGGCGCCGCCCGCGCTGGCGCGCATGCTGGCCGATTCGAAGCGGCTGTCGGCCGCGACGGGCGGCGTCTTCGACGTGACGGTCGGGCCGCTGATCGAGCTCTGGACGAACGCGGGGCGCACGGGGCGGCCGCCGAGCGCGGCGGCCATCGCGGCCGCGCGGAGCCGCGTCGGATCGGAGCGCATCGTGCTCGGCCCGGACGGCATGGTCGCGCTCGGGCCCGGCATGAGCGTGAACTTCGGGGGTGTCGGCAAGGGCTTCGCGCTCGATCGCATGCGCGAGCGCCTCGCCGAGCACGGCATCTCGCGCGCGCTCCTCGACTTCGGCGGCAGCTCGTGGCTCGCGCTCGGCACACCGGCCGGCGCGCCCGCCTGGCGCGTGCTGCTGCGCGACGGCCGCGGCGGCTTCGCGGGCGTCGTGTCGCTCCTCGACGCGAGCGTCTCGTTCTCCGAGAGCTTCGGCGAGGCGAGCGAGATCGCGGGCCGCCGCTACGGCCACGTGATCGATCCGCGAACGGGCCGGCCGGTCCAGGAGCCCGTCGCCGGCGTCGCGCTCGCGCCCGACGGCGCGACCGCGGAGGCGCTCACCAAGGCGCTGATCGTGCTCGGGCCGGAGGACGGGCTCGCCGTCGTCGCGAAGATGCCGGGCGCCGAGGCGCTCGTGATCGACGCGACGGGCGGGCTCCACGAGAGCGCGGGCTTCCGCGCGGCCACCGACTTCGAGCGGGCGAGCCCAGCGAGCAAGCGGAGCGCGCAGTGACGGACGCGGTCTGGCGCTGGCTCCACCGCCTCGCCGCGCGGCTCTACGACGCGCGGAACTTCCTGCTGCGTCCGCGCGTGCGCGGCGCCGTCGTGCTGGTGCGCGTCCACGGCGAGCTGCTGCTGATCCGCTCCTCGTACCGGCCCTGGTACACGGTGCCGGGCGGCCGCATGCAGCGCGGCGAGGAGCCGCGCCTCGCGGCGCTTCGCGAGCTGGCCGAGGAGGTCGGGCTCGCGCCCGCGCCCGGCGCGCTCCACGCGCTCGGCGAGTTCGTGATCCACCACTCGAACATCGAGGACCACGTGCACGCCTTCGAGCTGCGCCTCGAGACGCGCCCCGCGCTCCGCATCGACTCGCGCGAGATCGTGTGGGCGGGCTTCCACGCCGAGAGCGCGCTCCATGCGCTCGAGCTCTGGCCCGCGCTGCCGCCGATCCTCGCGGGCTCGCGCTAGCTCACCGGCACGAAGCGGCCTTGCGCGAGCTCGCGCAGGCGCTCGACGTCCTCGCGGCGCGTGACCGAGAGCGGCACGGTCCGCCCGAGCTCCGCGAGCAGCATGGCGGCGTCGAGCGGACGCTTCTCGTGGAGCGCGCCGTAGAGCGCCGACACCACGGCCTGCTCGAGCTCGGCGCCGCTCATGCCCTCGCTCGCCAGGACGAGGGGCGCGAGCTCGAACGCGGCCGGGTCCTGCTTGCGGCGCGCGAGGTGGATCGCGAGGATCGCCTCGCGCTCCGCGGCGCGCGGCAGGTCCACGAAGAAGAGCTCGTCGAAGCGGCCCTTCCGCATCAGCTCGGGCGGCAGGCGGAACACGTCGTTCGCGGTGGCGACCACGAAGACCGGCTTCTTCTTCTCCTGGAGCCAGGAGAGGAGCGTCGCGAAGATGCGCTGGCTGGTGCCGCCGTCGTGCTCGCCCGAGCCGAAGCTCGCGAAGCTCTTCTCGAGCTCGTCGATCCAGAGCACGACGGGCGCCATCGACTCGGCGAGCGCGATCACGCGGCGGAGGTTCCGCTCGCTCTCGCCCGCCCACTTCGAGTAGAGGCGGCCGGCGTCGAGCTTCACGAGGGGTAGCTCCCAGCTCCGCGCCACGAACTTCGCGGCGAGCGACTTCCCGCAGCCCTGGACGCCCGCGAGGAGGATGCCGCGCGGCGGCGGGAGCCCGAGCGCGGCCGCCTCCGCGCCGAAGCCGACCCGCGCGCGCTCGAGCCAGCGCTTGAGCCCGTCGAAGCCGCCGAGCTCCCACGCGTTGTCCTCGGCGGGGAAGTACTCGAGGAGCCCGTCCTGGCCGAGCATCTCGGCCTTGGCCGCGAGGATCTCGGGAATGTCGCCGGCGTGGAGACGCCCGTCGCGCAGGATGGCGCGCGCCACGACCTGGCGCGCCTGGTTCAGCGTGAGGCCCGAGAGCGCGCCGAGGAGCCGCTCGAGGTCCGCCTTCGAGAGCTCGACCTTCGTGGCGGCGCGGTCGCGCAGCGAGCGCACCACGGTCGTCACCACCTCGCCGAGCTCCTTGCGCGTGGGCAGCTCGAGCGGGAAGTGCACGACGTGCGCCGCGGCGTCGGCCGGCAGCTCGTGGCCGTGCCCCACGATCCACATCGAGGCCTTCGCCTGCGCGAGGTCCTGCGCGGCGTCGCGGAAGGCGCGGCACACCGCGGGCTCCGCCAGGTGCCGCGCGAAGTCGCGCAGCAGGTAGATCCCGTGCGCGCGCAGCGAGCGCAGGTGCGCGAGCAGCGCGGCCGGATCGCGCGTCTCGCCGCTCGGATGCGCGGTCGGCTTGCGCACGAGCCCGCGCGTGAGCGCCCACGTGTAGACGGGGATGTCGAGCTCCGCGGCCACCGCGTCGGCGAGCGCCTCGACGCGCTCCTCCTCCACCGTGTCGAAGGCGATGGCCGGGTGGTAGGAGAGCACGAGGGTCTTCAGCTCGTGGACGGTGGTGGCAGAGGACACGCGGGGGTATCGGAACGCCCGCGCCTCGGCTTGATGCCGCGATAAGCTCGGGGCATGGCGAAGCGCGGCTTCCGGATCCTCGACAGCGACATGCACGTGATCGAGCCGCACGACCTCTGGCTCGAGTCCCTGGAGCCGCGCTTTCGCGAGCGCGCGCCGCGGCTCGCGAAGTCGCCGGTCACGGGCGCCTTCGGCTGGTCGTGCGAGGGCCGCATGTTTCCGGCCCACGGCGACGACCCGCGCCGCGGCGCCCTCAACAAGAAGCGCTACGACCAGCGCGACCCGCGCTTCCGCCGCTTCGACGAGGCCATGGCGCGCCGCTTCGACGCCAAGGCGCAGCTCGACGCCATGGACGCCGAGGGCATCGACGTCGCCGTCACCTTCCGCACGATGGCGAGCCACGTGATCGCGAACGACGAGATGGAGCCGGACTTCGCGGCCGCCCTCTGCCGCGCCTTCGACCGCTGGCTCGCCGACCGCGCGGCCGAGGCGCCGGAGCGCATCAAGGCGACCGCGGTGCTGCCGCTCCACGACGTCGCGCTCGCCGTGGCCGAGGCGGAGTTCGCGGTCCGCGAGCTCGGCCACGTCGCGCTCGTGCTGCCGACCAACCCCGTGCGCGGCCGGCCCTGGTACGACGCGGCGTACGACCCGCTCTGGCAGAGCGCGGTCGAGCTCGGCGTCCCGGTCTGCTTCCACGGCATCCAGGCCGCGTACCAGGAGCACGTCGCGAACCGCTACCTCGACAACCTGATGCTGATGCACGCCGCGGCGCACCCCGTCGAGGAGATGCTCGCGCTGGGCGGCCTGCTCACGGGCGGCGTCTTCGACCGCTTCCCGAAGCTGCGCGCGGCGTTCCTCGAGGCCAGCTGCGGCTGGGTCCCCTGGTGGCTCTGGCGGCTCGACGAGGAGCACGAGAAGCTCGGCCACGCCGACCGCGTGCAGCTGTCGAAGCGCCCGAGCGAGACCTTCCGCGAGCACTGCTTCGTCGCCTGCGAGCCCGACGAGGCGCTCGCCCGCGTGATCGAGGCGATCGGCGACGACAACCTCGTGATCTCGAGCGACTGGCCGCACGACGACTCGGGCTGGCCCCACGCCATGGACCGCTTCCTCGCGCTCGAGGGGCTCTCGGACGCCTCGCGCCGCAAGATCCTCTGGGACAACTGCGCGCGGCTCTACGGGCTCGGCTGAGGCCCGACGGAGGCCCGGACACGCGGTACAACTAGGGCCAGGAGAAGCCATGGCCAGGCCCCCGGAATCCACGGACCTCGACGCCGTCGTGGTCGGCGCCGGCTTCTCGGGCCTCTACGCCCTGAGGAAGCTCCGCGACGACCTCGGCCTGCGCGTCCGGGTCTACGAGACGGGCAACGGCGTGGGCGGCACCTGGTACTGGAACCGCTATCCCGGCGCGCGCTGCGACTCCGAGAGCTTCTACTACTGCTACTCGTTCGACGAGAAGCTCGCCCAGGAGTGGGAGTGGTCGGGCCGCTACCCCGAGCAGCCGGAGATCGAGGCCTATCTCAACCACGTCGCCGACCGCTTCGACCTGCGCCGCGACATCCGGCTCTCTACGCGCGTCACGGCCGCCCGCTTCGACGACGCCGCGAGCCGCTGGACGGTCGAGACCGACCGCGGCGAGCGCGCGAGCGCGCGCTTCCTCGTCACCGCCGTCGGCTGCCTCTCCGCCCCGAGCGTCCCCGAGATCCCGGGGCGCGAGAGCTTCCGCGGTGACGTCTACTTCACGGCGCAGTGGCCCAGGGACGGCGTCGACTTCACCGGCAAGCGCGTCGGCCTCGTCGGCACCGGCTCGAGCGGCATCCAGGCCACGCCCAGGATCGCCGCCGAGGCCGAGCAGCTGATCGTCTTCCAGCGCACCCCGAACTTCACCGTGCCGGCCAAGCACCACGCCTTCGACCCCGCGCGTCAGGCCGAGATCAAGCGCCACTACGGCGAGATCTTCGCGAAGACGCGCACCTCGGCCGCCGGCTTTCCCTACACCCCGATCGAGCGCAACGGCGTCGAGGTCCCGGCCGAGGAGCGCGAGCGGATCCTCGAAGGCCTCTGGGAGGAGGGCGGCTTCAAGTTCCTGTGGGGCAGCTTCAGCGACCTCGCCACGGACCTCCGGACGAACGCGCTCGTCTCCGACTTCATCCGCAGGAAGATCCGTGAGACTGTGAAGGATCCCGAGACCGCGCAGCGCCTCTGCCCGACCGACCATCCGTATGGCTCGAAGCGCCCGCCCATCGACACCGACTACTACGTCACCTTCAACCGCGACAACGTGCGCCTCGTCGACATCCGCGCGACCCCGATCGAGGCCATCACCGAGACGGGCATCCGCACCCGCGACGCCGAGTACGAGCTCGACGCCATCGTCTTCGCCACCGGCTTCGACGCCATGACGGGCTCGCTGCTCCGGATCGACCTCCGCGGCAAGGGCGGCCTCCGCCTCGCCGACGCCTGGGCCGACGGCCCGCGCACTTTGCTGGGCCTCCAGATCGCAGGCTTCCCGAACCTCTTCACCATCACCGGCCCGGGCAGCCCGTCGGTGCTGATGAACATGCCCGTCGCGATCGAGTACCACGTGAACTGGATCGCGGGCTGCATCGAGCACCTGCGCGCGCAGGGCAAGACGCGCATCGAGGCCACCGAGGCCGCGCAGGCCGCGTGGGTGGAGCACGTGGCCGAGGTGGGCGCGATGTCGCTCTTCGGGAAGGCGAACTCCTGGTACGTGGGCGCGAACATCCCGGGCAAGCCGCGGGTGGTGATGCCGTACGCGGGCGGGCAGCCGCTGTATCGGGAACGCGTCGAGGCGGTGGTGAAGGCCGGCTACGAAGGCTTCGCGCTGCGCGACTGACCGAGCAGGGCCTTCCGGAGCTTCTCCGTCGCCACGTGCAGGTACGACTCGCGGATCAGCCCCTCGAC
>Ga0075327_1000037_pt1 | contig 27508 bp, 24 predicted proteins | sample MayberrySE_Catta_2_FD_120056 | JGI IMG/M metagenome (GOLD analysis project Ga0075327, IMG submission 120056) | Natural and restored wetland microbial communities from the San Francisco Bay, California, USA, that impact long-term carbon... | ecosystem: Environmental > Terrestrial > Soil >...
AGACGCTGGCCCCCGGCGCTTCGGACGCGCGGCCGGATCCGCTCCGAAGGCGGATCCGCCCCGCTCGCCGTGCGGGTCGCGAGCCAAGGTTCCCCAGCTGCTCGCCATGCGTGAGCCTCCGGAAGAACTTCGTGCGAGCGCGGAACGGCGAGCGTGACCGTCCTCACCGCAGTCAGAGGCAGGACGTGCGCATCGGTGTCTCGCGTCAGTCCCGGGACTCGGAGCCGCTCCACCCGCCACTCCCATAGGGGCGCGTCAGGATCTCGAGCAGGTGCCCGTTCGGGTCCTCGAAGTAGACGCCGCGCCCGCCGTCGCGACGGTTGATCCGCCCGGGCTTCGACTGCGCCGGGTCGGCCCAGTGCGAGAGGCTGCGCTGGCGGATGCGGTCGAAGATCGCGTCGAACTCCGTCTCGTCGACGAGGAAGGCATAGTGCTGCGGGGTGATCTCGCCGTCGGCGTCCATCACGTCGAGGGAGACGCCGTTCGCGGCCTCCACGACGTGGAAGGGGCCGAAGCGGGTCGGTGCGGGAAGCCCCAGGATCTCCACCAGGAACGCGGCGGTCTTCTCGCTGTCGCGCGCGGACACGATCGTGTGGTCGAGCCTCACGGCCATGGCCATCTCCTCGGGGAGCGCGCGACTCGAAGGTATCGGACGCCGCGCCACCTGCCGCCCCGACGCCGACGACGTGCGCCGGAGCTGCCGGATCTCGGAACGCTCCTCACAGTTTCGCTGCGCCGCGGGCCGATCTGCTTCACCAGGACGGCCACGAGGTGAACATGTCGCTCAAGGACCTGCGGACGCGCGTGATCAGGCCGGAGGCCGACGAGGCGGAGAGACCGGTCTCCTTCATCAGCGAAGGATGCGAGCTCTCGGGCACGCTCGAGTTCAGGGAGAACGTCCGGATCGACGGACACGTCGAGGGCGAGATCATCGCGGACAAGGACGTGGAGGTCGGTCCCCCGGCCAGCGTGCACGCGAGCCTGCGCTGCGGCTCCGCGGTGATCCGCGGGGAGGTGCGGGGCGACATCGACGCCGCGCGGAGGATCACCTTCCACAAGGGCGCGCAGGTGCACGGCGAGATGAAGGCGAGCGCGATCGTGATCGAGGAAGGCGCCCAGTTCCGCGGCACGATCGTGATCGGAGGCGAGCCGGCGGCGCTGCCGCCGCGGGTCTCCACCGTGGACGAGGCCGAGGCCGGCTAGCGATCGTTCCCGCAGGGGTGTCGGTTCCCGCCCGGCTCGAACGACGTGGAGGAGGGCAACGAGTCACGAACGAAGGAGGGGACACGATGCCGGACAAGCCCAGGTTCGTCTGGTACGAGCTGGCGACGAGCGATCAGAAGGGGGCGGAGGCCTTCTACCGTGCCGTGGTCGGCTGGAAGATGGCCGACGCCGGTCAGCCTGGCCTCCGCTACACGATCCTCTCGGCGGGCGACCGTGGCATGGGCGGCCTGGCGGCGCTCCCCGCCGAGGCCGTCGCAGCGGGTGCGCGTCCGGGCTGGCGCGGCTACGTCGGCGTCCCCGACACCGACGGCGCCGCGAAGCGCATCGTCGAGGCCGGCGGTGCGCTCCAGCACGGCCCGGACGACATCCCGAACGTCGGCCGCTTCGCCGTCGTTGCCGATCCCGGCGGTGCCGTGTTCCTGCTGCTGACGCCGCTTCCGCTCGCCGACGCGCCGGCGCCGGCGGAGCCCACGACGCCCGGCCTCGTGAGCTGGCACGAGCTCTACACGAGCGTCGGCCAGCAGGCCGCCTTCGAGTTCTATGCGAGCCAGTTCGGCTGGGAGACCAGCGAGCTCATGGACATGGGCGCGATGGGCAAGTACCGGATCTTCGCCGTCGACGGCGTCCGGCTGGGCGGCATGATGGACAAGCCCGCGAACGCGCCGGCCTCGGCGTGGAGCTTCTACGTCAACGTCGACGGTCTCGACGCCGCCGTGCGCCGGATCGAGGCGAACGGCGGCCAGGTCCTGATGGGTCCGGACGAGGTGCCGGGCGGCAGCTGGATCGTCCAGGCGCTGGATCCGCAGGGCGCGGCGTTCGCTCTCGTCTCCACCACCCGCTGACGCGAGCGCCGCTCGCGCCGGCTAGCGCCGGGTCTTCTCGTAGACGTGCGTGGCCGCCTCTTCGAGGCCCATGCTTCGGAGGAGCTGCGCCTGGCGGAAGAGCGCCCGCTCGCGGTCCGCGGGCTCGATGCCGGGCGCCTCGGCCGCGAACTCGAGCGCGCGCGCCGCGGCGTCGATCGCTCCGATGCGCACGAGCGCGGGGGTGAGCGCGAGCTGCTGCTTCGGAGCGAGCGGGACGCCGTAGCGCGCGAAGTACTCGATGAAGACGCGCGCCGCTTCGGTGGGATCGCTCTTGAGCAGCAAGCGGATCGCGGTCTCGTAGTCGTTGCGACCCTCCTCGCGGAGGACGTACTTCGAGCCGGCCCGCGCGCGGGCGATGCGCAGCGGCAGGTTCTCGGGGTCGAGCGCGAGCACGCGGTCGCGGGCCTCGGGGTCGGGGCCAAAGCCGTCGGAATCCAACGGGCGGCTTGCCTGGAGCTCGAGCAGCTCTCGGCGGCCTTCCCGCGCGAGGCCCGTTCCGAAGGCGATGCAGAGCGCGAGGCAGTAGCCGCCGACGTGGGCCATGTGACCCACGTGGGTCCGCTCGCCGGCGAGGTCCGCCCGCGCGCCCATCAGGTCGAGGCAGAAGAAGAGTCCCACCAGAATCAGCGCGTTCACCTGGAGGCGGTAGGCGACCGGGAGCGCGAAGCCGAGCGGGCCGAAGACGGGGATCGCGACGCCGACGCGAGCGTAGTAACAGCGCACGATGAAGAGCCCCATCACACCGGAGATCGCCCCGGACGCGCCGAGGCCCGTCATCCAATCCTCGCCCGCGGTCCAGAGGTAGAACGCGACGGCGGCGACGTTGCCCGCGCTTCCGACGATCAGGTAGTAGACGAAGTAGCGCACACGCCCGAGCCGCGGCTCGACCTCGGACCCGAAGATCCATAGGAAGAGCATGTTTCCCCAGAGATGCGTCTCGCTTCCGTGCGAGAACATCGCGGTGAAGTTCGTCCACAGCCAAAGCGAAGGATCCGCCATCCGCATGGCGTAGTCCCACGGGTCGGCGACCGAGTAATAGATGACGACGTTGACGGCGATCAGGCCGAGCGTCAGGACGGGAAGCCTTTGCAGCCCTCTTCCTTCGAGTGCGAGCCAGCTTCCGCCGAGTGGATCGGGTCGGAGATCCCGGAGAATCGCCCGCAGAAAGGGCTCGTCGGCGACCAGCCAGCGATGCACCACCCGCGCGAGCACCCATACAGGAAGGAACAGGATCACGAGCCAGCGCAGCAGCGGCCGCAGCAGCGGGCCGATCTCGTCCATGACGAGCGCGGCCAGCAACGGGACTCCGACCGCCGCCACCAGCGAGCCGAACAGCGCCGAGCGTTCGTCGGGCGGGATCTCGCTCCACTCCCGTGCGAGCCTGGCTCGGACCCAGAGCACGATCCCGCGCACGCCGCCCCCCGCGGACGCATCGGTCTGCACGGCCCGGCCCTGAAGGCGGGTCAGATCCGCAGGATCACCGCCTCCGCCGCGAGCCCGGTCGCCCGCGCCACCGCCGCGGCATACAGCCGCACCTGCGCCTCGTAGCGCTCGCGGCTCGCGCCGAGCTCACGGTCGGTCTTGAAGTCGACGACGGTCCAGCGCTCCGCGCTCCGGAAGGCGAGGTCGACGACGCCTTCGACGAGCGAGCCGTCGTCGCGTCGCAGCAGGACCGGTGTCTCGCGGCGCAGCTCGCCGCGCGCGGAGGCGCTCGCGGCCTCGCGGAGCAGCGGATGCGCGAGGGCCGCGTGCACGCCCTCGGCGGCGGCCTCGACCTCCGCCTCGCTCGCGCCGACGAGGCGGCCCTGCGTCGCGGCGACGCCGCGCACGAGGTCTGCGCTCGCCTCGAGGTCGACCGCGGCGAGCGTGGCGTGGACGAGGACGCCGAAGCGCGAGCCGGCGGGCCGCGCGCGCCGCTCGACGCGCACCTCCTCGAGCCGCACGGCTGGCACCTCGCGCTCCGCCGCACCGGTCCGCGCGGCGAGCGTCGTCACGCTCTCGACGCGAAGCGACGGACGCGCACCGCTCGCGAGCGCCGCCGCGCGCGCGGCCTGCCAGCGCTCGTGGTCGGACGCGCTCTTCGAGGCCGCCGTGCCCGCCGCGTCGGCCTCGAGGATCCGCTGCTGCTGGAGGCCGACTTCCTCCTGCGCGTCGAGCGCGAGCGCCGACGGTCCCCACCAGACGACGCCGTGCCCGGCGCCGGGCGCGGCGTGGAGGCCCGGCTGCACCGAGGCGCCGGCGCCGACGGGACAGAAGGGCGGGCGCTCGAACACGCTGTCGTCGCCGAACGCGGGGCAGCCGGGTGCCGGCGCGGCCGTGCGCCGCGCCTCGCGCGGCGGATAGAGCTCCGGGTTCAGGGCCTCCAGCCAGCCCGCCGCGAGCTCGGACTCGGCGGCGAGGTCGCCGACCGCGGGCAGCACGAGCAGGTCGCGCGCCCGCGTGGCGGCGACGTACGCGATGCGCACCGCCTCGTGACCGTCGCGGCGCAGCTCGTCGGCCGCGGCGTCCCGGAGCTCGGGCGGCACCGAGCCGCAGAGCGGCTCCGCCCAGAGCCTGCGAGCGGGATCGACGTGGCGGCTCGGCTTCGCAGGCGCCGACTTGCAGGTCGGGTCGGCCAGGATCACGACGGGGAACTCGAGCCCCTTCGCGCGGTGCACCGTCATGATGCGGACGCCCTCGGTGCCCTCCTCGACCACGGGCGCGTCCTCGGAGCGCCCGCGCTCGGCCTCCTGCTCGAGGAGCTCGACGAAGGCGCGGAACGAGGTCGCGCCGCGCCGCTCGAAGCGCCGCGCGATCTCGAGCGTGCGCAGGCAGTTCGCGAGCGCCTGCTCGCCCGTCGGCCAGATCGCGATCCCCGCGTGCGCGCGTGTCGACGCGAGCAGGTCCTCGAGCGTCTGCGCGAGCGGGCGCCGGTTGCGCCCGACGTGGAGGCGCGCGAGCAGCGCCAGCGCGTCGGCTACCTCGCGCTCGTCGCCGGACAGCTCCGCCCGGCGCGCCTCGTCGAGCCAGCGCAGCGGATGGAGGCTCCGCTGCGCGTGGCGAAAGGCGAGGAGCGCGTCGTCGCCGAGCGCGAGGAAGGGCCCGCGCAGCGTGGCGAAGACGCGCAGCTCGTCCTCGGGCCACTCGATCGCGGTGAGCGCGTTCCGGATCGCGAGGATCTCCTCGCGCTCGTGGAAGGAGCGTCCGCCGACCAGCACGTGCGGGATGCGGCGCGCCTCGAGCGCGCGCACGTACCCGCGCGTCATGTCGCGGTCGAAGCTCTGGAAGCGCCGCAGCAGGATGCAGACGTGGCGCGCCGAGACCGGGACCTGCCGGCCGGCCTCCTCGATGCGCCAGCCGCTCGCGCCGACGAGCCAGGAGACGAAGGCGCCGACCGCGTCGGGGAACGAGTCCTCGATCCGGAAGGCACGGATCGCCGCCCCGTCCGGATACGCGGCGTAGGGCCGCGGCACCGGGAGCGCCACCAGCGCCGGCCGCGCGCCCGCCTCTTCGCGCACGGGCTCCAGCGCGACGTAGCTCGCCTGGCTGCCGTCGTCCGAGCGCTCCATCACGCGGGCGAAGGCGGCGTTCACGAACGACTGCAGCGAGGGCACGCTCCGGAAGCTCGCCGTCAGATGGAGGAGCTCGGCGCCGTGCGCGAGGAGCTGCGCCTTCGCCTGCTCGTAGAGCGCCACGTCCGCGCGGCGGAAGCGGTAGATCGACTGCTTCGGATCGCCGACGACGAAGAGCTTCCCGGGCAAGGGCCGCACCGCGCGCCAGTCCGTCGCGGCGGGGTCGTCGGCGGCGAGCAGGAGGAGGAGCTCCGCCTGGAGCGGATCCGTGTCCTGGAACTCGTCGACGAAGCAGTGCGTGAAGCGCTCCTGGAAGTCGCGCCGCACGGGAGCGGTGTCGCGCAGCAGGTCGCGCGCGCGCATCAGCAGGTCGAGGAAGTCGAGCCTTCCCGCGCGGGCCTTCAGCAGCTCGTACGAGGCGACGACGGCGCGGAGCTCCTCGCGCAGGAGCGGCGCGAGGTCCGCGTCGCACGCGGCGAGGAGCGCGTCGAGCGCCTGCTTCGCGCCGTCCCGCACGGCGCGCGCCTCCTCGCGCGAGAGGTCCTTGCCGTAGTCGCGCCCGCCGCCCTTCCAGCGCCAGTGGCCGTTCCGGCCGCTCGCGAAGTCGCGGAGCGCGGCCTCGAGGCCGTCGTGGTCGCGCCCGCGCAGCGCCTCGAGCACGCGGGTCTCCTCCACGAAGCGTGCGATCGCGGCGAAGCTCCGCGCGAGGTAGTCGCCGGGACGGCTCGCGCGGCCCGCGTACGCGGCGGCCTCGCCGAGGCGGTCCATCAGCCGGTCGATCTCCGCGTCGCGCTCGAAGGGCTCGCGGCGCCAGGCGGCGTCGAAGTCGCGGTGCTCGACCAGCGACTCGGCGGCGCGCCGCAGCTGCGCGCGCGGCCCGCCCTCGTCGCGCGCGCCGCGCCGGCGGAGCACGCGCCGCGTGCCCTCGGGCGGGTCCGCGAGCACGCCCTCGAACCAGGCGTCGAAGGCGGCGTCGAGGAGCCCGCGCGCCTCGTCCTCCGCGGCCACCTCGAAGAGCGGGTCGACGCCCGCCTCGAGCGGCCGCTCGCGCAGCAGGTCCGCGCAGAACGCATGGAGGGTGCCGATGCGCGCGAGCTCGAGGTGGGAGAGGGCCATGTCGAGGCGGGCGCGCTCCTCGCGCGTCGCGGCCGCTTCGTTCCGCGCCTCCTCGATCCCCGCGCGCACGCGGAGCTTCATCTCGCCCGCGGCCTTCTCGGTGAAGGTGAGCGCGACCACGCGGTCGAGCGAGGTCCGGCCCGAGCGGAGCAGCGCGATGATCCGCGACACGAGCGCGGTGGTCTTGCCGGTGCCGGCGGCGGCCTCGACGAAGAGCGTCGCGTCGAGGTCCTCGCGGATGCGCCGGCGCGCCTCGGCGTCGGGGAGCGCGCGCGCCGCGCTCACGGCATCTCCCGCAGCTTCCGGAGCGCGGCGAGCGCGGCCGGGCCCTCGGGCTTCCTCGCGGTGCGCAGCTCCTCGTAGCGGCCGCACACGACGCGGTAGTCGCAGAAGTCGCAGGCGCGCTTTGCGGGGTACGCGGGCAGGAAGCCCTCGCGGAGCGCCGCATCGAGCGCGGCCGCGAGCGCGCGGGCGCTCTCGCGCGCCGTCGCGTCGAGCGCGACGCTCCTGAGCTCGAAGCCGCCCGCCGCGGTGCAGTACGAGAGCCGGCCCTCCGTCACCTCGTCGCCCGGGAAGAGCTTCTCGGCGGCGAGCGCATAGAGGAGGGGCTGGAGGATGCTTCCACCCGCGAAAACACCGTCTTCGCGGAGGCGCACCTTGCCCGTCTTGTGGTCCGTCACGCGCACGCGCCGCGCGGCGTCGCGCTCGACGAGGTCGATCGAGCCGCGCAGCCGCAGGCCCGCGTCGAGCGGGACGTCCTCGGCGCGCGAGCTCGGATCGCGCTTCCGCCGCGAGCCGAGCCCGAAGGCCAGCTCGAAGTGACTGGGCACGAAGCCCGCGGTGTCCCTGGCCAGCCGCCGCAGCCACTCGCGGAGGTCGGCGCGCACGCTCGCGACGCCGTCGCGCCAGACGCGCTCGATCGCGGGCGCGAGCTCCTCGCGGAAGCGCTCCGCGACGGCGTCGAGCGCGCGGTCGAGGTGCGCCTGCGCGGCCGCGAGGTTCCCGGGCCCGACCGGGAGCAGGCCCTCGCTCGCGAGCGTGCGGAACAGCTCGTACTGCACCTCGTGGACGAGAGAGCCGCGCGAGCGCGGGTCGAGCGCGTCGATCGGCTCGGGCATCTCGCGCGGCGCGAGCCGCTGGACCGCCTGGAGGAAGAACTTGTAGGGACAGGCGGCATGGTGCTCGAGCGCGGTTGCCGAGTAGCTGCGCGCGGGGAGCTGATGCGCGCCGAGCGCCGCGGCGCCCGCGGCGGACGGCTCGACGAGCCCGTCGGCGGGCGTCCAGCGCCGCAGCCAGCGGCGCGCGCGGAAGCGGAGCGCGCGGCCGAGATGCGGATTCGCGCTCACCAGGTACCGGGCCGTGCCGATGCTCCGCCCGGGATCGAGCCGGAGCAGCCCGTCGAGGAGCGCGAGGTCGTGCTCCGCATCATCGATCGCGTCGTCGGGGCGCGCCGGCGCGGGCCAGCCGACGCGCGCCTCCACCACGGCCTCGGCGCGCTGGCCGAGCTCCGTGAAGCCGGGCAGGCGCCCCTCGCCGGCGCGGAGCACCTCGAGCGAATAAAAGGACGGGACGCGCGGCCGCCCCTTCTCGAGGTCGAGCCGCGGATACGAGAGCACGAGGCGGCGCCGCACCGCGCCGCAGGCGAGGCGGAGCGCGAGCCGCTCGCGCCGCACGCGCTGGAGATTCGTCGGGAGCCCGAGCCCGGCCCGTGCGCGGTCGAGGAGCAGGGGGTCCTCGCGGATCTCGCGCGGGAAGAGCTTCTCCGCGAGCCCCGGCACGACCACGACGTCGAAGGCGAGGCCGCGTGCGGCCTCGGCGGGCGCGACGAAGACGCGGCCGTAGCGGCTCTTCGGCGACGGCACGGCGACCTCGAGGAGCCGCCGCGAGAGCACGAGCCGCACCTCGCGGAGCCCGACGCCGTCCACGCGCGCGAGTGGCGCCAGCTCCGCGAGCGTGGCGAGCACGCGCTCGGGGCGGCGCAGCGCCCGGGTCGCGAGCGCGGAGAGCCGAGCGATCCACTCGCCCCAGCGCGCTCGCGGCGGCAGCGCGGCGAGCTCGTCGAGGAGCGGGAGCGCGAAGGCGGAGAGCGCCGCGAGGTCGGCGAGGTCGCGGCGCACGACGTCGGCGGCCGCGCCTTCGGGATCCTCGAGCTCTTCGAGGTCGAGGCGGCGCTCGTGCGCGAGGCCCGCGAGCCGGCGCTGCCAGCGCTCGCGGCCGCCGATCACCGCCGCGTCGACGAGGAGCTGCTCCCAGCGCCGCGGCGCGCGGAGCGTGCCGGCGACGACGGGGGCGCTCGGGTCGACGTCCGCCGCGCTCGGGCTCGGCTCGTCTTCGGCCCGCTCCGCCGCGAGCGCCTCAGCGACCGCCTCGGGGCCGAGCTCCTCGTCCGGTGACACGAAGCGCTCGTCCGCGGGACGCGCGGGCGGCGGCTCGCCGCGCGCGTCCGCGTCGGGGAGCTCGCCGAGCGAGAGGTACTCCGCGAAGCGGCGCGCCGAGAGGCCCTCCGTCGCGCACGCGAGGAGCGCCACGAACGCGCGGCCGGCCGGATCGGGACGGCGCGTCCCGCGCGCGAAGTGCGCGGGGATGCCGGCGCGCGCGAACGCCTCCTCGAGGTGCGGGCGGTACTCGTCGGGCGAGCGCAGCAGCACGGCCATGCGGTCGAAGGGCGTTCCCTCCCGCGCAGCGGCGAGGAGCTGCCGCGCGATCTCGACGCACTCGCGGCTCTCGCCCGGAGCCGAGAGGATGACGAGGGCGTCGTCGGCCTCGGCGAGGGGAGGAGCGCTCTCCTCGAAGAGGTGGGCGCGGAGGCGCGCGAGCGTGCCGTCCGCCGGCTCCGCTGCGCGCTCGAGCCGGAAGCCCGCGCGCCCGAGCCGCGCCTCCGTCTCGGCGTCGCCGGCCGGCACGGTCGCGAGCGCCTCGGCCGCGCGCGCGGCGAGCGCGCGGAGCAGCGCCTCCTCCGCGGCGGTCCAGACCGGGACGTCGAGCAGCAGCAGCGGGAGGCCGAGCAGGGGCTGACGCGAGCCTGTGTCGGACGCCGCCTCGCAGGCGAGCGCGAAGACCTCCGCGCGGTCCGCGAGCCCCGCGTCCGCGAGTGCGCGCTCGTAGTGCGCGAGGAGCCGCGCCAGCTCGGGCGCCTCCTGCGCGAGGCCGTCGTGGACGGAGCGCGCGAGCCGGACCTCCTCGACGCTGGCGGCCGCCGCGCGCGCGAAGCCGGGAGACGACGCCACCTCGGTGGTGCGGCCGAGCGCCGCCGCCGCGCCGAGCTCGTGGACCACGCGCGCGAGCAGCGTCTCGACGCCGAGCCCGCCGATCGGGACGAGGCCGCGCTCGGCGAGCGCCGGCCGCGCGAGGTCCGCGGCGAGGCGGCCGAGCGTCGCGCGGTGCCAGCCGAAGGACGCCCCGGCCTCCGCGGCGACGGAGCGCAGCAGGTCGTTCGCGGCGACGGGGCTCGCCGCCACCACGAGCACCTCCTCGGCGGGCGCGCGTGCCGCGAGCCAGGCCCGGGCGCGCGCGAGACGCGCTGCGGCGGAGGGCGAGCGGACGAGGGAAGCCAACGCCGCTGCTTGGTAGCGAATCCATGCCCGATCCGTGAGCGGCCGGCGCTCCCGAGCCAGTACGATGTGGCGAAGTCGGCCGCCTGCGAGACGCACTCGGAGATTCGATGACGCTCTTCGACGCCTACGTGATCGTCGACTGGAGCTCGTCCTCCGTTCCGAAGCGGGGAAGGGACTCGATCTGGGTCGGCCGCGCCGAGCGAGACGGCGGGCGCGTGACGGACACGGAGCCGGCGAACCCCTCCACCCGTGCTGCTGCGGCGGCGCTCCTCGAAGCGCGGCTCCGCGACGACGCCGCTGCGGGCCGCCGCGTGCTCGTCGGCTTCGACTTCGCGTATGGCCATCCTCACGGCTTCGCGTTCGCCTGCGGGACCGTCGCTGGCGCGGATCCCTGGCGCGCGAACTGGGATCGACTCGCCGCGTCGATCGAGGACGACGAGCGCAACGAGAACAACCGCTTCGCAGTCGCTGCCGATGCGAACGAGAGGCTCGGTCCGGGCCCGGGACCGTTCTGGGGCTGCCCTGCCCGGTTCGAGACCGGGACGCTGCGCCGCACGGGCTGCACGTACCCGTTCGCGACGCCCTCCGGGCCAGCGCTCGAACGCAAGCGGATCAGCGAGCGCCGCCTCGTGGGCGTCCAGGAGGTTTGGAAGCTGTTCGGCAACGGCAGCGTGGGCAGTCAGTCGTTGGTGGGAATCCCGCGCGTCGCCGCCTTGCGCGATCACGCCGGGCTCGCTCCTCACAGTCGGGTATGGCCCTTCGAGACGGGGTTCACGAGCCGGCCCGCGCCCGAGGCCGGGCCCTTCGTGCTCCACGCAGAGATCTGGCCGGGGATCGTGCCGATCGACTCGAGTCGCGATCGCGTGAGGGATGCCGCGCAGGTCCGGACGCTGGCGCGGCACTTCGCGGCACTCGATGACGACGGCGCCCTCGGGGCGCTCTTCGGGCCGCCCGACGGTCTGGACGCGATGCAGCTCGGAGCCTGCGTGGCAGAGGAGGGCTGGATCCTTGGCGCCTGAGCCGGAGCCGACGTGAGCTGGAAGCCCGAAGTCGACGGAATCAAGGAGCGCCGGCGCCAGGCCCTCGCGCTCGGCGGCGCCGACGCGGTCGCGAAGCAGCACGAGAAGGGGCGGCTCACGGTGCGCGAGCGCATCGAGCGCTTCGCCGACCCCGGGAGCTTCCACGAGCAGGGGCCCCTCGCGGGGCACGCGGAGCGCGACGAGGCGGGGCGCCTCGTCCGCTTCACCGGAGCGAACTACGTGCTCGGGCTCGCGCGCGTCGAGGGCCGGCCCTGCGTCGTCGGCGGCGAGGACTTCACGCAGCGCGGCGGCTCGCCGACGCCCGCGGGCCTGCGCAAGAGCGTCTACGCGGAGACGCTCGCCGTGCAGCGCCGGCTTCCCCTCGTGCGCTTCCTCGAGGGCGGCGGCGGCAGCGTCACGGGTGCGCGCGGCAAGCCGGGCGACGCGCCGCCCGCGCCGCGCCCCGGCGAGCCCGTCTTCGCGCCGCCGCGCTTCCGCTCGATCATGCAGGCGCTGGCGAGCGCGCCGGTCGCATCGGCCGCGCTCGGCGCCGTCGCGGGCTTCCCGGCCGCGCGGCTCGTCGCCTCCCATTTCTCGGTGATGACGCGCCACACCTCGCAGGTGATGGTCGGCGGGCCGGCGCTGGTCGAGCGCGCGCTCGGCGAGCGCGTCAGCAAGGAGGAGCTCGGCGGCGCGAAGCTGCACCTGCGGAGCGGCGTCGTCGACAACGTGGCGGAGGACGAGGACGGCGCGCTCGCCCAGATCCGGCGCTTCCTGTCGTACCTGCCGACGAACGTCTGGGAGCTGCCTCCCGTCCGCGTGTGCGACGACGACCCGGAGCGGCGCGACGAAGGCCTGCTCTCGATCATCCCCCGCGAGCGCCGCAAGGTGTACGACGCGCGCCGCCTCGTCGCGGCCGTCGTCGACGCGGGCTCCTTCTTCGAGATGGGCGCCGGCTTCGGCCGCTCGCAGATCGTGGGCCTCGCGCGGCTCGCGGGCCACCCGGTCGGCGTCTGGGCGAACGATCCGCGCTTCTTCGCGGGCGCCATGACGGCCGACGGTGCGCAGAAGGTGCGCCGCTTCGTCGACCTCTGCGACACCTTCCACCTGCCCGTCGTCGCGTTCGTGGACGAGCCCGGCTTCATGATCGGCACGGAGGCGGAGCGCGCGGGCACGATCCGCCACGGCGCCGCGGCGCTCTTCGCGGTGCAGCAGGCGAGCGTGCCCATCGCGAGCGTGATCGTGAGGAAGGCCTACGGCGTGGCCGCCGCCGCCCACTTCGGGCCGGAGGGCACGGTGTTCGCGTGGCCCTCCGCGGAGAGCGGCGCGCTCCCCGTCGAGGGCGGCGTTGCGGTGGCGTTCCGGCGCGAGCTCGAGGCGGCGGAGGATCCCGCGGCGCTCCGCCGCGAGCTCGAGGAGAGGCTCGCTGCGGGGCGCGATCCGTTCGCCGCCGCCGAGAGCTTCTCGGTCCACGACCTCCTCGATCCGCGCGAGACGCGCCCGGCCCTCTGCCGCTGGCTCGCGTGGAGCCGGCCGCTCCTCGAGGCGCTGCGCGGCCCGCGCGCATACGGCATCCGGCCCTGAGCGCTACTCGGGCACCGGCACCAGCCGCACGATGCGCCCGCCGGAGGCGTGCTCGAGCAAGAGGTAGACGAGGCCGTCCGCCCCGACCTCCACGTCGCGGATCCGCGCGAGGCCCTTCATCAGCGTTTCCCGGTGGACGACGCGGTCGCCGTCGAGCACGAAGCGGTAGAGCTCGGTCGCCTTGAGCGTCCCGACGAGGGCGTCGTCCCGCCATTCCGGGAATGCGGAGCCGTCATAGATCACGAAGCTCGAGACGGCCGGGGACGGGGTGAGGTCGACGACCGGCTGCTCGATGGCCGCCGGATCGAGGTCGATGCCCAGCTCCTTGCCGTACTCGACCGGCGTGCCGTCGTAGTCGACGCCCTTCGAGGTGAGCGGCCAGCCATAGTTCCGGCCCGGCAAGAGCAGATTGAACTCGTCCCCACCGCGCGGTCCCATCTCCGTGGACCAGAGCCGTCCCGTCCGGCGATCGAACTCGAGCCCCTGCGGGCTCCGGTGGCCGTAGGTCCATACGCTCGGCAGCGCGCCTGGCACGTCCAGGAAGGGGTTGTCCGCCGGGATCCGCCCGTCGTCGTGCACGCGGTGGATCTTGCCGTACGGGAGGCCCAGATCCTGGATGCCCTCGTAGTTCGTGTTGCCCTTGATCCCCACGCTCAGGAACACGTGGCCCTCGCCGTCGAAGGCGACCCTTCCGCCCGCCGCCATGTCCGAGGTGTCCGTGTAGGTCTCGGGTGCAGCACTCCAGACGACCTCCTCGTCGACCCAGCGGCCGTCCGCGATGCGGCCGCGGATCAGCTTGTTCATGGACGTGTCGCAGTCGCGACAGCGGTCGCCGAGGTGGAGGTAGATCCAGCCGTTCTCCGCGTAGTCGGGGTGGGGCGCCACGTCGAGCAGCCAGCCCGTGCCCTGGAACAGCTCCAGCAGCTCGAGGCCGTCGTCGTGGGCCGGCGGCGTTCCCCCGATCAGCGCCGACGGCGTGCCGTCCGCGGAGATGACGCGGAGGCCGCGGACCTTCTCGGTGACGAGGATCCGCCCATCGGGAAGCGGCGCGATCGAGAAGGGCAGCGGGTCGAGGCCGCCCGCCACGGGCTCGATGCGGAAGGCGTGCGCCTCGCTCTGGAGCGTGCCCGACGGGATCACGAGGGGTAGATCGGTCTTGAAGTCGGTTCGGCCGTACGTGGCCCGGCGCTCGGCGATCAGGATCGCGAGACCCTGGATCTGCCCCTCATCGAGCGTCTGCGACCAGGCCGGCATCTGGGCGGCCGGAAAGCCGGCGGCGATGCTCTTCGCGATCTCCGGCACCGAGTCGCCGTGGCGCAGCTCATGGCCGACGAGCGGCGTGCCGAGCGGCGTGCCCTCGAAGCTCTCGCCGTGGCAGACCGCGCAGTTCTCCGCGTAGAGCGGGGCGAGCGGATCGCGCAGCAGGGGCGCGAGCACCCCGTAGAGTCCGATCCCCGTACAGGACAGGACGAGCGCACCGGCGACCAGAGCGACGCGCTTTCGTGTCATGGTCCTGTGCCGGGCGGGAGGACGTGGGGCATCGGCGTAAGGTGCGGGCGCGGGACCAAAGCTAGCCCAGCCCGGCGGCGGGCGACGCTCCAGTCGAGCGCGCGCCCTGCTCTGCTATACGGGGGCCGTTCGCGCCCGAGCCCGGAGCCGTGCCATGCCGAGAGCCGTCGGCCCGATCCTCGTCCTCGCCCTCGCGCTTTTCACCGCGCCCGCGTGCGCCCAGTCGGAGGCCGACCGTCTCGCCGCTCTCCTCGCGCTCGAGAGCGGCATGACCGTGGCCGAGATCGGCGCGGGAGACGGGGACCTCGCCTTCGCCGTGGCGGGCCGGGTCGGCCCCGGCGGGCGCGTCTATGCGACGGAGCTCGAGGCGGAGCAGCGCGAGGAGATCCGCTCCGCCGCGGCGCGCGCCGGCGTCGCGAACCTCGAGGTGATCGAGGCGGAGCTCGCCGCGACCGGGCTCCCGGCTGCCTGCTGCGACGCCGTCTTCATGCGCCACGTGTATCACCACCTGACCGAGCCCGCGGCCATCGACCGCGACCTGCTGCGCGCGCTCGAGCCCGGCGGGCTGCTCGTGGTCGTGGACTTCCCGCCCACGTGGTACCTGCGTCTCTTCACGCCGGAGGGGGTCGGGAAGGAGCGCTCGCGGCACGGCATCGAGCCCGAGGCCGCGCTCCAGGAGCTGCTCGCCGCGGGCTTCGAGCGGGTCGAGCTGATCGAAGACTGGAACGAGCGCTGGCTCGGGCCCGACAGCTACGCGCTCGTGGTGCGCAAGCCCGCCGCGACTCCGGCCCGGCGGCCCGCGCTTCCCTGAGCGAAGCCGGGCGGGCCCGGCGTACGCTCACCGCCATGACCACGGCCTTCGTCTTCGCCGGAGGAGGCAGCCTCGGCGCCGTCGAGGTGGGGATGCTGCGCGCGCTGGTCGAGCGCGGCCTTCGGCCCGACTTCGTGGTCGGGGCCTCGGTCGGCGCGATCAACGCGGCGTACCACGCGGGCGCGCCCGACGCGGACGGCGTGGAGCGCCTCGCCGACATCTGGCGCGGGCTCCGCCGGTCCGACGTGTTCCCGGTCTCGATGGTGCAGGGCCTGTTCGGCTTCCTCGGCGGGCGGGCCAGCCTGGTGGACCCCTCGCGCCTGCGCGCCCTCATCGCTCGGGAGCTGCCATACGAGCGCCTCGAAGATGCGCGCCTGCCGTGCCGGATCGTCGCCTCGAACCTGCTCGACGGCAGCGAGGTGGTGCTGTCGTCCGGGCCCGCCGCCGAGGCGCTCCTCGCGAGCGCTGCGATTCCCGGCGTCTTCCCGCCCGTCGAGCTCGGCGGCAAGCACCTCATCGACGGCGGGATCTCGAGCAACACGCCGCTCTCCACGGCGATCGAGCTCGGCGCGAAGCGCGTCATCGTGCTGCCGACCGGCTACGCGTGCGCGCTCGCGGAGCCGCCGCACGGCGCGCTGGCCGTGGCCCTCCACGCGCTCACGCTGCTGATCGCGCGCCAGCTGGTCGTCGACGTCCTGCGCTGGCGGGAGAGGTGCGAGATCCTCGTCGTGCCGCCGCTCTGTCCGGTGACCTCGCTGCCGTACGACTTCTCGGCCTCGCGGGACCTGATCGAACGCGCCGAGGTGAGCACGCGCGCCTGGCTCGCCGCGGGCGGGCTCGAGCGGCCCGACCTGCCGCACGAGCTGACGCCGCACGAGCACGAGGTGATCTAGGAGGCGGAGCCGACTACGCGTCCGGCAGGAGCGCCACCCGCGCCTCCCCCTCCGCCGCGGCCCAGCCGCGCCACATCGCGGCGCTCGTGAACGCGAGCACCGGCGCGCCCTCGCGCGCGAGCGCGATGCACCCGCCCGTTGCCCCGAGGGCGGACAGGCGCGCGAGCGCGGCGTCGACGGCCGGCTCGAGCGCGAGGCCCGCGAGCCGCATGCCCGCGTCCACCTCGTGCGCGAAGGCGGCGCGGATCAACGCCTCGCCGTGGCCCGTCGCCGAGACGGCGCAGGTGGCGTCGTCGGCCCACGTGCCGGCGCCCGCGAGCGGGCTGTCGCCGACGCGCCCCGGGAGCTGGCTCACGATGCCGCCGGTCGAGGTCGCGGCCGCGAGATGCCCGGCCGCGTCGCGCGCCACCGCACCGACCGTGCCGTGGCCCGCGGCCCTCTCGTGCGCGCGCCGCCGTGCGCGGCGCAGGCGCTCGCGCTGCGCGGGCACCACGAGCGAGCGCGCGTCCACGCGCGCGAGCCCGGCGGCGCGCGCGAAGGCGTCGGCGCCCGCGCCGGCGAGCAGCACGTGGGGCGTGCGTTCGAGCACGAGGCGCGCGAGCCGCACGGGATTCTGCACCGTCCGCACGCAGGCCACGCCGCCCGCCGCGCGCGCGGCGCCCTCCATCACGGACGCGTCCATCTCGACGCGGCCCTGCGAGGTGAGCGCCGAGCCGCGCCCGGCGTTGAAGAGCGGGTGGTCCTCGAGCACGACCACGGCTTCGACCACGGCGTCGAGCGCGGAGCCGCCGGCGCGGAGGCGCGCCAGCCCGGCGGCGAGCGCGTCGCCGAGCGCGCGGCGCGCCTCGGCCTCCTCCTCGGGCGGCGGGTGGCCGCGTTCGAGCGACCCGGCGCCGCCGTGCACGGCAACGAGCGGCTCGCTCCCCGGCGTCACGGCGCCGAGCATGCCAGACCCGGGCGCGGCAGGCCGCCGGCCGGTGTGCGCGGTCACAAAGCCGGAGGCGCCGCCGGCCGTAGCGGCGCCGGAAGGAGAACCTCGCATGAGACGAACCGGGACCTGGATGGCCTTCACCGCCGCCGTCGCGCTCGCAGCCGCGGGCTGCGCCTCGACCGGCGAGGTGAACAACGCGAAGACCGACGCGCAGGCTGCGCAGACCGATGCGCAGGAGGCGCGGCGCCTGGCCGAGGACGCGAACGCGAAGGCGACGCTCGCGGCCGCGGATGCCGCCGCCGCGCGCGCGGCCGCCGAGGCCGCGGCCAAGGATGCCAAGGAGGCGAACCAGAAGTCCGACCGGATCTTTCAACGGTCGCTCCACAAGTAGTCGGCCGCCGGCCGGCGCCGCTCTCGACGCGAGCACGCCGAGCGCGCATCCGAGCCCGCCCGGCAAGGCGGACTGGGTGCTCGTGCTGAAGGCGCCCCGCCGGCTCCTGCTGCTGCGCGGCGCGCGCGTGCTGCGTGACTACGAGATCGCGCTCGGCCGGAACCCGGCCGGGCCGAAGCGGCACCAGGGCGACGGGCGCACGCCCGAAGGCCGCTACGTGATCGACGCGCGCGTCGCGGACAGCCGCTACCACCGGGCGCTCCACATCTCGTATCCGAACGAGGCCGACCTCGACTTCGCCCGCCGCGCGGGTCTCGCGCCCGGCGGCGACGTGATGATCCACGGCCTCCCGAACGGCGAGCGCTGGGTGGGCGAGGTGCACCGTGGCTACGACTGGACGAACGGCTGCATCGCGGTGACCGACGACGAGATGAGCGAGATCTGGGAGCTCGTCGATGACGGGACGCCGATCGAGATCCGGCCTTGACGATCTCCGCTCGGCTGCGCCTCGCTGCGCGCGGCGCCCGCTGTCGTGACTCCGTTCGCCTTCGGCTCACTGCGCGCTTCGCTTGCGCCGCCGCTTGCTGGGTGCTGCTGCTGCTCTTCTTCGCCGCGGGGTGTGCGACGAGCCGGGCGCCGCGCCACCCGCTCGAGCGGCCGCCGCCCTCGGCCGACCTCGTGGGCCGCCTCTCCTTCCACCACGCGAGCGCGGAGGACACCTTCGTGGACCTCGCGCCCGCGCTCGGCGTCGGATACGTCGAGCTCGTGGCGGCGAACCTCGGCGTGGATCCGTGGCTCCCGCCGGCGGGCAAGCGCCTCGCGCTGCCGCGCGTGCGGCTCCTTCCGAGCGGGCCGCGCGAGGGCATCGTCGTGAACCTCGGCGATCTCCGCCTCTACTTCTTCGAGCCGGGCCGGCCCGCGCGCTCCTTCCCGATCGGCGTCGCGAAGGACGGCTTCGCGACGCCTCTCGGTGTCACCGAGGTGAAGGCGAAGCGCGAGAAGCCGATCTGGATCCCCGGCCCGAGCGCGCGCCGCGACGGCTACCCCGCGCGGGTCGAGCCCGGGCCCGACAACCCGCTCGGCGAGCACGCGCTCTACCTCGGCTGGCCGAGCTACCTGATCCATGGCACGAACGACCCGCGCGGCGTCGGCCGCCACTCGAGCCGCGGCTGCATCCGCCTCTATCCGCGCGACATCGCCTGGCTCTACGAGCGCGTCGCGCCCGGCACGAAGGTGCGCGTCGTGAACGAGCCCGTGAAGCTCGGCTGGGCGGGCGGCATGCTGCTGCTCGAGGTGAACCCCGACGCCGAGCAGTCGCTCGCGCTCGACGAGACGGCGAAGCTCGCGCCGCGGCGGGCGCCCGCGGGCCTGCGCGAGCTCGTGACGAAGGCGGCCGGCCGGCACGCGAGCCGTCTCGACTGGGTGCGGATCGAGCGCGCCGCGCTGCGCCGCTCGGGCGTCCCGACCGCGATCCTCCGGCCGCTGCCGCGGAGCGCCGCGCGCCCGCGCTGAGATCGCACCCGAGTTCCGGCCGCTGGAGACCGGTGCACGCGGAGGCGACATCACCCGTTTCTTGGAGCCGGAGCGGGCGCCGGTCTCCAGCGGCCTCTTCGTAGTCGTGACGAACGTGCCTGGGCTCGACAGCTCGTCCGCCGCCGCGCGAGCGCGCGCGGAGCGAACTACCCTCCGGCGGCCGGAGCCGCCCGGACGGCTCCGCAACCGGCGCGAGGGCGGCATGGGAGCGCGAACGGCGGGGCGGCGGCGCGCAGCGGTGACCGGCGCCTCGGCCGGCATCGGCGCGGCCTTCGCGGAGCGCCTCGCGCGCGACGGCTTCGACCTCTGCATCGTCGCCCGCAGCAGCGCGCGGCTCGCGGCGCGCGCGAAGCGGCTCCGGAAGGCGCACGGCGTCGCGGTCCAGGTCGTGAGCGCCGACCTCGCGGACCCGGCCGCGCTCGGCGCGCTCGAGCGCCGGCTCGCGCGCGACGCGCGCCTCGAGCTGCTCGTGAACGCGGCGGGCATGGGCGACTTCGGCGCCTTCGCGCGTCACGACCCCGCGCGCGCGGACGCCGAGATCCGCCTCAACGTGATCGCGGTCGTCCGCCTCACGCACGCGGCGCTCCGAGGGATGCTGACGCGGCGGCGAGGCGCGGTGATCAACGTCTCCTCGACGGCCGCCTTCCAGCCCTTTCCGCAGGCCGCCATCTATGGCGCGACGAAGGCCTTCCTCAACCACTTCACGGAGGCGCTCCACGAGGAGCTGCGCGGATCCGGGGTGCGCGTCCAGTGCCTCTGCCCCGGGCTCACGCACACGGAGATCTTCGCGAAGGCGGGGGCCGACGTGTCGGCTGCGCCGGGCTTCCTCTGGATGGAGCCCGAGGCGGTCGTGGCCGAGTCGCTCGCGGCGCTCCGGCGCGGCACGGTCGTCTGCGTGCCCGGCCTCGGCAACCGCGCGCTCTCGTCGCTGAGCCGCCTCGTGCCCCACCGCGTGTCCCGGCGCGTCGCAGGCGCGCTGATGCAGCAGGTGAAGGAGCGGCCGGCGGCGAAGAAGCGGCCGCGCCGCTAGCGCCGGCGGCACTTTTCCCGTATCCGCGCCGCGGCGCCGGCCGTCGTGCGCGAGGGAGGAGGCCCGATGGCGAACGCAGGCCCCGAGGCGCTCGGCGACGCGCTCCGCGCGAGCTGGCACCGCTTCGTGGACGAGACCGCGCCGCTGCGGCCGGCGCTCCACGGCTACTGCCGGAAGCTCGCCGGCAACCTGTTCGACGCCGAGGACCTGGTGCAGGACACGCTGCTCCGCGCCTTCGGCCAGTGGGGCGTCACGCGGCCGCCGATCCGCAACCCGAAGGCCTACCTGCTCCGCACCGCGACGAACGTCTGGATCGACGTGCTGCGCCGCCGCGACACCGAGGCGCGCGCGCCGGGGGCCGACCCCGACGCCACGCCCGCCCCGGACGCGAGCCCCGCCGCCGCGAGCGAGCGCCGCGAGGCCGCTGCGAGCGAGCTTCGCGAGGCGGGTGCGCGGCTCCTCTCGCGCCTCGCACCGCAGGAGCGCGCGGCGCTCCTGCTCCGGGAGAGCTTCGAGATGAGCATCGAGGAGATCGCCGAGCTGCTCGCGACGACGACCGGCGCCGTGAAGGCCGCGCTCCACCGCGGCCGGGGCCGCGTGCAGGAGCCCGTCGCGCGGCATCCGCGCCCTTCGGCCGCGCTGATCGACCGCTTCATCGAGCGCTTCCACGCGAAGGACCTGCAGGGGCTCGTGGCCCTGCTGCAGGGCGGCGCGTCCGCCGAGAACGTCGGCAACTCGGTCCACATCGGCAGCGACCCGGAGGCGGGCATCCCGCGCTTCCTGCGCGCGCTCGTGGACGGGCATCCCGAGTGGCCGGCCGCGATCCAGTGGCAGGGCTCGCGCCTCGCGCGGCGCGAGATCGCTGGCGAGCCGGTCGCGCTCTACCTCGTGACGCGCAAGGGGCGCGAGGCGCTGCTCTCGGTGCTCCGCTTCGAGGAGCAGGAGGGGCGGATCGCGCGGATCCGCTCCTACGGCTTCTGCCCCGACACGATCTGCGCGCTCGGCGAAGAGCTCGGGCTGCCCGTCCACACCGGGCTCTACCGGGCGCCCGAATGACGTCCCCTCATTTCCTCGAGAAGGAGCTCCCATGAGTCGCACGATCGAGCGCACGTTCGAAGTCGCCCTTCCGCTCGAGCGGGTCTGGCAGGCGATGACCGACCCGGCGGAGCTGAACCGCTGGTACTTCCCGTTCCGCACGAGCGCCGACGGGCGCTCGCTCCACACCGAGGTGCACGGACGCGAGCGCGCTTCGGAGGTGGTGGAGGGCGAGGCGCTGAAGCGCTTCCGCACCCGCACGACGCTCACCGGCGCGGAGGGCTTCGGCGTCGTGCCGGGCGTTCGCGAGATGCTCGTGCGCTTCGAGCGCACGGGCGCGGGGACGCGCGTCCACGTCACGCACTCGGGCTGGGGCGAGGACGCGGAGTCGCAGCGCGACCGCGCGGCCGTCGAGCGCGGCACCGACGAGACGCTCGCGGACCTCCTCCTCTTCCTCGGGACCGGCGTCGGCTTCCCGCGCCACCACCGCGGCGAGCGCAGCGACCTCGGCCTCGCTGCGCTCGAGGTGCCGGGCGCGGTCGAGGTGCGCGGCGTCCAGCCGGGCGGCTTCGCGGAGCGCCTCGGCCTCCGGCCGGGCGACCTGCTGGTCGAGCTCGACGGCGCGGGCGTGTTCGGCCTCGCCGAGCTCGCGTTCTTCCGGAAGCTCCGCGCCGCGGGCGAGCGCGCCGAGGCGCGCTGGGTGCGGGACGGCGCGCTCCTCGCCGGCGCCGCCGTGCTCGGCGAGCGCGTTCCGCCGCGCTGAGCTCAGCGGCCGCGGCGCAGCCAGCCGGCGAGCCGGCCGGCGTCGTCGCGCAGCGCTTCGGCCCCGAGCCGCAGCACGAAGCGAAGGCGCCGCGCCGCCTCCGAGGCGCCGCCCCGGGCGCGCTCGAACGGGACGAGCACCCAGCCGAGCGGCGAGGCGCTCAGCTGGCTCTGGAGATGCCGCAGCTCGATCCACAGCTGCTGCCACGTGTCCTCGTGCAAGGGCTGCCACTCCCGGTGCGAGGAGAGAGTCGCGGCCCGGTCGTGGCACGCTGTGAAGCGCCTCACGCGACGACTGCACCACCCTGGGGGAGCGGTCGATCTCGCCTGCGCTCGCGCGACGTAGCGGAGGGAGGGAGCCCGCATGCAGAGGATCACGCCGTGTCTCTGGTTCGACGGGCAAGCCGAGGAGGCGGCCCGCTTCTACGTCTCGATCTTCGAGGACTCCGGCATCGATGCCGTCTCCCGCTACGGCAAGGAAGGCCTCGAGGTGCACGGGCAGCCGGAGGGCTCCGTGATGACGGTGGCCTTCCACCTCGGCGGGCAGCCCTTCACGGCGCTGAACGGCGGCCCGCAGTTCCGCTTCAGCGAGGCGATCTCGTTCCAGGTCGCGTGCGAGACGCAGGCCGAGGTCGACCACTTCTGGAGCCGTCTCGCCGCCGGCGGCGAAGAGGGCCCGTGCGGCTGGCTGAAGGACCGCTTCGGCCTCTCCTGGCAGATCGTGCCGACGGTGCTGACGCAGATGCTCGGCGACCCGGACGCGGGGAAGCGCGAGCGCGTCACGAAGGCGTTCCTGCAGATGAAGAAGCTCGACGTCGCGGCGCTCGAGCGCGCGTACGCCGGGAGCTGAGCGCGGCCTGGCCGCGTGAATCCGGATTCACTAGGGTGTGAACCGCGATTCACGGGCACGGGAGGAGCGCCATGCCGGCTCTCGCCGACGACGCGACCGTGGTCGGGCGGCTGCTCGACCACATCGACCGCAAGACCACGGACCTCGCCGAGGCGAGCTGGCGCGAGCCGGTCGCGAACTATCTCTCGGCCGAGCGCTTCGCGGCCGAGTGCGCGCTGCTGCGCCGGACACCGGCCGCGTTCTGTCCCTCGGCGGCGCTGCCCGCGCCCGGCTCGTACGTGGCGCGCGCGGCGGCGGGCACGCCGGTCCTCGCCGTGCGCGGCGGCGACGGCGTCGTGCGCGCGTTCCGCAACGCCTGCCGCCACCGCGGCACCGAGCTCGCCTCGGGCGCGGGCTGCGCGAAGGCCTTCTCGTGCCGCTACCACGGCTGGACCTACGGGCTCGACGGCACGCTCCGCCACGTACCCGACGAGCACGGCTTCCCCGGCCTCGACAAGGGCGCACGCGGGCTCGTGCCGCTCGAGGCGGTCGAGACGCAGGGCATCGTGTTCGTCGCGCAGCAGCCCGAGGCGAATGCTCTCGCCGGGCTCCCGGCGCTGATCCCGCCGGGCCTCCGCCTGGTGCGCGCGACGGAGGGCGAGGTGCCCGCCAACTGGAAGATCCTCGTGGAGGGCTTCCTCGAGGGCTACCACATCCGCTGGACCCACCCGCAGACCTTCTATCCCGTCCAGTTCGACAACCTGAACGTCGTCGAGCGCTTCGGTCCGCACAGCCGCATCGCGTTCCCGTACCAGGCGATCCACCGGCTCCGCGCGCTGCCGCCCGCCGAGCGCAAGGCCGACGGCAAGCTCACCTACGTCTACCACCTCTTCCCGAACGCGATGGTCGCGACCTTCCCGCACTTCGTGTTCATGCTCGTGCTCGAGCCGCTCGCGCTCGACCGCACGCGCTCGTTCATCTCGGTGCTGACGAGCCGCCCCGACGGCGAGCCGGGGGCGCAGCGCGGCGCTGACCTGATCGCCGCGGGCGGCGCCGAGGACAACGAGGTCGCGTGCGCGATCCAGAGGAGCCTCGCGAGCGGCGCGAACGACGTCTTCGAGTTCGGCCGCTTCGAGGGGGCGCTCGCGCACTTCCACCGCACGCTCGACGCGGCGCTCGGCTCGTGACGGCACGGCGCACGCAGGGCGGCGCGCCGCCTCCGGACGGCCGCACGCGCGAGCGCCTGCTCGCGGCGGCGCGCGAGGTGCTCGAGGAGGGCGGCTACGCGGGCGCCTCGGTCGCCGCGATCGCGCGGCGGGCCGGCCTCTCGGCGGGCGCGCTCTACCGGCACTTCCCCTCGAAGGCGGACCTCTTCGTCGAGGTGTTTCGCGCCGCGGCGGAGGGCGAGCTCGCGGCGCTCCACGAGGCGGCCGCGCAGCGCGAGAGCCACGCCGCGCGGCTCGAGGCGGTGGTGGCGGCGTACGCGCGCCGCGCGCTCGCGAACCGCAGGCTGGCGTGGGCGCTCGTCCACGAGCCCGTCGATCCGCGCGTCGACGCCGAGCGCCTCGCGTACCGGCGAGGCTACTGCCGCGGCATGGCGGCGCTCCTCCGGCGCGGCATCGAGGCGGGCGAGCTCCCCGAGCAGAACGCGGAGCTCACTGCGGCGGCGCTCGTCGGCATCGTCGCCGAGACGCTGGTCGGGCCGCTCTCGCCGCTCTCGGGCGAGGCGGTGTCCGAGGCCGAGCTCGTGCCCGCGCTGCTCCGCCTGTGCCGGCGCGCGGCCGGCGCGCCCGACGTGCCCGCCCTGCGCGGCCTACGTGCCCGGCGCCGCTAGCGCGCGCGGCGCCTCACCGGCGCCACCTCGGGCGCTGCCGCGAGAACGGGCTCGACGAGCGCTTCCGCGACGAGCCGGTGGCCCTCCACGTAGATGTGGAAGTCGCGCGCGTAGAGCGCATCGCGGCCGTCGGCGCGGAAGCGCTCGAGCAGGTCCACGTACGGGATGCGGAGCTCGCTCAGCGCGGCGAGCACGCCCGACCGGAGGTTCACGTTCGGATTGCCCACGAGCAGGGATCGCAGCTCCGGCTTCAGCGAGGCGGTGCGTTCCGGGAAGGTCACGTCGTAGCTCGGCAGGAGGGCCACGATCAGCGCCGCCTTCCGCTCCTCGGCGAGCTCCGCGAGCAGCTCGAGACTGCGCCGCGTCTTCGCGAGAACCGGACGCACACGTTGCGGCGACCGCCTCAGGTAGAAGGCCTGGTTGAGCCCCTGCCAGAACAGACCCTGCGGAGGCCGGCCGAGAACCTCCCAGCGCTCGAACGGATCTCCGGCTGGCACGGAGGGATCCGGCGGCCGCTCCACCAGTGCGTCGTCGAGATGCGGGCGTCCGGCGTGTTCCAGCTCGAGCAGGTCGTTGCCGAGGAAGATCACGGCGACGAGCGTGTCGGGTTGCAGCGTCTCGAGCAGCGTGCGCGCGCGGAGCACGTACTGATAGAGGCTGTAGTTCCCGCATGCCGCGTTGTAGACAGTGGCCTCGGAGTCGCCGCTCCGCTCGCGGAGCGCGCGTTCGAGCACGTCGCTCGCGTTGTCGGCGTTGTCCACCACCCCCATCAGGTGGCTGTCGCCGAGCAGGAGCACGCGCCGCGCGTCCGGGAGCGCGTTCACATCCTCGCGGCGGATGAGCCCGAGGTTGTTCTGCTTGCGCTCGTGCGCCACCCGCCTGCCGCCGAGCGGCCCCATGCGCAGCCGTCCGACGAAGTCGCGGCGCGGCCGGAAGCCGACCACCGGATCGAGCACCGTGAACGGGTCTCGTCCCCAGATTTCCTCGTTCTCGGGTGGCGCGTCGAAGCCGGGCAGGGCCCCGCCGCTCTCGCGCCACACGCGCACGACGGCCACGGCGAGCGCGGCCATCCCGAGCCAGGAGAGTGCGATCAGACCGAAGAAGAGGCGACGTCGAGCCGGGGGCGGCAGGGTGGGGCTCCGGGGGGCCAACGGTAGCCGCTGGCGTCGCTAGCGGAAGATCCCGCGCCGCTCGGCGAGCCCGCGCGCCAGCAGCGCGCGGATCGCCTCGCGCACCTGCTCGATCTGCTTCCCGATCTCCGCGTCCCGGTCCCACGCGTCGCCGTCGAAGGCGAGCGGCTCGCCGAAGTAGAGGCGGTACTTGACGGGCAGGGCGAAGGCGGAGCCGAGCGGCCCGAACCAGGGCTGCGAGATGGTGATCGGGAGCGAGGGCAGTCCGAGGCGCTGGCCGAGGGCTTCGAGGTTCGCGAGGCCCGGCTGCTGCTCTTCCGCACCGACGATGCCGACGGGGACGATCGGGCAGCCGCTCTCGAGCGCGAGGCGCATGAAGCCGGTGCCGAAGCGCTCGAGCTGGTAGCGCCTCCGGAAGGGCTTGTTCGCGCCGCGCGCGCCTTCGGGGAACACCATCACGCACTCGCCCGCCTCGAGCATGGCGATGCAGTTCTCGGGCGTTCCGATCAGGCTGCCGCTCCGGGTGAGCGCGACGCCCGCCCACGGCGTGCGCGCGAAGAGATGCTCGGCCATGCCGCGCACGAGGCGGGGCGGCGTCGCCTCGAGCAGCATCGCCACGCCGAGCATCGCGCCGTCCCACGCGAACTGCCCCGAGTGGTTCGCGATCAGCAGCACGCCGCCCTCGGGCACGCGCTCGATGTCGTGCGTCTCGACGCGGAACCAGCGCCGGTAGAGGAGCCCGAGCGGCAGCAGCATCCGGCGCGCGGTCGGCGCATGGAAGCCGTACGGGTCGTAGCCGTAGGCGTTCAGCGCGAGCGGCGCCTTCGAGAGCCGCTCGGCGAGCTCGGCGTCGAGCCGGCGCAGCGGGCCCGGCAGCACGCGTTCGAGCGCCGACGAGAGGAGAGCCATGCGCTCAAGCTAGCTCGTAGGCCGCGAGCTTCGGCGCCGCCATCTCCTCGCGGAAGCGGTCGAAGGTCCAGGGCCACACGGCCGGGATGCCGCGGTCGTCGAGGTACCAGCTGCGGCAGCCGGTGATCCAGACCGTCCGCTTCGCCGCCTCGACGCGCTCCGCGTCGAAGCGCTCGGTCGTCTCGGCGCTCGCGCTGATCTCGCGGCAGCGTCCCGCGCGCAGCGGCTCGAGCAGACGCAGCACGTACGCGAGCTGGAGCTCGGCCACCTCGATCAGCGAGAAGTTCCCGACCGGCCCGTTCGGCCCGTTCAGCATGAACAGGTTCGGGAAGCCGGGGATCGAGATCGAGAGATACGCGACCGGCCGCTTCGCCCAGGCGTCGTCGAGCGCCTTGCCGCCGCGGCCAGCCACCTCGATCGGGCGCAGGAAGCGGTCGGCCCGGAAGCCGGTCGCGAGCACCAGCACGTCGAGCTCGTGGAGCCGGCCGTCGCGCGTGACGACGCCGCGCGGCTCGACGCGCTCGATGCCCTCGGTCACGAGCTCCGCGTTCGGGCGCTGGATCGCCTGATAGAAGTCCGGCGAGATCACGAGCCGCTTGCAGGCCGCGCGGTAGCTCGGCCGGAGCTTCTCGCGCAGCACCGGGTCGCGGACGTTGCTCTCGAGGTTCGCGCGGCAGACCTCCTCGAGGAGCTGCATCTGCGGCGAGCTCGCGTCCACCACCGCGTTCGAGAAGTTCTCGGCGAACATGCGCGACATCTCGTCGCGCAGCTGGCGCAGCCGCTCCGGGTGGCTCCGGAACTCCTGCTTCTCCGCCTCGCTGTACGCGGGGTTCTCCTGCGGCGCGATCCACTGCGGCGTGCGCTGGAAGAGCGAGAGCTTCGCCACGCGGTCGACGCTCGCCGAGACGATCTGCACCGCGGTCGAGCCGGTGCCGACGATGCCGACGCGCTTGCCGTCGAGCGCGACGGAGTGGTCCCAGCGCGCGCTGTGGAAGCACGC
>Ga0075327_1000038_pt1 | contig 27318 bp, 21 predicted proteins | sample MayberrySE_Catta_2_FD_120056 | JGI IMG/M metagenome (GOLD analysis project Ga0075327, IMG submission 120056) | Natural and restored wetland microbial communities from the San Francisco Bay, California, USA, that impact long-term carbon... | ecosystem: Environmental > Terrestrial > Soil >...
CGGGAAGATCGACTGGCGCAGCGACGGCGGCGGCGATCCCGATTGCTCGAGCCTGACCGACGGGAGCGAATTCCCGCCGTCGCCCGCGGGCTGCGGCATCGGGCCGGAGCTGCTGCTCCTCGCCCCCCTCCTCACGGCGGCGCGGCGGAGGCGGTGAAGCCGTCCTCGCGAGACCGGGCGGCAGCGGCCGGTGCCGTCCTGCGCGAGGCGAGCCTCGAGCTCGCCCGTCTGCGCCGCATCCGCGGCGCCTCGCACAAGACGTGGCGCCGGATCGCCCGGGCGCAGGCCCGCCTCGCTCTCGCGGCGGCGCTGCTCGCCGCGGCGCACGCCGAGCCGGCGCTCGCGGGAACGCCGAGCTTCCGCTCGCTCGGCCCGGGCGTCGTATCGGGGCTGGCGAGGCCGACGTTCGCCGACATCGACGGCGACGGGGACCTCGACGCCTTCGTCGGGAGCTGCGGGTTCACCGACTTCTTCGAGAACACGGGCTCGGCCGGCGCCCCGGCCTTCAGCCCGTCGGTGAGGGAGCCGTTCGGGTTGGACGACGTGCCGTTCGACTCCGGCTGCGGGTCCCCGGCCTTCGCGGACATCGACGGCGACGGCGACCTCGACGCCTTCGTCGGGGAATACTACGGCAACACCTTCTTCTTCCGGAACACGGGGACGGCGACTGCTCCCGCCTTCGCGGCGGGGTCCACGAGCGCCTTCGGTCTCACCGGTGTGGGGTCGGGCCTCGGCTACGCCACGCCCGAGCTCGTGGACATCGACGGCGATGGCGACTTCGACGCCTTGATCGGGGATCAGGACGGGAACACGAATTTCTTCCGGAACACGGGGACGGCGCTCGCACCGGCCTTCGCCGCGCCTGCGACCAACCCCTTCGGCCTCGCGAACGTCGGGAGCTGGGCCTCTCCGAGCCTCGTGGACATCGATGGCGACGGCGACCTCGACGCCTTCGTCGGGGACTACTGGTACACGTACTTCTTCCCGAACACGGGCAGCGCGAGCGCACCCGCGTTCGCGGCGCCCTCGACCAGCGTCTTCCCACTTCTCTTCTCGCGTCCCTCACCGGCCTTCGCCGACCTCGACGGCGACGGCGACCTCGACGCCTTCGTCGGGATCTTCGACGGCTCCACGATCCGTTTCGAGAACACCGGGGCGGCGAGCGCGCCGGCCTTCCTCCAGGTTCCCCCGAACCCCTTCGGCTTCACGAACGACAATGCCTCCTCCGCCTTCGCAGACAGTGACGAGGACGGGGATCTCGATGCCTTCTTCGGGGACTCGCTCGGGAACATCACGTTCCAGGAGAACACGGGGACGGCAACGGCTCCGGCGTTCGGCGCCCGATCGACGAACCCCTTCGGCCTCGCGGACGTGGGGTCCAACGCGTCCCCCGCCCTGGCGGATCTCGACGGCGACGGCGATCTCGACGCCTTCGTCGGAGAGCTGAACGGAAGCACTCTCCTCTTCCGGAACACGGGAACGGCGAGCGCGCCGGCCTTCACGGCGCCTTCCAGCAACCCCTTCGGCCTCGCGGACGTGGGATCCCGCGCGACGCCGGATTTCGCCGACCTCGACGCGGACGGTGATCTCGATGCCCTCGTCGGCAACGGCGCCGGCAACACGCTCTTCTTCCAGAACACGGGGACGGCGGCTGCACCCGCCTTCGCGACGCCTTCGACGAACCCCTTCGGTCTCTCGAGCGTCCTGGTGAACGCCGCGCCGACCTTCGTCGACGCCGACCGCGACGGCGACCTCGACGTCTTCGTCGGCCTGTTGTTCTTCCGCAACTCGGGGACGGCGAGTGCGCCGGCCTTCGCCGCGGGCGTCCTCCAACCCTTCGGCCTGCATGGCGCCTCTGCGCCCTTCCCGGCCTTCCCCGACATCGACGGCGACGGTGATCCCGACGCGCTGATCGGCGTGCACTTCTTCGAGAACGTCGAGCTCGGACCCGGCACGTGCGACGACGGGCTCGACAACGACGGCGACGGCCGCTTCGACGCGGCCGACCCGGGCTGCAACGACGCGGCGGACACGAGCGAGAAGTCGCAGCTCCAGTGCGACAACGGCGTCGACGACGACGGCGACGGCAAGATCGACTGGCGCGGCGACGGCAGCGGCGATCCCCAGTGCACGAGCCTGCAGGACGGCAGCGAGTTCCCGCCGCCGCCGCTCGCGTGCGGGCTCGGGCCGGAGCTCGCTCTCGTGGCGCCGCTTCTCGCCGCCGCCCGGCGGCGCTGGAGAGCGCGTTAGGCGCTCGCCTGCGGCACGTGGTAGCGCTTGCCCTCCTGGCGCAGCCAGCCGCTCTCCTTCAGGTCCTTCACCACGCGCGTCACCGTCTCGCGCGAGGTGCCGACCATGTCGGCGATCTGCTGGTGCGTGAGCGAGGGCGTGATGAGCCGCGCGCCGTCGTCGGTCGGATCCTTCGCGAGGCGCTCGAGCAGGCCCATGGTGCGCTCCTTCACGCGCTGGAAGGAAAGCGAGCTCGCCTGCTCGTTCACGCTGCGGAGGCGCCGCGACAGCTCCTGGATCACCGCGAGCGCGAGGTCCGGGCTCTTGCGCAGCAGCGCGATGAAGTCGGTGCGCGAGAGTGCCAGCACGCGGACCGGCGAGAGCGTCTTCACCGAGGCCGAACGCGGACCGCGCTCGAGCAGCGCCATCTCGCCCATGAACGATCCGGACTCGAGGAAATCGAGGATCTTCTCGCGGCCGTCCTCGGAGAGCTTCGTCACCTTCACGCGCCCCTCGCGGAGGATGTACATGTAGTCGCCGGGCAGCCCCTCCTCGACGATCGTCGTGTTCCGCGGGTAGCGACGTTCGATCAGATGCGACGCGATCTGCTCCAGATCGGGCTGCGCGACCCGCGAGAACAGCGGGATGCCCCGCAGGCTCGTCAGCGCGTCCGTGGATGCCATGCCACCCCCTCCCGGGCGCGAGCGCCCGCCGTCACAGGAGCTCGCGCCACCCATCCTTGCGCAATCGGGCGACGACGTCGCGTACCGCGCCGCTCCTTGTGAGCTTCGTCACCAACAGCGCGTCCCCCGCGTCGATCACCGCGAGGCCCTCGACGCCGAGCAGCACGATCGGGCGATCGTGCGCGCGCACCAGATTGCCCGGCGCCTCGCAGAGCAGCGCCTGCCCCTCGAGCACGCGCGACGCGGCCCCGTTCACGCCGAGCTCCTCCGCCAGCGAGCCCCATGTCCCCACGTCGCTCCAGCGCCAGTCCACGGGCAGACACCAGACGCGCCGGCTCCGTTCCAGCACCGCCGTGTCGATCGGCTCCGAAGGAAGCCGGGGCCAGGTCCGCGCGAGCGCACGCGCGAGGCCGCGGCCCTTCGGCGTCGCCGCGGCGCGCCGCACCGGCGCGAGCGCCCGGGCGAGGCGCGGGGCGCAGGCGTCGATCTCGGCGAGGATCGAGCGAGCCGTCCAGACGAAGATGCCGGCGTTCCAGAGGAAGCCTCCCCGGGCCAGGTAGCGCTCCGCGCGTGCCCGGCTCGGCTTTTCGACGAAACGCGCCACGCGATGTAGCCCCGGGAAGTCGCCGCCCGCCGGCCGCCCGAGCCGGATGTAGCCGTAGCCCGTCTCGGGGCGCGTCGGCCGGACGCCGAGCGTGACGAGCGCGCCGGCCGCGGCGGCCGGCGCGGCCTTCCGCACGGAGGCCGCGAAGGCGGCCGCATCGGGGATGCGATGGTCCGCGGAGAGGATCGTGAGCACGGCGTCCGGGTCGTCCGCGGCGACGCGTGCGGCCGCGAGCGCCACGGCGGGAGCGGTGTTGCGCCCACAGGGCTCCACCAGCACGCGGTCCGCGGCGAGCCCCGACGCGCGGCGCATCGCGGCCGCGTGCTCCGCTCCGCACACCAGCCAGACGTCGCGGCGTGCGGCGAAACGCCGCGCCCGCGCCACCGTCTCCTCGAGCAGCGTCTGCCGCCCGCCCGCCTTGAGGAGCGGCTTCGGCCGGGCCTCGCGCGAGAGCGGCCAGAACCGGGTCCCCGCGCCGCCCGCCAGGATCACCGCGACGAGACGCGGCGAGCGCGCCCTGGCACTCATCTTCCGACGCTGTGGTACTCGAAGCCGGCCCGGGTGAGCGTCGCGGGCTCGTACACGTTGCGGAGGTCCACGACCACCGGCCGCGCCACCCGCTCCCGGATGCGCTCGAGCTCGAGCATCCGGAACTGGTTCCATTCCGTGACGATCACGACCGCGTGCGCGCTCTGGCAGGCCTGGTAGGCATCCTCGCAGAACTCGACGTCGCGCAGCAGCCGCGCCGCGGCGGGCATCGCAACCGGATCGAAGGCGCGCACCGTGGCCCCGCCCTTCTGGAGACCCTGGATGATGTCGACCGAGGGCGCATCGCGCATGTCGTCCGTCTCGGGCTTGAACGAGAGCCCGAGCACCGCGATCACCGTGCCGCCGAGATCCCCGCCCACCGCCTGCTTGACCTTCTCCACCATGCGGAGGCGCTGGCGCTCGTTCACGTCGATCACGGCCTCGACGATGCGGAAGCGCTCGCCGAGCTCGCGCGCGAAGTGGGCCGCCGAGCGCGTGTCCTTCGGGAAGCACGAGCCCCCGAAGCCGGGGCCCGCGTGCAGGAACTTCTTGCCGATGCGCCCATCGAGGCCGATGCCGCGTGCGACGGCCTGCACGTCGCCGCCGATCTTCTCGCACAGATTCGCGACCTCGTTGATGAACGAGACCTTCGTGGCGAGGAACGCGTTCGCCGCGTACTTGGTGAGCTCGGCCGTCGGGATGTTCGTGATCACGAAGGGCGTCTCGTTCAGGTAGAGCGGCCGATACAGATCCCGGAGGATCGCCGCGGCCGTCTCGTCGCCGGTACCGATCACCACGCGGTCGGGGCGCAGGAAGTCGTTGATGGCCGCCCCTTCGCGGAGGAACTCGGGATTGCTCGCCACGCTGAACTTCACGTCGCTGCCCGCGGCGGCGAGCTCCTGCCCGATCCACTCGCGGACGCGCTGCGAGGTGCCGACCGGCACGGTGCTCTTGGTGACGATCACCTTGTAGCCGTTGAGCGAACGGCCGATCTCGCGCGCCACCGCCTCGACGTAGCTGAGGTCGGTGCCGCCGTCCTCGCGTGCGGGCGTGCCGACCGCGATGAACACCACCAGCGACGCGCGCACGGCCTCCGCCGTATCGGTCGTGAAGGCGAGCCGGCCCTGGCTCGTGTTGCGCTTCACGAGCGCCTCGAGGCCCGGCTCGTAGATCGGGATCTCGCCGCGCTCGAGCGCGTCGATCTTGTCGGCGTCCTTGTCGGCGCAGATCACGTTGACGCCGAACTCCGCGAAGCAGGCCCCGGTCACGAGGCCGACGTAGCCCGTTCCGATCACGCAGACGTTCATGGCTCAGCGCTCCTTCGCAGTCTTCAGATGCTCGACGGTCCGGGCGAGACCCGTACGGAGGTCCACCCGGGGCGCGTAGCCGAGCAGCTGCCGCGCCCGCCCGAGATCGGCCAGGCTGTCGCGTACGTCGCCCGGGCGCGCGGGTTCGTGGCGCGGGGCGGCGAGGGCGCCGGTGAGCGCCCGGAGCTCGGCGAGCAGCTCGAGCAGGCTGACGCGCCGGCCGCCCGCCACGTTCACCACCTCGCCCGCGGCGCGCGGCGCATCGGCCGCGAGCAGGTTCGCGGCCACCGCGTCGTCCACGAAGGTGAAATCGCGCGTCTGCCCGCCGTCGCCGAACACGACGGGCGCCTCGTCCCGCAGGCAGGCCGTGGCGAAGCGGGGGACCACCGCGGCGTACTCGCTCTTCGGGTCCTGGCGCGGCCCGTAGACGTTGAAGTAGCGGAGCGCCACGGTCTCGAGGCCGTGGAGGCGGTGGTAGAGCTGGCCGTAGCGCTCGGCCGCGTACTTCTGGAGCGCGTAGGGCGAGAGCGGGCACGGCGCCAGGCCCTCCCCCTTGGGCAGCACCGGGGCGTCGCCGTAGATCGACGAGGAGGAGGCGAGGACCACGCGCCGCACCGCCGCCGCGCGCGCCGCCTCGAGCACGCCGAGCGTCCCCGTCGCGTTCACCGCGTGGGTGCGCTCCGGCTCCGCCACGCTGCGCGGCACGGAAGGCACCGCGGCCTGGTGGAAGGCCACCTCCACGCCGCGGAGCGCGCGGTCGAGGAGCGCGCGGTCGCACACGTCCCCGCGGAGGAGCTCCGCCCTGCCCGCCAGGTGGGCGACGTTCGACTCGCGGCCGGACGAGAAGTCGTCGAGCAGGCGCACCCGCCAGCCGGCGGCGAGGAGCGCGTCCACCAGGTGGCTTCCGATGAAGCCCGCGCCCCCCGTCACGAGCGCAAGTCGGGTCATCGCGTGCCCGGGCCGCCGCGCCGCCGTCCGCTCGCCCGCTCCTGCGCCGCGAGATCCGCCTCCACCATGATCCGCACCAGCTCCTCGAACGCGGTCTCGGCCTGCCAGCCGAGCGCGCCCCGGGCCTTGGCCGGATCCGCGAGCAGCGAGTCCACCTCGGCGGGCCGGAGCAGTGCGCGGTCGGTGCGCACGAAGTCGGCCGGGTCGAGGCCGACGTGCGCGAAGGCGATCTCCACGAACTCGCGCGGCGTGTGGTGCTCGCCGGTCCCGATCACGTAGTCGCCGGGCTCGTCGGGCTGGAGCATCTGCCACATCGCGCGCACGTACTCGGGCGCATACCCCCAGTCGCGCCGGGCGTCGAGATTCCCGAGCAGCAGCTCGTCCTGGAGCCCGAGCTTGAGGCGCGCGACGCCCTCGCTGATCCGGCGCGTCACGAACTCGCGGCCGCGGCGCGGAGACTCGTGGTTGAACAGGATCCCGGAGACGGCGTAGAGGCCGTAGCTCTCGCGGTAGTTCACGGTGATGTGGTGGCCGTAGACCTTGGCGACGCCGTACGGGCTGCGCGGGTAGAAGGGCGTGTTCTCGTTCTGCGGCGTCTCGCGCACCTTGCCGTACATCTCGCTGCTCGAGGCCTGGTAGAACCGGATGCGCGGGTCGACCTGGCGCACGGCCTCGAGCATGCGCGTCACGCCGAGCGCGGTGAACTCGCCGGTGAGCGAGGGCTGCACCCACGAGGTCGGCACGAAGGACTGCGCGGCGAGGTTGTAGAGCTCGGCGGGCCGTACGGTCTGGAGCAGCGAGACGAGCGAGCTCGGGTCGAGCAGGTCCGCCTGGTGGAGGCGCAGCCGGGGCGTCAGGTGCGCGATGCGCTCGAAGCTCTCGGTGCTGGAGCGGCGCACCATGCCGTGCACCTCGTAGCCCTTCTCGAGCAGGAGCTCGGCGAGGTACGAGCCGTCCTGGCCCGTCACCCCGGTGATCAGTGCGCGCGGCTCGCTCATCGCCTCACAGGACCTCCCGGCCGGCGGCCTCCCCCCGCACCGGAGGGGCGGAGGGCGGCGAGATCAGACCGAGATTCTTCAGGATCCGCCAGGTCAGGGCGAGGACCACGAGGAGGAACACGAGCACGGCGTAGCCCTGGAGACGGGCGAACGAGATGGCGATCAGACAGAAGCAGCCGGTCAGGAAGTAGAGCGAGAGGACGGCCGGCCGGTGCGAGCCGCGGAAATCGCGCAGCAGGCGGTGATGGATGTGCTCGCGGTCGGCGACCATCACGTTCGAGCGCCTGCGGAGCCGCCGCAGGACCGAGAGGCTCGTGTCGAGCAGGGGCACGGCGAGCGCGAGCAGGGGCACCAGGAAGGTGACCACCGTGGCGCGCTGGTAGCTCACGAGCGCGAGCAGGGAGAGGCAGTAGCCCACGAAGAGCGCCCCGGTGTCGCCCACGAAGATGCGGGCGGGGGGGAAGTTGAAGGGCAGGAAGCCGAGCAGCGCGCCGACCAGCGCCACCCCGATCACGAGGCCCGCCGGCTGTCCGCCCTGCCAGGCGAGCACGGTGAGGGCGGTCGCGATGATCGCGGACACCCCGGTGCAGAGCCCGTCGAGCCCGTCGATCAGATTGAAGGCGTTCGTCACGACCACGATCCACGCCGTGGTGAGGAGCCACGACATCCACGGCTCGAAGTACCACACGCTGCCGGTGATCGGCTCGGTGATGTGCTCGATGCGCAGGCCCGCGGAGATCGCGACCGCGGCGGCGGCGATCTCGACCACGAGCTTCGGCCAGGCCGAGAGGCTCCAGCGGTCGTCGAGCGCGCCGATCGCGAGCACGAGCAGGCCGCCGACGAGGAGCGCCTCGAGGTCGGCCTCGAGCTCGACCTGCTGGGGCACCATCAGCAGCGCGACCGCCAGCCCCACGAAGGTGCCGAGCGCGACGGCGAGCCCCCCCCAGCGCGGCATGTCCGACCGGAAGCTCACCTTGCGATCGTTCGGCCGGTCGACCGCGCCGAGCGCGAACGAGAGGCGCGAGGCGAGCGGGGTCGCCAGCGCCGCCGTCGCGACCGCCGCGAGCAGCGTGATGGGGATCCAGAGGAAGCTCATGGAGCTAGCGCGCACCCTCGTAGTGGCTGGCGATCGGGGCGGCGCCGTTCATCACCAGGCCGAGCACGCGGCGGCGATCGATCACTTCGAGCGCAGCCGCGATCTCCGGCTCCGGCGTGACGTCCGCCCGCACCACGAATACCACACCGTCGCAGAGCTCGGATACGGTCTTCGCGTCGGGCAGGCCGAGGGTGGGCGGCAGATCGAGGATCACGCGGTCGTAGCGGCTCGAGAGCTTCTCGAGCAGCTTGCGCATGCCTTCGGAGGCGAGCAGCTCGGAAGGGTTCGCCGGCACCGTGCGGACGGGCAGCACGTCGAGCTCGCTGCCGTCGACCCGGACGATGGCGTCTTCGAGGTCGGCGCCGTCCCCGAGCACCTCGGCGAGCCCGGCGTCGACGCGGACGCCGAACGACGACGCCACGGCGGGCTGGCGCAGATCGCAGTCGACGAGCACGGCCCGGCGGCCGGGCTGCATCGAGTACACGACCGCGAGGCCGATCGCCGCCAGCGTCTTGCCGTCGCCCGGCAGGGCGCTCGTCACCGCGAGCGTCCGCACGGGCCGGGTCGACGCGAGCGAATCGAGCCGCGCGCGCAGCGTGCGGAACTGCTCGGCCACGAACGACTCGGGCTGGAGGAGGGTGATGCGGCGCTTGTTCACCGCCCCGGCGCTCTCCGGCATGGGGGCGGCGCGCCGGCTGCGCGCGAGGCCGGGCAGCAGGGCGCGACCCCGTCCACGCAGCGGAGCCGGGCCGGGGGTGCCCGGCGTCTCGCCGGTGCGCGGCTCGAAGGCGGGCACGACCTCGGCTGCCGCGGCCGTCTCGTGGACCCTCTGCTTGCGCTGCTCCTCCGCGCGCTTCAGCGCGTCGTAGACCTTCCCCATCTCAAGATCTCCCAGACGCCCGGCGCAGCCACGCGAAGGGGCCGCGCCTCTTCATGGCGGTCCGCTCGGCGTCCCGCGCGCCCTCGCGCGGTGAACGCCCCCCCAGCTCCAGATCGCGTGCGACCTCGCGGATCGCCGCCGCGTTCAGGGTGGCGAGCTCGCGGCCGTAGCCGAGGAGCAGGGCGCCGTCACAGACCCCGTTGATCAGGCGGGGCACGCCGCCGGTCACCCGGTACAGCTCGCGCAGCGCCGAGTTGTCGAAGAGCGCCTTGCCGGTGTAGCCGGCCATGCGCAGGCGTTCGTCCACGTAGTGGCCGGTCTCCCGCTCGTCGAAGGGTGCCAGGCGGTGCCGCAGCACGATGCGCTGCCGCAGCTGGCGCAGATCGGGGCGAGCCAGCATCTCCGCGAGCTCCGGCTGCCCGATCAGCATGATCTGGAGCAGCTTCGAGCTCGGCGTCTCGAGGTTCGAGAGCAGGCGGACCTCCTCGAGCATCTCGGGCGAGAGGTTCTGCGCCTCGTCCACGATCAGGAGCGTCGGCAGATCGCGCTCCAGCCGCTCGATCAGGAAGCGGTTCAGCGCGAGCAGGTACTCCGCCTTGGTCGTGCACTTCTCCTCGATCCCGAACTCCTCGAACACCATGCGGAAGAAATCGAGCGGCCCGACGCGGGGGTTGAAGATGAAGGCGGAGGCGGCCTCCCGGTCGAGCTGCGCGAGGAGCGCGTGGAGGAGCGTGGTCTTGCCGGTCCCCACTTCGCCGGTGAGCAGCACGAAGCCCTTGCGGGACCGGACCGCGTAGAGGAGCGTGGCGAGCCCCTCGCGATGGGTCTCCCCGAGGACCAGGAAGGCCGGGTCCGGGGTCATCTCGAAGGGGCTCCGGACGAGCCCGTAGTGCTCGTGGTACATGCGCTCCTCGCCTACTGCCCGCCGCCCGGGGGCGCCGGCGGGACCTGCGCCGACGACGCCGCGGCGCCCTGGCTCAGCAGCCGCGCCAGCGGTCCGGGCGGCCCGTTCACGATCCAGTTGCCTGCGATGGACGCCACCAGCACGGCCGAGGTCACGATCGCCGAGCCGAGGATGTTGCGCACCCGGCGCGAGCGCTTGAGCGCCCGGTCGGACTCGAGGAGCACCGGCGGCACCGCCGCCAGCACCGGGATGCCGAGCCGGCTCTGCAGCGAGCGGGAATCGTGGAAGGAGAGGTCCGTCACCTCCGCGAGCACGCCGAGCCCCGCACCCGCCATCACGCCGAGCACGAGGCCGAGCGCCAGGATCACGGGCCGGTTCGGCGAGGCCGGCTGCGCGCCCGCGACCGCCGCCTCGAGCACGCGGAACTTCTCACCCTTCTGGCGCCTCTCCATGTCGGCCGCGACGCGCGCCTCGAGCCGCTTGTCGCTGTACTGCTGGTAGCTCTGGAACAGTTGCTGGTACTCGCGCTCGAGCGCGGCCAGCTGCTCCGCCACCTTCGGCGTCTCCGCGAGGCGCGTCTCGATCTCCCGGATCCGCGTCTGGAGCCGCTCGAGCTCCGCCTGCGCCGAAGCGACGCGCAGCGAAGCGCGCTGCTCCTCCGCCCGCGCGTTCTCCTGGGCGAACGAGAGGGATCCGTCTTCTTCGTCCTCCCGCTGGGTGCGCTGCTCCTCCATCGTGCGACGCAGCTGCTCGATCTCCTGGCGGGCCTTGATCACGTCGGGGTGCTTCTCCGTGAGCCCGCGCGCCGTGGCCTCGTTCAGGAAGATGTGCATCGCCTCGATGCGCCGCTCGGGCGAATCGTCCGAGTCGCCGAGCGGCCTCGCGGCGAGGCCCTGCTGGCGGTAGAACGCCTCGTCGCTCTCCGCGATCGCGAGCTCGCGCTGCGTGTCGCGGATGTTCTGCAGCATGCGCTCGTACGCGTTCTGGTTGATGCCCTGGTCCTCGGGCAGCCGGCCGACGTTCAGGCTCTTGATCGTCGCCATCTTCTCCTCGACCTCGCCGATGCGCGTCGAGAGCCGCTGCAGCTCGGCCTCGATGAACTCCGAGGTGTCGCCGGACATCGCGGCGCGGTTCTTGATGTGCTCCTCCACGAAGTCGTTCGCGAGCCGATTCGCGACCGCGGCCGCGATGCTGCGGTTGCGGTTGCGGTAGGTGAGCTGGAAGGTGTTGATCTCCTGGTTCTGGCTCCGGATTCCGGCGCCCGCCTCCAGCTGGGAGAGCACGGGCGCCACTTTGATCTTCGCGCGCATGTACTCGATGATCTCTTCGCGCGTCATCTCGTCCGCGAGCTCGGGGTAGACGTCGAACTCGTCGATCACCCGGGACAGGCGCCCCCGCGACAGGATCTGCATCGAGATCAGGTGCAGCCGGTTGTTGAGATCGGTCTCCGAGAGGTTCGATTCGACGAGCCTCTGGGAGATGCTCTGCGGCTCGATCAGCAGCGTGGCCTGCGCCTGGTACTCGTTCGGGAGCACCGAGGCGACGAAGATGGCGAGGAGGAAGCAGGCGGCCGCCACCGTCACGACGAGACGGCTCCGGCGCTGGAGGATTCCCTTGAGATCATCGAGGCGGATGCCTTGTTCGGAGTCCATGGCCGATCCCTTCAGAAGCGGATGGGGCGGAGGTCCCAGCTCACGCCGAGCGTGAGCGTGAGGTTCTCCCAGCGGGTCGTATCGTCGACCGGTGAACCGATCTCCTGACGCTGCGAGTACCAGTTGGCGGAGAAGTAGACCGAGGAGCGCTCCGTAAGGCGCCGTGTGACTCGGAAGGACGCCGCCTGCGTCCAGTACTCCGCGTCCGTGTCGGCGAGGAGCAGACCCGTGATCCTTGCGAGCTGCGGGACGCTCGTGACGCCCGGCGGAGGAGCGACGTTCTCGAGCTGGAAGCCGATCGGGACACCCTGGTCGCTGGCCTGCTGCGCCAGGCTCACGCTCGCGCCGAGGTTCACGGTCCAGAATGCGCTCGGGAGCCAGGTCAGATCGAACCAGACCGAATCGGCGACGCTGCTCGAGCCCAGGCGCGAGCTCTCCGAGTTGGAGCGCTGATAGCCGAGGGTCCCTCTCCAGTACTCCCAGTCCTTCACGAGCGCGAGCCTCGCAAAGAATGTGAGATCGGTCCCGCTCGGATCTTCGAACGCGAGCCCCTGCTCGTCCACCGTCGAGACGTCGATGAGGGGCCGGTTGTTCAGGACTCGAGCCTCGTCGGCCGAGACGAACGCGACGGTCTCCGGGTCACAGTCTTCGCTGAACACGAGCGCACGGCCCGGGACGTCTCCGATCTCGCAACCGTCCGCATCGAACACGAATCCACCGATCAGGACGTCGTCGGCGGCGAGCCCCACGACCGGGAACTCGATCACCTCGAACGTGCTGGGGAGGGGCGAGCTGTCGACGAGGGTGGGGCCGGCCGAAGCCTCGATCCGGAACGTCGGCGAGAAGTCGTGTTGCAGCGTGCCCGAGAGGTTGTAGAAGTCGGTCTCCTCGTCACCCTCGAATCCACCGGTGTTCGCCGGCCGGGTCCACGAGAAGCGCATGCCCGCCGTGGTTCGCTCGCTGAAGAGGTGATCGTACGAGAATGCCGCCGCCGGCGTGTCGCGGTCGCTCCGACTCGTGTCCGGGAACTGGTACGTGTTGTAGGACAGGGCGAGGGAGAGGACGTCGCGGGGGGTGAGCGAGTAACCGATCACCGCGTTGGTGCGGCTGTTCCGCACCTCCTGCTCGTCGAATCCCAGCGTCACCGCTTCCCCAGGCGCCGCGGTCTCATTGAAGCGGATCGTGCTCTGATTCAGGAAGTACGTCTCCTGCAGCGAGAACGTCCAACGATCGGCGAGCTTCCAGGTCATCGCACCGCGGAAGGCATGATCGAAGCCACTGAGCTCGCTTTCGTCGAGATACCGCTCGTAGCTCGGCTCGTAGCGGAAGGACCAGGTCAGCTCGCCATCCGGATCGTCGACCCCGACCGAGGGCGTGAGTCTCAGCGAGAAGTCGTCGCGCTTCTCGCTGAGAGGATCGTTCTCGGCGTTCCTCGCCCGGTCCTCCGAAACGCCAGTCACGTTGTCGGTCCAGGAGAGGTAGGACCGCACGCCGAGCTCGAGCTCCTCGGCACGCAGCGCTCCCGGAGCGAGCAGCAATGCCGTCATGGCGATCCTGGACGCGCGCATGCGTCCCTCATCACGGGACCAGCACCGTGTCGCTCGGGCGCAGCAGGATGTTCGTGCCCGGCGCGTCACCGTCGATGTAGGCATCGTAGTCGAAGCGGTACTCGAGCTCCTTGCCGTCGAGGTAGCGGAGCACGCGCACGCGGCTCTTCTGCGCGAAGGTGGAGAAGCCGCCCGCCTGGGTGATCGCGTCGAGCACGCGCGTGTCCGACGACAACGGGACCGGGCCCGGGGCCCGGACCTCGCCGAGCACGAACGCGCGCTTGCTGTTGGGCGCGAGCACCACCACGGTGACCGTCGGGTTCTGGATGTACTCGGAGAGCTCCTGCGTCAGCACGGCCTTGAGCTCGTCCGTGGTGAGGCCGGCGGCGTGCACGTCGTCGACGAGCGGCATCGAGATCTTGCCGTCCGGACGCACGGGCACGTCGGCGAGCGACACCTTGTCGTTCTGCCACACGTCGATGCGCAGGCGGTCGGACGCGCCGATCACGTACGCGCCCTCCTTCGGCTGCGCCTCGAACTCGGCCGGCGGCGGGGCGGGACTCGAGCACGCCAGCGCGACGAGCATCGCCGCGCACGCGAGCCGCGTGATGCCGGCCGCCTTCATGCGCTCCCCCGGCGGCCGCCGGGCTCGTCGGAGAGGCCGCCTTCCTTCATCTTGTAGAGCAGCGCCTTGTAGCTGATCTGGAGCCGCTCGGCCGCCTCCTTGCGGTTCCAACGCGTCTGGTCGAGGATGCGCGCGATCACGCGCTTCTCGGCGATCCGCGCCGCGGCCTTCGCGATCGACTTCAAGTCGACCTTCTCGCCGTCCTCGAGCTCGAGGTCGAGATCGCCGAGCGAGAGGGCGCCGCCGTTGCGCTCGACGGGCCGCTCGCGCAACGAGATCTCCTGGAGGACGGCGTGCTCGCTGCCGAGCACGATCATGCGCCGGACCATGTTCTCGAGCTCGCGCACGTTGCCGGGCCAGTGGTAGCCCACGAACGTGTCCATCGTCGTCGCGGAGAGCGCGCGCGACTCGCGGTTGTACTCGGCGCCGAACTTCCGCAGGAAGTGATCCACGAGCAGCGGAATCGCCTTCGGCCGTTCGCGGAGCGGCGGCAGCTGCACCGTCACGACGTTCAGGCGGTAGTACAGGTCTTCGCGGAAGGCGCCCTGCTCCACCGCCTCCTCGAGGTTGCGGTTCGTCGCGGCGATCACGCGGGTGTCCACCTGGACGTCGCTCTCGCCGCCGAGCCGCGAGAACTCGCCGTCCTGGAGCACCTGCAGCAGCTTCGCCTGGAGGGCGGGGCTCATCTCGCCGATCTCGTCGAGGAAGATCGTGCCGCGGTCCGCGTACTCGAACTTGCCGAGCTTGCGCCGCTGCGCCCCGGTGAAGGCGCCCTTCTCGAACCCGAACAGCTCGCTCTCGAGCAGCTCGGACGGCAGGGCCGCGCAGTTCACCTTCACGAAGGGCTTGTCGCGGCGCGCCGAGAGCCGGTGGAGCGTGCGCGCCACCAGCTCCTTGCCGGTGCCGCTCTCGCCGCGGATCAGCACCGTGATGTCCGTGTCCGCGACCTGCTCGATCACGTCGCGGACCTCGCGCATGCTCGCGTCGTCGTCCGCGAGGATCAGCGGGGTCGTGCTGCGGCCCGTCTGCCCGCGGAGCTCCTCCACCTCCTGGCGCAACGCCCGGTTCTCGAGCGCCTTCTGGAAGGCGACCTGGAGCTCCTCCGCCTCGAAGGGCTTGCGCAGGAAGTCGGCCGCCCCGAGCTGCATCGCCTCCACGATCTGCCGGGCCTGGCCGTGGCCGGAGAGCATCACGACGGGCACGTCGGGCGCACGCTTCTTGAGGCGGCGCAGCGTCTCGAGCCCGTCCATGCCGTCGAGCACGAGGTCCAGCGTGACGAGGTCGGGGCGCGTCACGGCTAACCCGGACAACGCCTCCTCGCCGCCTTCCGCCGTGAACACGACGTAGCCGCGGCGCGACATCAGGGCCTGCAGGTACTCCCGCACGCCCGGGTCATCGTCGATCACCAGGAGTCGGAACGAATCCGCCACCTCTCTCGGACCTCCGGCGCGAGTTCTCGCGTGAATGGGCACCACTCCGCCGTTCCCCGGGCTCTGCCCCACCATGCTTTTTCCTTCACACCTGCCGGCGGCGAGGCGTTATGTTGATCGGCTGTCGCAGAATCAGACCGAAGCCTCGAAGACCGTTGTGAGAATAGTTTTACCCTCTGAAGGAAAGCGGAGCGACAATGGGAACGCATATTCCTCGCACGGGAAGCGTTTTTCAAGGTGGATCCCGCAGTTTTTCGCTGATTTTCCACCCCAGGAGTCCCCGCGGGACGCACCTCGGCCGCCCCCTTCTCGTTGAGGTAGCCTGACGACCCTTTTCGGTAGCGTCCCGCGACTCACGGGGGGTGCCATCGGCGGGTGCCGGATGGAGGTGCCGACATGACGATCCGCGGTGTGGGTCGGCGCCTCTACGAAGGCTGGCTCGTGATCGCCGCCCACTTCGGAGAGATCCAGACCCTCGTGATCGTGGGATTCGTGTACCTCTTCGTGCTGGGCCCCCTCGCGACCGGGGCCGCCGCGGCCCGGCGTGACCTGCTCGCGAAGCGGGGCTTCGGCGAGACCCGGAGCGCCTGGGCTCCGGCGGATACGACCTCGGCCCCGGACCTCGAGCGCGCGAAGCGGCTGTTCTGAGCGGGGAGCGGGTGCCGGCATGAACATCCTCGGAATCTCGTGCTTCTATCACGACGCGGCCGCCGCGTTGCTCCGCGACGGCGAGCTCGTGGCCGCCGCCCACGAAGAGCGTTTCACCCGCAAGCGCCACGACTCCGCGCTCCCGAAGCACGCGGTCGACTACTGCCTACGCGAGGCGGGGATCGGGATCGGCGACGTCGACTACCTCGTCTTCTACGACAAGCCGCTCGTGAAGTTCGAGCGCATCCTCACGACCTACCTCGCGACCTTCCCGCGCTCGCTGCCCTCCTTCTCCAAGGCCATCCCGATCTGGCTGAAGGAGAAGCTCTTCGTGCCGAAGACGATCGAGCGCGGCCTCGACTACCACGGCCCGCTGCTCTTCGCCGAGCACCACCAGAGCCACGCGGCCTCCGCGTTCCTGCCGTCCCCCTTCGAGGAGGCGGCCATCCTCACGATCGACGGCGTCGGCGAGTGGGCGACCGCCACGGAGGGCGTCGGCCGCGGCAACAAGTTCGAGCTGCTGAAGGAGATCCGCTTCCCGCACTCGCTCGGCCTGCTCTACAGCGCGTTCACCTACTACCTCGGCTTCAAGGTGAACTCGGCCGAGTACAAGGTCATGGGTGCGGCGCCGTATGGCGAGCCGAAGTACGTCGACCTGATCCTGAAGCACCTGATCGACGTCCGCGAGGACGGCTCGTTCAAGATGAACATGAAGTACTTCGCGTACGACTACGGGCTCACGATGACGAACGCCCGCTTCGACGCGCTGTTCGGGCATCCGCGCCGCGACTCCGAGTCGAAGATGGAGCCCTTCCACTGGGACATGGCCGCGAGCGTCCAGAAGGTCACCGAGGAGATCGTGATGCGCATGGCGCGCGATCTCCAGCGCCGCACCGGCATGAAGAACCTGGTGATGGCGGGCGGCGTGGCGCTCAACTGCGTCGCGAACGGCCGGCTGCTGCGCGAGGGGCCCTTCCAGGACATCTGGGTGCAGCCCGCCGCGGGCGACGCCGGCGGCGCGCTCGGCGCCGCGCTCTTCGCCGAGCACTGCGTGCTCGGGCGCCCGCGCCGCTTCCGCATGGACCACGCCTTCTGGGGCCCGAGCTACCCGGACGCCGAGGTCCGCCGCTATCTCGAGAGCCGGAAGGCGCCCTCCCGAACCCTCGCCCGCGACGAGATGATCCGCGAAACTGCCCGCCTCCTCGACGAGAAGCAGGCGGTGGTGGGCTGGTTCCAGGGCCGGATGGAGTGGGGCCCGCGCTCGCTCGGCAGCCGCAGCATCCTCGCCGATTCGCGCAACAAGGAGAACTGGAGCCGCGTGAACCTGAAGATCAAGTTCCGCGAGAGCTTCCGGCCCTTCGCACCGGCCTGCCTGGCCGAGAAGAGCGGCGACTGGTTCGACATCGACCGCGAGAGCCCGTACATGCTGCTCGTCTGCCAGGTGAAAGACCTGCTCGAGCAGGAGGTCGAGACCCCGACCGGCTTCGCGAAGCGCTACACGAGCCGCCTGCCCGCCATCACGCACGTGGACGGCTCGGCGCGTCTCCAGACCGTGACGCGCGACGCCCATCCCGAGTTCTACGACCTGCTCCGGGCCTTCGACGAGCGCACCGGCTGCCCGGTGCTGATCAACACCTCGTTCAACGTGCGCGGCGAGCCGATCGTCTGCTCGCCCGACGACGCGTACCTGTGCTTCATGCGAACGAACATGGACGTGCTCGTGCTCGGCAACCAGATCCTGCTGAAGGAAGAGCAGCCCGCGCTGGTGGAAGACTTCGACTGGCGCGAGCGCTACGAGCTCGACTAGATCACCGAAAGGACGAAAACCCCCGTCATGATGTCGCTCTTCTCCGAACTCTGGGCCTTCATGCGCGTGCGCAAGAAGTGGTGGCTGGCTCCCATCCTGGTGACGATGGTGCTGCTCTCGGCCCTCATCGTGCTGACGCAGGGCTCGGCGGTGGCTCCCTTCATCTACGCGCTGTTCTAGTCCAGGCCCCGTTCGCGGGGATCGATGTGAACCTCCTCTACGACACCTTCTATCCGGCCCTTCCGGTCTTCGCCCAGAACTGGATGTGCACGGCGGCGGGCCTCCGCCGCCATCGCGTCCGCTTCAACCGCCACTACGACCGCGTGCTGGCGGAGTGGGAGCGCACGGTGTCGCTCCCGCTCGAGGGTCTCTACGAGATCCAGCGGCGGCGGCTCGTGGAGCTCGTGAGCCGGGCGCGGCGTCACGTCCCGTACTACCGGGACCTGCCGCCGCCCTCGGAGGCGCACGACCCGGAGAAGGCGATCCACGAGACGCTCTCGGCGATCCCGCCGCTCGAGAAGAGCGAGTACCGCGACGCGCCCGAGGCCTTCCTCGCGCGCGACGTGCCCCGCCACCGGCTGTTCCGCGGGCGCACGAGCGGCACCACCGGTACGGCGCTCCGGCTCTTCTATACGGAGGACGCACTCGCGGAGGAGTACGCGACGGTCTGGCGCATGCGCCGCTCGTGCGGGCTCTCGGGCCCCTTCGATCCGAACCTGACCTTCAACGGCAACATGATCGTGCCCTTCGCGCAGACCGAGCCCCCCTTCTGGCGCACGAACCTCTACGCCAGCCAGACGCTCTTCTCCCTGTTCCACATGACGCCCTCGAACCTGCGGGCCTACGCCGACGGGATCCACGCCTCGCAGGCGCGCTACGTGGAGGGCTATCCCTCGGCCATCCACCTGGTCGCCCGGGCCCTGCTCGAGGCGGGCCGCCCGCTGCCACGCGGCAAGCTCGCGGCCGTGTTCACGTCCTCGGAGACGCTGCTCGCCTTCCAGCGCGAGACCATCGAAGAGGCGTTCGGGGCGCCCGTGCGCGACCGCTACGGCGTCTCGGAGCTGGGCGTCTCCATGACGGAATGCGCGGAGGGCCGCCTGCACGTCGACATGGAGTTCTGCATCGTCGAGGTGGAGCCGATCGAGGAGACGCCGGACTCGGTGACCGGCCCGCTCCTCATCACGGGCCTCAGCAACCCCGCGACGCCGCTGCTCCGCTACCGGATCGGCGACGTCGGCACGCGCTCCCGGCATCCCTGCGCGTGCGGCCGCGCCGGCGACGTGTTCCTCGAGGTGGACGGCCGGCTCGAGGACTACGTGCTCACGCCCGATGGGCGCTGGATCGGGCGCCTCGACCACGTGTTCAAGCAGCAGGTCGACGTCGCAGAGGCGCAGATCCTCCAGGAGACTCCCCACGCGATCGAGGTGCTGCTCGTGCCCCGGCCCGGCTGGAGCAAGGCGAGCGAGCGGCGCCTCTTGAAGGAGTTCCGCTCGCGCCTCGGCGACGTGATCGAGATCCGCATGGAGACGGTGAGCGCGATCCCGCGCGAGCCGAACGGGAAGTTCCGCGCGGTGAAGTCACGCGTCGGAAGGCTCCGCCGTTGATCCGCGTGGGCCTCGCGCGGACCGAGCCGGGCTACGCGGGGCTCGGCCCGCCCTGGGGTCCCGGCAAGGCGGTTCCCGAGCTCGCGCGGCTGCTCGGGGACGCGGCCGCCGCGGGGCCACCGAACGCCGTGTACGCCGGCGTCCGCGCCGCGCTGCGCGCACTCGGCCTCGACGAGGCCCGCTTCGGCGGCCCCGAGTGGAACCCGCTCGGCGCGCTGGTCGCGCGGGGCGGCCGCGTGGTGCTGAAGCCGAACTTCATCCGCCACTGGAATCCCGCCCCGGACGGGGGGCCGGAGAGCCTGATCACGCACGGCGCGTTGATCCGCGCCGTCGCGGACTACGCCTGGCTCGCGGTCGGGCCCGAGGGCTCGGTGGGGGTTGCCGAGGCGCCGCAGCACGACTGCGACTTCGAGCGCGTGAAGGACCTGGCTGGCCTGGACGAAGTCGCGCGCTTCTACGAGACGACCCTCGGCGCGGACTTTCCCGTGCTCGACCTGCGCCGGGAGCGCGTGGTCTACCGCGACGGCGTGATCGTGGAGCGCCATGCGCTGCCCGGCGATCCGCTCGGCTACCGGGTGGTCGACCTCGGCGCGGCGAGCTTCTTCGTGGGGTCGGGGCTCGACCCGGCGCGCTTTCGCGGGGCGGACTACGACCCGGGCCCGACCGCGGCGCACCACGAGGGCGGCCGGAACGAATATCTCCTGTCGGAGACGGTGCTGCGCGCCGATCTCGTGGTGAACCTCCCGAAGCTCAAGACGCACAAGAAGACGGGCGTGACGCTCGCGCTCAAGAACCTCGTCGGCATCAACGGCGACAAGAACTGGCTGCCGCACCACACCGTCGGCTCGGTGGCGGAGGGCGGGGACGAGTATCCCGGGGACGCGCTGGTCGACTCCGCCCGGAGCCGCGCGGCGGACCTCGCGCGGCGCGTCCTCGCGCGGGGACGCGCGAGCACGCTGCTGCGCTTCGCGCGGCGCGCCGAGCGCGCGTTGCGCGGCGACGCCTTCGTCCGCGCCGGCAACTGGTACGGCAACGACACGACCTGGCGCATGGTGCTCGACCTGAACCGCTGCCTCTACTACAGCGACGCCACGGGGCTCCGGCTCGACGCGGAGCGGCCCGTGCGAACGGTGCTCAGCGTGCTCGACGGCATCGTGGCGGGCGAGGGCGGGGGGCCGCTCGCGCCGCGCAACCGCCCCCTCGGCGTGGTGCTCGCCGCGACCGATCCGGTCGCGCTCGACCTCGTCGCGATCCGGCTGATGGGCTTCGACGAGCGCCGCATCGCGAAGGTGCGCGAGGCCATGCGCGATCGGGGCCCGCGCCTCACCGCCGTCGAGCGGCCCGAGGACGTGCGCGTGGTCGAGGGCAGCGACCACGCCCTCGCCGAGCGGCCGCTCGCCGCGCTGGCCGCGAACAAGCCCTTCCGCGCCCACCCCGGCTGGCGCGGCCACATCGAGCGCGAGGCGCGCAGCTCCGCTCCGCACGAGTCGCGCAGCTCCGCGGTTCGGGACGAGCGCGCCTGATGTGCGGCATCGCCGGCTTCTCGGGCGACTTCGAGGCGGCGCTGCTCGAGCGCATGAACGCCGCGCAGTCCCACCGCGGCCCCGACGACGCCGGCGTGCTGTTCCTGCCCGAGGCCCGCGTCGGCTTCGCGCACCGGCGCCTCTCGATCATCGATCTGTCGCCGCGCGGGCGGCAGCCCATGTGGGACGTTGGCCGCCGCGCCGTGATCATCTACAACGGCGAGCTCTACAACTACCGGGAGCTGCGCCGGGAGCTCGTCGCGGACGGGTACGCGTTCAAGAGCGACAGCGACACCGAGGTCGTGCTGAACCTCTATCTGCGCGACGGCGAGAAGATGCTGGAGCGGCTGAACGGCATCTTCGCCTTCGCGATCTGGGACACGCGCACCCGTTCGCTGCTGGTGGCGCGGGACGGCGTGGGCGTGAAGCCGCTCTACTACGCCGAGACGCCGCGCGGCTTCCTGTTCGCGAGCGAGCTGAAGGCGCTGCTCCAGGAGCCTTCGATCGACCGCACGCTCGACCTCGAGGCGGTCCGCCACCACGTGCTCTTCCTGTGGTGCCCCTCGCCGATCACGATGCTGCGCTCCGTGCGCAAGCTCGAGCCCGGCACGGCGCTCGTCGTGAAGGACGGCCGCATCGCACAGCGCTTCCGCTTCTACGATCCGCGCTTCGACCGCGAGTTCGTGGACTGGCCCGAGGGCGACGCGGTCGTCCAGGTGCGCAAGTACCTGACGCGCGCGGTCGACCGCCAGCTCATGTCCGACGTGCCGCTCGGCGCCTTCCTGTCCGGCGGCCTCGACTCGAGCAGCGTGGTGGCGCTCGCACAGCGCCGCATCGAGCCCGACAAGCTCCAGTGCTTCACGATCGGCTTCAAGAGCAAGGAGGCCCAGATCGAGGGCATGGCGGACGACCTGCCCTACGCGCGCCGCGTCGCCGAGCACCTCGGCGTCGATCTGCACACGATCTGGGTCGGGCCCGAGATGGTGGACGAGCTCGCCAAGATGGTGTTCTACCTGGACGAGCCCCAGGCGGACCCCGCGCCGATCAACGCGCTCTTCATCAGCCAGCTCGCGCGGCGTCAGGGCATCAAGGTGCTGCTCTCGGGGGCCGGCGGCGACGACATCTTCACCGGCTACCGCCGGCACTACGCGCTGCTGCGCGAGCCCGTCTGGTCCTGGCTGCCGCACCCGCTGCGCGAAGCGCTGCGCAGCGGCTCCTCGCGCGTGCGCCCGACGACGGAGCTCCGCCGCCGCTTCGCGAAGGCCTTCCGCTACGCCGACATCGAGGGCGACCAGCGCATCATCAGCTACTTCCACTGGACGCCGCCCGACGTGCTCTCGGGCGTGTTCTCGCCGGCGCTGCGCGGGCTCGGCTCGCCGGACCTCGCGGGGCCCGTGCCGGGCGCGCTCGCCGGCCTGCCCGCCGACGTGCCGGCCCTGAACCGCATGCTCTACCTCGAGATCAAGTTCTTCCTGACCGATCACAACCTGAACTACGTCGACAAGGTGTCCATGGCGAGCGGCGTCGAGGTGCGCGTTCCGATGCTCGACCCCGAACTGATGGCGCTCGCGGCGCGCCTGCCGCTGCGCCTCAAGCAGCGGGGGCGCCACGGCAAGTGGATCCTGCGCAAGGCGATGGAGCCGTATCTGCCGCGCGACGTCATCTGGCGGACCAAGGCCGGCTTCGGCGCCCCGCTCCGCCACTGGCTCCGGAACGACCTGCGGCCGATCGTGGACGACGTGCTCTCGGACAAGTCGCTCTCGGCGCGCGGCCTCTTCGATCCGAAGGGCGTCCACGAGCTCATCGAGGCCGACCGCGAGCGCAAGGTCGACGCGGCCTACTCGATCTTCGCCATGATCTGCATCGAGCTCTGGTGCCGGATGTTCGTGGACCGCGCGCGGCCGGCGGCGGGATGAAGCAGATCGTCCAGAGCCCGCGCACGGGCAAGCTCGAGCTGGCGGAGGTGCCGGCGCCGGCCTGCGGCGCCGGCCAGGTGCTGGTGCGGACGCACGCCTCCGTCGTCTCGCCGGGCACCGAGCGCCAGGCCATGGACTTCGCGCGGCGCTCGCTCGTCGGCAAGGCGCGGAGCCGCCCCGACCTCGTGAAGCAGGTGATGCGGAAGCTCGCGCAGGAGGGCCCGGCGCCCACGCTTCGCGCGGTGATGACGCGGCTCGATGCGCCCCAGCCGCTCGGCTACGCGTGCGCCGGCGTGGTCGAGGCGGTGGGCGCGGAGGTCGCGGGCTTCGCGCCCGGCGACCGCGTGGCGTGCGCCGGCGCGGGCTACGCGAACCACGCCGAGTTCGTGGCCGTGCCCGAGAACCTCGTCGTGCGGGTGCCCGCCGGCGTTCCGCTCGAAAGGGCCGCCTTCGCCACGCTCGGCGCGATCGCGCTCCAGGGCGTGCGCGTGGCGGCACCGGCCCTCGGCGAGCTCGGCGCCGTGATCGGGCTCGGCCTCCTCGGCCAGCTCTCCGTGCAGCTGCTGCGCGCGAACGGCTGCCGCGCGCTCGGCATCGACCTCGACCCGGCGCGCGTGAAGGCTGCGCGCGACCAGGGCGCCGAATGGGGCGCACGCCCCGGCGACGACTTCGAGCTCTGGAAGGACGCCGCGACGGGCGGCCACGGCGCGGACTTCGTGCTCGTCACCGCGGCCTCCGAGAGCAGCGAGCCGCTCCAGCTCGCGGCCGAGCTCTGCCGGCAGAAGGGGCGCATCGCGTGCGTGGGCTCGACCGCGATGCACCTCGACCGGCGCTGGCTCTACGAGAAGGAGCTCGAGCTCCGCATGTCGATGTCGTACGGGCCCGGCCGCTACGACCGGCGCTACGAGGAGCTCGGGCTCGACTATCCGCTCGCGTACGTGCGCTGGACGGAGAACCGCAACCTCGACGCCTTCCTCGCGCTGCTGGCCTCGGGAAGCGTCGATCCCTATGCGCTCGACGTGCGCGAGGCTCCGTTCGGCGAGGCGGAGCGCGCCTACGAGGACCTCGCGAAGGGCGAGCTCGGCGCGCTCGCCCTCGTGTTCCGCTACGACGCCTCGGCGCCGCGCGGGCGGAGCGTCGCGCTGGCGGGCGCGGCCGCGGCTCCGCGCGACGGCGTCGGCGTGGCCTTCCTCGGCGCGGGCAACTACGCGAAGGGCGTGCTGCTACCGGCGGTCGACCGGGCGCCCCACGTGCGGAAGGTCGCCATCTCGACCGCGACGGGGCCCTCGGCGCGCCGCACCGCCGAGCGCCACGGCTATGCGAAGTGCACGACCGACGCGGGGGAGGTGTTCTCCGACGCCACCGTCGACCTCGTCTTCGTCGCGACGCAGCATGCGAGCCACGCGAGCCTCGCGGCGCGCGCACTCCGTGCCGGCAAGGCGGTCTGGCTGGAGAAGCCGGCCGCGCTCACGGAGGAGCAGCTCGCGGAGCTCGAGGCGGCGCTCGCGGAGACGAAGGGCTTCCTCGCCGTCGGCTTCAACCGCCGCTTCTCTCCGCATGCGCGCTGCGTGCGCGAGGCGTTCGCCGGCCGGCGCGGTCCGCTCGCGCTCCAGTACACGGTGGCCGCCGGCCCGACCCCGGCTGGGACGTGGCACACCGACCCCGCCGTCGGCGGCGGGCGGGTGATCGGCGAGGTCTGCCACTTCGTCGACCTGTGCAGCTTCCTCGTGGGCGCGCCGCCGGTCTCCGTGTTCGCGAGCGCGCTCGGCCGCGACCCCGAGAGCGACGACTCGATCCAGGCGCTGCTCCGCTTCCCGGACGGCTCGAGCGCTGCGCTCCAGTACCTCGCCCGCGCGAGCACGGCGCTGCCGAAGGAGCGCTTCGAGGCCTCCGCGGACGGCCGGACCGCGCTCTGCGACAACTTCCGGAAGACCCGCGTGCTCGGCGGCCGCGGGCTCTCGACCTGGAACCAGGACAAGGGCCAGGCGGCCGCCGTGCGCGAGGTGATCGCCGCGGTCCGCGCGGGCGCGCCCTCGCCCTTCGGCTGGGCCGAGATCGCGGCCACCACCCGCGCCACCTTCGCGATGCTGGAGTCCGTGCGGAGCGGGCGGCCGGTCGAGGTCCGGGACGCCGGATGAGGCCGCTGCCGGGCTCCGAGGCCGCTCGGGAGAGTCTCAACGGGCCGCGGTGGCTGGCGCAGCCAGCGGAGGAGCGTCGGGCTCCACCTCGCGCAGGAAGGCCAGTGTGCGGGCCTTGATGGCGTCCGAGAAGAGATGCGAATGGTCCGCCAGGACCTCGATCCGGGCGGCTGTGCCGCCTGGCCCGCGACACCCGCGGAGCCTGCGTCGCGTCGTCTCGCGACAGCCGTGATCGCGATCGCCGTGGAGGATCGAGACGCGCGTTCCGAGCGCCAGGCTGCCTTCGACGAGGTCCTCCAGATCGAAGAAGCGCAGCCCGTCGAGCGGGTAGAAGAAGAACCCGTGGACCCGCGCCGCCCCTTCGGCGAGGAGATCCGCGACGCGAGCGCAGGAGTTGACCGAGCTGGCGCTGGCGATCTGCACGCCGAGCAGTGGCGCCACGTACGCGAAGGCGCCTCCCATGCTGTTGCCGAGGACGTGGAGCTTCGTGTCGGGACCCACTTGCCGCCGGATCTGGTGGAGGGCGAAGGCCAGCTCGGCGACCCATTCGCGCCAGAGCGACGTTCCGAGCACCGGCAGGATGCGCGCGTGCTCGCGCTCGCAGGTCACGGGATCCCGCAGCGCCGCGTAGAGTCCGCCGCCGAGACGCTTGCCGTGAAAGGGCCAGTCCCAGCAGGCGAGGCCCAAGCCCGCATCCCGCGCGAGCGCCGAGACGTCGGAGCGGCCCCGACGCTCTCCGAACGCCTCGGCGCTCGAGCCCGTCGACCCATGGAGGAACACGAGGACGCCGCGGCCCGGAGGCCCCTGCCGGAGGCGCACACGCCCCGGCGCGAAGAGGGTGCTCGTGTAGTCCAGTCTCAGCTCGCCGCCCGGTGACGCCGCGTACCAATCACGCGTCACGTCGAGGCGGGCGAGCGGGGGGCGTCCCTCCAGGTACTGTTCGAGCCCGTGCGCCGGCCGCTCCCGTGCGAGCCTCGCCGCCCAGTCGCCCAGGCAGCCCGCGATCCGCGCGTCGTACGGGGCGCGGATCACTCGTCGCGGCTCGAGGACGGCGTCGAGCGCTCGCTTCATCCGACGGATCAATGCGGCCCCCGTGGCTGCGTCATCGCCGACGGAATGCGGACGAGGTTTCGTTGACCGTGAGCAGGTGCTTGCCGGAGGGCAGCGGGCCGATGTCGTCGACGTGGACGAACTCGACCTCCATCGCCTCCCCGAACTTCTCGGCGATGGCGCGAAGAACGTACGCCTTCGAGCTCTCCTGGAGCTCCCCCGCGGTGACGAGATGCAGGCGAAGCCGGGTGGCGCTGGACTGGTAGACCCGGAATTTACGCACCTCCCCGGGCAAACCGTCGAAGAGATCGATGAAGAACTCGCCGAGGACGGGTATGCCCTTCGGTCCCATCAGCACCTCTGAGCTCCGACCCTTCACGATCTCGATCAGCGGGCTGCCGCGGCCACAGCGGCAGGGGGCCGTGAGCATCCTGCCGATGTCGCCGATCGGATAGCGGATCAGCGGAAAGGCCCGGTTGAACAGGCCCGTCACGATCAGCTCACCCACTTCGCCGCGGTCGACGGGCTCACCGCCCTGCGTGACGGCGATGTGCAGGTCCTCGACGTTCACGTGGAGCCCCTCGTGCGCTTCACATTCGAACGCCATGCCTCCAAACTCCCGGGAGCCGTACTCGTCGAACACCGGACAGCCGTAGAAGGCCTCGAAGCGTGCGCGGTAGCCGGGGTAGAGGGGGCTCGAGGTGGTGATGATCGCGCGCGGAGAGACCGATTCGATGCGGTGCTCCTCCAGGTAGCGGGTCAGGATGTCGAGACAGGAAGTGAATGCGACGATCACTGTCGGCTGGAACTTCTGGAGCTGGCGGGCGTACACCGCCATCGTCTCCGGTCGAAGGTCGTAGCCGTCGAGGAAGAGCGTGTTCTTGATGCGCCGGAGCATCCGGTTCTTCCAGCTGTGGGCTTCCCGGCGCTCCATCGGAGAGCCCCACAGCCGCGCCACCCGCTCACCCTCGAGCCAGCCGACCCAATGATGGAAGCGCATCGCTCGGGCCTTGATGTTCCCGAGCGAGTCCCGATCGTGGCAGAAACGAACGGTCTCTCCGGTCGATCCCCCGGTGGTCGTCCAGTAGAGCGTCCGCCGTCGTGTCCTGTCGACGAACTGATCGCACGCGGCGATCACCTCCTGCTTGGTGAGCCGCGGAAGGCGGCTCAAGACGTCCGGCCGCTCGAGCTCGGCTCGATC
>Ga0075327_1000039_pt1 | contig 27271 bp, 20 predicted proteins | sample MayberrySE_Catta_2_FD_120056 | JGI IMG/M metagenome (GOLD analysis project Ga0075327, IMG submission 120056) | Natural and restored wetland microbial communities from the San Francisco Bay, California, USA, that impact long-term carbon... | ecosystem: Environmental > Terrestrial > Soil >...
CAGCCCTGCCCCGACGCCGCGGATGCCGACCTCGTGACCCGCGTCTACGACCCGCCGTGGGGGACGCTCCCGACGCTCCCGATCGAGGACGGCGCGCCCGTGATCCCGCCCGGCGCCGCGGACGACCTGCGGCGCGCGCTCGGCGACGTGGCGGACCGGCAGAACCCGCGCCTTCGCTTCGTCGGCTACACGAAGAACGAGGCGCTCGACCGGCGCACCGCGCGCGTCTACGGGGACGACGTCGGCCTCTCCGCCGCGCGCGCGCGCCGCGCGATGGAGGCGGTCCGGAGCCAGCTCGGCCTCTCGGCCGCGCAGGCCGAGCACGAGGGGCGCGGCTACGTCCACGCGGACGACGTCGTGAACGCGGGCTTCCTCGCGGGCGACACCTCGACCGTCGCCGTCCAGGTGGTCTACGACGAGCTCGCGCTGCGCGACGACTGGGAGGGCGTCGAGATCACCCCGCTCACCCGTGAGCTCCGGCCGGAGAACCCGCTCGGGCTGAACCTGATGCGCATCACCGTCGACGGCGAGCCGATCGACGACCCGGGCCGGAGCTCCGCCGACATCCAGCGCTGCACGGACGTCGCGCTCGACCGCGCCGACATCCAGTTCCAGTTCGACGGCCTCGACGCGAAGCCGCGCCTCGCCGTCACCGCGGCGCCGAACGCCGTGCCGGTCCCCGCCGCGGCGGGCGGCGCGGAGGGAGCGGCCGTCCACTTCCGAATGGACGCGAACTACGCGCACTTCATCGAGCGCGCGGAGGTGAGGATCTTCGAGGCCGGCGGGTCGCTCCAGGCGGAGCCGCTCGCGGTCGTGGCGATCGCGCCGGCGGAGACCGCCGCGTGGCAGCCGCCCGCGGAGCCCTTCTCCGGGCCGGTGCGCGAGCTCGTCTACGTGCTGCGCGCGTACGGCAAGGAGGGCCGCTTCGACGAGACGGAGCCCCGGCCGCTCCGGCTCTTCCACGGCGACGCGGCGGCGGCGCCGCCGCCGCCCGGCGCGCTTCTCGCCGGCTACGGCGAGAGCGACCTCGCGCTGCGCAACATCGCGCTCGACGGCGCCGGCAGCGTCCGGGTGCGCGGGAGCGGGATCCCCGCCGAGCACTCCGTCTGGCTCGCCGGCCGGCCCGTGCCGGTCGACGAGGACGGCAACTTCATCGCCGAGGCGCTCCTCCCGCCGGGCCTGCACACCGTCGAGGTCGCGGTGCTCGACGCGGGCGGCAACGGCGAGCTCTTCCTCCGCGACCTCGAGCTCGGCCGGAGCGGCTGGTTCTACGTCGGCGTCGCGGACCTGACGCTCGCCGCGAACGACACGCAGGGCCCCGCGGACGCACTCACCGGCGACGAGGCGCCGGCCGACCTCGACTCGGCGGCGGACGGACGGCTCGCCTTCTACGTGCGGGGCAAGTGGAACGAGAGCTGGGGCCTCACCGCGAGCGCGGACACGCGCGAGAGCCCGCTCGACCAGCTGTTCACGAACTTCGTGGACAAGTCGCCCGAGTCGCTGCTGCGGCGCATCGATCCCGATGACCACTACCCGACCTTCGGCGACGACGGCGTGGTCGAGGAGACGGCGCCCACCTCGGGCAAGTTCTTCGCCAAGCTGAACCACCGCGAGAGCCACGCGCTCTGGGGCAACTTCAAGGTCGGCTACCTCGACAACGAGCTCGCGCAGGTCGACCGCGGGCTCTACGGAGCGAACCTCCGCTTCCAGTCCGACGGGGCGACCCGCTTCGGCGAGAAGCGCCTCGTGCTCGACGGCTTCGCCGCGGAGCCGGGCACGGTGCCGAGCCGCGAGGAGTTCCGCGGCACGGGCGGCTCGCTCTACTTCCTGCGGAACCGCGACCTGCTCACCGGCTCGGAGCGCGTGCGGATCGAGGTCCGCGACAAGGACTCCGGCCTCGTCTCGAGCGTGAGCCACCTGCGGCCCGTGCTCGACTACGACATCGATTACCTCCAGGGCCGCATCCTGCTGACCCAGCCCCTCTCCTCGACCGTGGACGACGTCCTGTTGATCCGGACTGGAGGGCTCCCGGGCGCCGAGGCGTGGCTCGTCGTCCAGTACGAGTTCACGCCCGGGCTCGACGACCTCGACGCGCTCGCGAGCGGCGGCACCGGCTCGTACTGGCTCAACGACTTCGTGAAGCTCGGCCTCACCGCGAACCAGAACGACGACGGCGAGAGCGACAGCAGCCTGTTCGGCACCGACCTGACGCTCCGGAAGACGGCCGACTCGTGGCTCAAGCTCCAGGCCGGACGGAGCGAGGGGCTGGTCTCGGACCCGGTGTTCTCGGAGGACGGCGGCTTCGGCTTCTTCGGCACGCCGGGCCTCGGTGCCACCGAGGCCGACGCCACCGGCTATCGGGCGGACGCGAGCGTCGCGTTCGGCGACTTCTGGGAGGGCGGCCGCGGGCGCCTGCACCTCTACCTGCAGGACCTCGGCGCCGGCTACTCCGCCCCGGGCATGGCGGCGCTCCTCGACACGCAGCAGTTCGGCGGCCTGTTCCGGATGCCGGTGACCGACCAGCTGAACCTCGCCGCGAAGGCGGACCACCGCCTTCAGGACGAAGGCCTCGAGACGGCGGCCCAGGAGCTGAACCTCGGCTACCAGCTCACGAGCCACTGGAGCTTCTCCGGCGGCGTGCGGAACGACCGCCGCGAGGACCACTCCGCGCTCCCGTTCCTCACCCAGCAGGAGGGCGAGCGCACCGACGCGGTGCTGCAGCTCGGCTTCGACTCGCTCGAGAAATGGCGCGCGTACGGCTTCGTCCAGGAGACGCTGGCGCTCTCCGGCGACCGCGAGGAGAACGGCCGCGTCGGCGTCGGCGGCGCGTACCGCGTCACCGACCGGCTCCACCTCGACGGCGAGATCTCGCACGGCGACCTCGGGCCGGGCGGCAAGCTCGGCACCAGCTACCAGGCCTCGGAGCGCACCCAGCTCTACGTGAACTACGCGCTCGAGAACGAGCGCACCGACAACGGCATGCACGCGCGCGGCGGCAACTTCATCACCGGTGCGCGGTCACGGCTCTCGGACAGCACGAGCGTCCACGTGGAGCGGCGACAGCAGCACACGGACGATCTGCTGGGCCTCACGCACGCCACCGGGATCAGCCTCGCGCCGACGGACCGCTGGAACCTCGGGGCGAACGCGGACGTCGGCAGCCTCTTCAACCGCGAGACCGGCGCCGAGATCGAGCGCCGCGCCGGCGGCGTCCGCGTGGGCTACGCCTTCGACACCGTGCAGCTCTCGAGCGGCCTCGAGTACCGCTTCGACCAGACCGAGCAGCTCGACGGCACCTGGTCCGACCGGACGACGTGGCTGTTCCGCAACACGCTCAAGTACCAGACCGCGCCGGACTGGCGCGTGCTCGGGAAGCTCAACGTCTCGGACAGCCAGAGCTCCCTCGGCGAGCTCTACGACGGCGGCTACCGGGAGGCCGTGCTCGGCTGGGCGTATCGGCCGGTGAAGCACGACCGGCTGAACGCGCTCGCCAAGTACACCTACTTCTACAACGTGCCGGCCACGGACTTCTTCGGCCTCCAGGACGGCTCCACCCAGTTCCTCCAGCAGAGCCACATCGCGTCGCTCGACCTCACGTACGACCTCACCCGCGACTGGTCGCTCGGCGGCAAGTACGCCTACCGCCTCGGCGAGGTGAGCCTCGACCGCGAGGACCCCGACTTCTTCGCCAACGACGCCCACCTCTACGTGCTGCGGGCCGACTGGCGCTTCCTCACGGACTGGGAGAGCTCCCTCGAGCTCCGCATGCTCGACCTGCCCGACCTCCAGGACCGCAAGAGCGGCGCCGTGCTGGGCGTCTACCGCTACCTCGGCAAACACTTCAAGGTCGGCGTCGGATACAACTTCACCGACTTCTCCGACGACCTCACCGACATGAGCTACGACCACCGCGGGGTGTTCCTGAACATCGTCGGGACGCTGTGACGGGTCGCACGGTCTCGTACGGGCGTTCGCTCGATCGGCTGACGAGCGACGCGGGGGTCGCTAGCGTGCGGCGACCTCGGGGAGGCGGCTGCCCCTCCCTCACAGGAGGAGGGACCCGTGAAACGACTCGTGATGCTCGCTTTGCTTCCGCTCTTCGCGGCCGGCGCCGCGCTCGCCGAGACCGGCTTCCAGCTCGCGGTTCCGAACGCGAACCTGCCGTCCGATCCGAACGTGAGGGGCGTGCGCCTCTCCTTCCTGCACGGCGAGAACCAGAGCACGCGCGGCGTCGACTTCGGGGTGCTCTCGCTCTCCGAGACCTCGCGCGCCTCGGGCGTCGCCTTCATCGGGGGCGTCCACCACGTGAAGCAGGAGATGCGGAGCGGCGCCGCCTTCAGCCTCGTGAACTACCACGAAGGCCGCGACTCGGGCATGAACGGCGCCTTCGTGAACGTCCTCACCGACACGCGCCGCGCGTTCAACGTCGGCTTCGTCACCTACGTCGAGGGCCCGACGCTGGTCGACCTCGGCGGGATCAACATCTCCCGGAGCTCGACCGTCCAGATCGGCTTCCTCAACATGACCGACCGCCTGGAGAGCTTCCAGTTCGGCTTCCTGAACATGGCCGACAACGGCTTCCTGCCGATCTTCCCGGTGTTCAACTTCCCGGTGCGCTGAGGTCGTCGCAGCTCTCGAAGTCGAAGCCGTCGTGGCTGCCCGAGAGGCACGCCCGCGCGTCGCGCGGAGCGAGGCCCGTCTCGTCGCGGCGGTAGCGCGTCACGAGGTCGGTGAAGCCGTCGCCATCGACGTCGTCGCGCTTCACCTTCCGATCCGGGCGCGCGGCGTCGGGACCGAACGCGAGCGTCCCGAGCTCGACGTCCGCCACGTCCACGTCGTCGCTCCCGAGGATCGCGGCCGAGATCCAGCCGCGGCCCTCGAGCCGCACGCGGTTCTCCGCGTGCCGCGGCTCGACGTCGATGCGGACGAGAGGCGGCAGGCGAGCGCTGTGCAAGATGGGCACGTCCCAGTTCGGCAGCCTGCCGAACCAGCCCGGCAGCCCGGGCGCCGCAGGCGGGCAGAGCGCGAGCCCACCGCGGCGCAGCACGCAGCCCGGGCCGAGCGGCGCCCACGTCTTGCGGAGGATGCTGAAGACGAGGTGGCGGCTGTCGGGACCGATGGAGGAGAGCGAGATCCGTTCGTTGGGGCCGAGAGGCCGGGTCAGCGTCGTCGCGATGCCGCCTTCGATCGGGACCGAGCGGAGCTCGAGAACCTTCCCGCCCGCCTCGACTCCGAACACGACCCGGGTGCCGTCGTGCGTCCAGCGGGGCCCCGCACACGACTCGCAGAGTTGCGTGACGTGGCGTCCTTCCACCGTTGCGCCGACGAGGACGGGCAGCCCGTCTCGAACGGTGGAGTAGACCAGGTGTTCACCGTTGGGGCTGAAGACGATGCCGGAAGCTCCGTGATCATCGAGCTGGGCCGGGTCGCCTCCTTGCACGGACACCAAGAACAGCGCAGGGCCGGCGCCCACATCCTGGACGAAGAAGACGCGGGCGCCGTCCGGAGTCAGCGCCCAGAGGGAGATCGGACTCGTCGCGTCGCGAGGACTGAGCCGGGTCGGCGCGCCTTCCTGCACGCTGCTGCTGAAGAGCGCCCGCCCGCTGGCGGTCTTTTGCTCGAAGACGACCCGAGCGCCGTCGGAAGTCAGGGCCCAGCGGCCGACGGAGCCGCTGGCTTCGGGGTGGCTGACCCGAAGCGACGGGCCGCCGTGCGCTGGCACGACGTAGAGCTCGGACTGGCCCGAACCCGACTCCCCGTCGCGGGGACCCACATAGACGACCTTCGAGCTGTCCGGCGTCACCACGAAACCGCTCGCGTATCCGGCGAGCTCTACGGGCGGCGCTCCATTCACAGCCGCGCTGTAGAGAAGCGTGGTCAGTCGGTAGACGACCCGGCGGCCGTCCGGCGTGAACGCAAGGTTGCTCGGCGACCACTCGTCGGGATCGAGGTCGTGGAGCTCGCCGAACTCCTGGAGCTCGTGGAGGATCGTCGCGGGACCGCCGGTGAGCGGTGTGGTGAACAGCGAGATCGGATTGAAGTCGCCCTCCTCGTCCGACAGCGTGAACATCACGCTGGCCGCCAGGGAGCCGTCGGGGCTGATCGAGATGCGGCGATAGGCGGGTGAGCCGAGGTCCGGCACGTCGAGCCGGATCGGCGCTCCTCCCTCGATCGGCGTCACGAAGAGCCCGAGCCCGCTACTCCACTGGCCGTAGACGATCCGCTCGCCATCGGGGGTCGCCCGGTACCGGACGATGCGTTTTCCTCCGAGGGGGTGATCGAGCTTCGTGAACTCGCCCCCCTCCGGCGGCACGCTGTAGAACTCCCAGACGTCGAGATTCCCCGGCTGACTCGGGGGAGACTCCGGGCTCAGCACCTCGATCAACGCCCGGCTGCCGTCCGGTACGACGTGGAAGACCCGCGGCAACTTCCCCGTACTCCCGGGCGGGGTGAGGTTCGCCGCGACCCCGCCCTCGATGGGCACGCTGACCAGCGGACCCAGGGGCAAGGACTCCTTCGTGACGTCGAGGATCGGACGCAGGAAGACCCGGCTCCCGTCCGGGCTGATGCCGGCGCTTCGGGCCGGGCCGAGCTCGGCGTCGAGCGGCTCCGCCCGCGCCGCCGAGACGGGGATCAGCGCTGCCAGAAGGAGGACGAGGAACCGAGAGCGCGCCGACCCAGAGTCACAGTCACGCACCACGCGGCCGCAAAGAAGCAATGGAGGCCCTCCGGGGTCCGGAGCCTGCGCGATGCTCCACGTCCCGAAGAAAAGCCTTCTATCACGTTCTCATACGCAACTGCGGCGCAATTTCGCCGCCGCTGGCGATCACCCGGGGATCACCGCTCGAAGCGGGACTCGCGCACGGGATCCGTGACGTGGAGGCTGTACCGCTCGTAGTAGCGCTCGCGGCCGATCTGCTGGGCGCGTCGATGCTCCGGAAGGTTTCGCCAGGCCAGCAGGTGCTCGTGCGAGTCGAACTCGATGATGCTGCACCGCTCCCCATCGTCGGACACGTACACCTTGTAGGAGAGGAAGCCCGGCATCGCCTCTGCGAGCTTCATCATCTCGCCGGCGAGCGCGTCGAACTCCTCGGCATTGTCGCTCCGCAGACGGGACCGGAAGATCGATATCACCATGGGACGCTCGCTATGCCCCCGCCTTCCACGCGCACGGCATGCGCTTGATCCCGTGGATGAAGTTCGAGCGCAGGTACTCGGGCGGGCCCGTGATCTCGAGGTCCGGGATGCGCGCGTGGATCTCGCGGAACATGACGCGCATCTCGCGGCGCGCGAGGTTGGCGCCGAGGCAGTGGTGCGGACCCGGGCCGCCGAAGCCGACGTGCTCGTTCGGGGTGCGGCGGACGTCGAAGCGGTCGGCGTCGCGGAACACCGACTCGTCGCGGTTCGCCGAGTTGTACCAGAGCACGACCTTCTCGCCGGCCTGGATCTTCTGGCCGGCGAGCTCGGTGTCGCGCGTCGCGGTGCGCCGGAAGTGGATCACCGGCGTCGCCCAGCGCACGATCTCCTCGATCGCGGTGGGCGCCACGCCCTCGAAGTCGCTCCACCAGATGCGGCGCTGGTCGGGGAAGTCGGTGAGCGCCTTCATGCCGTGGCTGATGGCGTTGCGCGTCGTCTCGTTGCCGGCGACCACGAGCAGCACGAAGAAGGAGGCGAGCTCCGGCTGCGTGAGCGGGCCACCCTCGAGCTCCGCGTCGAGGAGCGCCGACGTGAGGTCGTCCTTCGGGCGCTTCTTGCGCTCCTCGGCGAGCTCGTTCATCAGGTCGGCGAGCGCCTTGCCGGCCGTGAGCGCCGCGACGAGCACGTTCGCGCCGGGCTTCACGTACTCGGGGTCACCGAGGCCGAGGATCACGTTCGTCTGCTCGAAGACGAACTTCGTCTGGCTCTCGGGGATGCCCATCAGGTCGCAGATGATCTCGAGCGGGAGCTTTGCCGCGATCTCGGAGACGAAGTCGCACCCGCCCTGCTCGATCACGCGGTCGATCGTCTGCTTCGCACGGCGCTGCACGTCGGCCTCGAGCCGACCGAGCGCCCGCGGCGTGAAGCCGCGCGAAACGATGCGGCGCAGCCGCCCGTGCATCGGGTCGTCCATGTTGATCATGGAGCCGAAGAACTCGTTGAAGGACTCGGGCAGGTCGGCGATCTGGCTGCCCTTGCCCGAGCAGAAGAGCTCGGCGTTGCGGCTCGCCTCGAGGATCTCCGCGTGGCGAACGAGCGCCCAGTAGCCCGGCCCGCGCGGGAGCGGGATCTCGGGCGGCGGCTCGAACTCCTTGTGGAACGAGAGCGGCCGCTCGCGGCGGAGCGCGGCGAAGCCGGCCTCGCGAACCTCCGGGGGCTGGACCCAGAAGTCGAGGCTCGAGAGATCGACGTCCTCGGCGCGAACTGTCGGAACGGCGGCCATGGTCACTCCTTCTCGGCGAGCAGCGCGGCCCGCCGGGTCAGAAGGTAGGCGCGGATCGCGGCGACGTCGTCGCGGCGGAGCCACAGGTCGAAGCGCGGCATGCCGTTCTCGAGGAGCGCGCCGCGCAGCACCACGTCGTCGAGCATGCCGTACATGCGGGGGTCCGAGCGGCGCAGGTCGGGCAGCACGCCGCCCGAGACGGCGCCGACGCCGTGGCACGTCGCGCACCAGCGGTGGTAGGTCTGGCTGCCGCGCTGGACGAGCTCGGGCTCGAAGTCCGCGGCGACGGCCGCGAGCTCACGCGCCGCGGCCTGCTGCACGGGAAGCCGGGCCGTGCCGCCGAGCCTCCAGACGAGGAGGCGCCCCGTGTTGTCCGACACGCCGGCCGCGGCGGCCGCGTCGCCCGCGACGAGCGCGAACACCCCGCCCCAGCCCGCCAGCACCGCCACGTACTGCACGCCGTCGAGCTCGTAGGTGACGGGCGGCGCCACGATGCCCGTCCCCGCCGGCGCCTCGAAGAGGAGCTCGCCGTCCGTCGCGCGATAGGCGGCGAAGGTGCCGTGCGCCGTGCCCTGGAAGACGAGGTTCCCGGCGGTCGCGAGCGTGCCGCCGTTCCACGGCAGCGTGTACTGCGCGCGCCACACCTCGCGCCTTGCGACCGGATCCCACGCCAGCAGGTGCCCCGAGACGAGCTCGCGCGGAAAGGCGTCTGCGACGGTCGGGTCCGCGCCGGTGTTCCACGCGCCCGGCCGGTGCTTCCACTCCTTGTCGAGGCGGAAGAAGTAGGGGACTTCCTGCGCCGGCACGTAGACGAGGCCCGTTCCCGGGTGGAACGACATCGGCTGCCAGTTGTGCCCGCCGAAGGGGCTCGGCTTCACCTCGACCATCCGCTCGCGGTAGTCGAGCCCCTCGTTCTCGAGCGGGCGGCCGGTCTCGAGGTCCACGCCCTCCGCCCAGGTCACCGTCACGTACGGGTCGGCCGAGAGGAGCTTTCCCGTCTCGCGGTCGAGCACGTAGAAGAAGCCGTTCTTCGGCGCCTGCATCAGCACGCGCCGCTTCTCGCCCTCGAGCTCGAGGTCCGCGAGCAGGAGGTGCTGCGTCGAGGTGAAGTCCCAGTTGTCGCCGGGGGTGGTCTGGTAGTGCCAGACGAGCTCGCCCGTATCGGGGCGGAGCGCGAGGATCGAGCAGACGTAGAGGTTGTCGCCGCCGTCGGGGCTCCGGACGTAGCGGCTCCAGGGCGACCCGTTGCCCGTCCCGACGTAGAGGAGATCGAGCTCGGGGTCGAAGGCGACCGAGTCCCACACCGTGCCGCCGCCGCCGACCTCCCACCACTTTCCGGTCCAGGTCTCGGCGGCACGCTCGAGCGCCTCGCTCTCGAAGCCGAGCCGCGGGTTCCCGGGCACGGTGTAGAAGCGCCAGACGAGGCGCCCGCTCCGCGCGTCGTAGGCGGAGACGTAGCCGCGCACGCCGAACTCGGCGCCGCCGTTGCCGATGATCACGTTGCCCTTCACGACGCGCGGCGCCATCGTGATCGTGTAGGGCTTGCTCTGGTCCACGGTCACGACGGACCAGAGCACCTCGCCCGTCTCCGCGTCGAGCGCGAGGAGCCTCCCGTCGAGCGTGCCGACGAGCACGCGCCCCTCGTAGAGCGCGACGCCGCGGTTCACGACGTCGCAGCACGCGAGGCCGCCGTAGCGGCGCGGCACCTCGGGGTCGTGCCGCCAGAGCGTCTCGCCCGTGCGCGCGTCGATGGCGTGCACGACGCTCCACGAGCTCGTCGTGTAGAGCACGCCGTCCACCACGAGCGGCGTGGCCTCGAGGCCGCGCTTGCTGCCCATCTCGACGGCGAAGGCGAGTCCGAGCCGGTGGACGTTCGTCTCGTCGATCCGGGCCAGCGGGCTGTAGCGCTGCTCCGCATAGGTGCCGCCGTAGGTGAGCCAGCTCTCCGGCTCGCGCGCCGCGCCGCGGAGGCGCGCGTCGTCGATCCCGTCCGCGCCGCGGGGCGCCGAATCACCCCAGCCGAGCAGCCCGCAGCCGGCGAGCACGACCGACAGCACGACCGAGCCGAGCAGCTGCGAGAAACCGTTCATGTCGGCGAGACGAGGCCCCGCACGCGTTCCCCCCCGGCGAAACGGTCACAACGTAGCAGGACCGCGCTGCGGGGCGCGGTAGAGTAGGCGCCCGGAGGATCCGTCATGACCGCACCCAGCGCAGAACGGCTCGGGCGCCTCGGCGTCTGGACCTGGCTCGACACGCTGCCCGCGCCGAAGGCCGTGGAGCTCGCGCGGCAGATCGAGGCGTGGGGCTACTCGTCGCTCTGGTTCCCGGAGGCGGTCGGGCGCGATCCCTTCTCGATCATCTCGTACCTCGCCGCCCACACGGAGCGGCTCGTGTTCGCGACGGGCATCGCGAACATCTACGCGCGCGACGCGATGACGATGCGCGCGATCCAGCAGACGGTGGGCGAGCTGTCGGGGAGCCGCTTCGTGCTCGGCCTCGGCGTCTCGCACGCGCCGATGGTGGCGGGGCTGCGCGGGCACGCGTACGGGAAGCCGGTCGCGACGATGCGCGCGTATCTCGAGGCGATGGAGAAGGCGACGTACCTCGGGCCGGCGCCGGCCGAGGAGACGCCCGTCGTGATCGCGGCGCTGCGCCCGAACATGCTGGCGCTCGCGGCCGAGCGCTGCGCCGGCGCACATCCGTACAACGTGACGCCCGAGCACACGGCGCGCGCGCGGGAGATCCTCGGCCGCGGTCCGACGCTCGCGCCCGAGCAGATGGTGCTGCGCGAGACGGACCCCGCGCGGGCGCGCGCCGTCGCGCGGAAGAACCTCGGGATCTACCTCACGCTGCCGAACTACCAGAACAACTGGAAGTGGCTCGGCTTCGAGGACGCGGACTTCGCGAACGGCGGCAGCGACCGGCTGATCGACGCGGTGGTGGCGTGGGGCGACGAGCGCGCGATCGCGGCGCGCCTCGAGGCGCACTTCGATGCGGGCGCCGACCACGTGTGCATTCAGGCCTTCCGTCCCGACGGCGAGGCCGGCCCCGACCTCGGCCTGCTCGAGGCGCTGGCGCCGCGGCCCGCGGCGAAGCCGCAGGCCAGGCCCGCGGCGCGGAAGGCGTCGCCCGCGAAGGGCGCGGCGAAGGCGAGGCCGAAGCCGCGCAAGGCGAAGCCCGCGAAGGCGCGCAAGGTGAAGCCCGCGAAGGCGCGCACGGCGAAGCCCGCGAAGGCGCGCGCCCGGCGCCCCGCGAAGCGGAAGACCGCGAAGCCGAAGAAACGCACACGACGATGACCGTCCCGTCGTGACGGCCAGACGGAAGTGGTGGGGCTGGGGGGTCGAGGGCGCGGGGCCCTCGCCCGAGCAGGCGCGCGCGATCGCGAAGACGGTGGCGGGGCGCTTCGACGTCGCGGTCGAGCCGAGGCCGCCGCCGCGCCTCGAGGACCTCTCGCTGCCCGCGCCCCGCGTGCGCCCGCCCTCGGCGCTCGCCGAGATCGTGAGCGACGACGCCGAGACGCGCGCCGGCCATCACTACGGCAAGTCGTACCGCGACGTCGTGCGCGCGTTCCGGCGCGAGCTGCCGAGCCCACCCGACCAGGTCGCCTTCCCGCGCGACGAGGGCGAGATCGCCGCCGTGCTCGACTGGTGCGGCGCCGCGGGCATCGCGGTCGTTCCCTACGGCGGCGGCTCCTCGGTCGTCGGCGGCGTCGAGACGGCGATCCCCGGCGCGCGCGGCGTGGTGAGCCTCGACCTCTCGCGCCTCGACCGCGTGCTCGAGCTCGACCGCACCTCGCGCGCGGCCCGCATCCAGGCCGGCATCCTCGGCCCGGCGCTCGAGGACCAGCTCCGCCCGCACGGGCTCACGCTCCGCCACTTCCCGCAGTCGTTCGAGTTCTCGAGCCTCGGGGGCTGGATCGCGACGCGCTCGGGCGGGCACTACGCGACCCTCTACACCCACATCGACGACTTCGTGGAATCGCTGCGCGTGGTGACACCATCGGGTGTCGTCGCCACCCGGCGCCTGCCAGCCTCGGGAGCCGGCCCCGCGCCCGACCGCCTCTTCATCGGCTCCGAGGGGATCCTCGGCGTGATCAGCGAGGCCTGGATGCGGCTCCAGGACCGGCCGCGCTTCCGTGCGGGCGCGTCCGTCCGCTTCGAGGGCCCCGACGGCTTCCTGGCGGGCGCCGAGGCCGTGCGGAAGCTGGCCCAGTCGGGCCTGTTCCCGTCCAACTGCCGGCTGCTCGACGCCCAGGAGGCGGCCACCTCGGGCGCCGGCGACGGCACGCACGCGGTGCTCGTCCTCGGCTTCGAGTCCGCCGACCACCCGCTCGACGCGTGGATCGCGCGAGCGCTCGAGCTGTGCCGCGACGCCGGGGGCAAGATGCCCCAACCGGAGCCCGGGACACCGCGGGCCGAGGCGCCGCGGGGCGCCGGGGACGAGGGGCCGGCCGGCGCCTGGCGGCGGGCCTTCCTCCAGGCGCCCTACGTCCGCGACGTGCTGGTCGCCTGCTCGCTGATCGCGGAGACCTTCGAGACGGCGATCCCGTGGAGCCTCTTTCCCGAGTTCCATCGCGCCGTCTTGCAGGCGACCTGCGATGCCGTGAAGCGCGTGTGCGGTGCGGGCACGGTCGCCTGCCGCTTCACGCACGTCTATCCCGACGGTGCGGCGCCGTACTACAGCGTGCTCGCGCCCGGCCGGCCGGGCAGCGAGCTCGAGCAGTGGGCCGAGATCAAGGCGGCCGCGAGCGAGGCGATCGTGCGCGGCGGCGGCACCATCACGCACCACCACGCGGTCGGCCGCGACCACCGCCCGGGCTACGACCGCGAGCGCCCCGAGCCCTTCGCTGCGGCACTTCGCGCCACCAAGCGCGCGCTCGACCCGCGCGGCCTCCTGAACCCCGGCGTCCTGATCGACCCCTGAAAAAACCGCGGCGATTCCCTCATATGGGGGAGGCGCACGCCCGGCCCGGAGGAGGACACTTCCTGCCGGCCCCGCGAGGGGAGGCGTCAGGCTGCTAAGGCACCCAGTGGCCCGCGACGTCGACGCCGGCAGGTCGCGTGACTGCGCACGGCACTGCCGGCGTCCTCGCGCGGGGCGCGTGTCGCGGCCGCGCGCCGCGGCGCCCGCTCGTCGGTATGCTGCCGCGCCATGGCGCACGTCAACGAGCACTACCGCAACCTCGCCGCGGGCTATCTGTTCCCCGAGATCGGCCGCCGCGTGCGCGTCTTCCAGCAGGCGCACCCGGACGCGAAGCTGATCCGCCTCGGCATCGGCGACGTCGTGCTCCCGCTCGTGCCCGCCGTGATCCAGGCGCTCCACGCCGCGGTGGACGAGATGGGCAGCGCCGCCGGCTTCCGCGGCTACGCCCCCGACCCCGGCTACGACTTCCTGCTCGAGGCGATCCGCACGCACGACTACCGCCCGCGCGGCGTCGAGATCGCGGCCGACGAGATCTTCGTCTCGGACGGCAGCAAGCAGGACTCGGGCAACATCCAGGAGATCTTCGGCGCGGACTGCAAGATCGCCGTGTCCGACCCGGTGTATCCGGTCTACGTCGACACGAACGTGATGGCCGGGCGCGCGGGCCGGGCCGACGAGACGGGCCGCCACGCCGGCATCCTCTACCTGCCCGCGACCGAGGCGAACGGCTTCGCGCCGGATCCGCCCGCCGAGCGCGCCGACGTCGTCTACCTCTGCTCGCCGAACAACCCGACCGGCAGCGTGCTCGACCGGAGCCGGCTCGAGCGCTGGGTGGCGTGGGCGCTCGCGAACGACGCCGTGCTGATCTTCGATGCGGCCTACGACGCCTACGTCGGCGATCCGGCGCTGCCGCGCTCGATCTACGAGGTCGACGGCGCGAGGCGCTGCGCGATCGAGATGCGGAGCTTCAGCAAGCGCGCGGGCTTCACGGGGCTGCGCTGCGCGTACACCGTCGTGCCGAAGGAGTGCACGGGCGCCACGGCGAGCGGCGAGCGCGTGCCGCTCCGCGACCTCTGGGCACGCCGCATGTCGACGAAGTTCAACGGCGTGCCCTACGTGGTCCAGCGCGCCGCCGAGGCGGTGCTGCTGCCCGAGGGCCGGAAGCAGGCCGACGAGCAGGTCGCCTTCTACCGCGAGAACGCGCGGCGCCTCGCGAGCGGCCTCGGCGCCGCCGGCTTCCGCGTGTTCGGCGGCGTCCACGCGCCCTACCTCTGGGTGCGCACGGCCGGCGGGCTCTCCTCCTGGGACTTCTTCGACGGCCTCCTTCGCGAGGCGCAGGTGGTGTGCACACCCGGCGCGGGCTTCGGGCCCGCCGGCGAGGGCTACTTCCGCCTCTCCGCCTTCAACTCCCGTGAGAACGTCGAAGAGGCGCTCGCGCGCATCGTACGCGCGTTCGGCGGGGCCGCGCGATGATCGACCTGCGGCGCGAGGGCGCCGTCTTCGTGCTCACCTGGAGCGAGGGCGAGAACCGCTTCCGCGACGAGGCGATCGCGGCCTGGAACGCGGCCCTCGACGAGGTCGAGCGGGCCGAGGGGCCGAAGGCGCTCGTCACCACCGGCGCCGGGAAGTTCTACAGCAACGGCCTCGACCTCGACTGGGCGCTCCGCGAGCGGAAGGACTCCTTCCCCGACTACGTCGGCGAGGTGCTCGCCGTGCTCGGCCGGATCCTCACCTTCCCGTGCGCGACGGTGTCGGCGTGCAACGGCCACGCCTTCGGCGCGGGCGCCCAGCTCGTGGTCGCGCACGACCATCGCCTGATGCGCGCGGAGCGCGGCTTCTTCTGCATGCCCGAGATCGACATGCGCGCGTTCCTGCATCCGGGCATGACGGCGCTCCTCGCCGCGCGCCTCCCCGCGCAGACGGTGCACGAGGTGATCACGACGGGGCGCCGCTACGGCGGCGGCGACGCCAGGGCGGCGGGCATCGTCGAGCAGGCGCTGCCCGAGGCCGAGCTGCTGCCGCGCGCGATCGCGCTCGGCGCGAGCCTCGCCGCGAAGGCGCATCCGGTGATGAAGCGCCTCAAGAGCGATCTCTATCCGCACGTGCTGACGGCGCTCGGCGCGCGGCTCGCGCTCCAGGGAGGAGGCGGTGGCTGATCCTCGGATCCGCATCGGGGTGATCGGCGCGGGCGTGATGGGCGGCGGCATCGCGCAGTCGACCGCGGCGGCCGGCTACGAGACGGTCTGCACGGACATCTCGCCGAAAGCGCTCGACGAGGCCCGCCGCGACGCCGAGAGCGGGCGCTACGGGCTCGCGGGCGCGGTGGCGCGCGGGAAGCTCGGCGCCGCCGAGGCCGACGCCGCGCGCGCGCGCATCACGTGGACGCCGGAGCTCGAGGAGGCCGCGGCCTGCGACCTCGTGATCGAGTGCGTGCCCGAGAAGCTCGACGTGAAGCTCCGCGTCTTCCGCGACCTCGACGGCAAGGCTCCCGCCCACGCGATCCTCGCCTCGAACACGAGCGGCTTCCCGATCGCGGCGCTGGCCGGGGCCACCTCGCGCGCCGCGCGGGTGATCGGCTGGCACTGGGCCTCGCCCGCGTACGTGATGCGCTTCGCCGAGATCGTCGTCACGCCCGACACGGCGGACGCGGTGCGGGACCGCGTCTGCGAGGTGGCGGCACGCTGCGGCAAGAACCCCGTCGTGGTGAAGGACCAGCCGATGGCGTGGGGCTTCGTCGCGAACCGCGTCTACGGCGCCATGCTGCGCGAGGCCGCGCGCGTGGTCGAGGAGGGCGTCGCCACGCACGAGCAGGTGAACCAGCTGATGGTGGACTGCTTCCGCTGGCCGGTCGGGCCCTTCGCGATGGTGAAGGGCGCGGGCTCGGGCTGGGGGGAGCGCGAGAAGGGCTGAAACGGCGCGCCGTGTCTAGCGCGGCTCGTCGCCGATCAGCGTCACGCGCTCCATGCGCCGGTACTCGGAGAGCGCGTCCGCCACGACGCGGTGCTGCGTGCAGCGGTTGTCCCACATCGCGATCGAGTCCTTGCGCCAGCGGAAGCGGCAGCTGAAGTCGGGCGTCTCGATGTGGCGCGTGAGGAAGCCGAGCAGCGCGCGGCTCTCGGCGGGCTTCATGCCGACGATGTGCTTCGTGAAGACCGAGTTCACGAACAGGCCCTTGCGCCCCGTCACGGGGTGCGTGCGCACGACGGGGTGCACGGCCGACTGCCGGCTCGCGAGATCCTCGCGCTGCGCGTCGTCCCGCGCGATGCGCGCGAAGCCGCCGCCGTCGTGGAAGGCGGTGAGGCCCGACACCAGGCGCTGCATCGCGTCCGAGAGCGCCTCCCAGGCGGCGTACATGCTGGCCCAGAGCGTGTCGCCGCCCGCGGCCGGCACGGCGACCGCGCGCAGGATCGAGCCCAGCGGCGGGCGCTTCTCGAAGGTGACGTCGCTGTGCCAGCGCTCGGCCACGATCGGGCGGCGGGCGTCGCTCTCGAGCACGACGATCTCCGGATGCCCCTCGTCGGCCATCTGCTGGAGCACCGGGTGGACGTGGAGCTCGCCGAAATTCCGGGCGAAGGCCTTGTGCTGCTCGACCGTGATCGCCTGATCGCGCAAGAACAGCACCTGGTGCTCCATCCAGGCCTGGTGGAGCGCCTCCTTCGTCGCGGGCGCGAGCGGCTGCGCGAGGTCGACCCCGTGCACCTCCGCGCCGAGCGCGCCGGCGATGGGCTCGACCTGCAGGGTCGCGGAAGCGGATGCGGCTGCGGACATGGGCGCCTCCGAGCCCCGCCACGCTAGGACAGGTGACCCCAGGCGATCCAGTGCCGGTCGGAGGCCACCTCGCACGCGAGCGCGCCGAGCCCGGCGCGCAGCCACTGTGCGCGGGCCTCCTCGGGCCGATACGCCGCGCAGAGCGAGCGGAAGAAGTCGCGGCGCAGCAGCTCGGGCTCGTCCGCCGCGTGGCGCGCGACGAGGTCGCGCGCCTCCTCGATGCTCGCCGGCCGCATCAGGTCCATCACGAACACGGCGCCGCCGGGCGCCGCGAAGGCGCGAAGGGATTCCCAGAGCACCGCGGCATCCGCCAGATGGTGGAGCAGGCTGTTCGAGAGCACGAGCTCGAAGCGGCGCCCGGCGAGCGCGTCGGGCGGCCCGGGCAGGAGCGCGGCGTGGAAGCGGACGCGCTCCGCGAGGCCGGCGCGCAGCGCCGCCTCGCGCGCGAGGGCGAGCATCGCCGGCGAGCCGTCCACGCCCTCGATCTGCCAGCCCGGGAGCGCGCGCGCCAGGCGGAGCGTCGGGTCGCCGGGCCCGCAGCCGAGGTCGAGCGCGCTGCCGGCGGCCGGCAGCGCGGGCAGCTTCGACCGCAGCAGCGCGACGAAGCGCTCGTGCGGCTCGGCGAAATCGGCCGCCGCGTAGGCGCGCGCCTGCTCGGGGTCGAGCATGAGCTCGGGCTCGGGAATCCGGTTCATCGGCTTCGCTCGCCTTCGGCTCGCTGCGCGCCCGGCTGCGCCGGGCTTGCGGCGTGGCTCCCTGAAGTGCTCTCGAGCTGCCAGTGGCCCACGTCGATCCAGCGGCCGAGCTTGCGGCCGACGCGCAGCAGCTGGCCCGCCTTCACGAAGCCGAGCTTCTCGTGGAGGCGCACGGAGGCGTCGTTCGGCAGCGCGATCGCGCCGATCAGGTGTCGGTAGCCGCGCGCGAAGGTGCGGCGCACGAGCTCGGGGTAGAGGCGCGAGCCGAGCCCCTGCCCTTCGAGGCCGTGGCGGAGGTAGATGGTCGACTCGGTGGCGTGCGCGTAGGCCGCGCGCTCGCGGAAGCGGTCGGCGTACGCGTAGCCGAGCAGCTCCCCGCCGTGCATCAGCACGAGCCACTCGTGCGCGGCGAGCACCGTCTCGATGCGGTGCGCCATCTCCGGGGCGGGCACGGGCTCGAGCTCGAACGTGACGATCGTGTTCTCCACGTACCAGTTGTAGATGGCGGCGATCGCGGCGGCGTCGGCGGGCGAGGCCCTCCGAATCTCGGGGCTCATGCCGCGAGGCTAGCCCGCCGATCCAGTGCGGGATGCGCTCCGCCCTCGCCGCCGCGCTCCTCGCGCTCGCGCTGCCCGCGTGTGTGAGCCAGCCTCCGCCCAGCGCGGCCGACCGCGACGCGGCGATCACCCGCGAGGACTTCGCCGACTGGCTCGCGAGCCACGCCCTCGGGACGAAGCGCGAGACCTTCACGCGGACCGCGCGCAAGGGCATCGTGATCCTCGAGTACCACTGGCTCGGGGACGACGGCGAGCTCGCGATCGGCCTCGACTCGCGCATCTACTGGACGCGTACGCCCGCGGAGGCCGAGGCCGCCTACCGCAAGATGCTCGCGAGCTCGCGCAGCAAGCACCCCGCCATCGCGTGGCTGCCGGTCCACACCGGCGGCGCCTGGGCGGAGGACAAGAAGTGCTATCGCATCGTGCGCGCGGACCGGCAGACGGTCGGGCACGTGCTCTTCGCCCGCCGCGAGAACGTCGCCGTGATGGTGTCGCTCACCGGCGTGCACGCCGAGGACCCGAAGCTCTTCGAGAAGAAGCTCGAGCCCGAGCTCGAGAAGCTCTCCCGCCACGACCCGTAACGGGGACGTTGGTTGAAAAGGTCAAAAAGTCGAGGCAACGATTCAACCTTTTCAACCAACGTCCCCGCGCTCAGAGCTTCGCGCGGGCCAGCGCCTCGGCTACGGCGCGCGCGACGAACACGCCCGCGAGGTGCGCGCGGTACTCGGCCGAGGCGAACAGGTCGCCGAGCGGGTCCGCCTCCTCGACGCGCGCGCAGAGCGTGCGCAGGGCGGCCGGGTCGGGCGCCTGCCCGACGAGGCGCTTCTCGACGCTCGCCGCGCGGAACGGCACCGCGTTCACGCCGGTCACGCCGATCGCGACCGCGTCGATGCGCCCCCTCCGATCGAGCACCACCTGCGCCGCCGCGCCCGCCACGGCGAAGCCGGAGGCCGGCTGGCGGAGCTTGCGGTAGGCCGCGCCCGCCCGCTTCGACTCGAGCGGCAGCACCAGCTCGCAGAGGATCTCGTCCTCGGCGAGCGCCGTGCTCATCATGCCCGCGAAGAAGTCGCGCGCGCGCACGCTGCGCCGCCCCTTCGGGCCGACGAGCGTCGCCTCTCCGTCGAGCGCCAGGAACACCGCCGGCCAGTCGGCGCCCGGATCCGCGTGCGCGAGGCTGCCGCCGAACGTGCCGCGGTTCCGCACCTGCACGTCGCCGATCACGCCCGCCGTGTCCGCGAAGACCGGCGCCTCCGCGAGCTCGGGGTGGCCGAGCAGCGTCGCGTGCGTGGTGCGCGCACCGATCCGCGCCTTGCCGCCGCGGAGCGTGACGCCCTCGAGCTCGCCGATCCCGCCGACGTCCACGAGCAGCGCCGGCTGGAGGAGCCGGTGCTTCAGCGCGGGGATCAGGCTCATGCCTCCCGCCAGCACCTTCGCGTCCGGCGTCGACGCGAGGAAACGGAGTGCCTCGTCGAGCGTGGCGGGCGCCGCGTAGTCGAACTCGGCGGGGATCAACGGCTCGTCCCCGCATCGCGCAGCGCCCGCCACACGCGCTCGGGCGTGAGCGGCATGTCGAGGTGCGTGACGCCGCAAGGCGCGAGCGCGTCGAGCACGGCCGACACGAAGCAGGGCGTCGCGCCGATCGTGCCGAGCTCGCCGATCCCCTTCGCGCCGAGCGGGTTCAGCGGCGACGGCGTGCACGTCATGTCGAGCTCGATCCGCGGGAACATCGCGGCGCGCGGCATCGCGTAGTCCATCAGCGTCGCGGTGAGGAGCTGTCCGCTCTCGTCGTAGCGGACCTGCTCGCACCACGCCTGGCCGAGGCCCTGCACGATGCCGCCGAGGCGCTGCCCGTCGGCGAGGAGCGGGTTCACGACGTTCCCGACGTCGTCCACGGAGAGGAAGCGCTCGAGCGCGATCTCGCCCGTGTCGCGGTCGATCGACACCCGGCACAGGTGCACACCGAAGGGGAACGTGGTGCCCGGCGGCTCGAAGCGCGCGACGGCCTCGAGCCCCGGCTCCTCGCCCGGCACGGGGTCGTTCCAGAGGTGCGCGGCCAGCGCCACGTCGCCCCACGACAGCCGCACCTCCGCGCCGGGCCGCGTGAAGAAGCCACCCGAGAAGTCGATGCGGTCGGGCGTCGTCCCGAGCCCGTGGGCGGCGATCTTCTTCGCCTTCGCGACGAGCTTGTCGATCGCCATCGCGACGGCCGTGCCGCCGACCACGAGGCCGCGGCTCCCGAAGGTGCCGACGCCGTGGGTCACCACGTCGGTGTCGCCGTGGAGCACGGTCACTTCGTCGAGGCCGATCCCGAACGCGTCCGCCACGAGCTGCGCGAAGGCCGTCTCCTGGCCCTGCCCGTGCGGCGAGACGCCCGTCATCACGCAGACCGCGCCGGTCGGCTCGACGCGGAGCTCCGCGCTCTCCCACGTGCCGCGGCGGTCGAGCGCGCTCGCCCCGGTCGACGGCCCGAGCCCGCAGATTTCCGTGAACGTCGCGACGCCGACGCCGACGAGCTCGCCCGCCGCACGGCGCCGGTCGCGCTCCGCGAGCGAGCGCTCCCAGTCGAAGCGCGCGAGCGCCTTCGAGACCGCCGCCTCGTAGTCGCCCGAATCGTATGTGGCGCCGGTCGGGGTCGTGTAGGGGAAGACGTCCTTCGCGAGGAGGTTGCGGCGGCGGACCTCGACTCGGTCGAGGCGAAGTGCGCGCGCCACCTCGTCCATCACGCGCTCGATCACGTAGGCGGCCTCGGGCCGCCCGGCGCCCCGGTACGCCTCGGTCGCCATCGTGTTCGTGTAGACGTCCACGATCTCCCACGACACGGCCTGGATCGCGTACGGCCCGCACGCGAGCAGGTGCGTGAAAGTGGGGATCGCGGCGCCGAGCATCGAGGCGAAGGCACCGACGTCGGCGATCGTCCTGGCGCGGAGCGCCGTGACGCGCCCGTCCTTCGTGTAGGCGGCCTCGACCGTCTCGACGTGGCCGCGCCCGTGCGTCGTCGCGAGCAGGTTCTCGGTGCGCGTCTCCGTCCACTTCACGGGCTTGCGCAGGCGCCGCGACAGCCAGGGCAGCAGACACTCCTCCGCGTACGTGGGGATCTTGCAGCCGAAGCCGCCGCCCACCTCGGGCGCGATGACGCGGATCCTCAGCTCCGGGAGGCCGAGGCACATCGCCACCTGCTGCTTCGCGCCGTGCGGCGTCTGCGTCGAGCTCCAGAGCGTGAGCTTCTGCGGCCCCTCCTCCCAGTGCGCGACGATCGCGCGCCCCTCCATCGGCACCGGCGCCACGCGCTGGTTCACGAGGCGGAGCCGCACGACGCCGTCGGCCTTCGCGAAGAGCTCGTCGAGCCGCGGGTTCGGCTCGGGCGGCTGGTGCCAGCACACGTTCGAGGCGAGCTCCTCGTAGACCTTCGGCGCGCCGGCTGCGAGGGCGGCCTCGGGGTCGACGACGGCCAGCCGGTCCTCGATCTCGACCTCCACGTCGAGCGCGGCGTCGCGCGCGAGGTAGCGGTCCCTCGCGACCACGACCGCGACCGGCTGGCCCACGTAGAGCACGCGGCCGTCGGCGAGCAGCGGATACGGCACGTGGTTCATGCCGGGCAGGATCGCGGTGCACGGCGCCGGTCCGACCCGGCCGCGGAGCTCGTCGGAAGAGAACACGCCGGCCACGCCGGGGCGCGCGAGCGCGCGTCGCGCGTCGAGCCCCGTGATCCGGCCCGCCGCGTACGGGCTCCGCACGAACGCGGCGTGGAGCATGCCGTGCAGCTTCAGGTCGTCGGTGTAGGTCGCGAGGCCGCGGATCAGGCGCGGGTCCTCGCGACGCTTGATGCGCTGGCCGACGTGGACGGGCTTGACCGGCATCCTTGGGACTCCGCTCGCCTTCGGCTCGCTGCGCGCGCTTCGCGCTTGCACGTCAGGCCCGCCGCTCGCGCGCGAGCCGCGCCGCGTGCTGGACCGCGTCCACGATCTGCTGGTAGCCGGTGCAGCGGCAGATGTTGCCCTCGAGCGCGTGGCGGACCTCGGCGTCGCTCGGGCTCGGGTTCGCGGCCAGCAGCTCGGCCGCCGACATGATCATGCCGGGCGTGCAGTAGCCGCACTGGAGGCCGTGCTCCTCCCAGAAGCCGGTCTGGAGCGGGTGCAGCGCGTCGGCCTCGCCCATCGCCTCGATCGTCTTCACCTCGCGGCCGTCGGCCTGCACCGCGAGCAACGTGCAGCTCTTCACGGCGCGGCCGTCCACGTGGACGGTGCACGCGCCGCAGAGCGAAGTCTCGCAGCCGATGTGGGTGCCGGTGAGACCGAGGTCCTCGCGCAGCCAGTGCACGAGCAGGAGCCGCGGCGCGACGTCGGCCGCCTGCGCCTCGCCGTTCACGTGGACGCGGATCTTCACGGCCCCTCCCGGCGGACCCGGAACATCTAGAACAGGCAGGCGGGGGCGACCAGCGTCAGGCCCACCACGTGCCCGCATCTCAGCGGCATCGGCGCCGACTCGGACCGGGTACCTCGGGCGCACCTCGAGCCGGGCGTTAGCCTCGCTGCATGGACACCCCGGACACGATGGACACCTTGAGCGACGCGCTGGCCCGGCTCGAGGCCCAGGGCTTCCGCGAATCCTTCCGCGCCGAGGCCGGCAAGCTGCGCGCGCTCCAGGCCGATCGCGTCTTCGCGCCGAGCGAGCTCGTCGTCGAGCACGTGTACCGCTTCGAGGGCGCCAGCAATCCCGACGACATGGCGATCGTCTTCGCGCTCCGCTCGGCCGCGGGCGACGTGCGCGGGACGTTCACCACCGAGTACGGCGCGATGCTCTCGGACCCCGAGGCCGCCGAGGTGATGCGCGAGCTCGCGCGCGCGGAGTGAGGGACGCGGCCGGTCAGACGCGCCGGCGCCACCAGCTGTCGACGGGCGTGCGCCGCGCGTTCGCTGCGATGGGGAGCGTGCCGACCACGTCCTCCGCAGGACGAGGCGAAGGGGCGGCGAGCCGGCCCACGGCGGAGGCGCCGAGCGCCCGCTCCACGGCGCCGCGTTCGTTCGCGTCGAGCGCGGCGAGCGCGCGCTGGAGCCGATCGCGGCACCACACCCGGTAGGGCTTCACCGGCTCGTCGAAGCTCGCGCCTTGCGCCTCGTAGCGCACGCGCTCCTCCCCGTCCGCATGGGCCCGCGCGTTCGCATCGAGATAGGGGACGTAGTCGCGCGCGACCCAGCCGAGCAGCGGTGCGAGGTCGCCGGGGATCGTCTCCGGCAGCGGTGCCCCGGCGAAGCGCTCCGGGTGCGCGTTCCACATCCGCGCGACCCACTCCTGGACCGCAGGTGCCCGCGCGCGCAAGATGCGCGCCGGCGCGGGGTCGCTCGCAAAGTGGCGGAACAGGGGTCCGAAGAAGCCGAAGTCGGCCTCCGTGGGCCGCTCGCCCAGCAGGTACGGGCGCCCGGCGAAGATCGGCTCGAGCGCGCCGAGGGTGTCGAGGTACGCGGCCTCGACCGCGTGCCGCGTCGAGGCGACGACGCCGTCCCCCGCGACGAAGCCGCCGTGCTGGCGCCGCTTCCAGTACCAGCGCTTCAGCCACGCCGGAGCCCGGCGCTCGGCCGCGTGCTCGGCGAGCCATGCGCTCATCAGCCGGGCGTTCTCGGGGAACGACCAGCGGTAGTGCATGGCGGGCCGCCACAGCCACTCGTCCGCGAAGTCCTCGAGCAGGAGGCTCACGAACCTGACCGCAGGGACGCGCGGGCTGAGCGCCGGCTCGGGCCGGGTCTGCTCGAGGTGCTCGAGGATCAGGCTGGTGTCGACGAGCCAGGAGCCGTCGGGGCACTCGAGCTGCGGCACCTGGAGCACGCCCGTGTGCCGCGCACAGCGCCGCATGCTGGCCTCGCTGAAGGGCTCGAGGCGATACGCGATCCCCTTCGCGCGCAGATGCGCCTCGAGCTTCCCGGTGTAGTAGGAGGCGTCGCTGCCGTGCACGATCCAGGGCGTCTCCGGCGTCGTCACGGGCCGGCCCTGCTAGCGCGCCAGCGGCTTGAACCGGATCCGGTGCGGCTGCTCGGCGTCGACGCCCTTGCGCCTCTTGTAGTCCGCCGCGTAGTCCTGGTAGTTGCCCTCGAACCACTCGACGTGGCTGTCGCCCTCGAAGGCGAGGATGTGGGTCGCAATGCGGTCCAGGAACCAGCGGTCGTGCGAGATCACGACCACGCAGCCGGCGAAGCCGAGCAGCGCGTCCTCGAGGGCGCGCAGCGTGTCGACGTCGAGGTCGTTCGTCGGCTCGTCGAGGAGCAGCACGTTGCCGCCGCTCCGGAGCAGCTTTGCGAGGTGCACGCGGTTGCGCTCGCCGCCCGAGAGGAGCCCCACCTTCTTCTGCTGCTCGGCGCCCTTGAAGCCGAACGAGCCCACGTAGGCGCGCGAGGGCATCTCGCGGCGGCCGACCTTGAGCAGGTCCTGCCCGTCGCTGATCACCTCGAAGATGCTCTTCGCGGGGTCGAGCGTGCGCGACTGGTCGACGTACGCGAGCCGCACCGTCTCGCCGAGGCGGATCGTGCCGGCGTCCGGCTTCTCCTCGCCGACGATCATGCGGAAGAGCGTCGACTTGCCGGCGCCGTTCGCGCCGATCACGCCGACGATGCCGCCCGGCGGCAGCGCGAAGTCGAGGTCGTCGATCAGCAGCCGGTCGCCGTAGCCCTTCGAGAGGTGCCCGGCCTCGATCACGACGTCGCCGAGGCGGGGGCCGGGCGGGATGTTGATCTCGACCGTCTCGGGGACGCGCGCCTCCTCCTCGGCGCGCAGCGCCTCGAAGGCCGCGATGCGCGCCTTGCTCTTCGCCTGCCGCGCGCGCGGGCTCTGGCGCACCCACTCGAGCTCGCGGGCCAGCGTGCGCCGCCGCGCCGAGGCCTGCTTCTCCTCGACCTCGAGGCGCGCCTGCTTCTGCTCGAGCCAGCCCGTGTAGTTGCCCTTGTACGGGATGCCGCGCCCGCGGTCGAGCTCGAGGATCCAGCCGGCCACGTTGTCGAGGAAGTAGCGGTCGTGGGTCACGGCGACGACGGTGCCGGGGTAGTCGTGCAGGAAGCGCTCGAGCCACGCGACCGACTCGGCGTCGAGATGGTTCGTGGGCTCGTCGAGGAGCAGCATGTCGGGCTTGCTGAGCAGCAGCCGGCAGAGCGCGACGCGGCGCCTTTCACCGCCGGAGAGCGTCTTCACCTCGGCGTCGCCGGGCGGCAGCCGCAGCGCGTCCATCGCGATCTCGAGCGTGCGCTCGAGCTCCCACGCGTTCGCCGCGTCGATCTGGTCCTGGAGCTGGCCCTGCTCTTCCATCAGCGCCGTCATCTCGTCGTCCGAGAGCGGCTCCGAGAACTTCGCGGACACCTCCTCGAAGCGGCGCAGCAGGTCGCGCAGCTCCGCCACGCCGTCCTCCACGTTGCCGCGCACGTCCTTGCCGAGATCGAGCTCCGGCTCCTGCGGCAGGTACCCGATGCGGAGCCCCGGCGCGGGCTGCGCCTCGCCGAGGAAGTCCTTGTCGACGCCCGCCATGATCTTGAGCAGGCTGCTCTTGCCCGAGCCGTTCGGACCGAGGACGCCGATCTTCGCGCCGGGCAGGAAGGCGAGCGTGATGCCGTCCACGATCACGCGATCGGGCGGCACGACCTTGCGCAGGTCCTGGAGCGTGTAGACGAACTCGTGGGCCATGGAGCCGGGCAGTCTAGCGACTGCCCGCTCTCACGGAGGAGGCGGTCTCCGGTCGACGACGTCGGTGCGGATGGCGCCGCCGCCCTTCGCGCCGCAGCCCTTGTCGGCGCCGCTCGGCGGGCGCGGGCAGACGTCGTCGCTCGGGTCGGAGTCCGTCTCTCCGTCGAGCGCAGCGTGATCCAGCGTGACCTCGAGCTCGAAGTCGTCGTGGGGGTCGGTCCTGGTGCTCTTGGCGTCGTCGTTCGCGCAGCTCCAGGTCACGGCGAAGCGGACGTTCAGCTTCTTCCGCGGCGAGAGCACGAGGGGGAAGCCCTTCTTGGGCTCCACCGGCTCGGTCGCCGGGGCGTCGCACAGGCCGACGTTCGGCCCGGGAAGCGAGGTCCAGTCGATCGAGACCAGGTTCGTGAGCGCTGCGAGGTCGTCGATGGTCTCGGTGACCGTGCCCTGGTTCACGAGGGTGAGCTTCAGGTCCTTCATCACCTCCGGCTTCTTGTCGCTGAGCGAGATCTTCTTCGGCGCCTTCACCTTCGCGACCGCGAGGTCGTGCACGGGTGCCCCGCCGCCGCCCGGCGCGCCGCTAATGCGCCACACCTCACCGAGCCCGATCGCGACCACGTAGAGGTCGCCGTCCGGCCCTTCCTCGAGGTCGGTGATGCCCTCGAAGCCGCTCGCGAACAGGAACCCGTCGAGCTCGGCCTGGTCCTCGGCCACCCGGTCGACGAGGTCGAGCCCGTCGCGCGCCGCGGTGAGCGGGAGCTCGTAGACGTTGCCGAGGTTGACGTCCGCCACGAAGAGGTTTCCCGCGTGCGCCCCGAGCGTGGTCGCCTCGCTCGCGAACGCCAGGCCGGTCGGGGCCACCGTGTCGACGATCGTGTACTCGGGGTCGACGTACGTCGAGCCCGGGAGGTGGACCAGGTCGGTGTCGGGATCGAAGCCCGGAGTCAGCGAAGCCGGCCCCATCACGTCGATCCAGCCGCTGTTCGCGCCCGGGACGATGCGGTTGATCTCGTCGGAGTCGCCCGGCCCGTTCTCGGTGTCCCAGAGCGCGCCCGTGACGGGATCGAAGGCGAGGCCGAAGGAGTTGCGGATGCCGTAGGCGAAGTACGCGTCGCGGAGGTCCCCGGCTTCGATCCCGACACCGACCTGGTCCTCCTCCCGGGCTCGACGTACGTCGACCCCGAGTACACGATCGTCGACACGGTGGCCCCGACCGGCCTGGCGTTCGCGAGCGAGGCGACCACGCTCGGGGC
>Ga0075327_1000040_pt1 | contig 27157 bp, 31 predicted proteins | sample MayberrySE_Catta_2_FD_120056 | JGI IMG/M metagenome (GOLD analysis project Ga0075327, IMG submission 120056) | Natural and restored wetland microbial communities from the San Francisco Bay, California, USA, that impact long-term carbon... | ecosystem: Environmental > Terrestrial > Soil >...
TACCGTCAAGCAATTTATCAATAATATCCAAGTGTCTCCTGGTAATTTCTTTATCGAAATCATTGCGAACTTGATTCTCCAAGATATCATGATTCTTGGTTGCCAGAATCACTGCCTTAACTTCATCAAAGCTAAGTATCTTGAATGATCCCTCGGGCAAATTAGTTGATGCAATACTTTGCAACTGATTCGTATCTACAATTACAAACGCATGAAACGCTGGGTCATAATAGCAACGGAATCTTTCTATCACAGTGGTTCCTCTTCCTCTTCCAATAAGAATCCTGGAGTACCAACCCACAAATGATCAAAGTTGCTGCAAGCTTGTTGTGGGGACTCACCATAAGCAACTACACACTTCAATGGATCAGGATGGCAATGGAACATGCACACCCATCTGCTACCGTCCCGGAATAAATCAATTGGAACATTGCAGTGTGGAGCCAAACTATATTGCTGCTCAATGACCTTTAGTTCGGCCAGTTTGGTTCTATACTGTTGTTCTTTGAGTCTCAGTTGGTCTATGTTCATCAATTATTTCCACGACTTTTGGATTATTTGATTGCCATGGTTTTGTGGGGTCGTCCTCGCGATGGCCGTAATACATAACCCCGGCTACAGGGCTCGATTTCACTTTCGTAATTACTCCTCGAATGCCCGCTTGACATACAGCTATATCGCCTAATTCTGCCATTTCAATCCTCAAAGTATTCAGTAGTATTATACTCTTCATCCGTGTCAAAGTGAGTATAGTCATTGCCTTCTACAAGTTGTCCAGAAGCATTGATGCCAACCACAATAGTTCCAGTAGCCGAGCAGAAACCTTGGCCCATTTCATTGACCTCAAATTCTTCTCGTCTTTCGGCACCTTGGGCAGTCTTAAATATGGCGGGATAAGCAGAACCATCTCCCGAGTCAATCATGCAAGTATGCAACTTAACAGTCATTGGTTTCAACTTCTCGACCAAGAAAATCTCGAACTCTTCTCTGGTAAAACGAAACATAGTCTCTTCAGGAGAAAGTCCCTGTTCCTCCCAAATGAAGTTGGCCACCTGCTTTGCAAAACTCATAGTCTCACCACCTTTGCTTCATCTTTGTCCAAGTCTATCTCAATTGTGACGTACTCTCCCCACTCAACCCAGGGCTTTAGTTTATCATAGATTGACTCCATTCGACCCTCTATTATAAGGTCCTTCTCATGGTCTGTCAAGTCAAGTTCGTCCAACGAATCCTGTGCAGACTCCAAGACGGCATTACTTACTCCGCCTGGGTCTTTGAGATATAGTCTTATTTTCATTTGTTCTCCAGAAGAATGGACGCCCCGAATGTTCGGAGCGTCCTAGATCAAGTCTTAACGCTCTCGTCCACCCTCTTCTGCCTTCTCGACTTCCTGGACCTTTGGATTCAGGAACTTGTTGATCTCGTCCACAATCTTCTCAATCGGAGGAAGATTTGTGAACGGGGCCGAACACTTATTGACAACTGGGACATACCATTGGTACTTCCCTCTCTTGACATACTCAGAGCTAAGAGTCAGAGGTTGCGGAGGCTGAGCCTCAACACCTTCAAACTCAGCGGCCTGTGCTTCTGACACAGGGAGATAAGGCCCGAACTTTCCTGCCTCTCGGCGAGCGGACTTATTACCACAGAAGAATTCATAAAACTCTCCGGTGTTACGCTCGAAGACAAGGAACGAAGGACCATACATACAACCTGAGTCCTTCTGTCCGGCACGCTGCTCAATGTCCTGGAAGACTTCATCATCTGGATCAAAGACGGCCAACGGCGGGTCCTCGTTTGTATCCAGGGCCTTGTCTCGAACACACAGCGGAAGAATGTCAATCGTAGCTCCCAGGTCTTGGATTTCGGCCTCGCCCAACGGGACGCCAAAATGACCTGGAGCGATCAACCCCTGACCAGCGTACTTGTCCTTTGAAGAAGACAATTGAATACGCTTCAAGAATGCAGACTCACCACCATACTTGGCAAGGTCAGTCTTCGTTTTGGTTACAGGGAGGCTTGTCAACGTTGCTAGTGCAGTGCTCATAATTACCTTTCAGTTCTTGGGTTTGTTGAATGCTGCGTTCTCTTCTTGCTCTCCGCTCGTTGTAAGTTTGCTCGTCCATTTGAATTACCCATTTTATACAAGACTTCCATACTTCAATTGGGTTGTTCAAATCAATTCCTGCCCGAGACAAAACTGACGCTGCGTATCTTGGTTCTACAGATTCATTTACAACTTCTTGGAAATTCTTTCTGTAGTGTGGCCTAACGTCCCCGCTTCTTCTTTTCATCTCTTGGTAAGAGATTCGGCTTCCTCTCACAACTTCTCGGCATATCTCCAATGCTTCCGTGGAAGTCAGGTCACTCAACAAAGGCAGTAACTCCTCCTGCTTGCCCACTGGCAATCGAGCTAACTCGATTCCAATTTTAATTGGCAAGGCCCCGGCATCCAAATACGTTTTAGCTTGAGAGCATAGATGGTTCAAACTGAGCAGCTTGCGAACCCAGTCAGGATGACGATGGATTCGATAAGCCAGAGTGTTTATGTCTGACTCTCCAGTATGAATCATCTTTTGCAGACGACGAATGTAATCCACCGTCCTTGGTTGAATGCGATTAGCATTCTCAATGACTTGCAATCTAGGAATCTCCTCGTCTGGTATCTCCCTAACCAAACAAGGGACTACCGGCAGTCGCAAGTCTTTGGCACATTCGAGTCTGTGGTTTCCGCAGACTACTTCATATCGCCCGTCTTTTATTCTTACGAGGATGGGCGTAATGATTCCCACGTCGCGGATTGAATCTCGCAACATGTAGTATTCTACGGTCTCTTTCCGAACGGGCTGGAACTGTATTGGACAGCGGCATAGTTCCTCGATTCTTAGATTGCAGAGATGTCCTTCGTCCAAAACGTTCCTCCCGATCTGCCCTATCATAGTGCAACTCTCACGCGACCTCGACGAAAAAATTCAAAAATGAGGAGAGTAGGAGCACGTCCCCACCATATAAACCTAATAATACTAACAACTTACGGTGATCTGCCGACTTGGGGAGGGACATGTTTACCCTGATACCCTACAGAATTCTTCTCTCCACTCTTTTCCTTCCTTACTACTTCTTAATGTTGTATTTACTCCCCAAATAAAGAAATGATAACATAAGTCCAATGATGTCAATGACTTACGAAAAGGGAGCAGAGGGGAGGATGATCAGTCACCGTCAATAACTCATTGCTGGTAAAGGAGTTATGTCAATGCCCACTCCTCGCTTTTATCCCCAGTGCTCCTCATTTTTTGGCATTTCTGATATTTTGTCGCGTGAGCCAAGGAAAAGTTGCACTATGATAAGGTGTATCCAAAGGAGGTTTACATGAGTACAATCCGCGAGGGCATTACGTCGTTTCTACGGGCCAGGGAAGCCGACAGCCCTTATCTTATCCCACGCTGGTCTGTTGAACTGGAGAGCCAGTTCCTAGTCCATCCCGGCTCTGCGGAGACCGAGGAAGGCAGCAAAGTCTGGACAGACGGCGAGCAAGAATGGTCCAATCATCGCTGGCCTTACAAGGCAGGAAGCAATCCGTCCTATCGAGACAAGACGCTCCGTTTTGACCCAAGCACGCATGTTAGCCGTGTAGGCACAACTTGGTGGAATTGGGAAAAGAAGCGTTCTATTGCTGTAGCTTTTGATATTGACATGGAAGGCGATCACGCTCCTAGCACAACAACAGTCACAGATACTGAGTTGGATGCAGTCGTGGATCGTCTGAAGAAGCTTCCATTTGTCACTCTTATTCGATCTACTGGCGGTAAAGGCGTACACGTATACGTCTTCTTTAATGAGTCAGATCGGCCTATTGCTCACCATCACGGAGAGCATACTGATGTTGCCTTGGCCACTCTCGCTCTCATGAATGAGAAGGCTGAGTACAATTTCAATCAGCACATGGACGTGAAGGGCGTTGTCTTCTGGTTCTGGTCTGATACTTCTCCTGCCAAACATCCTGGATTCTCTTTAATCCAGGAAGCAACTGAGTCTATTGGTGCTGCTGACATTGCACAGTACCGTGGGCAGAATCTCAAGAAGCCTACAACAACAGTTAAGGTCTACGGATTTAATGACTCAGGCCAACCTGCCGATGGCGAGGTAGAAGGCAACGGCTACAAAGTATATCCATTGGACGATGAACATAAATCTATTCTCATGTCTTTGGAGAAGACTGGATTTACGTTCATGTGGAATGCTGAGTTCAACATGGCACATACTCATACATGTGCTTTGAAGGAAGTTTTCGAGCAACGTAAAGCAGAAGGAAGGCCACTTCGCGGAATCTTTGAAACTGTTTCACAAGGCACCGATAAAGGCAAGCCAAACTGCTACATCACTCCTCGACCAAATGGCGTCTTTCAAGTAAAGAGATTTGGTAACAGCACAGGAGAACACCCTTCTTGGAATACGAAGGATGGATCAACTTGGTGTTACTTCAATCAGGACGTTGATATTGATTCTATCTTTCGCAGGTTTTGTCAAAAATTTGACAATACAAGCAAGGGTAAGAAATTCATTTTTGAGCCCAGCAAATTAAAAGAAGCAATGGAGGCGGCAGGGCACGAATTCAACCACCCTTTGCAAGGTGCCGTCCAAGTCTTTGAAAAAGCGGACGGCACCTTTTTCGCAAAGACTGAGGAAACAATCGCCGGTTGGAAGCAAGGTAAAGACGGCTGCACTCTGACTCTTCCTGTTGTGGCGTCTCAAGAAGTCAGAACAATGTCTATCCTGGAGGAAGTGGACGACATTGCCAGAGTCCTGATCACCGACATGAATGATATGTATGGATACGCGGCTGCGACAAACAAGGGATGGGTTGTCAATAAAGGATTAGAATTTGCGTCACCAATGCTGAAGAAGAGATTCGGAAAAGACATTGAGGACGTAAAGTCTACCATCAATGAGAACCCTTGGACTCTAACCTGCCAACCGTTCAAGAAAGAGTATCTTCCAAATCGTGTATGGAACAAGAATGCTCCTCAGTTAGCAATAGAGCCCGCTTCGGAAAACGGGCCACATCCTCATTGGGATATGATTTATGAACACTTAGGAAAGTCTCTTGACGAAGCTGTTAAGAACACTATATGGTGCCAACAATGGGGACTACAATCAGGGGCGGATTATCTTCGCTGCTGGATGGCGGCTTTGATAGTTGATGCGATGGAACCATTACCATACCTGTTTTTCTATGGTCCGCAGAATTCTGGCAAATCAATCTTCCATGAATCTGCATCTTTGTTGTTCACTCGTGGTGCTGTCCATAGTGCCAAGGATGCTCTCACAAATCCTAGCGGCTTCAATTATGAGATTGCTAATTGTGTGCTAGGATTCATTGAGGAAAAGGACTTGAGCCATATTAAAGATACTGCGTACTCTCGTATGAAGGAATGGGTCACAGGACGCACTATCACAATCACCGAGAAAGGAAAGACGCCTTATTCGCAAGTCAATTTCCTGAAGATGGTACAGATGGCTAACTCTCCTACGGCATGTCCTATGGAGGATGGCGACACAAGGATTACTGCTCTCGCAGTTAGCATTCTGGGAGACAAGCAGATTCCAAAAGGTCTAATGGAAAAGAGGCTAAAGGATGAAGCCCCTTACTTCCTACGAACTCTGTTGCAGACACACCTACCAGAGACGCCTGAGCGTCTACGTGTGCCAATGCTGTCAAGCCGTGACAAGCAAGACTTGGAGGCCATGAATCAAAAACCATGGGAGGCGTTCGCGGCCGACAACCTAGTAACCTGTGAAGGACACCTTATAAAGTTCACAGACTTTCACAGAGAGTACATCAAGTTCTGCACGCTCAACAATCTTCATGCCGAGAAACCAAAGACTCTACTGTCTTTGATTCGTAACCGTGGGGATCGTTTTGTTGTAGGACGCGGGAAAGGAAACCAAACGTACATAGCGAATGTTAGATTATTGAATCAAGATGGCAGAACAGGGGTTCCTTATATACTAGATGAAGACTCAGGAAGATTGGTTAAATGCGTACAATAGAACTGACTCAAGGAAAAGTGGCTTTAGTAGATGACGAAGATTTTCATTATTTAAGCCAGTGGACATGGCACGCAAGTAAACATGGCAAAAAGTATTATGCTGAAAATACTTCTTATAGAAAAAATAAATCTCCAAAAATTACTTTGATGCATAGGCTTATATTAGAAGCAAAGCAAATTGATCATATAGATGGCAATAGTCTAAATAATCAAAAAGAAAATTTGAGGGCTTGTAATAAATCTCAAAATGCGGCTAACCAAATCTCACGAAGAGGAACCAGTAAATACAAGGGGGTATGTTGGTGCAAACGTAATAACAAATGGTTGGCCAAAATTACTGTAAATTACAAATGCAAACATCTTGGATATTTTATCAATGAAATAGATGCGGCGTCTGCCTATGATCATGCTGCCTTGGAATACTTTGGAGAATTCGCCTCATTAAATTTCACGGAGGAAAATGATGTATCATATTAGAGTCCTAAAGGACGACATTGTTGTGGATTCTTATTTACAACACGAGCCAATTGATACCAATACTGAACGAGAATTGTTGAAAAACAGAGAGGACCATTGGATTGATGTTGAACGACTTCCTCTCAAACCTGAAGACTTTTTTACACAAGAGGACGTATATGAGTCAGACTTCGAGTGTGAATGATGCTGTGGCCGTTGGTAATCTTGACAGTCAAGCAAAAGGGACCGGTGCCCGCAAGAGCGGTGGAAAGGTCAATTTCTTGCTTGTACCCTGGCATCTTCTAGCAGGAACGGCCAGAGTGCTTACAGCAGGAACAATCAAATACAAAGAATGGAATTGGGCAAAAGGAATGCCTTGGTCAGAGTGTGCTAAGTGTATTGTAAGGCACTTTATCAAGTGGTGGTTTTTCAGGGAAGACTATGACGAAGAATCAGGAGAACACCATTTGGATCACATTATGTGCAACGTGCTATTCCTCAGACATTATGATTTAGTGTACAAGGAAGGGGATGATCGGCCTCCTGCGTTTACAGGATTCGATGAACAAGTTGTCATGGAATGGGCATTCCAAAAATTTGATGAAGAAGCCTATAGAGAAAGGAACGACCTTAATGTCTCGTGAAGAAATTATAGACGAAATTGATGCGGCGTATCTGGACATTGTTGATCTTGAAGACAAGATCGGCATCAATCAAACGGAGATTGAGGAGATGGAATTGGAAATCCAAGAATGGGAGGACCAAATTTCTGATCTAAGATGTCGCATAGAAGACTTGGAAGCAGAATTGGAGGATATGGATGATCAATTTTAATGGTGACTTGCTCGCCGCCCTTGATGTTGAAACAACTGGACTTGATGTTGAATTGCACGAAGTGGTGCAGGTTGCTGTCTTACCATTAGATAGCAACCTTGATCCTCTTGACATCAATCCGTTCTATACAACCATGAAGCCTAGAGAAAGGTTTCTCAAACACGTATCTCCAGAAGCTATGGAGGTCAATGGATTGAATCTTGGTGAGATAATGCAAACGGCTCCTAGCCAGAGTGATGCGGCGGACCATTTTATGGAGTGGTTCAAAGGTGTGAACTTGCCTTTCGACAAACGATTCATCTACCTAACACAAAATGGAGTATTTGATATCCCTTTCATGAAGAAGTGGTTAGGCACTGATGATTTTGAAAAGTTCTTCAGGCGTAGAGGCAGGGACACTATGTTTGCAGCCGCATACATGAATGATCAAGCCACCTGGAAGAATATGCCCATACCATTCAATAGAATAGGACTCAAGGAATTATGTGCCGCTTTAGGCATTACATTGGATGGCCACCATGATGCCTTAGCTGACTGTATTGCCACAGCTAAAGTCTATAAGGAGTTATTGAGATACGAGGTATGAGATATTGCAAACAGAGAGACAAATACTCCTGCGGTGCAATTGCCGTGTTGAATGCTACCAAGTGGCTAGGATGGGGATTTGGTTATAAGGATTTGCCATTTATTAAAGCCACACTAGGGACCACAAAATTTTATGGTACACTAAGAAATAACTTTGACCATGTTGTTAGAATATGGTTAGGAGCCAAAAGGCTATATACGCCTAACATAAACAACATGGAAGCACAGTTGAAGAAAGGTCGGTCTTTGTTAGTAAATGAAATTTTCAAAGATGGACGAGGTCACTACTACTTTATACCAGAATTAACTTGGGAAGATCAGTATTTTAGAATCGTGAACTTTGTTCCTCATGCTAAGATAATTTGGGTGTCGAAGAAAGACTTGTCCAACGAACTCAAAAGACTCAATGATTATGTGGTCTGGTCTTTGGGTCGCGGCGAGTCTCCCTGGTTACTGGCTTCCTTGGATTAACAATGCCTCTTTGAAAAACAATCTTGGGCTTCTTTATTCTTTTACCACATTTTAGGCAGGCCATGAAAGGGTTCCCTATGACTGAGAAGTTGTTTGTGTTAGACGATGGCTTTGTACAATACTTGGATCACATGGGTAATGACCTAGCTGTCATACAAGGCGCTAGAACCAGTTATCAAGGTCACAAAGCTACAGAACAGCAAGAATTCACAAAAGAAGACGCTGGGCTGCTAAGATACCTGATGCGTCACAAACACTGGACTCCATTTGAACTTGTAATACTGAAAATTGCTATCAGGATGCCCATGGATGTCATGAGGCAATTTGTTCGACATAGATTGTTTTGCCTATCAAGAGACTCTGAAATCTCATTTGATTTACCCTCTCCACAAAATAATGGTACTAGGCGACATTATAAAAAGACAATCAAATCATTATATGATTCATGGAACTGTGATTATAATCAAACACTAAATCGACAACGCATTAAAAATATGCAGTTAAGAAGTGTGAATGAGGATACAGGCGAAATATATCATACTAGAATTATAGATATTATTCATAGTGGCAGAAAGCCTATTTTGAAGGCCACACTAGATAATGGAATGATTCTTAAAGCAACAAAGGACCATCGTGTTTGGACAAATCAAGGCTGGATGCGATTACAAGATGCAGTTAATTCTAACGCGAAATTATGTTGCAGATCAACTCTTCAACAACCAGAATTTCTTGAACCTACATTTTCCGACGAAGAATTAGTAAATGAGAAATGGAAAAAGATTTCTGGATACAACGAGGCTTATGAAGTCTCTGATCTGGGCAGAGTGAGATCATTTACTAGGTGTGGAAAATCTCATAACCGCATTCGTTGTGCTGGCAAAGTCAAAAAACAAACTACTAATCCAGCAGGTTATAAAATAGTTTCTATTTCTAAAGATGGCAAATCTGACACTCATTTAGTCAACAGGCTTGTATTAAATACATTCAAAGGCGATTGCGAAAATCAATCTAGGCATATTGATAATAATCCAAAAAATAATAGGTTATCAAATTTGAAATATGGTACTGTAAAAGATAATGCAGAAGATCGTGTTTCTTCAGGATATATTCAAGCATTGACAACAAAATTTATAGGAATACAGTCGTGCGAAAATGCTGGAGAAGAAGACACATATGACATTGAAGTGGAGGGGCCATTTCATAATTTCTTTGCTAATGGAGTAGTTGTCCATAACAGTATCAACGAGTACAGTACGCGATATAAACCAGCAATCGATTCTGCTATGAAAACTAAGCCAACGGAATGGCGTATGCAATCAGAGAACAATAAGCAAGGAAGCAATGGGTTCTTCAATGACACTCTTGGAATCGCCATGAGTAATCAAGAAGAATACCTACACCAACAGAGTCGTGAGATATATGAGAAGCGTTTGGCAGCCGGTATGGCTCGCGAGCAGGCTCGTAAAGATTTGCCTCTCTGTACCTATACCGAAGCGATTGTTGAGTGTGACCTACGAGGATGGCTGCACTTTTTAAGTTTACGAATGGACCCACATGCCCAACTTGAAATTCGGCAATATGCGAATGCCATCGGTCATTTCGTTGCCGAGTTATTCCCAGTGTCTTGGCAGGCATTTGAGGACTACAACTTGAACGCCTTAACTTTAACAGCCTGTGAGTTGCAGGCGATGAACGGTAACTATGAATTTCCTACAAAAAGGGAGAGTGAAGAGTGGAAACAGAAGCAGTTGAAGTACCCGTGGTTGAATACAACCTCACAGTAGACTACCAGGAGAAGGCCGTTACATTGGCTGTGTATCCTGAAGAGTATGATATTGCATATCCGGCTCTTGGTCTCATTGAGGAGATTGGAGAACTTCTTGGAACCGACACTGAAGGCCCTGTTGAAGTCCTAAAGAAGGAAATGGGAGATGTCTGCTGGTATTGTTCGGCTTTAGCATACGACCTAGGGCTCTCACTTTCAGAGTGTTACAAGAACCCAACAATCGAAATGGTCCCGGACCCAGTTGGTTTGTATAACAATGCCTTCAGAATTGCCGGCCGTGTGAAGAAGATTCTTCGAGGCGACTCAGGTAGGGAAGAAAAGGTTGATATTATTCGTGGCCTGATTGGGGACATCTTGGTTCGTATTGACCGCCTTGCTGGTCGGTACGGATTCACACTCATGGATGTTTGTGAGACGAATCTTGACAAACTGTTTGACCGCAAGTCCCGTGGAGTATTGAAAGGGGATGGAGATAATAGGTAATGATCTTGAAATAGAATTCTGGAATGAAGAAGAGGAGAATTGGGAGACAATATGAAATTTGTGTTATTGCTATGCTTGTCTTGGATATTCCTTCCAAGTAAGTATAGCCACAGCCTACCAGTTAGGCCGCATGTCAAAGCCTTACCAACTACTCAAATACAATTGAGGGTTTGGAGGCGTTACTATGAACCAGGGTACCAAAGATGGGAGTATTATTATGTTCCGAGAGGTTAGATGTTGTTGCAATCCAGATAACTTGATTGGTTATCTTCCAGCCGATGTTACGGATTATGAAGTTCTGGAACTTGAAGGCGGAGGGTCTGCTTTCAATTCTCAAGATGAAGAAGAAGTAATCCGTGCTCGCTCTGATTTCAGAGAAGAGGTCACGGATGTTCTTGATCCTTCTGTTGGAAAGAAGACCTGGAAGAAAACTTGGAGGAAGGTGAATGAAACTCTACATGCTTAAAAGCAGCAAAGGATTCTACAGAAGGCGAAATAAATGGACAAATGACCCTCAACAGGCAACAGTGTGGACCCAACTAACTGGGGCCAGTGCTGCTAAGGGCCATTGTTATCCCAAACCTGACGATATGGAAATCGTGTCATTTGAAATCAAGTTGCCAGAATCAATTTCTAAGCCGATTGATCTCTCTTAATGCTTTCCCTATTAGCAAAAATTCTTCGTATGAAAAGTCATTGCTGCGTAGTTTGTTGCATCTTGTACAACAAACTACGCAGTTTTCTTTGCTATACGGTCCAAAGTGATCTATGCGGTCTAAGAAATATGCCCTAGATTTGTATTTTCCGTGGTCGACACCATAAGGAACCCAAGGAATGTATGTGCCGCAATAATGGCATTGGTCAATTTTAGTAAATTCCAAGAACTGTTCATATGATAATATGACTTCAGTTTTTCTATGGTCTTGGAACAATCCATTATATATACTCTCAAAGGGCTTTTTCTTTTGAGCACAGGACATACATTTTCCAGACGAACGCAGCAAACTATCCGATCTTACCTTGATTTCTGTGCCACAAGATACACAATCAAAATAATACCACGTTCTTTTATGTCCAGAAGAATCTCTAATATCTTCTGATCTCTTAGATTTGCTTTTATTCAGACTCATTTTACAGGGCAACTCCCGCCTTGACATTCAAGATTATCATCATTAGTATAGTCTTGGCACTGTAGTTTGGCGGCAGCAGTAATTGGTATAACACAACGAGATTCTTTGAGATACTCCTCCTCAGATATTGGTTGTATAGGAGCCTGCTTAAAACCATGTCCTGTTCTTTTGAGAAATGATAAAGTTTTTACACAGTCATCATAGTTTTCTGACAACCATGTCTTTATATCTTCTAAAGTCTCATAGTCAAAGTAATGTGTGACTGAAATAGAATTATCGGCCCAATAAGTCTGTAAGTGCTTTTGAACTTCTAATTGGTCTACAGTAGACATTTCTTCTGCTGTAACAGCATTATCTGAATGTGCTATCGGGAAGTATACAACCATGGTACCATGGTCATAAGAACCATCTAGCTCAATTTTGGGCTCGACTCTGTGACCATGCTCTCTGCACACTTCAACTAAAGGATGGTCAGCCGAGAATCTTACAGTCCTCATAATGTATTTGGAGAGAACAGGGTGCATACCAGGGCTAACACCGGCAAGTAGAGATAATGTTCCACTAGGCTTTATTGTGGTTAGCTTAATGGATTTCTCTACATGTAATTTTTGGCTAAAATCATCGTCTGTCTGTCTAAGGTGATAATAGACTTGATTCAGAATATCTTTATCATGAAACCTAGGAGACTCCATATAGCCGGTCAATGATACTCCTATACGATGATGCTTTGAAACTACAGATTGAGTTTCATGATCCGAGAAAGAATGGGCCGATATAATTTTACAAGACTTGTAAAGTATCTCTGACACACTCTTAAACTCCGTCACGCTCTTGATATTAGGAAGAAATATTTCGCTAAGATTGCAACCTTCCTTGTGGCTTAATGGAATTTCTCCACATGGATTTACTCCATAAACTCTTGGATCATTCATAGGGTCGCGGCCGTCTATCAAACGTCCAAATTCTCTACAGTTGCGAAGATTTAATATACCGTATGGTTCTCCCTCATTCTCATATCCAGACACCCAAAACTCACTAGGCAGGGAAGAGAATTTATCTGCCACAACAGTATTGTTTGACATTGAACGCCAGTTAGGTATAGAACTTTTTTGCCAATTTTTGGCGTCTAAGAAATCGAAATCACTAGGAGACCCTAATGCAATCTGACTACTTCGTCTTACATTGCCCGCTACTACAATGGTTGCTATAATATTCAAAATATCTAAGCAATCTATTGGTCGAAGTTTTTGCCCATACATTTTTGTAAGTATTTGACAGATACTATCTATACCTTTGACTAAATCTTCAGGCCCGCTAGCTGTGCCACCAAAACCTTTGATAGGCTCCCCTTTATGGCGGACAGAATCAGTTGAGTAAAGAAGACGACTACCAGTATAGAAAAAAGATTCTAGCACGATTTCTAATAGCCGCACCCATCCCTCTCTATTGTCTGGCACTATGAAATCACAATCATTATTGTGAACTCTTTTTACTAACGGATTAAATGAAACTTTTGGCAATTCATATACATGCTCTGGTAAGATGTTAAACCCTACTCCACCGCCTAGCATCAATTGATTGAAAGTAAAAGTGAAAGAAGAAACATCATTTACACATACGTGCCAGCAATTATATAGAGAGTCTGCCCCTACTTTTCTAACAGTATCTGTGCCAAGTTGCCATAATGCACGACCAGACACAGAACCTTTTAAGTAGAAAATAGTCTTGAATAAAAATTCCAATTCTTCTTGAGATAGATGATTACCAATCTCCATTAAGCCATTACAGACTCTTTGGCATGTCTCATACCACTCTTCTAAAAATCCGTTCGATTTGGTTCGTGCATATGTTCTTTTATACACAACATAACCCAAAGGACCCCATGGAGGAGTTATGTCTTTGTATGTGTTAGCGAATTCATTTGAGATATAACTCATAGTATCCTTTCAATTTGAGCAATTAAGTGATGTCGAACAACGTCTTCGTCCGTGAGATGAATTACGCCAACACCGTCCAAGTGTTGTAACTTGTGTCCAATTGAAGCCAGTGAGCCTTGAGCACTTGGTGGTAAGTCAGATTGCCCAAGATCGCCAGATAGAACCATAATGCTATCCTTTCCAATACGAGTCAGAAGCATTCTGATCTCTTGGAATGTGGCATTCTGGGCTTCATCAAGAATGATGAATGAGTCATTGAAGGTGCGTCCACGCATCATAGAAAGCGGAACCATCTCAATGATTTTGTCTGCTGTTAGTTGCTTGATCTTTGCCCGTTCCAGGTAGTAAGAGAACTCGTCGAAAAGAGGGACCAAATATGGGCCGACCTTTTCTTCGAGTGTTCCTGGTAGAAAGCCAATGTCTTTTCCGACACTAACAACCGGGCGACAGACAATGATTCGTTCGATCTGTTTTTGTCGAAGCATTTGAACCGACATTCCAGCAGCGACGTGAGTCTTGCCCGTGCCAGCAGGGCCAAAGCAAAACGTAATGTCGTTTTCAATAATGCTTTTAATGTATTCCTTCTGTCTATGTGTCCGTCCTAGAACAGAACGCTTCTTGAAGCCACTATCCTCTGATGGCTCACCCCTACGAGTTTGTCTTTTTCGACTCATAGTTCCCTTTCAGTTCTTCTCGTTCCATATTGCGTCTGCAATCCCCCACTCAATGGCTTCATCTGCACCAAAATAGAAATCCGCAGACTTTTTGGCTCTATCATTCCACCACTTAAATGTTTGATTGGAATGATTCGCTAATAATTCTGTCCATCTCTTTCCAAGTGCTTCAGAATGCTTAACGTCGGCTTTGAGTTTTTCTCCACGGCCCTCGATTTCTTCTGACCAATCGTGGTGCATCAGCGTGACATTTGCCGCAACCCACCTACAATCTTTGTCTCCCGCTGCGAGTAGTAATGGTGCAGCACTCATGACTTTTCCGTACCCGAAAGTGTGTATGGGGCAGCGAATGGTATTGATGATATCATATAAAGCCAATGCGTCATAAATTGTGCCACCATAGGAACTGATGAATAACTCAATAGGTTCTTTCTTATCTTCAGTCTCCATCAAGTACATTCCTTTGATGGCGGCGTCAACAGTGTCTGCGTCAATGTCTCCTATGAAAACTCTTCTGTTCACTACGTCAACGCCTTTATCAAAGTAGGCGTTGACCCAATCGGAATCAAACATCATTTCTTTCATAGCACCATCAAAGAAAAAATGGCCCAATAACCAAAACGGTTATTGGGCCAAGAGAATTTAGACTAAAGGATACAACGCAACAACAGCGTTGTAAATGTAATCTGTGCCATCTTCAATAGTTGCTTGTAGAGCAAGGTCACGAATAAGTTGAAAACGTGGCCGAGTCTGACCAACACTTGCTGGTCGAATCCAATCTGTTGGGGCATTTGGGGATTCAACAACTGTGCCAGAAATCACATTCAAATCATATAATGCTTGGAGAGCCTTACGATTTGTTCGGCCTTCAGTACGAGTGATTGGCCCGGTAGCTGTAAAGCCCGTTGGTGTCAAAGTAACAACCGCAGGAGTTTCGTCTACAGAGTCTCCGCTGAATGTTAAAGTTACAGTACCATCATCCAATCCTGCCGCTCCTGCCATCGTGACGGCAATATCTCCGGCTACAAAGCCTGGTATCGCAGCAGCAGCAGTATCAATTGCGGATTCAATTGCAGTATCAACAGCATCGAAAGCAATGGCTGCTGTTGTGATGGCAGTACCCTTCAGAGCACCATAAAAATTGATTGTAAGAGTATACGTGTCCGCAACACCGGCGTCGGTTTGCTCAGGAATCACCGCAATTTCATCTCGTGCAGCAAAGGCAGTTCTTACATCTGGATCATAGATTACTGCTTGATTTAACAATTGTTGAGCAGATGAACGGTCCAAGCCTACACGAGGAGCACTTGGAATTGGATTTGTTGACGCTAAATCTGTATAGACTCCCATTTTGTTTTCTCCTAGAAGTTAGTTCTGGCGAAGTCGCCAAAGTATTGTAAAGCCGCTCTATCATAGGACATAGCAGCATCTATCTCTGAGTCAAAGTATCCAAGATGGATTCGTTTACCATCTATTCGAATATAGGATTGCCATTTCTTGTTACGACAACAAACCCCTTTATATTTACTGGTGCCTTTTGTTGGCCGCCTATTTGCTTGATTTTGTTGATGTGTACAGGCTCTCAAATTTTTCTTCTGATTATTTAGACCATTACCATCTTTATGATCAATTTGTTTACCATCCAATAGAAGCCGGTGCATCATGTCTATAGTCCATTTGCCATTCTTATAGATGTTAGTTATAACATAAAAAGTGTTGTGACTTTTATTGGCACACCATTTCCATTGACTAAGATATTCAAAGTCTTCATCGTCAACTAATGCAAATTTTCCTTGAGTTAAAGGAATCTTTTTCATACTAAAATAATCCCAATGGACAATGCTCCGTTTGCATTGCAAGTTTATTTTTCAAAGGTTGAGATTCAGAGGAGACTTTGCAACCACAACTTTTGCAAGCATGTTTCTCCCGATCATACATGCTACACTTATTGCAGTGTGTCTCAAATAATTCCTTAATTTCTGCCTCACTTCTTGTAGGGCACCCATGTGCTGCCCATCTTCTCAATGCACCGAAATAATTAGTAACTTTTTCCCCAAATGTCGCCTCATGGTCTTTTACGTCCGCTTCGCATCTGTGGCAAATTTTGGGCGTAACTCCAAGATTTGTAACAGAGCACATTTTCCCTTCAGCACCATCAAATCTGAATGGGCATTGGGGATACTCCGGATCGTTGAGCACCGGGAGTGGAATTGAGTATTGAGTTATATCCTGTTGAGGACGAGCACGCTTCTCTTGACAAGGAGTCTTTTTTATAATGGTTGCTAGAGGACAAGCTTCGCAAACTTCCAAAGGAACAATCTCATTCTTCGTAGGTGCCTCTGGATGAATGCAACGATGACGCTCTGTTCCTTTATAGATTTCACGCTGCCGCTTCTTGCAGTCTACCATTTTCCCTCCGGGCAATGCGAAGATGGATGTTGTGCAACAATATCTGTAGGATGCATTTCTGCGTGCATTTTATCACATATTTTTGTTTTTGCATTCAATAATGGGCAACTTTTGCAGACGTTGTATATTGCTTCAATCTCCTTTGGATTTCTTTTTGGGAAATCCAAAGTCTTTAATTCAATAGGAATCACACCTTCACGGTCTGGACAATTTGAGCATATATCGTCATTTACACTCACCATGTGTAGAGTACAGAATTGAGTGTTCAAACCACGATTAGTGATCTGCATAGGCCATTTATGTTTACACTGTATCATAAATCTCCCGAGGCTGGGGCTGTTGCAGGATTACCACCAGCAAGAGCCGGCTGTTGTATTTGTCCTTCATTCGCCCCAGGCGCATCTGGGCTGCCCGGAGGATCGTCGCATTCCCCAAATGGTCCATTTCCACCAATACTTTTTATACCACTTACTCCTAGTACATTTGTTTGTAGACAAGGATAACGACATTCGTTAAAAAGTACCGCCGCTTCCTGCTTTTTTTGAGACGCAAAAGCAGTTGCAGCAAATGCAGCACCAAATGAATGACAAAATGAATGTTGGGGCCCAAAGCACGGACGCCCAAGTGCTGATCCGCAACCGCATGGACCATAGCATCCAGGAGAAGCTGGAGTACCATCCAAAAGACGAGTAGTAACAGCTAATGGAGTAATATAATGTACTGTTACTTCATAGTTGCAGGCATCACCTGGTGTAGGCTCTCCGCACACAACAGGACTCTCGGCGTCCTCAAGATTGAATGATAGACTACCGGCTTCTATATTATTTAACTTATCTTGAAAATTGTCCTCAGCTAAGGGTTCAAATGGGTCAAAATCAGGCTCTATTTGATCCTGTAATTCAGCTCCAGTCGCAATCTTACAAATTATATTAGGGAATGTGTCTCCTAAATCAGATGGATGACGATCTCCATCTGTATTGATTATTGCGGAGTCTGGGTCAAACCCGCCACGTAACGGATGATCAATAGGTGGTATAACTTGAAGAGGAAATTTATCGCCAGATTCATTTCCGGCATCGTCAAATAATGGAAAAATAGCATTAGGGTCTTTTAAAGCAGGCCAAGCCCAAAAATATTCAGATGACTCTCCCGAACGAATTGGGGTCCACGCTTGGAATACAAGAGTATTTGTATCAAGATTGAATTTTGCCGACGTGATTACAACTTTGACAGGTCCAAATTGGCTCAAATCCAAGGTGACACAATCAAACACGTCCAAGTTCAAATGTATCAATGGAGTCTCGAACTCCACAATCTTCCAAGTGTTGCTCTTTCGTATGCTCCAAAATGTCGACGACTTTTCAACTAGCTCGAATATGTTCAGAGTGTAGTAATCATAGCTGGCGTCAAACACTCCATATTTTGGAATGTTGTGCTTCAAAACAAACTCGAAGTCGGTCAAATCCGTTTTGAATACACCTGCCTCGCCTTCACTCCATGCAATCGTAGTGCGGGTCTCAAGGTCTTCTGTTCTAGTATGGCCGACTCTAAATGAATTTGGTAGTATGTCACTTTCGGTCAATGTCTTAACCGAAGACGGTTCCTTAGACAAATATACCATGTACACAACGTTGTCGCGGATGAACACAGCACAACGAGCTTGGTACGCAACATCTCTGATCAAGTCAAAGACTCTTGGTCTTGCTTTCACAAAGAAGTTTGAAGGGTAATTTGTCAACGAAGACTTTACCGAAGCGAAGCTTGTGGCATCTACTGACAGGTCTGTATAAGTCTCCACCAACCATTGTACCACATCAACAGGGTTTGGTCCAATGGAACTTGTGAAAGAAACAAAGATTTCGTCGTCCCAGTCCTCGTCTTCAATGGTAGAAAGCGGAGCGTCCAAACGAACCTCAACAACCTCATAACCGCCAAAATCAGTAGTAGTGACTGTATAACGATCTGTGTCAACCGCCATCAACAGAGAAGTGTCCGCAAAATTACGATAAGCCGCAACCTGATCCACAGTACCAGGAATCAAGGACACAATATTCAATATTTCTGATTCATCTGCCAAAAGAACTTCTGTTCCGGGTGGAAGCCAGATGAAATCGGCTCGTTTGAAAATGTTAAAATAATTCCAAGATTCGGCCGATCCATTTTGAACATCTCGTTCAAAACTATCTCCTCCTCTAGCACAACCAGGAATATCGGGAATATCTCCTTCCCCAGGTCGGTAACGATAGCCCCATCCTGCCTCTGGTGTTGCGACGCATGGAGGGTTCTCTGGTCTGTTTGGGTATATGGTTTGGAAAACAGTGAATTGGTCTCCAATCATTACGCCTTCAAATCTGACTTCATTGATTTGGATCGTAATGTTCTGTTCTTGCGGAAATTCCTCACCGCCGCGTACAGTGAACGTTGTTTTAACAAACGCTTCTTGCTGAGCCTTCTCAGTTAGGATTTCGCAGATTTTATCAAAGCGTCTTTTCACACATTGAGGATCAGTTTTTGTTTGACGAGGATTATTGAAGACATTGTTAGGCGGCAATCCACCAGCGCCGCCAATATTAAAAGTTTCTCCTGTATTACCAACCTCTCCCTTAAAATTAGCTGTATTTTCTATTTCTGGGCATTGAAGTTTCTTAGCTTGACAAAGGCGTTCCTCTATTGTTGGGTCTTTGACACCAACTCCTTCTGCGAGGAAGCCTTTGCGAGTGCCCCTAACTCTCACGGCCTCCATATTGCAAACTTTACCAAATACAAGAGGCCAGGGCTTATTCCTATCAGATGGTTCTATGAAAGGGAAGTCTCCATCTTCCATAGTAAAACCTGCTTCAACTGACTCAATTGTGCTCAGAACCTCGAAACTTAGAGTCCTTCCGCCTTCGTCCCAAATAATATCTGAATTGATGACGCCTTCAAATATTAAAGCTTTTTCAGCAAATGGAAGACCTTGAAATGTGAGATAGATGCGTACAGGTCGCAAATGAATATCGTGCTCGTCGATCAAAGTACGCAACGTTCCATCGATGTCATTTAACGTGATGCTTGTTTGTTGGTTATCGGTACCATTTGAGACGACTTGTGTGGAATCAAATTGAGCAATGCTAGTGAGCAAAGGATATGGATAACTCTCGCCATTCAGCTTGCGGTCGCTGTACGCAATCCATGAATCTTCCACCCATGAGACCTCGACGATCACCATAGGCTCTCTAGCGAACCTTTTATCTATTTCACCCTGAATCGCCGGACTGAATGTTCTAGGCATTAAACTTCCTCCTCAAATTCAATTGTAAACCTGACGGCCTCATGTAGCTCCCCCCAAGGATACGCACGACCCTCTCCCAAAAACTGATAAGGATTTATGACAATATATCCAATTCTGGATACATTTTCATGATCGACCACTTGCACTAATCCTCCAGCATATTGGCGAGCAAATTCCTTGGCTTCTTTTCCTTTATCTCTGGATGCAATAAAATCCCATGTATGAATTCGTCTCCCGCGTTTAGGTTTCACGTAGGTATATAGAGTACCATCCATGGCTCTAATAGTTTGAACAGAAGAACGCAGACCTTCAGAATTTGCAACTTCCGGACTCGGCAGCAGCAATGTTGTACGAAAAAGTGGATGGGGTCCTTGTATGATAAAACTCATTGTAAAATCTCCGAATTCTCATATTGAACGCAACTCCTTCAGCGTAATAGCAGTTGAAACTCCCCCTTCAACCGCTACAGCATCTTGTGCCCATCCTACCGCAGAAATATTTTCGCTCAATAATATGGTTTCAGGGCCAACTTCTGTATAATCACTATCAATAGTTTCTTTGGCAAACCAAGTTGCTTTCCAGGCGGAGTGTGTATCCAAAATGATTCGTAAGTCAAGGGTGCTATTAACAGAAGTTCTCAATGAGGCATTAGTCCATTGTACAGTGTCGGCAGTACCATCACTACCGCTGCCTCTGCGATAGGAGTTATTCCTCACGCTTCCATTGACTTCCCTCATCAAATGCACCGCTTTCGCGGCTGTTGGATTCAAGGTTCCATCTGCTGCAGGACCAGAGATACTATTACTAGATGATTGATCTTCAAAGAATCCAAATATGCAATTGTCTCCGTCGTTATATGTTGTGACAAATGCGCCATCGAAAGTTAACTCATATCGTGTGCCATCTGTAGGAGTGAATCTATAGTAGGCTCCAGCATCAATTGGTGATGACATTGTACCATCATCCAATATATTAGTGTGTGCCCGCCATGTATTTGTTCCAATATCTGGCGATTGACCATCCAAGGTCACCGAGGTAGAACCAACCGACATATTGTCAAACAAGATTGTGATTTCTTGTTCTCCTACTACGGATTGCACAAGCCCCAATTCTTGACTAACAGAGATATTGATGTCGCCTCCAACAGTCACTGCCTGCTGAAAAACAACTGATTGAGATAATGCTCTATTTAGTTCGACATTTATTATTAACTGATGATTAAATGAAATTACATTTTGGGGAACAGACCCAGACTGTGGTATGCCTTCAAATTCAAAGCTGATTGTCCAATATCCATCAGAATCTTCGACAGCAATTTCATCAGGAGTTGTCACAACTCCCTTCCACGAAATTCCTGTCCAATCATGTAAGAAGATTTCGTGGCCAAGATTGTCCAAGAAGAACTGTATTAGTTGTTCAATTATATCTGGACAATCTCCACCATCGGTTAGGGCAGTGATGGTGAATAGCAGAGTATTAACCTTCCCCCATTCTGGATCACTGAATACATTTAATTCTCCGCCACGAGTCTCTCGATTGATACGGTTGAAAGCAAGGCGATCTTGGTCATCTGTCTCAGGGCTACGAAGCACAAGCTGTGTGCCATCTTCTATTGACTCAAGCACAAATGAGGAATCAAACAAAAGTCCTTGATCTGGGATTGGGTCTCCAACTCCCTCGCCGACAAACTGATTGTACGTTTTTATGAAACATGGATCATCCATGTAATATGTCATGGATTGCTCGACCACATTCATGTGTTCAACAACTCGAAGGAAATCTGATTCAGATTGTATATTATGTATGAATTCAAGCTGAGATTGTATCTCATAACCTCGACCAGCCTGTACAGATTGTTGTAAATCAAGAATATGACCATCTCCAACAACAGAGTCTACGAAATCAACATCTTGTACAAATATGATATTATCAGACAATATAAATGGAAAATCTTGTCCTGCAAATTGCTGAAAATTGATTACATCATCAATTTCAATAGGAATCCATGGTGCTCCAAAACAAGGCTTCACATGTTGTAACAGAAACAATCGTTGAATTATATTATGATTCAGAATACTTGAACGAGCATTCTGAGAAAATATGATTGTTTGTTGAACATGAGGATGGGAAGGCACAAAGACATCTTGCTGGAAAGCAAGAATATCTTCGGGCACTTGTCGATCAGAAATCAATAATGTAAAGACAACATCATCAGAGAAGTCTATATCATCATTAACATTTGTCTGATCTACAAGAAAGACGCTAAGATAAAACTGAGTTGTACGAATTGCCATTATGCAGAGCCGCCGTCTTCGTACCCAAATTCGGCCGCATTAAAGCCGGCCTTTAACCATGAAGCCGAAGTGTTTGGGTCAATTTGATTGATGTGGTATTGATGCTCGTAAGTTGTGCCTACTTCAAAATCTCCCGAGACATCTTCCCCGATGCCACTTTTGGTGACTAACTTGATGTTATGATTTGCAGTAATCGCTTTCGAGCGACTATTCAACTGCATTCCAATGATTCCTAGGGTTGAGGACAAATCAAATAGATTGAACAAGTCTCTGTTCCCAGATGAATCGCTTTCGTTGTATGTGGAGTCGTCGTCAGTTGGGTCGTCATCTACAGTGTTGTTATTTGGTCCTGAAGAAGAAGTAAACTGGATCACGCTACCATTGATATCAGGCATTAAGGTATGAATCTCTGGCTCAACTCGAAAATCTCCTTCGGCCACATATAAGTCATCTATGTCATACTCGTGATCAAAGGAATGGAATCCTGCATAGTGGAAGTTGGCACCACCTTGTGTGGTGTCCCCCAAGAATTCTGCGATCTCAACTCCATCCACATATGCTCTAAGAATTCCAGATGTACCAATAAGGCAGTACAAATGAATGTAGTACCAAGTATTCAATACCGGTGAGAATCCGGTAGATGTGCCAACATTTGTGAAACCAACTCTCAAGAATAAACTTCCTGTAGAGATGCCGCCTCCTCCATTTTGTGTCAAAGACACAGCATTTACAACACCAGACGCCTTCCACAAACTAGCAATAAAGTCTGTACCCACACTATTTTGTGTTTGCCGGAACCAGAAGCCCATTGTGGCTTCGGCCGTATTCATAATGTCTGGAGTTTGTATACGAGTTTCGTCAATAATGTGCCAGGCTTTGCCAACATTCTTTCCAGCGATAACATTGACGCCACCGACGAAAGAAGAATTAGGACCAGTATATTTCTCTGGTAGGCCAAAACCTGCACCTGATGTGCCGTGTCCTTCGCATCCTTCAATCCAGTATAGATCAGCCATGAGAAACTCCAATAAACCGGGCCGCCCCGAAGGGGCGACCCAGCCGAGAGGGTGAACGTTTACCCCTTGAGTAGATTATCCAATGCCCAAAGAGGTTGTAAATTAGTGTAGTGACATGCCTCAAGAAGTTGATCCCGGTTTATTAAATCAAAACTTGCAAGAGGTTTGATATGGTCAATATGCCATTGACCATAATTATCCCAAGTCATTCCTTCTTGGAATTGTGACTCAAGATGTTGTTTGAGTTCTTCAATAGAGCAGCCCAAATCAGAAACAGCAGACCCAGCCTTGTAATTTCTTTTTAAGGCTTGATATAGACGGCAACGAAGATTATCTGCAAGGCGAAAATGAATATCATTCCGTCTTTTACGACGCATATATTCTAAGTGTCTTGCTGCCACTTGTTGTCTATTTCTTTTGTAATAAGACTTTGACGACAACTTAATTGATTCCTTGTTTGCTTTATAGTAATCACGATTATAAATAGCAGAGTTGTTACAAACTTGCTCTTTATTTCGAGACTCCCAATCACGAACAGAATCAATATGCTTTTGATTATAGTCCTCATTGACCCAAAGCATTGCTGTCTTCTTGCTTATACCAAGCTTATCTCCGATCTTCTGGTAACTTAGGCCAGAAGATCGAAGATTCCTAGCTTGTTGAACACGCTCAGGTGTCTTACTACTTTTCATTAACCTGAAACCGTATAAGTTATTTTGAGCGTGTCACCGTTGACCGCAGCGACATTTGACGCAAAAGCGGCTGTACTCCACAACGTTCCAGCAGTACCGGATTTTGTAGAGTCATCAACAATGAAGATACCTTTCAGAGTAACGGTAGCGTTGATTGAGAAGTCAACCGTGCTAGCGTTAGTAATAGAACGAGAAGACGCAGTACCAGCAGTCCACTCAGGTCGGGCAGTTTCTGTGTACGCAGTGCTTTCTACCCATCCTGCATGGGATGACATAGTGTCTCCATTTGCGAAGGCAGAGAAGCCTGAGTTATTGACGAGACCAATGTACCAAGTACCTGATTGGGTCCCGCCATTAAACATGTCTTCCAAAATCTTGTTAAGGCCCACGTCCACAATACCGTTTGGCACTCTGTACGTCGCCTTTAGCTTTCCGTTAGCATCATAATGCTCAATGCGGAAACGGCCTTTAAGGCTCATGCGTGCTCTCATTTGTTATCTCCCTAGGGTAGAGGTATTGCGACGTAGCTCTCGTCGCAATACAGTTGCAATGTCACGTCCCATCTGGCCCGAACTCTCGCCCCCGCGACCAGTATGTACGTTTACGTTAATGTCTCCGATATTAGTTACAGGACCGCCACGTTCTCGGCAAGCTGGTTCTTGTCCGTTATTGATTGCCTGCAACTGCGAGAAGAATTGACGACTTGATCGAGAGTTTATAATAAACTCGCCCGGAGACGTTGCCGTCAATTGTGTGTCCTGACCACGAGTAATTGGTCCTCCAATTTGTCTATAAGCGACTCTTCCTCCATGATAAGCATTACCACCAGCGGCTGCTGCACGTCTTGCTGCTGCGGCAAGACGCTCATACGCTGCCGCCGCTGCATCGGCACGACCAACTAACTGCGTTGTACTTGAAGCCAATTGACCAACACTACCATTAGCATTGATGGTTGATTGATTAGATTCATTCAGAGATGTCTTCAAAGGTTCAGCACCCTGTTGAGTGACAGTTTGCAGTTGCTGCGTTAATGCTTCCACTGCTCCGGGCTCAAACTCGGCTCTCAACTTTATGATGTTTTCTTGTGTCGAAACTTGCTCTGATAGTCTATCCAAGACTCGGCTAATTGCATCGCCAATATCCTGACGCAAAACTTCTTCATCTACTAGATTCTTGAGTTTTTCACGCAATACCTCAATCTGAGCATCGATACCTGAAACATCTTCGGGAGTCAAATCAGTTTGAGCCAGTGTTTGCCGTAGAGCATTGATCTGAGTATTCAACAAACCAACAGCCGCTGCATCCTTGTCAGTGACATTGATCAAGTCTGTCAAGCCAACAGAATCCTTCGCCGCTTGGGCAGATGCTAATGTCGCTTGCTGCTGCTCAGCTAGAACCTTCAATTGATTGTTGAATTGTTCCTCCAATTTCAACTGCTCATCAAGAATCTTGGCTCTTTCTGTTCTGGCCGCTTCTGCTTGTGCAACAGGATTGACACCTGCGGCATCCACAGCAGCTTGAACTTGTTGATCAATTGACTCAATTCCTGTTTCGTCAAATGCTAGTTCTACAAAGACTTTGAAATCCTCTTCGCTCAACTTTGCTTGAAGTTGTTGACGGATGTTGCCAAAATCTATTTGAGCATTGCTGATAGCATTATCCAAACCTGCAACTAACTCTGCAAACTGATTTGTTTCTCCAAACAAGTCAAGAACATTCAAGTCAATTTGACTGAATAGATTCTCAAGATTCTTCTTTGTTTGCTCTGCACTCTCAAGGTCTGAGGCTCTTTCGGCAGGAGACTTGATCTTTCCTTGTTCGTTCAACACTCCTAACTGCTGTCGTAACAAGTCAAGTTGTTCATTGTACTGGTCCTTCAAAGACTCCTGACGCTTAATCAAACTATCAGTGACTCGAAGTTGACTAGTCAAAATGTCTTCTTGGTTCTCTGATAGCTCAACCTTAGCTTTCAAAGCTTGCTCCTCAAGCCTATCGGCCTGCTCGATCAACTCACGCTTACGGACTCTATTATCTTCCCCAGAAGCAAGTTCACGTAGACGTTGAGCCTGATCTTGTAGACGATCAGCAGTCTCTTTAGCAACTTCGGCATTCTTAGGGTCAATCTCGGCGGCATTGAGTGCTTGGTTTAACTCGCGACTAGTTTCACTGGCACGACTTAACTCATTCTGAACTCGTTGAATCTGCGTAACATTTCTGTTATCTCTATCGAATTGGAAATCTTCCAACTCTTGGACGGCACTTCTAGTTGTCTTTTGAGCATCTACCAACGCATCCTTAGCGCCCTTTGCGGCATTTTTGATGCGATCAAAAATTGCATCTGTGCCTGCTGCAAAGTCCTCGAAACTTGCATTCAAGATATCTTGTGCTGTACGTGCAGCTTGTCGAAGAGTAGCAGTCTCTTGCTCGAATGCCCTCTGCATTCCTTGAACGTATGCCTGAACCGCTTCGGTTCTTTCATTCAGGAGGGATTTGACCTGTTCTGTTGTCTCACGAAATGCTTCTTCTTCGCCCTTTTCGATTTCTCGAATCTTGTTGCTAAGATTCTCTTCGATTTGATCAAGTGTATCCGAAGCATCGCTGAATGCAAGTTGAATTGCATCAATCGCCACAAAGATACCAGCACCGATTGCCGCAACTCCCGCAATTGGTAGAAGTGCCGCAGAAAGAGCGGCCCCAAATGAGGCCAAAGATGCAATGACTGCACCCGTACCAAGAGCTATAACACCTTGGGCGATGTTACCAAGCAAGTCATCTAATGCTTCTCCCTCCGGAAGAATTGCATTTATGCCTTTAATAAATGATGTTTGAACCTGCAAAACCTGTTCGCCAACTTGGCGAAGAGTCTCATTAAACTCTGCCCAAGCTTTCTGGCTTTCACGGACACGAGTTGAGTCAATACGATTCGCACCTTCGGCAGCCTTTCCTGCGGAATTCTGCACAGCTTCCAGAGAGTCTGCAAAGATTTGGCCCTCATTGGCCAACAAGTTGAACGTACCCAACTGAGCACGAATTGTATTGAACGCAGCCGAAATTGCACGCTCGTCA
>Ga0075327_1000041_pt1 | contig 27126 bp, 21 predicted proteins | sample MayberrySE_Catta_2_FD_120056 | JGI IMG/M metagenome (GOLD analysis project Ga0075327, IMG submission 120056) | Natural and restored wetland microbial communities from the San Francisco Bay, California, USA, that impact long-term carbon... | ecosystem: Environmental > Terrestrial > Soil >...
GCGCGCCAGCGCAGCTCGCCGACCGGCGGCTCGGCGTAGGGGAGGCCGAGCCAGGTGTGGCCGCCGTGCCGGCCGGCGGCGCCGATCACGTCGCCCGCGGGCAGGCGGCGCAGCGTCGCCGGGTCCGCGCTCGGCGCGGGAGCCGGCGGTTCCGAGGTGCAGCCGCCCGCGAGGACGGCGAGGACGCCGAGGACGAAGCGGCTGCGCACGGGGGTGACCTCCGGGCGCCGAGCATAAGGGACTTCGGAAGGGGACGGACCTCGACCTTCAGGAACTGCCTTCAGAAGAGGTCCGTCCCCTTCTGAAGACGCTAGGTTTCGCGCGCCTCGGAGGGTCGGTTGCAGCGGAAGCGCCGGGTGGGTCTCGCGGTCGGGGTCGCGCTCGCGCTTTCGTGCGGAGCGGAGCCGCGGCAAGCGCTCGATCACACGGGTCCGGTGGCGCTCTGGCCGGACTACGGCGGCGGCAAGGACGCGCTCGCGTGGTCGCCGCTCACGCAGATCACGCCGGCCAACGTGGAGCGGCTCGAGGTCGCGTGGCAGCACCACTCGGGCGACGTCTCCGACGGGACGGGCGACACCAGCCGGACCTCGTTCCAGGCGCGCCCGATCGTGCCGAACGGCACGCTCTACTACTGCTCCGGGCTGAACCGCGTGTTCGCGCTCGATCCCGAGACTGGCGCCGAGCGCTGGGTCTTCGACCCCGCCCTCCGGAACCGCAAGCTCGGCGGCCCCTACCCACTCGTGTGTCGGGGCGTCTCGTACTGGAAGGCGTCTGCTCCCGCGCCGGACGCCGGGGCGTCCGCGGCCGCGCCGGCCGCGGGCGGCGCGTGCAGCGAGCGCATCTTCACCGCGACGATCGACTCCGAGCTGATCGCGCTCGACGCCGCGACCGGCCGCCCGTGCGACGGCTTCGGGCGGGCGGGCCGCGTCGATCTGCGCGAGGGCTTCGCCGACGCGCCGCGCTGGGAGGCCTACGTGACGTCGCCTCCGCTCGTGCTCGGCGACGTCGTCGTGGTCGGCGGCCTCATCCAGGACAACCTCCGCGTCGATGCGCCCTCGGGCGTGATCCGCGGCTTCGACGCGCGGACGGGCGCGCTGCGCTGGGCGTGGGATCCGGTGCCGCCCGGCTTCCCGAAGCCCGAGCGCGGCTACACCCCCGGCACCCCGAACGCGTGGTCGCTCCTCTCGGGCGACCCCGAGCGCGGCCTCGTGTTCGTGCCGACCGGGAACCCGGCGCCGGACCTGTTCGCCGCGATCCGCCGCGGCCTCGACTACTACGGCAGCTCCGTGGTCGCGCTCTCGGCCGAGACGGGCGCCGTCGTCTGGCACTTCCAGACCGTCCACACGGACGTCTGGGACTACGACGTCCCCGCGCAGCCGGTGCTGTTCCAGCTGCCGGGGGTGGGCGGCGGCCGCCCCGGCGTCGCGCAGATCACGAAGATGGGCTTCCTGTTCCTGCTCGACCGCGAGACGGGTGCGCCGCTCTATCCCGTCGAGGAGCAGCCGGTCGCGCACGACGCGGTGCCGGGCGAGTCGCTCTCGCCGACGCAGCCCTTCCCGACGCACCCCGGGCCGCTCGTCCCGATCGGGCTGCCGCCCGAGGCGGCCTGGGGCTTCACGCCGCTCGACCGCCGCGACTGCCGCGAGAAGCTCTCCGCGATCCGCAACGAGGGCATCTTCACGCCGCCGAGCCTCGAGGGCTCGATCGTCTACCCGGGCAACGCCGGCGGCCCGAACTGGGGCGGCCTCGCGCTCGACCCCGTGAACGGCGTCGCCTACGTGAACGCCATGCGCGCGCCGACGGTGGCGCGCCTGATCCCGCGCGAGGAGGCGCGCGACCTCGACTTCGCGGGCGCTGCGTATCCGAACGAGCTCTACCCGATGGAGGGCTCGCCCTATGCGGTGTCGCGGGGCCCGCTGCTCTCGAGCTTCGGCGCCCCGTGCGTGCCGCCGCCCTGGGGCACGCTGATCGCGGTCGACCTCGCGAGCGGCGAGAAGCGCTTCGAGGTGACCCTCGGCACGACGCGCGACCAGGCCCCGTGGCCGCTCTGGTTCGCGCTCGGCGCGCCGAACCTCGGCGGGCCGCTCGCGACCGCCGGGGGGCTCGTGTTCATCGGCGCTACGACCGACAAGTTCTTCCGGGCCTTCGACGCCGGCCGCGGCGACGAGCTCTGGCGCTTCCGCATCCCCTACACGGCGAATTCCTCACCGATGACGTACCGCTTGCGACAGAATGGCAGGCAATACGTGGTGGTCGCCGCGGGCGGCCACGGCTGGTCCGAGCCGGGGGATGCGCTGCTCGCCTTCGCCCTGCCCGAGCCGGCGGCGGCCGAGTAGGACATGGAGCGGAGCGCGATGGACGAGCTCGCCGCACTCGATGCGACCGCGCAGGCCGAGGCCGTGCGCCGCGGCGACGTGCGTCCCGACGAGCTCGTCGAGGCCGCGCTCGCCCGCATCGAGGCGCTCGATCCCGCGCTCGGCGTGCTCGCGGCGCCGCTCGGCGAGCACGCCGCCGCGGAGCTGCGCGAGCTCGACCGGGAGGCCCCCTTCGCCGGCGTGCCCTGCCTGATGAAGGACCTCGGCGCCTGCTTCGCGGGCCAGCCGTACTACGCCGGCAACCGGGCGCTGCTCGAGATCGGCTACAAGGCGCCCGCCACCACCTACCTCGCGCGCCGCTTCCGGCGCGCCGGGCTCGTGGCCGTCGGCACGGCCAAGTCGCCCGAGTTCGGGCTCCAGTCGACGACGCAGCCGCTCGCCTTCGGCCCGGCGCGGAACCCGTGGCAGCCGGAGCGCACGCCGGGCGGCTCGTCGGGCGGCTCGGCCGCGGCCGTCGCGGCGGGCCTCGTGCCGCTCGCGCACGCGAACGACGGGGCGGGCTCGATCCGCATCCCGGCCGCGTGGTGCGGGGTCGTCGGCCTCAAGCCCTCGCGCGGGCGCATCGCCCTCGAGCCCACCACGATCGGCCGCTCGCTGGTCGGCTTCGCGATCACGCGGAGCGTTCGCGACGCCGCGGCGCTCCTCGACGCGGTCCACGGCAACGAGCCCGGCGACCTCTACCGGCTCCCGCCGCCGGCCCGCCCCTTCGCGCAGGAGGTCGGCGCCGAGCCCGGGCGGCTCCGGGTCGGCGTGCTCGTGCAGGCGCCGGGCGCGCCGGTCCATCCCGAGGCGGTCGCGGCGGCGGAAGGGGCGGCGCGCCTGCTCGAGGCGCTCGGGCACGCGGTCGAGGCGTCGGGCCCGGAGGCGCTCTTCGATGCGGAGCGCGCGTGGCACGGGCTCGTGTTCGGGCCGGTCGAGTACCGCCTCTGCCTCCGCGAGCTCGGCCGCATGCTGGGCCGCGCGGTGCGCGAGAGCGACGTCGAGCCGTACCTCTGGACGCTCGCCGACCCGCACGGCCCGAGCGTCCTCCCCGAGGACTACCTCGAGGCCGCGGCCTCGCAGCAGGCCTGGGCGGTGCGCGTGGCCGCCTGGTTCGCGGGCGGCTTCGACCTGCTCGTGACGCCGACCGTGCCCGAGCCGCCGCCCCTCCTCGCCGACCTCGACGGCCGGGCGCACGACCCGATCACGCTGCTCTCCCGCATGGCTCCGCACCTGGCCTTCACGGAGGCCTTCAACGTGACGGGCAGCCCGGCGATCTCGCTCCCGCTCCACGAGACCGCCGACGGGCTCCCGCTCGGCGTCCAGCTGGTGGCGCGCGTCGGGCGCGAGGACCTGCTCCTCCGCGTCGCGTCCCAGCTCGAGGCCGCGGCGCCGTGGGCGGGGCGCCGGCCGGCCGTCTTCGCGCGCGGCTAGCGGCCGCGGCCGCGGGCGCCACGAGCGGGCCTGCGCCGCCTGGCGCCCGCCAGTGCGAGCCCGCCTGCGGCGAGGAGCAGCCAGCGGTGCGGCTCCGGGAACGCCACCCGCAGCGTCGTGAAGCTCGCCGTCCGCCGCTGGAGGGCGCCGTCGATGCTGATCTTCGAGGGCGCCACCAGCAGCACCTCGCCCTGGCTCACCTCGTTCGGCGTGCCGTCGACGTGCCAGAGCCCCATCGCGGAGACGTCCGGCAGCGGGACGCCGGACGAGGTGAGGCCCGTGAGGACGACGGTGCCGGGCGTCCACGCGTAGAAGTCGACCGTGACGTGGATCGTGAGCCCGTCCACGATGGTCTGGGTCTCGGTGAACTGCGCGGCCTCTCCGTGGCGGAGGGGCACGCGGAGCAGCGTGATGTCGCCGAGCATGAACATGGACTGGTCGAGGCCCATCGCGCCGTGGACGGCCGTCTTCACGAGGATCGTCCCCGGGACCGCGGGCGAGCCGGCTGCCATCCCCGGGGTCGCGGTGATCTGCTGCGGGCCGCCCTGGTGGATGCGGTAGCCGAGATCGAGCAGTGCGTACGGACCCTTCGGGACGAAGAACGTCGTCGCGAACGCGGGGTAGCTGAGCGACACGCTGATCGAATCGAAGCTGGCGGTCCCCGCCGCGCCGAGCTGGGCGATCGTGCGCGTCATCGGGATGCCCTCGCTCACCTGGAACCAGGTCGCGCTGGTGAGCATGGCCGCGTGCGCGCCACCCGCGAGCCACAGCACGAGCGTCGAGAGAGCGAGTAACCCGGAGCGATGGACCATCGGTCTTCCTCTGCCTGACGGAAGGCTCAGCCCCGGCGGCGGCGTCCTCCGAGAAGCAGCGCGAGGCCGGCTCCGCCGAGGAGGAGCAGCGTGCCCGGCTCGGGCACGAAGCTCAGCACCAGCGTCGTGACGGCCACCGTGCGGCGCTGGGCGACGACTCCGTCGATGCTGATCTTCGAGGGCGAGACCAGCGTGACCGTACCGCCGCCCATCGACGTGAGCGCGAACGAGCCCATCGCCGTCACGTCGGGGAGCGGCTGGGAGTCCGAGGTGAGGCCCGTGAAGACGAGCGTGTGCGGCGTCCAGCCGATGAAGTCGAGCGTCAGAGCGTGGATGATCCCCGGGAACACGATGAACGTGCCCGCGAACTGGTCCGCTGCGCCGTGGCTGAGCGGGACTTTCAAGAACGTCACGCTGCCGATCATGAACATCGACTGGTTCACACCCTTCCCCGCGTGGAGCGCCGACATCACGACCACGGTGCCCGGGATGCCCGGTGTGCCGCCCGCCATGCTGGGCGTGGCGGTGATCGCCTGGGGCCCGCCTTGCGTGACCTGGAGCGCGAGGTCGGCCGTGCCGCTCGCCGTCTTGGGGACGAAGAGCGTCGACGCGAACGCGGGGTAGGAGAGCGTCACCGCGATCGACGTCGCCGTCGAGGTCCCGGCGGCTCCGAGCTGCGCGCCGGTGCGTGTCATGGGGATGCCCCCGATCACGCCGACCCCGCGGAGCCTTCCCTCCGTCACCTGGAACCAGGTGGCGCTGGTGAGCGTTCCCGCGTGCGCGCGCGGGGCGAGGAGGACGACCGCGCCGAAGACGACGGAAGGAAGCAATGAACGGCGGCGCATGGCACCTCCCCTTCACCCCCACGCGGAGCCACAGCAAGGCCCGTGCCCTTCTCGGAGGAGCCGGCCTCGTCTGCAAACCCGTGGAATCGCTCGCTTCTCGGATGGTGGTGGCGCTGCGCCGCAGCGCCCGCTGGAACGGCGGTTCCACTCGCAAGGAAAGGAGCTTCCTCGCGCGGCGCGGTGTCGAGCCCCTCGATCGAGCCGTCTCCGGCCGCGCGCGGCTGGTCGAAGCTCGAGCGCGCCCGCCGGGACGAGCAGCCCGAGGCGCCGCACGGCCAGGCGCTCAGCCCGCCGCGAGCACCGGCCGCTGCAGCAGGGCCGAGAAGCCCTCGCGCACCGCGCGCTTGCCCTTCGCTCCGCGCAGCGCGCGGCTCCAGTGTGCGGCGAGCTCCGTCGCGTCCGCCGCCGGCGCCGCGAGCGGGAAGCTCCGCGCGAGCTCGTCGAAGTACGCGGCATCGTGCCGCACGTACCACTCCGCCAGCGTGGCGGGGCACACGCTGTTCTCGCCCGCCTCCGCGAACGCCCAGAACGAGTTCTTCGTCTCCGGCCGCAGCTCGTGGCGCAGCACGGTCCACGGCCACTCGGCGCAGCTCCTCGCGTCGGTCGCGCAGTTCGCATCGCCGAGGTCGCGGAGCACGACGCGGCCCGTCGGGCGCAGCCGCGCGTCGAGCTGCACGAGCACGTTCTGCGGATTCGGCGTCTCGTACTGGAGCCCGTAGCGCACGAAGAAGCGCGCCTTCGCGCGGCCGACCGCCTCGGCGTAGTGGCGCCCCCAGAAGCACTCGAAGCGCTCGCCCCGCGCGCGGGCGATCTGGCGGCCGACCCACGGGATGCTGAGCGCGGGCAGATAGTAGTGCCCGTCCTGGAAGACGCGGAGGTCGCGCACCAGGTACGCGGTCTCGCTCCGCGGCACGAGCACGCCGAACACCTCCTTCACCACGAGCAGGTTCGGGTCCGCGCCGAGCATGCCGTCGATCCGCGCGATGACGTCGACCCACACGAGCGCGTCGTTCACCTCCTCGCGCATCTTCGTCTTCTCGGGCTGGTGGAAGTCGGGATGCGGCCGGTCGGTCGCGAGCTTCAGCGAGAAGAGGGCCTGCTCGCGGGGCTGCAGCACGACGAGCGTGCGCGAGGACGTGTATCGGCACACCCACTGCTCGGCCGCCGGCAGCTCCGAGAACTTCACCGAAGGGTCCCGGTTCAGCGGGTGGCGCGGGAACAGCACGCGCTCGTGGTGGAGGAAGCGCGACAGGATCTCGGCCGGCGGCCAGCTCGCGATCCGCACCGAGACCTTGTCGCGCGGCACGGCGGCCACCTCGATCGGCACGGGCTCCCGGCTGGTGCGGAAGCCGACCAGGTTGGCCTGCTCCTCCCAGAGCAGCCACTGCTCGATCGGGTCGTCGAGAAGGACCATGGGGCCGTCCGTGCGGACGCCCACGGGTTCGACCGGACGATGGAGCTGCATGAGCGCGCGCGCCTCCCCCCACGGCCGCGGGGGGGAGCGGGCCGACCCGAGGCCGAGGTCTAGCAGCGGGTGGGATGCACGCCCACCGCGGAGCTTCATGCGGCCCCTCGGGGCGCGAGGCTCGCGACGAGACGGCGGCTCGTTGACCGCCCCGGGGGACGAGGCGAGCATCGCCGCTCATGCGCCCGGGCGTCTTGCGGAGCGTCTCGCCGGTCGACGGCCGCGTGCTCGTCGAGCGCACGCGGGCGGACGAGCGCGAGGTGAGCGCCGCGCTCGCGGCGGCGCGCGGCGCGGCGGGCGCGTGGCGACGGCGTCCCGTCGCCGAGCGCGCCGCGCTCGTCGCGCGGGGCGTCGACGCCTTCGTGGCGAAGGGGCCGGCCATCGCCGAGGAGCTCACGTGGCAGATGGGGCGGCCGCTCGCGCACAGCCCGGGCGAGGTGCGCGGCTTCGAAGAGCGCGCGCGCCACATGCTCGCGATCGCGGCCGGCGCGCTCGCGGACGTCGTGCCCGAGCCGAAGCCGGGCTTCCGCCGCTTCGTGCGCCGCGAGCCGCTCGGCGTCGTGCTCGTGCTCGCGCCGTGGAACTATCCCTACCTCACGGCGGTGAATGCCGTCGTGCCCGCGCTCGCCGCGGGCAACGCCGTGATCCTGAAGCACTCGGAGCAGACGCCGCTCTGCGCGGAGCGCTTCGCCGAGGCGTTCCGCACGGCGGGCCTGCCGCGCGGCGTCTTCCAGTTCCTCCACTGCGACCACGACGCGGTGGCGCGGATGATCCGCAGGCGCGAGATCGACTACGTCGCGTTCACCGGCTCGGTCGAGGGCGGCCACGCCATCGTGCGCGCGGCCGCCGAGCGCTTCATCGCGACCGGTCTCGAGCTCGGCGGCAAGGATCCCGCGTACGTGCGCGCGGACGCGCCCTTCGCGCACGCCGTCGAGAACCTCGTGGACGGCGCCTTCTTCAACGCGGGTCAGTCGTGCTGCGGCATCGAGCGCATCTACGTACACCGGTCGGTGTATGACCGCTTCGTGGAGGCGTTCGTGGCGAAGGTGAAGGAGTACCGGCTCGGCGACCCGCTCGACCCGGCCACGACGCTCGGCCCGATGGCGCGCGCCCGGGCCGCCGACTTCGTGCGCGAGCAGACCGCGGAGGCGGTGGCGGCGGGCGCGCGGGCACTCGTCGACCCGCGCGCGTTCCCCGCCGACCGGCCCGGCACGCCCTATCTCGCGCCCCAGGTGCTCGTCGACGTCACGCACGGTATGCGCGTGATGAGCGAGGAGAGCTTCGGCCCGGTGGTCGGCATCATGCCCGTCGCCGACGACGCCGAGGCGATCGTGCGCATGAACGACAGCCGCTACGGGCTCACCGCCTCGATCTGGACGGCGGACGAGGATGCCGCGCTCGCGCTCGGCGCCGAGATCGAGACCGGCACCTGGTTCATGAACCGCTGCGACGTCCTGGATCCCGCGCTCGCCTGGACCGGCGTCAAGGACTCGGGCCGCGGCGTGTCGCTCTCGCGCCTCGGCTACGAGGTGCTGACGCGACCGAAGTCGTATCACCTGAAGCTCGGGGCGGAGATGGGCGGGTGATTGGGCGCTGCGCGGTGGAGAGCGGCTGGAGCTGACGGCCTGCGGCCGCAGCTCAGCCCCCCGACGTTGCCGGCCCGCGGCCGCAGCGCCCGATCGCCTCCGGCTCGCGTCGATGGCGCTCGCCGTGAAGCGCCTCGCGCGCGGCGCCGGGGCGCGTGGGCGCGACGGCGCCGAGCGCTTGCCGCTCCATGGCCGCCGCAGGGTATCGTCGGCGGGCCGTTCCGAGGAGACCGCGCTGGAAGCTCTCGCCGCGCTCGCGTTCCTCGTGTTCGGCGTGGCGCTGATCCTGCCGGGCGCGGCGCAGCCGGCGCTCGCCGCGGCGCTCGGCCTCGACCTCGCGGCCTCGGGGCAGGTCGCCTCGGCGCTCTCGCTCGGGCTCGGCGTGGGCGTCGTCGCGGGCGGCCCGCTCACCGACCGCTTCCCGCGCCGCCCGCTCTTCGTGGCCTCGGCCGGCGTCGCCGCGCTCGCGGGCCTCTCGCTCGCCGCGACGCCCTCGTTCGCCGCGACGCTCGCCGCCACCGCGGGCATGGGCCTCGGCGCGGGCCTCTACGAGACGCTGCTCAACGCGGCCATCCCGGAGCGCGCGCCTCCGCATGCCGCGGCCGCGCGCCTCGCGCTGATCCACGCGGCGGCCACGCTCGGCGCGGGGCTCGGCGCGCCGCTCTTCGGCGCGTTCGCCGCGGCCGAGGGCTTCGTGGCCGCGTACGCGGCGCTCGGCGGGGCCTTCGGCGTGCTCGCGCTGCTCGGGCTCGCCGTCCGCTTTCCATCGCCCCGGCGAAGCGCTCACGCGACGGGCGAGGAGCGCCGGCTCCCGCTCCGCCGCCTCGGCGCGTGGGCGCTCGTCTCCTTCGCGTACGTCGGGCTCGAGACCGCGCTCTCGGTGTTCGCCGTGCCCTACGCCGCGGCGCTCGGCCTCGACACGCCGCGCGGCATGCGCGCGCTCGCCGCCTTCTGGCTGGGCCTCCTCTCCGCGCGGCTCCTCTTCGGCCTGCTGCGGCGGCTCCCGAGCGTGCGCCTGCTCCGCCGGGCGGGCCTCGCGGCCGCGGCCGCGCTGGCGGGCGGCGTGCTGCTCCGCGTGCCCGCGCCCGAGCTCGTGTTCCTCGTCACCGGAATCGCGCTCGGGCTCGTCTTCCCGCTCGTCGTGCTCTTCTCGAGCGAGGCCTGGCCTGCGCGCCGCGCGAGCGCGGTCGGGCTCGTGGTGGGCGCGGGCGCGCTCGGCGGCTTCGCGCTGCCGTGGTGGGCCGGCGAGGTGGGCGACCGGCTCGGCGCCGAGGCGGCGGTCGGCTCGCTGGCGGTCTTCGCGGTGGTCGCCGCGCTGGCAGAGCCGCGCGCCCGGCGCGCGTGATAGGCTGGCCGCGTGGAGCTCCGCGAGATCGCACCGCACGTGTACGCCGCGCTCGTGCCCGACCGCGGCTGGAGCTGGAGCAACGCCGGCTTCGTCGCGCGCGGCGACGGGCTCATGGTCGACACGTTCATGGACGTAGGGCGGACGCGCGAGGCGCTCGCTCTGCTCGCGGACGCGGGCGGCAGGAAGCCCGCGCGCCTCGTGAACACGCACCACAACGTCGACCACTGCTGGGGCAACCAGCTCTTCCGCGACGCCGAGATCATCGCGCACCGCCGCGCCGCCGAGGCCATGGCGAAGGATCTGCGTCCCGAGATGCTCGCCGCGCTCGTCGAGGCGACGGACGCCAGCCCCGGCCTCGCCTGGTTCGCGAACGACCTGCGCGGCCACTTCGACTTCTCGGAGATCGAGGTCACGCTGCCGAACCACCTGATCGAGGGCGACGTCGAGCTCGCGCTCGGCGACACGCGCGCGCGGCTCCTCTACGTCGGCCCCGCACACACGGCGGGCGACGTGATCGTGCACCTGCCGGAGGACGACGTGGTGTTCGCGGGCGACGTGATCTTCCGGCAGTGCACGCCGCTCGGCTGGGAGGGCACCTTCGCCGGCTGGATCGCGGCGCTCGACCGCATCCTCGCGCTCGCGCCGGCCGTGATCGTGCCGGGCCACGGCCCGCTCTGCGGCGCCGAGGGCGCGCGGGAGCTCCACGAGTACTTCGTCCACGTGGAGCGCGAGGCGCGCGCGTGCCACGCCCGCGGGCTCTCGCTCGAGGAGGCGGCCGCCGCGATCGAGCTCGGCGCCTATGCGCGCTGGACCCAGCCGGAGCGGCTCGTCTTCAACCTCGCGCGCGCCTATCGCGAGTGCGAGGGGCGCTCGCCGGACGAGCCGCTGCCCGCGACGGAGCTGCTCGATCTCGCGGTGAAGGTGCGGCCGCGGCTGCGGCGCTGAGGTGGATCGATGCGGAGAGCGGAGCGGGAGACGGGGAAGCGGCAGAGGTCCTGCGGCCGGCGCGTTGGCCTCGCGCCGCTCGCCCTCGCGGTGGCTCTCGCTTCCGGCTCGCCGGCAGGGGCCCAGGGCAGCGTCGTGCTGTACGGCGCGGCGGGAGCGCCGAGCACGCTCTACGTGATCGATCCCGACACCGCGGCGGCGACGCCGGTCGGCCCGATCCAGGTCTCCGGCGTCGGGATCACGGTGCACGGGCTCGCGTTCCTCGACGACGGCCGGCTCGTCGGCTCCGCCGACGGCGCCGGCCTCACGCCCTGCACCGGGAGCGCATGCGCGGTGCTCGTCGACGTCGACACCGCGAGCGGCGCGGCGTCCCTGCTCGGCAAGATCAGCGACGACGGGGTGCCCGGTCAGTGCGGCGAGATCCCGGACCTCGCCTTCGATCCGTCCACGCGCGCGCTCTTCGGCGCGGCCCGGCTCTGCAACGTGCCAGCGGGCACGGACCAGCTCCTCCGGATCAATCCCGCGAACGGCGCCGCGATCCTCGTGCTCGAGACCGGCGCCACGGGCGCGGGCAACGGCCTCGCGCGGGAGCCCCGGAGCGGCGCGCTCTTCACGGCGGCGTCGCCGGACTTCGTCCGGCTGCTGCCGGATCCGGTCGAGGCGATCGGACCCTTGAACGGCGGGGCGGTCGTGAGCGCGCTCGCCTTCCATCCGCTCACGGGCGAGCTGTTCGGGGCGGAGACCGGCAGCGCCGACTCGTCGCTCGTCACGCTCGACCCCGCGACGGGCGCGCTCGACTTCAACGTGGGCCCGATCCGGGTGGACGGCGTCACGCTCGCGGGCGTCGACGCGCTGGCGTTCCAGGGGCCGGGCGGCTGCTCGGACGCTCCGCTGGGCTCGTGCACCGACGCGGCGAAGGCGAACCTCCAGCTCAAGGCGAAGCGGGGTCGCCTCAAGCTCACGCTCAAGAAGCTCGGCGAGACCGCGAAGAGCGAGTTCGGGACGCCGACCTCCGACACGGGCTACGCCGTCTGCGTCTACGAGACGGCCGAGGGCGCGAACCCGACCCTGGTGGCGGGCTACACGGTGCCCGCCGGCGCCGACTGGATCGAGAAGGAGAAGGGCTTCCAGTTCAAGAGCAAGGAGGGTGCCCCCGACCGCATCCGCGCCGTCCGGCTCTCCGCCGGCCCGGCCGGCAAGGCGCAGGTGTCGGTGAGCGGGAAGCAGGGCGTGGACGTGCCGGATCTCCCGCTCGCGAGCGACACCGCCGTGGCGCAGGTCGTGAACGACGTCGGCGCGTGCTTCGGCGCGGCGGTGACCGCGTTCCTCGACGAGGACAACACGCTCGTCCGCTACAAGGGGATCAAGCCGACGCCGACGCCCACCGCGACCCCGACGGCCACGGCCACGCCGTCCGGGAGCGCCACCGCATCGCCGTCGGGAAGCGCCACGCCGACGCCTGCGGGCAGCGTCACGGCGACGCCGAGCGCCACGCCGACGCCGACGGCGCCGCCCACCAACGGGGGGATCGTCATCATCATCGGGGAGTGAGAGCGGCGCGGCTCAGCCGCCTCCGTCTCCGGCCTCCGCCTCCTCCTCGAGCACGCGCTCCATCGGGCGCAGCAGCACGGGGAACCAGTGCGGCTCGGCGTGCGGCTCGCGCGGGGGGCGCTTCTCGACGGGAAGCTTCAGCACGCGCCCGTCGCGCTTGTACGCCGCGAGGTTGCCCGGCAGCGCGGCGAGGCGGCCGGCCTCGAGCAGCGCGAGCACCGCGTCGATCAGCGGCTTCGGCAGCCCCGCCCAGACGACGCGGTTGCCGGGCAGCGCGATCTCGGTCGGCTCGCGCGCGTCGCCGGCGAAGTGCTTGTGGAGCGCGGCGAACGTGACCCAGTCGTGCTCGCGCACGAAGGCGAGCACGGCCTCCTCGAGCGCGGGATCGCTCACCGGACGCGTCTCGGCACGGCGCGAGCGGGCACCGGCCGAGCTTACGGGCTCCGCTCCGCCCACGCCCGGAGCGCGGCGCGCAGCCGCTCGGGAGTGTTCTCGGCGGGATCCTCGAGCACGCGCTCGAGCAGGAAGCGGAGGGCCGCGCCGACGCGCGGGCCGGGCCCGATGCCGAGGCACGCCATCACGTCCGCGCCCGCGAGCGCGAGCTCGGCGCGCGCGACCGCCTGGGCCTCCGTGCGGGCGAGCCGCTCGCGGAGCGCCGCGAGGCGGCCGCGCACGGCGTCCGCGTCGGGCAGGGCGCCCGCTGCGCACTCGGCCTCGCGCAGCGCGAGCAGCCGCGCGAGCTGCGTCTCGTCGCCCGCGCGGCGGCGCAGGCGGCGCGCGCCCGCGTCGCCCTGCGCGAGGAAGCGCTCCGCGGGATGGAGCGCGAGCAGGCCCTCCACGTGCTGCCGCCGCACCCGCGGCACCCGCCAGCGGGCCAGGATCGCGGGCGCCGCCGTGTCGCGGAGCCACGCGGCCCAGCGCAGCGTGCGGTCGGGCGGGAGCGCGGCGATCACGGCGATCGCATCGGGGCGGGCGCCGGGCACGAGCACCGTCTCGAGCCCGCTCTTGCGGAGCAGCGCGAGCCCGGGCGCCGGCCGCGGCGCGCCGAGCAGCCGCTCGAGCTCGCTCCGCACGCGCTCGGGCGCGAGCTTCGCGAGCGCCGCCGCCTGGGCGGGCAGGGCGGCCTCGAGCGCGGGATCCACCGCGAGCGAGAGCTCGGCCACGATGCGGGCGGCGCGGAGCGCACGGAGCGGATCCTCGGCGAGGCGCTCCTCCGCGCGGCCGACCGCGACGAGGCGGCCGGCGCGGAGGTCGGCGAGCCCGCCGAAGGGATCGAGCGCGGCGCCCGTCCTCGGATCCCACGCCATCGCGTTCAGCGTGAAGTCGCGGTGCGCGAGGTCGTCGTGGAGCGTGGGCCCGCGGAAGCGCGTCACGTCGACGGGGCCGCTCGCCGTCGGGACCATCACCGTCCCGAAGCGCAGTCCGATCGGGACGGCGCGCGGGAACAGCGCGAGCACCTGCTCGGGCGCCGCCGAGCTCGCGACGTCCCAGTCGTGCACGGGCGCCCCGCGCGCGTGGTCGCGGACGCAGCCGCCCACCAGCACCGCCTCGTGTCCGGCGCGGAGCAGCGTGTCGAGCAGCGCTCGGACCGGTTCGGGCAGGGCGTCGAACACGGGGCAGAGGGTACGCTGCGGCCCGTGCTGCGCTTCCGTGCTCCGGGCGAGACGCTGCCCGCGGCCGCGCTCGTGGCGCGCGCCCTCGCGGTCTCCGAGGCGCGCGCGGCGGCGCGCGTGCGCGCGGGTGCGCTCGCGCGCGCGCAGGCGGGGTGGCAGCGGGGCGAGCGCATCGCGTCACCGGACGCGCGGATCGCGCCGGGCAGCGCGCTCGTGCTCGACGCGGAGCGCCCCGTCGAGCCCGCGGCCGGGGCGAGCGCGTGGCTGGCGCTCGTCCCGGCGCTGCCCTGGCCGGAGGCCGAGGCCGCCGGCATCGCGGTCGCGAGCGAGGAGGAGCGCGACGGGGTGGCGCGCCTCCGGCTCCGGCTCACGAGCGCGACGCTCGACGCGGCGCGCGCCTGGCTCGCGGCCGCGGGTGCGCCCGTGCTCGGCGACGTCGCGCACGGCGGCATCCTCGTCGCGGGCGGGCTCCGGCTCCGCCCGGCGGACGAGCCGCCGCTGGACTGGCCCGCGGAGCCGGTCTTCCCCGCGCCGGAGGCTCCGTTCCGCATCTCCGCAGCGACCGCCCGCGTCCTCGCGCGCGGCCATCCCTGGGTCATCGCGGACCGCGAGACCGAGCGCGGCGACCGCTTCGCGCCCGGCACCCTCGTCACGCTGACGGGCGCCGACGGACGGCGCCACGGGCTCGCGCGCACGGAGGCCTCGCGCGATCTCGCCGCGCGCCTCTGGTGGCCCCCGCCGCGAGGCGAAGCCGAGCGAAGTCAGGCGGGCAAGCGAAGCGCGCAGCGAGGCGAAGCCGAGCGAAGTCATCGGGGAGACGCGCGCGCGCCCAGCATCGAAGAGCGCGTCGCGCGCGCGCTCGCGCGCCGCGCTGCGCTGCTCGAGGCCGGCGCCACCGATGCGCTGCGGCTCGTCCACGGCGAGGCCGACGCGCTGCCCGGCCTCGCGGTCGACCGGCTCGGCCCGCTGCTCCGCGTCCTCGTGAGCGGCGGCGCCGCGCTGCCGCTCCGCGCGCGCGTCGTGGCGGCGCTCCTCGCGGCGAAGCTCCCCGGTCTCGCGCCGGACCCGCCCGTGGTGGAGGTGATGCACCTGCGCGAGCGCCCGGCCGGCGCGCTCCTCTGCGTGCGCGTCGTGAGCGGCGCGCGCGAGGCGATCCCCGAGCCGCTCGTGGTGCGCGAGGGCCCGCTCCGCTTCCGCGTCGAGAGCGGGCTCGCGGAGCCCACGCGCCCGCACCCGGGCGTGGGCTTCTTCCTCGACCAGCGCGAGAACCGCGCGCGGCTCGCGGCGCGCGCGGCCCGGGGCGGGCGCTACCTGAATCTCTTCGCGCACACCGGCGGCTTCAGCGCGGCGCTCCTCGCGGGCGGCGCGGAGGAGGTGTGGAGCGTCGACCTCTCCGCGCCGTACCTGACGCGGCTCCAGGAGAACCTCGAGCGCTCGGGCCTCGCGCGCGAGCGCCACCGTGCGGTGCGCCGCGAGGCGCGCCGCTTCCTCGCGGAGCTCGATCCCGCCCTCCGCTTCGACGGCATCGTGATCGATCCGCCCACCGCCGCGGCCTCAGGCCGCCGCTTCTGGAGCGTGCGGCGCGACCTCGCACCGCTCGGCGCGGCGGCGCTCGCCCGGCTCGCCCCCGGCGGCTGCCTGCTCCTCACGCGCCAGGAGCGGGCGGGGCGCGGCCGCCTCGAGGCGCTCCTGGCGGAGGCGGCCGCGAGTGCACGCGTCCGCCTGCGCACGCTCGAGCCCGCGCCGCCCGCCTCCGACTTTCCCGCGCTCGCCGGCTTCCCGGAAGGCGCGCCCTTCGAGGCGCTGCTCGCCACGCGCGTCTAGGCGAGCCGGACGCGAGCGGGCGCCGCCGCTCGCGCGCGCTCGCCTGCGGGCGCACGCGGACCAACGACGAGCGTTTCGCGAAGCCCGCGGCGGCGTGCGCACTTCGCTCGCGCCGCTGCCTCCGCGCTGCGGGCGAAATGCACGACACGTGCGCGCCGCGCGGGGCACTCACGGACGGGTGGGTTCCGTCGGTGAGAGGGATCGGGACATGGCTGGTGTTCGCTTCGCGTCCCGCGTGACCGCGCAGGGCGTCCTGCTCGTCGTGCTGCTCGTGTGCGCCGCGCCGGCGAGCGCGCTGCCGGTGACGCTCTACGCCGACCGCAAGGCGGTCTCGGGCTTCGACCCGAAGGACGTCGCGTTCGCGCTCGAGCTCGGCGCCGCGGAGCCGCTGCGGGTGAGCGGACTGATCGGCGGCGAGTCGTACTTCCACGTGACGACGCCGGACGGCATTCCCGGCGTGAAGGGCAAGAGCCGGAAGAAGCCGTCCATGGGCACGAGCACCTGGACGCTGCACGTCGCGGCGGACACGCCGGACGCGCTGCTCGGCGACTTCCTGCTCGTGATCCTCGGCCACGACCGCCGGGATCCGATGAAGTACAAGACCAAGAAGGTCGGGCTCGAGGTGGCGACGGAGCTGCCGTGGCTGCTCGTCTCGAACGAGGCCGTGCCCGGCATGACGCACCTCGCCTTCCGGCTCGGCGACCTCGAGGCGGGGCACACGTACGAGATCCCGATCGAGTACCGCTACGCGGGGAAGCTCAAGCGGCGGGACGGCGAGTACCTCTTCCCGCGCTACGAGGTCGCGTTCCTCTCGGCTCCGCTCGGCGTGCCCGAGCCGGGCGCGCTCGCGTGGCTCGGCGCCGCGGCGGCCCTCGGCCTCGCCGCCGCGAGGCGCGCACCTCGCCGCCGCGGGGCGCGCGGCGCGGAGGCGCACGCCGTGACGCCGGCGGGCCGGCGCGCGGCGCTCGCCGGTGCGCTCTGCCTCGCCCTCGCGGGCGGGCGGCCGGCGGCTGCGGAGGATCGCGATGCCGTCGCCTTCGCGCGCGCCACCGCGCTCGCGCGCGCGGGCAACTGCGGCGGGGCGCTCGCGGCGCTCGCCGAGCTCGGCGAGGCGACGGCGGCGTCCGCGCACCTCCGCGGCCAGTGCCAGCTCGCGGCGAAGGACTACCCGGCAGCGCTCGCCTCGCTCGAGGAGGCGAAGCGGCGCGGCTCGGCGTCCCCCGGCCACTCGCTCCAGCTCGCGGTCGCGCGCTTCCAGCTGGGCGACACGGAGGGCGCGCACGAGGCGCTCGACGCCGCCGCGCCCGCCTCGCAGCAGGACCCGGAGTACCACCTCTACCGCGGGCTCGTGCTGCTCCAGCAGGGGCGCTCCGCCGCCGCCGCGCGCGAGCTCGCGCGCGCGCGCTCGCTCGGCGCGGACGTCGATCCCGCCGCGTCGTACTACGAGGGCCTCGCGTGGGTCGGCGCGGCGGAGCGCGAGCGGGCGAACGAGGCGCTCGCGCGCGTCGTCGAGAGCGCGCCCGGCACGCCGTGGGCGCACGAGGCCGAGCGCGTGCAGGCCGACCTCGCGCGGCTCGCGGGCGACCGCGCGCGCGTTTGGGGCTTCCTGCGCGCGGGCCTCGAGGTCGACGACAACGTCGTGCTGCGCGGCCACGACGTCTTCCCGCAGGACGGCGGGCAGCACGACGTGCGGGGCGTCGTCCAGCTCACCGGGGGGCGCCGGCTCGCCGACGGGAGCGACTGGGCGGCGGGCGTCCAGGGCACGTACCACGGCTCCGCGCACTTCGAGCTCGACGCCTTCGACCAGCAGTACCCGGTGCTCGGCCTCTGGCTGGACCGCCGCGTCGGCGAGAGCACGCTGGCGCGGCTCCGCTATGACGTCGGCTACGCGTGGGTCGACGGCGAGCCCTTCGTGTTCACGCAGGAGCTCCGTCCCTCGCTCCACCACGACTTCGGCGAGGCGGGCCGCACGGAGCTCTTCGCCTCCCTCCAGCGCACCGACTATCTCTACGGGGTTCCCGAGAGCCCGCCCGGCCCGGGTGCGACGGACGAGGCGGACGCGCGCAACCGCGACGGCCTCGGGCTCGCGGCGGGCGTCGAGCACACGCTGCCGCTGCGCGGGCTCGCGACGGAGCTGCGCGGTGGCGTGAGCTACCTGCGCTACTCGGCGCGCGGCACCGAGTACAGCTATCAGGGCGTCGGCACGTGGCTCGGCACGGAGACCGCGCTGCCCTTCGACGTCGTGCTGCGCACCGAGATCGGGTACGCGGTGCTGCCCTTCCGCCACGCCTCGACGTACCCCGAGACCGTGACGCCGGCGCTCGCCTACGAGAACGCCGAGCGGAAGGACGAGCGTTGGCTCACCGAGGTGGAGCTCGAGAAGTTCCTGACGGACGCGCTCTCCGCATCGCTGCGCTGGACGTACCTCGACAACGGCTCGAACGTCGCCGTGTTCGACTACGACCGCGAGATCGTGGGCTTCTACCTGACGTATCGCCTCGCGCGCTGAGCCTCGGAGATCGCTCTCATGACCGCCCGGAACGTCGCCTCGAAGCTCTCGCTCGCGGCCGCCGCGCTCGGCGCCGCGCTCGCCGTTCCGGCGCCCGTCCTCGGCGACGGCGTCGGCGAGCCGGCGCCGGCCCCGGTCTCCGCGGCGCCCCCGCCGGTGGCGCGCACGAACCAGCCCGCGCCCTGCCTCGGCGAGGAGACGCTCGGGCAGGTGGTGGCCGTGAGCGGCGACGTGCAGGCGGTCGCGCCCGGCGCGGCGCCGCGCGCGCTCGGCTGCGATGCGCCGCTCCGCTGCGAGGAGCTCGTCACGGCGCCCGGCGCGAGCGTCTCGTTCGTCTCGGGCGACGTGCTCGTGCGTGTCGGCGGAGACGCGCGCGTCGCGCTCTCGGGCAGCGCCGGCGCGCCCGAGCTCTTCGTCCTGCGCGGCGCGGTGCGCACGACCGACGCGCGCGCCGCCGGCGCGGCGCCCCTCCGCCTCGTCGCGCGCGATCTCGCCGCGAGCGCGGCGGGCGCGGACCTCGCGCTCGAGGCCGAGCCCGGCTTCCCGTCGCGCCTCTGCGCGTACGGCGGCCGCGCCGCGGTCGAGCTCGGCGCGCGCGCGACGACGCTCGCGGGCGGCGCCTGCCTCGAGGCGCGGGAGGACGGCCCCGCGCGCTTCGCGGCGGCCGAGCCCGCCCTCGGCCTCGAGCCGCCCGGCTTCTGCGCCTTCGAGGTGGCCGTCGCGGACCACCTCACGCCGCTCCACGTCGCCGCGCCGGACGCGTTCCCGTTCCCGGACGGCACGCCGGCGCCCGACATCGTGCGCGGGCCGTGTGACGCGCCCGGCTCGGGCTGCAGCGCCGGGCGCGACTTCCCCTTCGACGACCCGGACCCGGTGCCCGGCTGCGACGTGCCGGGCGTCTCGTGCGGCGCGGGCCAGGACTGACGCGCCCGCTTATCCTCGCGCCTCTTCGCAGGAGGGCGCCATGGAACGGTCCGGACGCGACGTCGAGTTCGCGAGCAACGGCGAGCCCGCGCGCGGCTACCTCGCGCGGCCCGCACGCAGCAGCGGCCCCGGCGTGCTCGTGATCCAGGAATGGTGGGGGCTCGTGGACCACATCCGCGACGTCTGCGACCGTTTCGCGCGCGCCGGCTTCGTGGCGCTCGCGCCGGACCTCTATCGCGGCGAGACCGCGAGCGATCCCGACACCGCCGGGCGTCTGATGATGGACCTCGAGATCCCGCGCGCGGCGCGCGACCTCGACGGCGCCGTGAACGCGCTCTTGAGCCAGCACGAGACCGCGGGCGGCACGGTGGGCGTGGTCGGCTTCTGCATGGGCGGCCAGCTCGCGCTCTTCGCCGGCACGAGGAACCGGCGCATCGGTGCGGTCGTCGACTGCTACGGCATCCACCCGAACGTGAAGCTCGACCTCGCGAATCTCGAGGCGCCGGTCCTCGGCATCTTCGCCGAGCGCGACACGTTCGTGCCGCCGGCGGCGGTGAAGGCGCTCGAGGCGGAGCTCGGCAAGGCCGGCAAGCGCGCCGACTTCACGATCTTCCCGGGCGTCGACCACGCCTTCCTGAACGACACGCGGCCCGACGTCTACGACGCGGCGGCGGCCGAGCGCGCGTGGGACCGGATGCTCTCCTTCCTCCGCGCCGAGCTCGCGGCGTCGTAGGTGTCGAGTCCGGGCGCGTTCGTCACGGCTGCGGGCGGGTCAGGCCCGAAGAGGCCGCTGGAGACCGGTACCCGCTCCGGCTCCAAGAATCGGGTGATGTCGCCTCCGCGTGCACCGGTCTCCAGCGGCCGGAACTCGGATGCGATCTCAGCGACGGGTGCGATGCGCAAGGCAATCGGCTGGGAGGGCCGGTGGAGCCCCCGCTCTGCGGAGGCGACATCACCCGATTCTGGGAGCCGGAGCAGAGTGGGGGCTCCGCCGGCCCAGGCTCCCGGCTCGACGTGTGACCGACACCCGCGGAACTGGCACCTAGGACTCGAGCACCTCGACCCGCATGCCTTCGGGCAGCGGCGGGATCAGGTCGAGGTGGAGCGCGAGGCCGCCGCGGGCGGACTCGAAGCGCGGCTCGACGAGCGCCTCGCCGGGCAGCTCCCAGAAGAGATAGAGCGCGCTCGCGCCCTCGGCGCCCGCGTTCGCGAGGCGCGCGGGCACGCGGCTCTCGGCGAGGAAGCACGCCGCGGCGGCGCGCGTGTCGTCCCCCGTGAGCTGGCGGAAGCGGAGCGCGCGCGGCGGCCCCATCCCCTCCACGAGCGGGCGCTGGCCAGGGGCCAGGCGGAGCGTGGTGCCTCCGGTCCGGAGCGCGTAGCGGATCATGCGGCGGAGCGTGGTGTCGTCGAGCGGGCGGAGCGCTGCTTGCTTCGGCATCGGTTCGGTTCCCCCAGCTCCCGGGCGCGAAACGCGCCGGGGCACGGGGAGGTATCGGCCGCAGCTGCGCGTTCTTGAGGGGGACGGGAGAGCCGCGCCGCAGCGCCCGCGCTCGGCCGCGGTCACGCCAGACGGCCCAGCCGCCGGCCGCGCGTGCGGGCCCCGGCCCGCGGCCGGCCGGCTGCAGCCGCTCTCCGCCGCGGGGCGCCCGAGGAGACCGCGCACCCGGTCGTGCCGTAGCGCTTCATCTTCTTGTAGAGCCCGTCACACCGAAGCGTCCCAGCAGTGGAGCGCGATTCCCCGCGATGGCCGCCGCGACCAGGTGCCCCCCGTCTCGAAGGGATCGCGTGGCTTCCGGTCACCCCAGTCTCTCCTTTCCGAAGGTCTCCAAGAAGAAGGCAAAGGCCGATCTCGACGCGAACGCCTCGCACCGAAGGAAGAGGGGGACCAGCTCGCTCTCGAACTCACGCCGGAGCGATTCGTCGTGAGTGCAGAGCTCGAGCTCGTTGGCGAAGGTGAGCTCGACCAGGTCGCAAATGTCGACGCGGCGCAGCGCGCAATGCGTGCCGTCGAAGCGGTCGCGGTAGTCGCTTCGGCCCCGCTCGAGGCTCCCGTAGAAGTGTACTCGATCGCACGCCGCATACCGGTAGACGGTGCGTTCGACTTCGTCGCCCACGAGGGCCCGCAGCAGGCTGCGATCGTCGGGATCGAGCATAAAGCGTGGGAATCCGTCGGTTCCGTAGGCAGCGTGGAGTAACCCCGCATCGCGCAGCGCGGGACGGGCCCCGAACCGGTCGAGGAGCGCCGCAGTTCTCTCGAGGTGGTCGCGGAGGTTGCCACCGGGATGCTCGATGCGTTCCGCCCCGAGAGCCTCGAGGAGGCCGTCGGTGCTTCGCGTACGGATCCGCCGAACGGCGCGCTCGAGGGCCGCGCGCTGACTCGGGAGCGGAACGGCATCGAGCGCCTGCTCTACGAGAGCCCAGCGCCAGTCCGAGTGCTCTTCGTTCACGACGACCTCCGCCCGTGGAGGGACGAGTGCGAGGAACGAATGCAGCCAGACCTCCCCGCGGTGGGTCGCGATCCGAGATGGGGTCTCGGCGTTTCGCAGGAGCAACCGCGGCACGAGCGTGGTCTCCTCCGCCAGCTCACGCAAGGCTGCCTCCCGGGGTGACTCCCCGGCCGCTCGCGCTCCGTCGACGGTGAACCACTCCCCCCGATAGGGATCCGTCGCGCGCCGAAGCAGAAGAGCCTCGATGCTGCCTTCCGTCGGGAAGCGCAGAACCCAGGTTCCGACGCCCTCGATCAAGGCGGCCCCAGGCCCTCGTCGAGCAGTCTGCTGAGCCACCGGGCCGAGCGGGCCCGGCTCTTCTCGTCGTCGGGAAGTCCGACCGCGGCTCGCAGGGCCGTTCCGACCAGGGCTTCGGCGAACGCCACGAGGTTCAGTACGAGCACGGCATTGGCGGCTCGTTCCCGCTGGCTGTGCGTGCGGAGCCCCCGCGCGCTCCGGATCCGTTCGAGAAGCGGGTGGAAGATCCCGGCGCCGCCCTCGGACGGATCCTCTCCAGCGATCGACAGGGTCGCGTAGAGGTGCGCGTAGCGCCGCGACGCGTAGAGCTCGGCCAGCTCGCACGAAAGTGTCTTCAAATCTGGCTGCGCCTCGGCCAACAGGCCTGCCAGCCGATCGCGGAGCATGCGGGCTCCGTGCGTCATCAGGTCTCTCATCAGCTCATCCCGACTGCCAAAGTGGTGCAGCACCGTGGCGGGAACGACGCCGAGCCGATCTGCAACGTCCTGAACGCGGACACCGTCTGGGCCTCGTTCCGCGAGCTGTTTCTCCGCGGCTTCGAGAATCAGGCGTCGGGCCTCCTCGGCCGACCGACGGGGACGCGTCAACTGGCGGACTCCGGCTTGGTGAGGGCTCTTGCGGATGCCCTCTGACGGATCTCATGGGTGTCGTAGTAGTCCCGCCTGTACACGATCGATCCGTCCGCGTATCGCTGGATCCAGGCGAAGGGGAGCACGATCTCCGTATCTCGCAGCGGAATCACGAGCTCGGCCTCTCCGACCGCGACGTAGCCGTCGAATAGGCGCGCGCCAACGTTCCGCGAGCGCCAGCTTCCGGCCCGCTGCATCACCTGGACGAGCCAGGCTTGGATGGCCGGCCGACCCCGGTACTCGCCGAATAGCGGGTCGATGTACCGGGACCGTTGCGGGTGGAAGAGCTCACACCACGCAACAACGTCGTGCGCCGCCCACAGCGCGTCGGCCAGACGGTCCGTCTCCACGTTCGTCCTCGGCATGCCCTCGTCCACCTTGGGCCCCCGCCGATAATACTGAAGTTAGATTCAATATCACACTGACTTCAGATCCAATGGCAACGAGAGGAGGCTTTGCCCTCACTCGATCCCGTACCGCTTCATCTTCTTGTAGAGGCCTTCCCGCGTAAGTCCCAGCTTCCGCGCGGTTTCTGCGCGGCGGCCGGCGTTGCGGTCGAGCTCGCGGCGCACGCACCAGGCCTCGAAGCGGGCGAGGGTCTCGCGCAGCGGCTCGGCGTCGTGCACGGCGTTCGGGAAGGGCTCGAGCAGCTGGCCGAGCCGCTCCGAGAGCCGCTCCGGCGGGATCGTCTCGAAGGGCTCGGAGAGGGCGAGCGCGCGCAGCATCTCGTTCTCGAGCTCGCGCACGTTGCCGGGCCACGCGTGCGCGAGGAGCAGCTGCTCCGCCTCGCGCGAGAGCCGGCAGCCGGGCTTGCTCTCGCGCGCGCCGTGCTGGGCGAGGAAGTGCCCGGCGAGCGCGAGCACGTCCTCGCGACGCTCGCGGAGCGGCGGGACGCGGATCGGGAACACGGCGAGCCGCCAGTAGAGGTCCGCGCGGAAGCGCCCCCGCGCGATCTCACCCGTGAGGTCGCGGTTCGTGGCGGCGACGACGCGCACGTCGACGCGACGCGCGCGCGTGCCGCCCACCGGGCGCACCTCGCGCTCCTGGAGCGCGCGGAGCAGCTTCGCCTGGAGCGGCACCGAGGTCTCGCCGACCTCGTCGAGGAAGAGGGTGCCGCCGTCCGCGAGCGTCATGAGCCCGTCCTTGCCGCGGTCGGCGCCCGTGAACGCGCCCTTCACGTGGCCGAAGAGCTCGCTCTCGAGCAGCGTGTCGGGGAACGCCGCGCAGTTGAGCGCCACGAACGCGCCCGCGCGGCGCGCGCTGCCGGCGTGGATGGCGCGCGCGAGCACCTCCTTGCCGGTTCCGGTCTCGCCGCCGAGGAGGACGGTCGCGGCGGTGCTCTGCGCGCGCTCGACGAGCGCGAGCGTCGCGCGGAGCGCCGCGCTCTCGCCCACGATGCCGTCCGGGCGCGGAGCCGGCCGGGGCGCCGGCGCCGGCGCGCGCCGTGCCGCGAGCTCGGCGAGCGAAGGGCCTCGTGCGGGGTCGGGCGTCTCGAGCACGCAGCGCGCGCCCGCGGAGCGGAGCCGTGCGAGCGCGTCCTCCGCGTACGGACGCGCGCTGTGCACGACCACGCAGTCGAAGCTCGCGAGCGGCAGCTCGAGCGCCTCGCCGAGCTCGCGCGCCCAGGCGAGGTCCACGAGCGGCGAAGCCGTGAGCAGGCTGCCCTCGAGCCCGCTCGCGGGCCCGATCCAGAGCACGGAGTGAGGGGTCATGGCGCGCCTCCGCACGCACGGTGAGCAAGTCGCGTGCCGCCCGCGCGAGCGAGGCAGGCGAAGCGAGCGACGGACTCCGGCGGAGCGCCTCCGAACGCGCGCGGCCGAGACGCGGGCCGCCGCCGGCCGCGCGCCGGAGCGCCGCCGGGAACGCGCGGCCACGCCCCCCGCCGCGCCGTTCACGCCGCGCCGGCTACGAGCGCTTTCGCCAGAAGGGGTCGAAGCCGCCGCAGCCGAGCTCGCCGAGGGGCTCGCGGAGCTCCTTCACGCCCGTCACCGGCACGACCTGCTCGCCCTCGAAGCAGCGGTCGACGACGCCGTCGTACTCGCTGTCCTCGCACTGGCGCACGACGCTCGTACCCGACAGGTACTGCACCACGTCCGGCCGGCCGTCCTGGTTCGTGTCCGCCTCGAGGTGCGCGATCGTGCCGTTCGCATAGACCTGCCGGAGGTTGCCCTTGCCGTCACCGTTCGTGTCGACGAGGCCCTCGACCACGGCGCCGTTCTGGAGCCGGTAGCGCACGTCGAGCGTGCCGTTGCCGTCGCTGTCGAGGCACTGGCTCTTGACCGTGCCGCCGCCGTCGAAGAAGAGCTTGACGTCCGGGCGCCGCTTGCCGTCCGAGACGCGCTCCTGGGAGACGGGCGCGCCCTTCGGGTCGAAGCGCGTGAGCACGTTGGGCCGCCCGTCTCCGTTCTCGTCCTGCGCCTGCCACGCGACCCGCTCGCCCGAGAGGCCCGAGAAGGTGTCGAGCTTGCAGTCGCCGTTGCCGTCGGCGGCCTGCTCGACGAGCTGCCCCTTCGCGTCGAAGCGCTGCTCGAGGTCGAAGCAGCCGCGGAGCTTCGAGTCCTCGCGGACCGACTGCGGCTTGCCGTTCGCGAAGGTCGTGATCCGGTCGGGCTTGCCGTCGAAGTCGCGGTCCTCCTCCTGGACGGTGACCTCGTTCTTCGCGTTCACCGTGAGCCAGAGGTCCGGCTTGCCGTCGCCGTTCTTGTCCTGCGTCGTCTTCCGGCCGCCGCCCGCGGTGCTCTCGGCCTGCTGCTCGAAGACACCGTCGAAGTCGTCGTCCTGCTCGATCCGGGCCGGCTTCCCGCCCGCGTACGTCTGGACCAGATCCGGCTTGCCGTCGCCGTTGCGGTCGCGCTCGCTGCGCACGATCTCGCCGCCCGAGAAGGTCGAGACCGTCTCGCGGCGCCCGTCGCCGTCCTCGTCCGACTCGACGCGCAGCGGCTTCTCGTCGGGCCCGAAGCTCGTGATCACGTCGGGCTCGCCGTCCGCGTTGCGGTCCTCCTGCTGCGAGACCTTCTTGCCGCCCGCGTAGGTGACGACCACGTCGGGGCGCCCGTCGCCGTCCGCGTCCTGCTCGGAGCGCACGGGCTGCCCGTTCTCGTAGAGCGTGACGAGGTCGAAGCGCCCGTCGCCGTCGGGGTCTGCCTCGTCGCGCACGGGCGCGCCCCCGGCGAGCTCGCGCCGGAAGTCGATCACGAAGTCGCCGTTCTGGTCGGCCTCCTCGCGCACGATCTCACCGCCCGCGCCGTAGGCCACGAGCGCGTCGGGCTTGCCGTCGCCGTTCGCGTCGGTCTCCTGCCGCACCTGCCGTCCGTTCTCGAAGAGGAGGCGCGTCTCGAAGCGGCCGTCGTGGTCCGTGTCCTGCTCCTGGAGGACGACCTGGCCGCCCGCGAAGCGCGTCACCACGTCGGCGTCGCCGTCGCCGTTCGTGTCGCGCTCCTCGGCCACCTTCTCGCCGTTCTCGAAGACGGACTTCGTGTCGAACTCGCCCGCCGCGCTCGCGCGCTCCTCCGCGAGGACCGAGCCGTCGGCGGCGAGGCGCCCGCGCAGGTCGGGCTTGCCGTCGAAGTCGGTGTCCTCCTCGAAGGAGGCGGGCACCCCGTTCGCGAAGCGCACCACGCGGTCGGGCTTGCCGTCGCGGTTCTTGTCCTCCTCGAGGAGCGTCGTGGCGCCGCTCTCGTCGTTCGTGCGCCAGGTCTCGACCTTGCCGTCGCCGTCCGCGTCGGTGAGCGCGCGCGCGACCTTTCCGCTCGCGGGGAAGAGCGTCACGAAGGTGTCGGGACGGCCGTCGCCGTTCGTGTCGCGCTCCTGCTTCTCGAGCCGGCCCCCCGTGTCGTAGAAGTTCCAGTGGTCGAGGCGTCCGTCGGCGTTCTCGTCGAGGTCGACCCGCTCCAGCTCGCCCTCGGCGTAGTGCTCGATGCGGTCCGGCTGACCGCGGCCCTTGCGGTCGACCGTCTTGCGCAGCAGCACGCCGTTCGCGAACGCGGCCTTCGTCTCGAAGCGGCCGTCGAAGTCGGTGTCGCGCTCCTCCTCGGCGAGCTTCTCGCCGCCCGCCGCGTAGACGAAGACGGCGTCGATCCGGCCGTCGCCGTTCTGGTCCTCCTCCTGGCGGAAGCGGAGGCCGTCGCGATACGCCACGAAGGTGTCGGGCTTGCCGTCGCCGTTCGTGTCGGCCTCGGTCTTCGCCTTCTCGCCGCCGGCGAACCAGGTCACCAGGTCGAACTTCCCGTCCCCGGTGGTGTCCTCCTCCTCGCGCGCCTTCTCGCCGTCGATGAAGGTGCGGCGGAGCTCGACGCGCCCGTCGTCGTTCGCGTCGAAGGCCTCGCTCTCGCGGGCGCCGTCGGCGCTGAAGATCACCACGGCTTCGGGGCGCCCGTCGCCGTCCTGGTCGCGCACCTGGCGCCGCTCGACGCCGTTCTCGTAGGTGGAGACCGTGTCGAAGCGCCCGTCGCCGTCGGGGTCGGCGCTGCGGCTCGTGATCCGCTCGTCCGCGTACTCGGTGACGAGGTCGACCCTGCCGTCGTGGCTCGTGTCCTCCTCGACC
>Ga0075327_1000042_pt1:5000-26994 | contig 26994 bp, 15 predicted proteins | sample MayberrySE_Catta_2_FD_120056 | JGI IMG/M metagenome (GOLD analysis project Ga0075327, IMG submission 120056) | Natural and restored wetland microbial communities from the San Francisco Bay, California, USA, that impact long-term carbon... | ecosystem: Environmental > Terrestrial >...
CCGTGTTCCCCACGCTCTTCGACATCTTCTCCTTGCCGTCGGTGCCGACCAGCAGCGGGTGGGTGAGGACGGCCTGCGGCGTCTGCCCGTAGTCGCGCTGGATCTCGCGGCCGACCAGCAGGTTGAAGAGCTGATCGCTGCCGCCGAGCTCGACGTCCGCGCGCAGTGCGACCGAATCGTAGGCCTGCACCAGCGGGTAGAGCAGCTCGTGCACGGAGATCGGCACTCCTTCCCGGAGCCGCTTCGCGAAGTCGTCCCGTTCGAGCAGGCGCGCGACCGTGTACCGGGAGCAGAGACGGACGAAGTCCCCCGGCGTCATGCGATCCATCCATTCGCTGTTGTAGCGGACCTCGGCGCGGTCGACGTCGAGGATCTTCCGCACCTGCTCGACGTAGGTGGCTGCGTTGCGTCGCACGTCGTCGGCGTCGAGCGCGGGGCGCGTCTTCTTCTTCCCGGTCGGATCGCCGATGCGCGCCGTGAAATCGCCGACCAGGAAGATGGGCGTGTGGCCGAGCTCCTGGAAGACGCGGAGCTTTTCGAGCGTGATCGTGTGGCCCAGATGGAGATCGGGCGTCGACGGATCCATCCCGAGCTTCACGCGGAGCGGGCGACCCGAAGCCATGGCATCCGCCAACCGGGCCCGCAGCTCGTCCTCGCCGACGAAGTCCTCGGTGCCCGCGCGAATCCGCCCGAGCTGGCGCTCCACTTCGAGGTTCTGGCCCTTCAACGCCCGCGACATCTCCTGGCTCCGCGTTCCGTCACGAGCGCATCGACGGCTCGGTCGTGTGGCTCGCGCGGAACGGCTTGCACGATCTGGAACTCGTACCCCACCCCGAACGCGAACGCCCCGGGCAGCCCGGCGAGCGTTCGATCCCACGCGCCGGCTCCCCGGCCGAGGCGACCGCCCGCCTCGTCGAAGGCGAGGCCCGGCACGAGCAGGAGCGCTTCCGCGCCGAGCGCGACGCCGGCGGCCGAACGCGGAGGCTCGCGCACCCCGTGACGACCCGCGACGAGCTCTTCGAGGCGCGCGACGGGCGCGAACTCGAGACCGCCCTCCGGACCGAGCCGGGGCCAGAGCACCTCCTTGCCGTCCGACCGCGCTCGTTCGACGAACGCGCCCACCGGCAGCTCGCCCGGCAGCTCGAAGTACGCGACGAGGCGTCGGCAAGCGCGGTACTCCGCCGTCGCCACGAGGTGGCCGGCGGCCGCACGGCCGGCGCGGCATGCCGTGTCCGGATCGACGCCGAGGCAGCGCCCCCGCATCTCCGACCGCAGACGACGCTTCTGGCTCGCGACGTTCAGGAGCCGGCCGGCTTGGCATCCCCGACCGCCGCTTCCACCAAGCGGATGAGATCGAGAAGCCTCGGGCCCGTGCCGGGAACGCCGGAGCCCGCGCGTTCGGTGAGCCGGTTGGCGAGGTTCAGGCCCGCGAGGACGGCGACGTCGACGCTGTCTGCCGTCGCGCTCCGCGCCCGGACCTTCTCGATGGTCTCGTCCAGCAGCAGCGCCGCACGCGCGATCGATTCGCCATCGGCCTCCGCCCGGATGCGGTACTGCTTGCCCTGGATCGTGACCGGCACCGTGCGCTTCGCGCTCACGGCTCAGTCTGCCCCGGCGGCGACGCGCCGGTCCAGCTCCGCCTCGACCCGGTCGAGCTGCGCGATCAGGTCATCGATGCGCTTCACGGCGTCCTGGCGGCTCTGATTCAGCTGCCGCAGGCTCGCGTCGAGTCCGCGTACACGCGCCTCGCGCTCCGCGAGCGCCTCGCGGAGCGCGGCATGATCGCGACGCAGGTCGAGGTGACGTTCGACCAGACGGCGCACCAGCTGCTCGAGGCGCTCGAAGTTATCGAGATCGGGCGCGCGCCCACTGCTGCCGCGGGGCGCTTCCTCGCGCTCACCCATCCCGCTCACCTCCCGTGCGTCGGACGGAAAGTAACACGCAGCATCCCTGCATTGCAGGGGAAGCACAGGGAACGCCGGCGGGCGGTCAACCGTCGTTCTGACCCGCGTCGCGACGCGGCCTCAGACGAACGCGTTCCGCGCCTGGAGCCGAGAGGTCCCTTCCAGGTACGCGTCGACGGCCCGCGCCGCCTCGCGTCCCTCCCACTGGGCCCAGACGACGAGCGACTGGCCGCGGCGGCAGTCGCCCGCCGCGAACACACCGGGCTCGCTCGTCGAGAAGCTCTGGGTGTCCGCCTTCACGTTGCCGCGGGCGTCGAGCGCGACGTCGAGCCCTTCGAGCAGGCCGGCCTGAACGGGCCCCACGAAACCCATCGCGAGGAGGACGAGGTCGGCCGGCAGCTCGAACTCGCTGCCGGGCACGACGCGCATGCTCTGCGGCAACGGCCGCTCGAGGCGATCCCGCTCGAACTCCACCCGCACTCCGTGCAGCTTCTCCACGCGACCGTTCCGGCCGGAGAGGTGCGTGGTCATCATCGCGTAGTTGCGAACCCCACCCTCGGCGTGCGAGCTCGACACGTTGAAGTAGTACTTCTTCGCGAGCGGCCAGGGCTCCGACGCGTGCCGGCCGTCCGGCGGCCGCGGCAGCAGCTCGAGCGAGGTCACCGACCGGGCGCGCTGGCGGTGCGAGGTCCCGATGCAGTCCGAGCCGGTGTCGCCGCCTCCCAGGATCACGACGCTCTTGCCGTTGGCGAGGATCTCCTCCGACGCCGGCACCACGTCCCCCGCGACGCGCCGATTCTGCTGTGGCAGGAACTCCATCGCGTAGTGGACGCCGGCGAGCTCGCGGCCCGGCACCTCGAGCTCCCGCGGCAGCTCCGCCCCCGTGCACAGCAGGATCGCATCGAAGTTCTTGCGCAGATCGACGACCGAGTAGTCCACTCCGACGTGCACGCCGGGCTGGAAGATGACACCCTCCTCGCGCATCTGGCCGAGGCGGCGATCGATCACGTGCTTCTCGAGCTTGAAGTCGGGAATGCCGTAGCGGAGGAGGCCGCCGATCCGATCGGCCTTCTCGAACAAGGTCACGGTATGGCCGGCGCGCGTCAGCTGCTGCGCGGCGGAGAGACCCGCGGGACCCGAGCCGACCACGGCGACCGAGCGCCCGGTGCGGCGCTCGGGGCGCATCGGCCGCACCCAGCCCTCTTCCCAGCCGCGCCGGACGATCTCCCACTCCACCTGCTTGATCGTGACCGGATCCTGGTTGATGCCGAGCACGCAGGCCTGCTCGCAGGGGGCGGGGCACACCAGCCCGGTGAACTCGGGAAAGTTGTTCGTCGAGTGGAGCCGCGCGAGCGCATCTTCCCACTTGTCCCGGAACACGAGATCGTTGAAGTCGGGGATGACGTTGCCGAGCGGGCAGCCCGGGTTGCAGAACGGAATGCCGCAGTCCATGCAGCGCGCCGCCTGCTCCTGCGTCTTCTCGCGGGGGAAGTCCTCCTGGACGCACTTCCAGTCGTCCAAACGCTCCTCCACCGGGCGGTAGTGCGTGGGCTCCCTCTTCCACTTGAGGAAGCCGCGGACGTCACCCATTCCCGCTCCCCGCGGCGATCCGGTCGGAGAGTGCGCGCTTGTAGTCCTTCGGGAAGACCTTCACGAAGCGCGGTGCGACCGTCTCCCACTTCCGCAGCACGTCGTCGGCCTTGCGGCTGCGCGTGTACAGGAAGTGCCGCCGCACCATGCGCTGCACCGTCTCGAGATCCTGCTCGTCGAGCGGGTCGAGGTCCACGGTCTCGAGGTTGACCCGGCTCGGGAAGCTTCCGTCCTCGTCGAGGACGTAGGCGATGCCGCCGCTCATGCCGGCGCCGAAGTTCCGCCCGGTCTTGCCGAGCACGACCGCGCAGCCGCCCGTCATGTACTCGCAGCCGTGGTCGCCGACCCCTTCCACGACGGCGGAGGCACCGCTGTTGCGGACGCAGAAGCGCTCGCCGGCCACGCCCTGGAAGTAGGCCTCTCCGCTCGTTGCCCCGTACAACACGACGTTGCCGGTGATGATGTTCTCGCCCGGATCGAAGGTCGAGAGCGAAGGGACCTTCACCGCGATCTTCGCGCCGCAGAGGCCCTTGCCGCAGTAGTCGTTCGTGTCGCCCTCGACCAGGAAGGTGAGGCCGCGCGTGCAGAAGGCCGCGAGGCTCTGGCCCGCGCTGCCCGTCAGCTTGAGGGTGATCGTGTCCTCGGGCAGACCGGGCTCGCCGTAGCGGCGCGACACCTCGGAGCCGAGGATCGTGCCGAGCGTGCGATCCGTGTTCCGGATGGCCTGCTCGATCACGACCGGCTCGCCGCGCTCGAGGGCCGGCGCGGCGCGCTCGATCAGCTTCATGTCGAGCACGCTCCGCAGCTCCTCCTCGAGACCCTGCTTCTCGCGGTTGTAGAGCGCGTGCGCGACGTCGGGCTTGTGGAGGATCTCCTTGAAGTCGAGCCCCTTCTGCTTCCAGTGGCTCTCGACGCGGGCCGCGTCCAGGCACTGGACCTGGCCGATCATCTCGTCGATGCGCCGGAAGCCGAGCTTCGCCATCCACTCTCGCACCTCCTCGGCGACGAAGAGCAGGTAACGCATCGCACTCTCGGGCGTGCCGGCGAAGCGTCTCCGGAGCTCCGGGTCCTGCGTGGCGATGCCGACCGGGCACGTGTTCAGGTGGCAGACCCGCATCAGGATGCAGCCCAGCGCGACCAGCGGTGCGGTCGAGAAGCCGAACTCGTCGGCGCCGAGCAGCGCCGCCACCACCACGTCGCGCCCGGTCTTGAGCCCGCCGTCCGTCTGGACGCGGATCCGGCCGCGCAGGTCGTTGAGCACGAGCGTCTGCTGCGTCTCGGCGAGCCCGATCTCCCACGGCATGCCGGCGTACTTGATCGAGGCGAGCGGCGAGGCGCCCGTCCCGCCGTCGTGCCCGCTGATCAGCACGCCGTCGGCCTTCCCCTTCGCGACGCCCGCCGCGATCGTGCCGACTCCGGAGACCGAGACGAGCTTCACCGAGACCCGCGCGAAGCGGTTCGCGTTCTTGAGGTCGTAGATCAGCTGCGCGAGATCCTCGATCGAATAGATGTCGTGATGCGGGGGCGGCGAGATCAGCCCGACGCCCGGCGTCGAGTGCCGCGTCTTCGCGATCTTCTCGTCGACCTTGTGGCCGGGGAGCTCGCCGCCCTCCCCGGGCTTCGCGCCCTGGGCCATCTTGATCTGCATCTCGTCCGAGTTGACGAGATACCAGCTCGTCACGCCGAAGCGGCCGGAGGCGACCTGCTTGATCGCGCTGCGGCGGAGATCGCCGTTGACGTCCGGCAGGTAGCGGTCCGGATCCTCGCCCCCCTCGCCGGTGTTGCTCTTGCCGCCGAGCCGGTTCATCGCGACGGCGAGCGTCTGATGGGCCTCGAGCGAGATCGAGCCGTAGCTCATCGCACCGGTGCAGAAGCGTTTCACGACCGCTTCGACGGGCTCCACCTCGTCGAGCGGCACCGGCTCGCGGTCCGGGCGGAAACGCAGCAGCCCGCGCAGCGTCGAGGCGTTCTCGGTGTCGGCGTCCGCGGCCCTCGAGAACTCCTTGAAGTCCTCGTAGCTGTCGCGCTGCACCGCGATCTGCAGCTTCGCGACCGTGTCGGGATTGAACGTGTGGCGCTCGCCACGGGTGCGCCACTGATACAGGCCGCCGGGGTCGAGCTCGGGATAGGTGAAGCCCTCGCGCGGGAAGGCGCGCGCGTGGCGCAGCGCCGCCTCGCGCGCGATCACGTCGAAGCCGACGCCCGACACCCGCGACGCCGTGCCCGTGAAGCAGCGCGCCACGACGTCGCGGTCGAGGCCGATTGCCTCGAAGATCTGCGCCCCGCGGTAGGACTGGAGCGTCGAGATTCCCATCTTGGCGAAGGTCTTCAGCAGACCCTTGTCGTTCGCCTTCACGAAGTTGACCTTCGCCGCCTCGACGTCGAGGTCCTCGGGCAGCCAGGTGCCCTCTTCCACGAGCTCCTCGATCGTCGCGAAGGCCAGATACGGATTCACCGCAGCGGCGCCGTAGCCGATCAGCAGCGCGACGTGCGCGACCTCGCGCGGCTCGCCGCTCTCGCACACGATGCCGCAGCGCGTGCGCAGCGTCTGGCGGATCAGATGGTGGTGCACCGCACCCGTCGCGAGCAACATCGGGATCGGCGCCAGCTCGGGCGACACGCCGCGATCCGAGAGGATCAGGATGTTCACGCCCTCGCGCACCGCCTGCTCGGACTCGGCGCACAGGCGATCCAGCGCGGCCACCAGCCCGGGGCCACCCTCGCTCGCCTTGAACACGCAGGCGAAGGTCCGCGAGCGGAAGCCGGGCTGGTCGATCTGGCGGAGGCGCTCGAGCTCCGGGTTCGTGAGCACGGGATGCTCGACGCGCAGCATGCGCGCGTGCGACTCGGTCTCCTCGAGGAGGTTCTGCTCGGCGCCGAGCGTGGAGTACAGCGCCATCACGGGACGCTCGTTGATCGAATCCATCGGCGGATTCGTGACCTGCGCGAACAGCTGCTTGAAGTAGCGGTAGAGCAGCTGCGGGCGGTCGGAGAGACAGGCGAGCGCGGCGTCCTCGCCCATCGACCCGATCGGCCACTTCCCCTCCACCGCCATGGGCGAGAGCAGGATCCGGAGATCCTCGAGCGTGTATCCGAACACCTGCTGGAGCCGGAAGCGCTGCTCGGGGTTCTCCTTCTCCGCCGGCACCTCGGCGTCGGGCAGCTCGCCGAGCACGAGGCGATTGCGCTCGACCCAATCCCGATACGGGCGCCGGGCGACGTAGCCGCGCTTGATCTCCGCGTCCTCGAGGATCCGTCCCCGCTCGAGGTCGACGCAGAAGATCTTGCCCGGGTGGAGCCGCTCCTTGATCAGCACGTTCTCGGGCGGGATGTCGAGCACGCCGACCTCGGACGCCATCACGACGAAGCCGTCCTTGGTCACGGTGTAGCGGGAGGGGCGGAGGCCGTTGCGGTCGAGCACGGCGCCGATCTTGCGGCCGTCGGTGAACGCGATCGACGCCGGCCCGTCCCACGGCTCCATCAGGAACGAGTGGTACTCGTAGTAGGCGCGGAGGTCGGGATCCATGTCGTCCCGGTTCTCCCATGCCTCCGGGATCATCATCAGGATCGCTTCGGGGAGCTCCCGTCCCGTGAGCACGAGGAACTCCAGCGCGTTGTCGAAGCGGGCCGAATCGCTCGCTCCCTCACGCACGATCGGATAGAGCTTCCGGAGCTCGTCTCCGAAGAGCGGCGAGGCCATCGTGCCCTCGCGCGCGTGCATCCAGTTCTGGTTGCCACGGATCGTGTTGATCTCGCCGTTGTGCGCGAGGTAGCGGAAGGGGTGGGCGAGGTCCCATGCCCCGAAGGTGTTCGTGCTGTAGCGCGAGTGCACCAGGCAGAGCGCCGACGCGAACGACGGATCGACGACGTCGGGGAAGAAGTGCGGGATCTGGTCGGCGATCAGCATGCCGACGTAGGCGATCGTGCGGGACGAGAGGCTCGGCACGTAGAAGAAGTGGCGCCCGCCCGACTCCGCTCCGATCTGCTGCTCGACCCCGCGGCGGATCCCGTAGAGCTTGCGCTCGAACGCGCCCGGGTCCTCGGCCGCGCGGCCGCGCGCGCCCACGAACACCTGCCGGATCCGGGGCAGCCCCGCGCGCGCCAGGCGGCCGATCGCCATGCCGTCGTGCGGAACGTCGCGCCAGCCGAGCAGCGCCTGCCCGGACTGCTTCACGACGCGCTCGAAGATCGCCTCCTGCCGGGCGGCCGCGGCGGGATCCTGCGCGAGGTACACCATGCCCGCCGCGTAGCGGCCCGGCGCGGGCAGCTCGATGCCGCGGCCGGCCGCCTCGCGGCGCAGGAACGCGTCGGGCAGCTGGACCAGCAGACCCGCGCCGTCGCCCGACTCCGGGTCGCAGCCGCAGGCGCCGCGGTGCCCGAGGTTGATCAGGACCTCGATGCCCTTCGCGACGACGTCGTGCGAGACGTCGCCGCGGATGTTCGCGACGAAGCCGACCCCGCACGCATCGCGCTCGAAAGCGGGGTCGTAGAGCCCTTGCCTCCGCGGCGCGTGGGGGTGATTCATGCGTCGGTCCGATCACACACGTCGACCCCCGCACACGCTCCGCCCTCGCGGCGCTCGCGTTCGGGTCGCCAGCCAGCTGCCGGAAAGTCGCGGAAGTACGCGAGAATCTTGGGGTTTTCCGACGCGCCAAGCTAAGCGATCGTGTCCCGGCTGTCAACTGTGCCGGCTCGTTCCCACCCCTCGAGCAGGCGTCGCATGCGGTCCGGGACGTTCGTGAAGAGGCCGTCGACGCCGAGCGCGAGGAGCCGCCGCATCTCCTCCACGGGGTCGACCGTGAAGACGTAGACCCGCAGGCCCGCCGCGTGGGCCTGCCCGACGAAGTCGGCATCGACGAGCGGGAGCTCGGGGTTCACGGCCTCGGCGCCGAGCGCCCGGGCCCGCTCCAGCCAGCGCTCCCGCGAGCGGGTCGAGATCAGGAGCGCGATCCGCGCGCCTGCGGATTCCCGCCGCAGCGCGTGCAGCACCGGATCGTAGAAGGAGGAGAAGAGGGTCCGGTCGAGCAGCCCGCGCGCCTCCACGTTCCGGACGGCGCATGCGGGCAGGCCGGCGTAGAGCTCCCGGCGGCCCCGCTTGATCTCGAGGTTGAAGGGGATGCGCGTGCCGAACGCATCGAGCACCTCGTCGAGGGTCGGCACCTGCTCCCCGCCGCCGGCGTCGAGAGAGCGCACCTCGGCGAGGCTCGCCTCGGCGATCTCGCCGCGGCCTCCGATGCGCTCGAGCTCGGCGTCGTGCGCGACCACGACGGCGCCGTCCCGCGTGACGTGAAGGTCGATCTCGATCATGTCGGCGGCCTGTGCGACGGCGAGCTCGTACGCGGCCCGCGTGTTCTCCGGCCGGTAGGCCGAGGCCCCGCGATGGGCGATCACGAGCGGCGAGCGGAGGCCTCGCTCGGCTTCGCCTCGCTGCACGGAACGCGCTTCCGAGGTCATTCGATCCCCGCCCCGCTTGGCTCGGGTCCCCCCGGCGCGGGCGGCTCAAGCATCCACGACGCCCCGCCGATGCGCGAGCCCGTGAGCGCGGAAGCACCCCCGAAGGGCCCCGAGCCGATCGCCACCGACAACGCGGGGATCGCGCAGATCCTGCGCACGGCCGTGCAGGAGGGCGCCTCCGACGTGCACTTCAAGGCCGGCGAGCCGGTCCTGATCCGCATCAAGGGCAATCTGCTCCCGCTCAAGGTCGCCCGGCTCACGCCGGACGCCACGCTCCGCATCTTCGAGGCGCTCCGCCCGCGCCACCTCGCCCACGTCCCGGCCAGCGACCTGCAGGAGCTCGACTTCTCCTTCGCGCTCTCCGGCACCGGCCGCTTTCGCGTGAACGCGTTCCGCCAGCGCGGCAGCCTCGCGCTGGTGATCCGCGTCATCCCCCAGCGCATCCCCGACTTCAAGGAGCTGCACCTGCCGGACGCGATGCCCAAGCTCGCCGACGAGCAGCGCGGGCTGATCCTCGTCACGGGCACCACGGGCAGCGGCAAGTCGACGACGCTCGCGGCGATGATCAACCACATCAATCACACCCGGACCTCGCACGTCGTCACGATCGAGGACCCGATCGAGTTCCTGTTCCTGAACCGGAAGTCCTCGGTCGTCCAGCGCGAGATCGGGGTCGACACCGCCAGCTTCGCGTCCGGCCTGCGCGCCGTGCTGCGCCAGGACCCCGACGTGGTGATGATCGGCGAGATGCGCGACACGGAGACGATCGACATCGCCATGAAGGCGGCCGAGACGGGCCACCTCGTGATCAGCACGGCGCACACCACGGATGCCGCGAAGACCGTGCAGCGCATCCTCGCCGTGTTCGCGCCCTCGGAGCAGGCGATGATGCGCATCCGCCTGGCCGAGAGCCTGCGCGCGGTCGTCTCCCAGCGCCTGCTGCCGCGCCTCGACGGCAAGGGCCTCGTGCCGGCGGTCGAAGTGATGATCAACACGCGCGTGATCCAGGAGTGCATCCGGGAGCCGGAGCGCACGCAGGAGATCACGGACTTCATCGCGAAGGGCCGACACTACGGCATGCAGACCTTCGACCAGCACCTGCTCGCGATGCTCCAGGAAGGCCTCGTCTCGAAGGAGGTCGCGCTCTCGGCGGCAACGAGCCCGGCCGACCTCGACCTCCAGATCCGGATGGGCGGCTCCCTCGAGGACGACATGGCCATCGAGCGCCACGACTACGGCTCGATGTCCGAGATCTAGCCGAGAGCCCCTTCCTCCACCCAGCCGCGCGAGCGCTCCACCGCACGGCGCCAGCCCGCGTGGAGCTCCTCGCGCCGCTCGGCGGACATGCGCGGCTCGAAGCACGTCGCCCCCGTCGCGGTGGCGGCTGCGAGCTCCCCGCGATCGCGCCAGAAGCCGACCGCGAGCCCGGCGAGCGCGGCGGCCCCGAGCGCCGTCACCTCGAGCACCGCGGGGCGCCGCACGGGCACGCCGAGCAGGTCCGCCTGGAACTGCATCAGGAAGTCGTTGCGGCACGCGCCGCCGTCGACGCGCAGCGTGTCGAGCGCGAGCCCGGCGTCCCGGGAGAAGCACTCCACCACGTCGCGGCTCTGATAGGCGATCGACTCCAGCGTGGCGCGGATCAGGTGCGCGCGGCTCGTGCCGCGCGTGAGCCCCACGATCGTGCCGCGGGCCCGCTCGTCCCAGTGCGGCGCGCCGAGCCCGACGAAGGCGGGCACCACGTAGACGCCGCCCGTGTCCGCGACCGAGCGCGCCGCCTCCTCCGTGTCCGCCGCCTGGCGGACGAGACCGAGCCCATCCCGGAGCCACTGCACCGCGGCGCCGGCCACGAAGATGCTCCCTTCGAGCGCATACTCGACGGCGCCGCCGACGCGCCAGGCGATCGTCGTGACGAGCCCGCTCTTCGAGCTCGCCGGCTCGGCGCCCGTGTTCATCAGCAGGAAGCAGCCCGTGCCGTAGGTGTTCTTCGCGCTGCCCGGCGCGAAGCAGCCCTGGCCGAAGAGCGCCGCCTGCTGGTCGCCCGCCATGCCTGCGATCGGCACGGACGTACCGAGCCACTCGGCATCGCTCTCGCCGATCACGCCGCTCGAGTCCCGCACCTCGGGCAGCATCGCGCGCGGGACGCGCAGCTCGGCGAGCAGCGGGTCGCTCCAATCGCGCTCGTGGATGTCGTAGAGCATCGTGCGCGAGGCGTTCGACGGCTCGGTGGCGTGCACGCGTCCCCTCGTGAGGCGATGGAGCAGCCAGCTGTCCACCGTGCCGAAGGCGAGCTCGCCGCGCTCGGCCCGCGCCTGCGCGCCCGGGACCGCATCGAGGATGAAGCGGATCTTCGTCGCGGAGAAGTAGGCGTCGATCACGAGGCCCGTGCGCCGGCGGACCTCGTCCTCGAGGCCGCGGCTGCGGAGCTCGGCGCAGAGGTCGGCGGTCTGCCGCGACTGCCAGACGATCGCCCGGTGGATCGGCTCGCCCGTCTTGCGGTCCCACACGAGTGCCGTCTCGCGCTGGTTCGTGATGCCGATCGCCGCGAGGTCGGACGCGCGGGCGCCGGCCTTGCCGAGCGCGCCGCGCGCGGCGCGCAGCTGCGTCTCCCAGAGCTCGAGCGGATCGTGCTCCACCCAGCCGGGCTTCGGGAAGTGCTGGGCGAACTCGTGCTGATCCACGGCGGCGATGCCGCCCCGCACGTCGAAGACGATCGCGCGCGAGGAGGTCGTGCCCTGATCGAGTGCGAGTACGAAGCGTGACATGGCGGCCCCCCTCAGCTCTCGAAGAGCGCGGAGACGAATTCCGCGGCCGAGAAGTCGCGCAGATCGTCGACGCCTTCGCCCACGCCGACGAACTTGACCGGCAGCCCGAGCTCGTCGGCGAGCCCGACGATCACGCCGCCCTTCGCCGTGCCGTCGAGCTTGGTGAGGACGATCGCGCTGACGCCGGCGCGGCTCGTGAATTCGCGCGCCTGGGAGATCGCGTTCTGTCCCGTGTTCGCGTCGAGCACGAGCAGGGTCTCGTGCGGCGCACCGGAGGGGTCCTTGCCGACCACGCGAACGATCTTGGCGAGCTCCTCCATGAGCGGGACCTTGCTCTGGAGGCGGCCGGCCGTGTCGATGATGGCGACGTCCGCGCCGCGCGCCCGCGCGGCCTTCACGGTGTCGAATGCGACCGCGGCCGGATCCCCGCCGTCCGGGCCGGTGATGACCTCGCAGCCCGTGCGCTCGCCCCAGCGCTGGAGCTGCTCGCGGGCCGCCGCGCGGAAGGTGTCGCCCGCGCCGAGGACGACGGAGTGGCCGGCCTGGCGGTGGCGCGCGGCGAGCTTGCCGATCGTCGTCGTCTTGCCGGAGCCGTTCACGCCGAGCACGAGCACGACGTGCGGCTTCGCCGCGAGCGCGAGCGGGTCGCCGGCCGGCTCCACCTTCGCGAGCTTCTCCGCGATCGCGTCGCGGAGCACCGCCCGCACGCGTGCGGCGTCACCGCCCTCGGCCTCGCGACGGACGCGCGAGAGCAGGTCGTCTGCGGTGCGGACGCCGAGGTCGGCGCCGTAGAGCAGCGCCTCGAGCTCGCCCTGCAGCGCGTCGTCGAGCCGCTGGCCCCCGAGCACGCTGCCGAGGCGGCCGACGAGGGCCTCCTTGGTGCGGGCGAGGCGGGCGCCGAGCGTCGCGCGCGGCGGAGGGGCGGGCTCGGGACGAACCTCGCGCGCGGGCTCGACCGCGGGCGCGGCGGCCTCGACCGGAGCCGGCGGCGGCGCGGGCCGCGTACGCCGCAGCAGCCAGAAGAAGAGGACGAGCGGCGTCGCGCCGACGAGGCTCGCCCCCACGAGCAGGATCTCCTCCATCGACGGCGAGCATAGCCGCCCCGCCGAATGACTCCGCTCGCGCGCGCTTCCCGCGTGGACGGGCCCGTCGCGCGCCCGCGCTACGCCCCCTGCAGCTCGACCGCGACCAGCTTCGACACGCCGCGCTCCTCCATCGTCACGCCATAGAGCCGCTCCGCGACCTCGATGGTGCGCTTGTTGTGCGTGATCAGGAGGAACTGCGATTCCCTCGACATCTCCTTCACGATCTCGTTGAAGCGGCCGACGTTCGCGTCGTCGAGCGCGGCGTCCACCTCGTCGAGCAGGAAGAAGGGCGAGGGCCGCACCTGGAAGACGGAGACCAGCAGCGCGATCGCCGTCATCGTCTTCTCCCCGCCCGAGAGCAGGTTCACGCTCTGGAGCCGCTTGCCGGGCGGCTGCGCCGTGATCTCGATGCCGGCTTCGAGCACGTCGTCGGTCTCGGTCAGCGTGAGCCACGCCTTGCCGCCCCGGAACAGGCGCGGGAAGTTCTGCTGGAAGCGCTCGTTCACCGCGTCGAAGGTCTCGCGGAAGCGCTTGCGGCTGGTGCGGTTGATGCGCGCGATCGCCTCGCGGAGCTGCTCCAGGCTGCTCTCCAGGTCGTTCCGCTGCTCGTCGAGGAAGCGGAAGCGCTCGCGCAGCTCCTCGTGCTCTTCGATCGCGCCGAGGTTCACGTCGCCGAGCGACTCGAGGCGCTGCCGCACCTCGTCGAGGCGCGCGCGCCGGCTCCCGGCGTCGAGCGCGAGCAGGCTCGCGATCTCGCGCGCCTCGCGTCGCGCGTCGCGCGCCTCGGAGCCCTCCGCCGCGTCCGCCGCGCCCTCCTCCGGAAGCGGCGCCTCGTCGTCGGCATCGAGCTCCGCGATCTCGACGGCGTCCGCCCCGCCCGGCTCGAACGGATCGAGCGCCGGCAGCGGGGGCTTCCAGTGGGCGAGCTCGATGCCCCAGCGCTCGCGCACGCCCGCCTCGAGGTGGTCGCGCCGCAGCTCGAGCTCGCGCAGCCCGAGCTCGGCCTGGCGCGCCTCGTCGCGGCTCGCCTCGAGCTCGACCCGCACGCCGCGCGCCGCCGCCTCGAGCTCGCGCACGGTGGCGGCGAGTGCCTCCCAGGCGTCGCGGCGCTCCTCGCTGCCGAGCCGCGCCGTCTCCTCCTCCCGCAGGCACTGGGCGAGCTGCTGCTCCGCGTCGGCGAGCGTCCGCGCGAGCTCCTCGCGGCGCGCCTCGGCGCTCGCGATCTCGGCCTCGCGCCGGCGGATCCACTCGCGCGTCTCGGCGGCCTGGGCGCGGAGGCGGGCCAGGCTCGCGCGGACGCGCTCGCAGGCCTCGCCGCGGCCGGCCTGCTGCACGCGCCGCTCGGTGGCAACCGCCTCGAGCCGCGAGCGCTCGCGGCCCGCCGCCCCGATGCGGAGGCCCAGCGCGTCGAGCCCGTGCTGGCGCCGGCCGCGCTCCTCGCGCGCACTGGCGAGCAGCGCCTGGAGGCGCCCGCGCTCCGTTTCGATCGCCTCCTGCTCCGTGAGGAGCTGGAAGCGCTCGGCGCCGCGCGCCTCCTGCGCCTCGCCGAGCGTCTTCACGCGCTCGCGCGAGCGGTCGAGGTCCTTCTCGTGGCTCGCGACGGCGAGCGCCGCGGTGTGGTGGCGGTTCTTCAGGTTCTCGAGCTCATCGTTCGCGCGCTCGAGGTCGGTCTCGGCACGGCGCGCCACGGTCTCGAGCACCGAGACGTCCTCGTCGAGCGTCCGCACCTCGGCCTCGAGCTCGCGCACCTCGCGCACGCGCGTCAGCAGGCCCGACTGCCCCGGCTCCCCGCCGCCGCGGATCACGCCCTCGGGCGTGAGCACGTCGCCGCTCGCGGTGACGAAGGTGCAGGGGATCCGCCCGCGCCCGTAGTGGTCGAGCGCCTCGCCGAGGCGCTCGACCAGGTTCACGCGGCCGAGCAGCGCCTGCGCCACCGCCTCGAAGCCGGGGCGCGGGCGCACGCGGCCCAGCAGCGGCTCGCCGAGCGGCACGAAGCCGAGCGTCTCCTCGGCGGGACCGCGGTCGAGGACGAACACGCCGCGTCCTGCGCTCGCGCGCCGCAGCGCGTCGAGCGCGGAGAGGGCGCCGGCGCCGTCGGCCACCACGACGCCTTCGGCGCGCTCCGCGAGGACGGCCTCGATGGCCCGCTCGACCGCGGCGTCCGCCTCGAACGCCTCGCGGACCAGGCCGCGCAGCGAGAACGCCCGCCGGGACTCCTCGGGCAGGCTCGACAGGAAGCGCAGCGCCTCGCTCGCGTCCTCGTGCTTCTCGACGACCTCGCGCAGCGAGGCGAGCCGCGCCCGCCGCATCTCGCGCAGCTCGCGACGCGTCCGCAGCTCCTCGGCGCTCCGGCGCGCCTCGACGGCAGCCCGCTCGTGGCGGGCGAGCGCCTCGCGCAGCGAGCCCATGCCGCGGTCGCGGTCGGCGAGCAGGTTGCGCAGCCCCTCCTCGAGGCTCCGCTCCTCCCCGGCGGCGAGCTGCGCCTCGCCCTGCTCGCGCTCGAGCGCCTCGTCCGTGCTCCGGAGCTTGCGGTCGATCTCGTCCCGGCGCTCGGCCAGCGAGGCCAGACGATCTTCGGTGCGCGCTGCGCGCGTCAGCACCTCGACCAGCGCCTGGTTCTCGGTCTCGCGCTCGCGCTCGAGCTGACGGAGCGCCTGCTCCGCCGCGTGGGCCTCGGCCTCGGCGCGCGCCGCGGCGGCGCCTTCGTCTGCGAGCGCGGCCTCGAGCTGCGCGAGCTCCGCCGCGAGCTCCGCGTCCTGCGCCTCGCTCTCGCCGAGCTGGGCCACGAGCTGCTCGCGCTCCGCCGAGCGGGCGCCGTTCATCTCGGCGAGCGAGGCCCGCTCGCGGCGCTCGTAGCTGATCTGCGCCTCGAGTTCCTTGATCCGGCTCCGGATCTGGAGCAGCGCCTCGTTGCCCTCGACGAGGAGGCGCTCGCGCTCCGCGAGCTCGAGCCGGCGCTGCTCGAGCGCGGCCTCCCGCTCCGCGAGTCGCGCCTCGGCCCCCGCCGCCGCGTCGCGGAGCGCCCCGAGGCGCATGCCGGCGGCCTCCATCTCCGCGCCGAGCGCGGCGCGCTCTTCCGCGGCGAGGGAGAGCTCGAGCACGCGCTGCACCTCGCGGAGCCGCTTGTAGCGCGCGGCCTTCTTGGCCTGGCGCTCGATCGAGCCGATCTGCCGCCGGATCTCGCCGAGGACGTCGCGCACACGCACCAGGTTCTGCTCGGTGCCCTCGAGCTTGCGCTCGGCCTCGACGCGGCGCGCCTTGTACTTGCTGATGCCGGCCGCCTCCTCGATCAGGCTGCGGCGCTCCTCGGGCTTCGCCGAGACGATCTCCGCGATCCGGCCCTGCTCGACGATCGTGTAGCCCTTGGTGCCGATGCCGGTGTCGCGGAAGAAGTCGAGCACGTCGCGCAGGCGCACGGGCGTCTTGTTGATCAGGTACTCCGACTCGCCGTCGCGGTAGAGGCGGCGCGCGACCTGGATCTCGGCGTACTCGGCGAACTCGGGCGGCGCGAGCCCGTCGCCGTTGTCGAAGGAGAGCACGACCTCGGCGAGGCCGACCGGGGCGCGCGCCTCGCTGCCCGCGAAGATCACGTCCTCCATGCCCTTGCCGCGCAGGCGCCGCGGCGCCTGCTCGCCCATCGCCCAGCGGATGGCGTCGACGACGTTCGACTTGCCGCAGCCGTTCGGCCCGACGATGGCGGTGATGCCGGGCTGGAAGGCGAAGGCCGTCTTGTCGACGAAGCTCTTGAAGCCCGTGATCTGCAGTGACTTGATGCGCAACCGACCCCCATCTCCGCGAATCATTCCGCGAACCATTCGCGCGGCCGCACACCGCCCGGGAGGCGGCGTCATCCGTGGTCTCAGGCGCAACTTGTGGGGGGCGCGGAGTTTGTAACTCCACCCGGCGTGCGTGGCAACCGCTGCGCAGACTACGCGCCCGCCGCAGCGACGGGGAGCTCGGAGCCGGCGTACTGGAGGCGATGGAGCCGTGCGTAGAGGCCGTTCTGCGCGAGGAGCTCCGCGTGCGTGCCGGCCTCGACGATGCGGCCGTGGTGCATCACGAAGATCCGATCGACGTCCCGGATCGTCGAGAGCCGGTGCGCGATCACGAGCGAGGTCTTGCCCTCCATCAGCACGCGGATGCCGCGCTGGACGAGCGCCTCGGTCTCGCTGTCGATCGAGCTGGTGGCCTCGTCGAGCACGAGCACGTCGGCGCCGTGCGCGAGCGCGCGGGCGAAGGAGAGGAGCTGGCGCTGCCCGGCCGAGAGGTTCGCGCCGCGCTCGCGCAGGTCCGTCGCGTAGCCCTCGGGCAGGCGCGCCACGAAGCGGTCGGCCTCGACGGCCGCGGCCGCCCGCCGGATGCGCTCGGGGGAGAGCTCCGCGCGGCCGAGCGCGAGGTTGTCCTCGATGGTCCCGCTGAACAGGAACACGTCCTGGAGCACGAGCCCCACCCGCCGCCGAAGCTCCCGTTGAGGGATGGCCCGCAAGTCCACGCCGTCCAAGAGGATCCGGCCCCGGCTCACGTCGTAGAGGCGGGTCAGCAGCTTGATCACGGTCGTCTTGCCCGCCCCCGTCGCGCCCACGAAGGCCACGCGCTCGCCGGGCGCCACGCGGAAGGAGACGTCGCGCAGGACCCAGTCCTCGCCCGCGTACGCGAACCAGACGTTCTGGAACTCGACCTCGCCGCGGGGCAGCGCGGCAGCGGGCCTCGCCTCGGCCGCGCGCCGCGCGGCCGGCGGATCCAACACGGCGGGACGCGTGTCGAGCAGCTGGAAGATGCGCTCCAGGCTCGCCATCGAGGACTGCATCACCGAGTACTTCGCGGAGAGGTCGCGGAGCGGCAGGAAGAAGCGCCGCATGTAGTCCATGAAGACGTAGATCGTGCCGGCCGTGGTGGCGGAGGTCGCCGCCCAGAGCACGGCCGCGGTGGTGAGGCCCTGCGCGAGCTCGACCACCGAGAAGAGCGCCGAGTCGTAGCGGATCGAGGAGAGCCAGGCGTCCTTGTGCTCGGCGTTCAGCCGCTCGAAGTCGCGCTGGTTCTTCGCCTCGCGCGTGAAGAGCTGCACCACCTTCATGCCGGTCACCGTCTCCTGGATCGTGGCGTTGATGCGCGCGAGCAGGACGCGGGTGGTGCGGAAGGCGTTGCGCACCTTCAAGCGGAACACGAAGGCTGCGGCCGCAAGCACCGGCACCACCGCGAAGGTGACGAGCGCGAGCTTCGCGTCGAGCCAGAACAGCACGGCGGCGAAGCCGGCCATCCGCAGCAGGTCCGTCACGAGCAGCACGAGCCCGGCCGAGAACATCTCGGCCACGTGCTCCACGTCGCTCGTGCAGCGCGTGACGAGGCGGCCGACCGGATAGCGGTCGAAGAAGCCCTGGTGGAGCTCGAGCGTGTGGTCGAACACGACCCGGCGCAGGTCGCGCATGGCGGACTGGCCCGTGGCCGCGATCAGCAGGGTCTGCGCGTACTCGAGGCCGGCGCGCAGCACGCCGGCCACGAGGAACAGGCCCGGCAGCCACACCCAGGGCGAGACGCCGGCCGGCGGCTCGAGGACGCGGCCGAGCGCGCCGCCCGGGGGCTCGGCGCCCGCGATGCGGTCGAGCCCGGTCTTCAGGATCCAGGCCGGAGCCAGCTCGAACACGAAGAGCGGGCCGACCAGGAGCAGCGTCGCGACGACCTGCCAGCGGTAGGGCCGCACGTGGCGCCAGAGGCGCAGCAGCAGCGCGCGGTCGAGCGCCTTGCCGAGGGCCTCCTCCTCGAGGATCTGCTCGAGCCCGCTCTTCGGCGCGGGCGGGAGCGGCGCCGGCCCGGCGGCGGGGCCCGCGCGCCGCCCGGGCTCGGGGCGGTCGCCGCGGCGTCTCATGCGATCGCCTCCACCGCCTCGAGCGCGGCGCGGCGCCGCTCCTCGGCCTCCTGGTCGCGGGCGAGCCGCGCGTACAGGCCCTCGCGCGCGAGGAGCTCGGCGTGCGTCCCGCGCTCGACGAGGCGGCCGGCGTCGAGCACGGCGATCTGGTCCGCGTCGCGGACGGCCCGCACGCGCGACGCCACGACCACGACGGTGCGCCCGCGGAACACGGCGCGGAGCTCCGCCTGGATGGCCGCCTCGGTCTCGGCGTCCACGGCCGAGAGCGTGTCGTCGAGGATCAGGATCTTCGGATCGAGCGCGAGCGCGCGGGCCAGCGCCGTGCGCTGGCGCTGGCCGCCCGACAGCATCACGCCGCGCTCGCCGACGATCGTGTCCCAGCCGTCCGGCAGCTCGCGCACGTCCTTCGCGAGCTGGGCGCGCTGCGCCGCGACCCGCACCGTTTCGAGGTCCGTCTCGGGCAGGCCGTACGCGACGTTGTCCGCGAGGGAGAGCGAGAAGAGGAAGGCGTCCTGCGGGACCATCGCGATCGACGAGCGGAGCGTCGCGAGCGGGATCCGGTTCACGTCCACGCCGTCGAGGAACACCATCCCGTCGTCGACCTCGAAGAGCCGCGGGATCAGCGAGGCGAGCGTCGTCTTGCCCGCGCCGACGGGCCCCACGATGCCGAGCACGCTGCCCGCCGGGATGGAGAGCGAGACGTCGCGGAGCGCGGGCTCCCGGCCCGGCGGGCCCGGATGGCGGAAGGTGAGGTGGCGGAGCTCGACGGCGCCCGTGAGCTCGCGCACGGGCAGCACGTCCGGGCGGTCCCGGATCGCCGGCACCTCGCCCAGCACCTCGTCGATGCGCTGCATCGAAGCGGTGCCGCGCTGCACGAGCGTGAACACCCAGCCCATGATGAAGATCGGGAAGGTGAGCTCGATGATGTACATCGAGAACGCGAAGAACTCGGCGTAGCTCATCGCGCCGCGCTCGATCTGCGGGAAGCCGACCCAGAACAGCACGAAGATGCCGAGCGTCGGCAGCAGGCCGGTGATGGCGGGCATCGCCCCGTTCACCCGGACCACACGGAGCTGCCGGTGGTAGAGCGCATCGGCGAGTCTCGCGAAGCGCCGGCGCGTGGTCTCCTCCATCGCGTACGCCTTCACGACGGAGATGCCCGAGATCGTCTCCTGGAGCTGGCTCGAGAGGTCCGAGAGGCCGGTCTGCACGGCCAGGTTGCTGCCGTACATGGCGCGCCCGAAGGCGCGCGCGATCAGCACGAAGATTGGATAGGGGATCGCCGCGAGCAGCGTGATGCGGACGTCCATCGCGAGCATCGCCGCGAAGACCCCCGCGAACAGCACCGGCGTCTGCGCCACGGAGAGGAGCCCGGGGCCGAGCATGAGGCGCACCGAGGTGAGGTCGTTCACGCAGCGGCTCATCAGATCGCCGGTGCGCCAGCGGAAGAAGAAGGACTGGGGCTGGCGCTGGAGGTGCGCGAACAGGTCGTTGCGCAGCTCGTACTCGATCTCCCGCGCGGCGTTGAAGAGCTGCACGCGCGAGACGAAGCGGACGCCCGAGCGCGCGAGGGCGATCGCGACGAGCGCCCCGGCGCGCTTCGCGATCTCGCCCGGAGGCAGCCCGTCGATCACGGCCTGCGCGCACCAGCCCGTCGCGAGCGGGAACGAGACGAAGAGGCCGGCGTAGAGCAGCGTGGTGAGCGTGCCCGCCAGGTAGTCCGCCTGGCGGCGGCGCATGTAGTGCCAGAGCCGCCGGAACATCTGGCGGCGGCTCGCGGCGATCGCGGCCCCGCTCGCAGGCGCGGCGGCGGCGGTCATCGGCTGCGGTACCAGGCCGCGAGCCGCGCGCGGTCGACGCCGAGCCAGAAGCCGAGCAGCGCGACGAGGTTGCGCCCCACCGTGCGCCACACGCCGCCCTCGAGGTAGCGCCGCGCGGAGGTCACGGCGGGCTCGGGCAGCAGGGCGAGGCGGCCCTGCCGCCGGATCGCGCGCACCAGGTCGAGGTCCTCCATGAGGGGAGCCTGCGGCACGCCGCCGATCGCGTCGAGGACGCTGCGCCGGACGAAGATCGCCTGGTCGCCGTAGGGCAGCCGCGCCAGCGCGAGGCGCAGGTGCACGCCCCACTCGACGAGCGCGAGCGCGAGGCTCCGCTCGGCGAAGCGGAAGGCGAAGGCGCCGCCCGCGACGCGCGCGTCGCCGAGGGCGCGGCGGACGGCCTCGGCCCAGCCGGCCGGCAGCCGCGTGTCCGCGTGAAGGAACAGCAGCACATCGGCGTCGGTCCGGCCCGCTCCCGCGGCGAGCTGCCGCGCGCGCCCCGGCGCGCTCTCGACGACGCGGGCTCCGGCGACGCGCGCGCGCGCCCGGGTGGCATCGGTGCTGCCGGCATCGGCGACGAGAATCTCGACTCCGGGTGCTCGGGCGCTCTCGATGGCGTGCGCGATCCGATCGGCTTCCTGGAGCGTTGGGATCACCACCGCGATCCGCACGGCGCGCGAGGCTAGCAGAGTGCGCGGCCCCCGTCGGTGCTATGGATCGGTTTCCGTCGGAGGGCGCCATGGCGAAGTCGATGAAGCTCGGTCTCCAGCTCGGCTACTGGGGCGCGGCGCCGCCCGCGGGCTTCGTCGAGATCGCGCAGGCGGCCGAGCGGCTCGGCTACGACATCGTGTTCACGGCCGAGTCCTGGGGCTCGGACGCCTTCACGCCGCTGGCCTGGATCGGCGCGCACACGCAGAAGATCCGCCTCGGCACCGCGGTGGTGCAGATCTCGGCGCGCACCCCCACCGCGACCGCCATGCACGCGCTCACGCTCGACCACCTCACCCAGGGGCGCGTCACGCTCGGGCTCGGCGTCTCCGGCCCGCAGGTGGTCGAGGGCTGGTACGGGCAGCCCTTCTCGAAGCCGCTCGCGCGCACGCGCGAGTACGTCGGGATCGTGCGCCAGGTGCTGCGCCGTGAGGGCCCGGTGACCTCGCCCGGCCCGCACCATCCCCTCCCCTACACCGGGCCCGGCGCGTGGGGCATGGGCAAGCCGCTGCGCCCGATCACGCATCCGCTCCGCGCCGACGTTCCCATCTTCCTCGGCGCCGAGGGGCCGAAGAACGTCGCGCTCGCGGCCGAGCTCTGCGACGGCTGGCTCCCGCTCTACTACTCGCCCTACCGGCCGGAGGTCTACGCCGACTCCCTCGCGAAGGCGAAGCCGGGCTTCGAGATCTGCGCCGGCGTGCAGATCTCGCTCTGTGACGACGTCGCGGCGGGGCTGCTGCCGGTGAAGGCGAGCCTCGGCTTCTACATCGGCGGCATGGGCTCGAAGAAGCGCAACTTCCACAAGGAGCTG
>Ga0075327_1000043_pt1 | contig 26767 bp, 26 predicted proteins | sample MayberrySE_Catta_2_FD_120056 | JGI IMG/M metagenome (GOLD analysis project Ga0075327, IMG submission 120056) | Natural and restored wetland microbial communities from the San Francisco Bay, California, USA, that impact long-term carbon... | ecosystem: Environmental > Terrestrial > Soil >...
CGCTCATCCGGCGGGGCGATGGCGGGCGCCGACTGGCTGGGCGTCCGGATGACCGAGGCGAGCGTGCTGCGCGGCATCGATCGCCTGCCCCTGTTTGCCGGCTTGCTCGGTCTCGCCATCCTGCTTACCGTGCTCGCCGCGACTTGGTACCGCGAGGGCCGCTAGTGCCCCGCTTCCGAAGTTCGTGAAGCATTGCAGCACTCTCAGACACGAACTTCGGAAGCAAAGGGGCACTGGCAAGTTTATGATTCTAGTGCCGCTTTTCGATTTGAAGTTCCTGGAAAAGATTGCTGCACATAGTGCAGGAACTTCAAATCGGCGGCACTAGCAGTGCGTACCTTACGCACCACCAGCTGTTTTTATGGATCAAATTATCCCGACATTTTGCACGGTTGGTCCGTGCCAACCCCACTGATCGAGATGCAAAAGTCAGGTTTGATGCAATAGAACGGGCTTATCTCATTTCGTCGAGTGTTTTTCTGACAACCTTGAAGGCGCTCATGCCGGTCGGGATGCCGGCATAGGCGCCGACATGGAAGAGCACTTCCTTGAGGTCGTCGGCGCTGGCGCCGGTGTTGGCGGTGGCGCGCGTGTGCAACGCCAGTTCCTCGTGGCGGCCGAGAACCGCGAGAATGGCGATGACCAGCATCGAGCGCTCTCGGTAGGTTAGGCCCGGGCGCCCCCATACCGAGCCCCAGGCGGTCTCGGTGATGAACCGCTGCCAGTCGCGATCGAAATCGGTAACGTTGGCGAGCGAGCGCTCGACATGTTCGTTGCCGAGCACGGCACGGCGGGCCTTGAGGCCGGCTTCATAGGTGTCGTCGGACATCTTTGTTCCTCCTATCGCGGGATTTTCGTCATGATCTACGGCACGGACCTGGATTGGTCCGCATGCCGGGAAATGCTACGAGAAAGGGACTTCCGCAGTCTCAGCCGAACTTCTACCCCGCTTTGGCGAAGCTCGACAAATTCAACGATAATCCGGATTGCCTGCCGAACTATGCCCGTCGCCCGTCCGCTGCTTTATCTGTCACAAGGCGATACCAGTGCGCTCCTGACCTGGCGCGAGGTAATCGCCTGCCTTGCCGAGGCCTATGCACAGGACGACGATCCGCGCGCGGCGCCACCGAAGGTCGTCGCCCGTCGCGACGGCATGTGGCTAAGGGCGCTGACGGCGATTTCCGCCGACGGCGGCCTGATGGGCGCCAAGATCATCGCCAAGGGGCGGCCGCGCCCGGCCGACCATCTGACCGCGCTCTGGGATTCGGAGACGGCCGAACTCGCCTGCCTGATCGAAGCCAAAACCGTCACCGCGATGCGGACCGCCGGCACCTCGGCCGTGGCGATAGATCGAATGGCGCGGCCCGGACCGCTCCGCGTTGCCGTGCTCGGCTCTGGGCGCGAAGCCGTAACCCATGTCAGCGCCACGGCCGCGGTGCGGTCAATCGGCGCGCTCTCGGTCTACAGCCCGACGCGCGAAAACCGCGAAGCCTTTGCCCATCGATTCTCAGCCGAACTCGGCATCGAATGCCGTGCTGCCGACGATCCGCAAACGGCCGTCGATGGCGGCGACCTCGTCCTTGCCGCAGCGCGTTCGCACGATGAGACGCCCATCCTCAAGGGGGTCTGGCTCAGACCCGGTACGATGGTGGTGTCGATCGGCTCGACGGTGCCCGAGCAGCGCGAGGTCGATCCCGAGGTCGTCGCCCGCGCCGCGGCGATCGTTGCCGACGTGCCCGACGAAGTTGCCAACGAAACCGGCGACATGATTGCCGCCCGTGCGGCCGGCGTCGATTTCGACGACAAGATCGTGTCGCTCGCGGACATTGTGAGCGGCCGACGCAAAGTCCATCAAGCGTCGGATACCATCGTCATGTTCAAATCGGTGGGCAGCGGCCTCCAGGACATTGCAGTATCCGGGCTGTGCTACGCGAGGGCGCTCGCCACCGGCACCGGAACCGTGCTGCCGGTCGGCCCCGGCAAGCCGCCGTCCTGAGATACCGGAAACAATACAAGCTGAGGGAACGAAGCGGTCATGGTTCGCTACAACAAGGACGAGGCGCGGGAATGGGCACGCGACAACATGCGCGGCCTGTGCAACGTCGTCATCCCCTCCTATACCCTCGATCTCAAGCGGCTGAACGAAAAGGGCATTCGCCACGATATCCGCAAGGAGATCGAGATGGGTTTCTGGGGGACGCTGCTCGTCTCCGAGACCGCGATCACCATCGATGAGTACAAACAGTTCGTGCAATGGTCGCGCGACGAGGCCGATGAGCGGATCGTGCTCGTCCATCACGCGCTGTTCAACACGCTCGAGGAGAATATCGAGGCGGTTCAGATGGCCGAAGCCGAAGGCTGCGAGCTGGTGCTGCTCGGTTATCCCAGCAATCTCTATGCGACCTCAAGCGAGCAGATCTTCGACTACACCAAACGTTTCTGCGATGCGACGCGGCTCGGCGTGATCATCTTCCCGGTCCCGCATTGGGGCTTCGAACGCATCCATCCGGCGGGAATGTCGCCGGAACTGATCGCGCGCATGGTCAGAGAGATTCCCAACATCGTCTGCATCAAGGCGGAGTCGGGAATGCCGACCCCGGCCGGTTTCGTCCAGACCTGGAAAAACCACGCCCACGAGGTCGTGGTCACCTGTCCGATCGAGGCCGACGCGCTCCCCTTCGCCGGGCTGGTGCCGCTGCAATTCATGGGCACCAGCAACTACGAGTGCTACGGCGACGCCGTCTTGCGCATGTTCGACCTGGTGTCGAACGGCAAGTTCAACGAGATGATGGAGATCTACTGGCAGATCCATCCTGCCCGCTCTGCCTACCGCGCGGTTAGCGCCACCTACACCGCCGGCGCCGGCATTATCCACCGCATGGTGTGGAAGTATCAGGCGTGGCTCAACGGTTTCAACGGCGGGCCGCTTCGGCAGCCGACGATGAAAATCCGCGACGTTCACATGCGCCAACTCCGCGACTCGCTGAAGCGGAGCGGGCTCAACCCGACCGAGGACCCCGACGCCGAATTTTTCGTTGGGCGCAATCCCGAGTAATGGAAAATCCGAACCTTAATCGCCGCAAAGCAGGACAACCATGATGGCCCTCGAGCTGCGTCCCAACTGCGAATATTGCGATCGCGACCTGCCACCGGCGTCGCCGCTCGCCCGTATCTGTTCCTATGAATGCACCTTCTGCGCCAACTGCGTCGACAAAAAGCTCTACAACGTCTGCCCCAATTGCGGCGGCGGTTTCGTACCGCGGCCGGTCCGCCCAGCGAACGAATGGCGGCCGGGCCTTTCGCTGGCGAAGAGGCCACCGTCGACAAATCGGATTCACCTGTCCTATCCTGCCGAGGAAATCGCAGCGTTGTCGCAACGGCTCCAAAGCATCCCGCCGGACCAACGCTAGGGCAAACGCTGCGTCGCCGGACCGGCGAGTCCCTCAAGTGCATCCTCGACGAGCCCGGCGACCAGCACCCGGTCGGGATCGACCGGGCCGGGAAGTGTGACCTGGTAACGATGGAGCCGGGTAAAGCCGAGCGGCCCGTAGTATTCGAGGTCGCCGACTAGCATGACGACTTCGTGCCCGGCCTCACCTGCCGCCGTGACGGCCATCCGCACCAGCGAACGGCCGGCGCCCTGGCCCTTGTAAGCGGGAAGCACCACCAGAGGTCCGAGAAGCAATGCCGGCCTGCCGCCGATAGCAATTTCCGTCACTCGCACCGAAGCGATCATTTGCTCGCCATGATGCGCAACGAAGGAGAGTCCGGGATCGTGAGCAACGCCTTCGCGCAACCGATAGGCGGCGCGAGCAAAACGACCCGGTCCGAAGGCTTCGGCGTGCAGGGCTTCGATCGTCGGTTCGTCGTCCGGGTGTTCCAGGCGGTAGTTAAAAAGGCGGGGCTTCATCGCGGGAACCAGTTTTCGGATCGGGGAGATCCGGCAAGGGCCGCGCGCAAATCCAGTCAGATCGAGGGTGCGGCCGCTCGCCGAGCGAAGGGATTGCGTGAGCCACGCTCACGGCACTCGCATCGTCGTCGGAGATTTCTTCCCAGCGGCATCCTTCACTCCCTTTCGGCCCGGCCGATAGCATGCCTCGGGCACCGGCGTAAAGCGGAAGTATCACTACCATTCAGGCGAGACGGCGACCTCCCGCCGGATCTCGGCAAGCCGACGGCGGGTCGCCGCGCTCACGGCTTCGGGGAGCGCGTCGGCTGCGAAGAAGCCGCAATCGACGATCTCAAGATTGGGGAGCCTGGGCGGCTTGTCCTGCCGCCAGGCGCGGCTGACGAAGAGAGCGACGTGATCACGGGGGGACAGCCGGCGATTCAGGTAGAGGCCGAAGAGTTCGGCGGGCTCGTCGAGCGCGATGCCGCCCTCCTCGATAAGCTCACGGTCAAGGGCCTCGGCAAGCGTTTCGCCGGGTTCGACGCCGCCGCCCGGCAAGTACCAGCCGGGCACGTAAGAATGCCGGACGAGGAAAATCCGTTCATCGGCGTCGAAGACCGCAGCGCGCACCCCAAGTGTCATGCCGCGACGCCAGCGGGCGAGGCCAAGAAATATGCGTGAAGTCCCTTTGGGAATCGAATTCTGCAAGGATTCAAGTGCCTTTCGCGGTTTTCAGTCGACATGCGGCAGTCGCAAAGCCGAGCCTGCCTGAAACAATTGACCTCCAAGCGGGCAAGCGGCAACCCCGGCCCGTCGACTTCGCCTCCTCCCGGCGACGGCGAGTCCGGCATCAGCTTAAGGCAAACCTATCGGCTTTTCGCCGCCCGTCGGCGGTCGATATCGGCGACCGCTGCGTCGTGGCGGCGCTGATGATGGATTCTGAACGGTCTGCGGCTTTACCGCGGCAAGAGCGTCGGATAAGCCGACCACGATGTTTACCCTTGCCCATTTGACCGATCCGCATCTCGGGCCGCTGCCGGAGATGCGTCGGCGCGACCTCGCGTCGAAACGGCTGTTCGGCTACGTCAACTGGCAACGCAACCGCAGCCACGGCTTCGACGACCAGGTTATCGCCGCCCTAGTCGACGACATCCGCGCCCACCAGCCCGACCATATCGTCGTCACCGGCGATCTCGTCAATCTGGCGCTCCGTGAGGAGTTTGTCGCGGCCCACGACTGGCTGACGCGTCTCGGCCCGCCCGACCGCGTCACCGTCATCCCCGGCAATCACGACGCCTACGTGCCCGGCGCCACACAACAGTTCACCGAGATCTGGCGGGACTTCATGAGCGGCGACGACGGCGGCCAATTCGTGCGCTTTCCGTTTGTCCGTCGGCGCGGACCGGTGGCGATCATTGGACTGTCGAGCGCCATCGCCACTGCCCCGCTGATGGCGACCGGACGGATCGGTGCCGATCAGGCCGCAACCCTTGGCGAGCATCTGGCCGCGCTCGCCAAAGAGGGCTGCTTCCGCATCGTTTTGATTCATCATCCGCCGGTCGCCGGTGCTACGGCGTGGACCAAGCGCCTGATCGGAGCAGGGCTTTTTCGTGCCGAGATTGCGCGCCACGGTGCCGAACTCGTCCTTCATGGCCACAACCACCGCACCGATGTCACCCGGCTCAGCGGCAAGAGCGCCGACGTGCCGGTCGTCGGGGCAGCTGCGGCCTCGACCGCGCCGCGGCCCGACCGTCCCGGCGGCAGCTACAACCTCTTTCGGATCGACGGCACCAATGGACGTTTCTCCTGTAGGATGGCCGAACGTGGCCTGCGCCGGATCGGCGACCAAGTGGAGATAATTTCGGAACAGGTACTGACCGGATCCGCTCAGTGATACATGTCGGGCAATTGACGGTGTCGTCTGCATCGGGAGTCAGGAAGGCCCGGCAACAATCAACTCTGGCGGTACTATCACCCCGGCGCCAATCTCGATCCGCCAATCGACCACATCATCGAAAGGAGAGCGGCCATGGATGCAAACAGGTTCGAGATCGTCAGCTCGATGACCTGTCCGTTCGCGCAACGCACCCGCATGGCGCTTCTGGAGAAGGGCATTCCTTTCTCGGTCGCCGAAATCAGCCTCGACGACAAGCCCGACTGGTTTCTCGCCATATCGCCGTACAGCAAGGTCCCGCTCTTGCGCGACGGCGACGCCGTCATCTTCGAGTCGGCGGTGATCGGCGAATATCTGGAAGAAGTCTGTCCCGAGCCGCCTTTGATGCCGGCCGACCCGGTGGCCAGAGCCAAGGTACGGATCTGGGTCGACTTCGCCAATGTCCGTTTCATCCCGCATGTCTACAAGCTCTTGATGGCTCAGGACGCCGCAGCCCAGAAGCACAGGGCGGATCTGCTTGTGGCTGCCATTCGCCGCATGGAGGAGCACTTGGCGAGCGGCGATGCCAACGGCTTCTGGATCGGTGACCGGCTAACCTTCGCCGATTTATCCTTCTATCCTCACCTGGAACGCTTCTGCGCAGTCGAGTACTATCGCGGCGTCAAGATACCCGACGACTGCCCGCGGTTAAGGGATTGGCTGGCAATGATGAGCGAGCGCGATAGCGCACGCAAAGTTGCCCGCGATCCGGAGGTTCTCATTCGCAACTGGAGCAAATATGCCCGCGGCGGTGGCGATGGAGCGACGGCCCGCGATATGCGGGATATTTGAGGGCTAACTTAACTTGTACCGTCGCGGATCATCTAAACGCTCGTGGAATTGCCTCACCCGACCGACACCCATGCCCAGCCAAAAAGCACGACCCCACAGAGCAGAATTCCGAACAGGAATGCCGCGACGATCCAGCCGAGACTGCGGCCCTCCGGCACCGCGGTTGCCGCGTCGATCAATTTTCGTGCACTCTTCTGCGGTGCCGATTCCTCTCGCCGAGCGCGCTTGAGCAGCCAGTCGCCCTCGAGCGCACGGTCGCGCTCGATGATGCGCTCGGCGACATAGTCGGTGACACAGTCGGCCATGTCGCCGATTTCGGCGGTTTCGAGAATAACCGTACGACCGATGCGGGTGTCCTTGAGAAAGCGATAGGTGCGGCGATCTCGTGCCATCGCCACGAACGCGGTCATGTCGATCCACAGCCGCGGCGGCGTCCCCCCGGCGACTGCAAACAGGAAAGTCTCGTTGTCGGCAGGCACGTCGGCAAAGACCGATTGAAGCTCTTCGGCAAGGAGTTCCAGGCGCGCTCTCTCCGCGTCGCGCAACTCGACCACGACATCCGAACGCTCGGCTTCGGCCGTGCGCACGCGCCGGATCGCCTCCGATAGCTTCCTCACATTCTTGCCTTCGGCACCTTCAACAGAATCGCTCACGTTAAATCCCTGTATTTCAAAATGCCGAATCCATCCGTATCAAATTTCGGAGATTTGCGCACGAGCTTCCATAAAACGCGGTTTCCAGCGATTTACAACTCACCTCCGTCCCGTCCGGCGGTAATGGTTAATTGTCCCACTACGCCGGCGGCTACAATCCAGCTTACCGCGCGTGATCTTCTGCCATTGCCGCCTCGACGGCGGCGCGGCGCGGGATCGGCGCGACCGCACCGTAGCCCTCAGTCGCCATTGCCGCCGCCACATTCGCATAGCGCGCGGCGGCGAAAGGGTCCCCGACGCGCAAATATTCGGCCAAGAATGTTCCGTCGAAAACATCTCCGGCACCTGTGGCGTCGACCAGCTTGACCGGACGCGGCGGGATCGTCTCGCGGCGGTCGGCCGTCGCCACCAACGCACCACGCCCGCCTAGCGTCAGCGCCACGATCTTCGGTCCAAGGCCGAGATAGGTGTCGACGATCCGGTCCGGATCGGCAAGGCCGGTGAGGTGCATGGCGTCGTCGAGGCTCGGCAGCAAGATGTCGGCGAGCGCAACCGCCGCGTGGATAACCGCGCGGGCGCGGTCGAGCGGCCACAACCGCAGCCTCAGATTGGTATCGTAAGACACGCTGACGCCAGCCGCACGAGCGGCACGCATGGCGGCAAACACCGTATCGGCCGCGCTCGACGAGATCGCCTGACTGATGCCCGAGGCATGCACGATCCTGGCGCCTTCGATCACGCCCGCGGGAATGTCGTGCGGCGTCAACCGGCTCGCCGCCGAACCGGCGCGCAGGTAGGAGAACATGTGGCCGTCGGGCCCGTGCCGGACGAAATAGAGGCCGGTATGGGCGGTCTGGCTGCGGACCACGGCGCTGGTGTCGACGCCCTCGTCTTGCCAAAGCTCCATGAAGCTTTCACCGAAGGGATCGGCGCCGATGGCGGTCAGATATCCAACTTTGATGCCCTGGCGGGCCGCCGCAATGGCGGCATTGGATGTATCGCCGCCGAATCCCGGACGAAACACGTTCTCGCCGCGCGGCTGGTTCAGCTCGAACAGCGGCTCGCCGATGAAGACGATGTCGGGAGAGGGCATTGCCACCTTTGCGCTTGACCGACGACCCGAATATCACAATCGCCCGGCAATCGCCTTCTCATAAAGCTGGGCGTAGTCCTGCGCTGTCATCGGCACCGGATTGCCGCCGGTTGAGGGATCGCGCTCGGCCATCGGTGCCGCTTCGGCAATGATGTCGTCGCCGACCCCGATCTCGGCGAGTGTTTCAGGAATGCCGATCCGCCGGCGGAGATCGAGAACCCACGAAATGACCGCATCGGGCCCCTCGTCGGCGAGGTCGAGATACCGGGCAAGGGCGGCGAGCCGCTCCGTCACCGCATTGCGGTTATGCACTAGCACGTAGGGCATCACCACGGCGTTGGTCAGCCCATGATGCGTGCCACGTAGGCTCGAGCAGGGATGGCTCATCGCGTGCATCGCGCCAAGCCCTTTCTGGAAAGCAATCGCCCCCATCGACGACGCGGCGAGCATGAAGGCACGTCCCTCGATACTGTGCCCGTCTTCGACGACGACCGGCAGCCATTCCTTGACGAGACGCATCCCTTCGAGAGCAATCCCCTCCCCAAGCGGATGGAAGGACGGGCTGCACCAGGCCTCGAGCGAATGGCTGAGCGCGTCCATCCCTGTCCAGGCGGTGATCCTGGCCGGCAGTTCAAACGTCAGCTCGGGATCGGCAATGACCGCTTTCGGCAGCATCAGTGGATGAAAAATGATCTTCTTGGCATGGTCGGTCGGATCGGTGACGACCGCGGCGCGACCGACTTCGGATCCGGTGCCGGCGGTGGTCGGCACTGCAACGACCGGCGCGATGCGGTCGGTATCGGCGCGCGTCCACCAGTCCTCGCGATCCTCGAAATCGAACACCGGGCGCGACTGCCCTGCCATGAACGCAATCAACTTGCCGACGTCCATGGCCGAACCGCCGCCGAACGCGACGACGCCGTCGTGATCGCCGGCACGAAAGGCGTCGATGCCGTCATCAAGATTCGTCAGCGTCGGATTACCGTCGACTTTGGAAAAGATTGCGGCCGGAATGTTGGCGCGTTTGAGAACCTCGCAAGCCTTGGCGACGATCGCCAGACCGGCGAGGCCGGGATCGGTGACAAAGAGCGGTCTGGCAATTCCCGCCGCCTTGACCGCCTCACCAAGCTCGACGATGCGCCCCGGTCCGAAGCGGATGGCGGTCGGATAGGACCAGTTCGCGATCAGCGAAGGATAATGGTCGAGCACGGTGTCAGCCGATGTTGACGCGCAGATGATAGCTTTTCGGCCGGGTCAGATAATCGTAGCCGAGCTTTGACAGAGTGACCCCGCGGCCGGTGTCCTTGACGCCCGTCCATACCAGCCCCGGGTCGACATAGTCGCAGCGGTTCATGAACACCGTTCCGGTTGCGATGCGGTCGCCGATCGCGGTCGCCCGTTCGACATCGGCCGTCCAGATCGACGCCGTCAGTCCGTATGGGCTATCGTTCACCAGCTCGATCGCCTCGTCATCGTCGCGCACCTTCATGATGCCGACCACCGGTCCGAAGGTCTCCTCGCGCATCACCGCCATTTGGTGGTCGACATTGATGAGGACTTCCGGAGCAAGGTAAGGCGAGCCGGCGCGATCGCCTTCGACCTTCATATCGATCCGCCGCTCGGCGCCTTTTCTCAAAGCCTCGTCGATGTGGTTGCGGACGTGATCGGCAAAAGTGCCCCGCGCCATCGGCCCGAGCGTCGCCCCCTGATCGAGAGGATTGCCGACGACGTATTTCCTGGTGAGGTCGACGAATCCCTCGAGGAAGGGCTCGTAGACATTCTCGTGGACGTAGATGCGCTCGATGCCGCAGCAGCATTGACCGGAATTGTAGAAACTGCCGTCGACGAGGTTTTCGATGGCATGGTTGAGATCGACATCCTCGCGGACATAGGCAGGATCCTTGCCGCCGAGCTCAAGACCGAGCGTGGCGAAGGTTCCCGCGGCGGCCCGCTCGACGGCGCGGCCACCGGCAACGGAGCCGGTGAAGTTGACGTGGTTGACCTGGCCGGAGCCAATCAGGCGTTCGGTCTGGCTGTGCGACAGAACGACGTTTTGAAACAGCCCTTTAGGCAAACCGGCTGCATCGTAGGCAGCTTGGAAGCGCTCGCCGACCAGCAATGTCTGGGCGGCGTGTTTGAGGATGACGGCGTTGCCGGCGATCAGCGCCGGGAAGATCGTATTGCCGGCGGTGAGGTAAGGGTAGTTCCACGGCGCCACTACCAAAACCAGCCCGAGCGGTTCACGTTTGATGTAACGGTGGAAGCCTTCCTGTTCCGGCGGGACAAAGGGCATCAGCGACGGCCGGGCAATCGCCGCCATATAGCGGGCGCGCTCTTCAAGGCCGCCCTTCTCGCCGCCGTAGCGCACCGGCCGGCCCATCTGCCACGCGAGTTCGGGAACGATCTCGTCGTTCATCGCAAGCAGCGCCTCGACGAAGGCAATCACCTGCTCGGCGCGCTCACCGGCCGGCACATTCGCCCATTCGCCTTGCGCGCCACGCGCCCGCGATATAGCGGTCGCAAGCGCCGCATCATCGGTGCACGGACGTTCGGCATAGACCGAGCCGTCGACGGGGGAAACGATTCTTACGCTATCGGCCAATTTTTCAAATCCCATAGCGGTTTTGTTGGAGTCCCTTTGCGCGTCGGCCACCAAGATATGGCATCAGACTTCCCTCCATCCTCAACAAGCAAGGGCCCGCACGTGTCCGGCATCACCGTAAGCGAGTATCCTCCGATCACGCGTCACGATTGTCAGGTCCAACTCGCGGGCCGTTGCGAGAATGATTCGGTCCCCTGGATCGCGGGGCGGCTCACCCGGCAGAAAGGACGAATCGATCAACATCGCCGGGGAGAGTTCTGCCAGGCGAAATGACTCGATTTCCATCAAACGCGCGAACCAGATTTTCGGCGAATGAGGCGATGCGAACCGCCTCTTTGCGGCCAAGAGCCCCACTTCCCAAGCTGTAATCGGGGAGACGTAGACGACCTCGCGATAGTCTTGCGCGCGATCCAGGGCCTCTACGGCCTCTTCTGCAAGCTCCGCGTTCGACACGATCCAGATGGCGGCGCACGTATCGAGAATAAGTGGCATTAAGGGTTCCATTTGGGGTCTTCGAGAAGATCGGCCCATTCGGGGTCGGCCGGCTCTGTCAGATCGACGCCGGGCGTGATCCACGTGACATCTTTCAGTGCGCCGAATGCAGGGTGCCGTCGGGACTGCTTCGGTTCCGCTTCGGATGGTCCCGAGAAGCGCGCCCCCTGTTCGGCCAGCTGATTCGCCGGCGTCGTGCGTCGAAAGACGAGCTTTTGCCCCTCCATGTCGACCTGCACGGAGCGGAAACCAGCTTCCAGCCACACTTTGGTCAGGACGCTGTTGTCCGGGTTATTGCTCCACCAAGCCCGGATTCGCTTCGATTTTTCTGGCAAAGAAAACCCGAGAACGCGTTCGATCTCAGCGAAGGTCATGGGAACCTGGTCAAAACGACTCGCTGTCAAGAAATGCCCAAGGGGGTCGTATTTGCTCATCACGTCCCTCCTTTCTGGAGGAAACATGTATATGTAGACACTGTTTGTGTCAATAGTGTATGTTAGTACCTTTCAAACCCGCGCTTCAGCTCCCAGTCGGTCACGCGCCGGTCGTATTCGAACTGCTCCCATTCCGCGGTGTGGACATAGTGATCGATGACCTCGTCACCGAACGCGGTGCGCAACATCTTGGACCTGCGCATGAGATCAGTTGCCTCGCGCAGCGTTTTCGGCACCTCGCGCAACCGCTTGCCGACATAGGCGTCGCCGGAGTGACCGGGTTCCAACTCGAGCTTTTCCTGGACACCGGCAAGACCGGCGGCAAGCAGCGCCGCGAAAGCGAGATAAGGATTGAGGTCGGCGCCGCCGATGCGGCATTCGATCCTTATCGACTTTGAATCGGCGCCGCACAGACGAAAACCCGCGGTGCGATTGTCGAGCGACCAGATCGCTTTGGTCGGGGCAAAGGTAGCGACCTGGAACCGCTTGTAGGAATTGACGTAAGGCGCCAGAAACCCGCTGATTTCGCGAGCATAGGCCAACTGGCCGGCCACATAGTGGCGCATCAGCGCCGACATCCCGTACTCGCCCTTGGCATCGACGAACAACGGCTTCTTGCCGGCGGCATCCCACAGGGACGAGTGAATGTGGCACGACGACCCGGCAAGGTCGTAGCGCCACTTGGCCATGAAGGTGATCGCCTTGCCTTGCAGATAGGCAATCTCCTTGCAGCCGTTCTTGAGGATCACGTGTCGGTCGGCCATGGTCAGCGCATCCGCGTAGCGGATATTGATCTCTTCCTGGCCGGGGCCCCATTCACCCTTCGAGTTCTCGACCGGAATGTCGGCGCCCTCGAGGCCACGCCGAATTGCGCGCATCACACCCTCTTCCTTGGTCGTCTGGAAGATATGGTAATCCTCAATATACGAGCCGGCGGTATTGAGATCGCGGTAGCCCTTGGCGCCGGCCGACTCGTAGGTTTCGTCGAACAGGTAGAACTCGAGCTCGGAGGCGAAGAAGGCCGACATCCTCATCGCGGCGAGCCGGGCGAGCTGTTTCTTGAGGATCGACCGCGGCGCGTGCGGCAGGTCTTGGCGATGGTGGTGGTCGAGAATGTCGCAAAGAACGAGCGCGGTACCTTCCAGCCATGGAATCCGGCGGAGGGTCGAGAGGTCGGGCTTGAGGACGAAGTCGCCGTAGCCTTTCTCCCAGTTGGCGACGGCGTAGCCCGGGACCGGCTCCATATCGATGTCGTCGGCGAGCAGGTAATCGCAGCCGTGCGTCTCCTCATGGGCACTGTCGAGGAAATACTCAGCCTGCATGCGCTTGCCGATCAGGCGCCCCTGCATGTCGGGGAAGCAAACGACCACGGTGTCGATTTCGCCGGCGGCGACGACGGACTGAAGCTGCTTCAGGGTTAACTTGCCCGGCATGATCAGGACCGTACTCTCAGCGTTTTCCCGATGAAACCCGCGCAGCGTTAGCCGCGCGGGGGAAATCACCTCAAGGCCAGAAAATCGCCGGCCGTCGTTGATTTAACTAGGCGTAGCGGTACGGAGGACCCGCTTTCTGCATGACGGCACTGTAGTCCTTGAGAATTTGCACGACCTTAGCGCTTCTCTCGCTTTCGGCCGCGATATCCGACCAGAACGCCTCCGCGGCAACCACCACCTCGTTCCATTCGGACTCGGGAATTGAGGTGAGCTCAAGCTTGGTGCCTTCCACGCGAAGCTTCGCCTCGCCGCCCCAGTACCACCACTGGCGATAGTAATGAGAGGAGTCCATGGCAAGCTTGAACAGCTCCTTCAGATGGTCTGGGACCTCGTTCCAGCGCTCGGTGTTGGCGAAGAAGGAGCCGATCCAGGCGCCGGTGATGTTGTTGGTGAGGAAGTATTTGGTCACATTGGCCCAACCGACGGTGTAGTCCTCGGTGATCCCCGACCACGCCATGCCGTCGAGCTCTCCGGTCTGAACCGCGACTTCGGCGTCTTCATAAGGGATGTTGACCGGAATGACGCCGAACTGGGCGAGGAACCGTCCGGCCGTCGGAAAGGTGTAGACCCGAAGGCCGTTGAGATCGGCGAGGCTCCGGATCGGCTTGGTCGTGTTGAAATGGCAGGGATCCCAGGAACCGGCGCTCAGCCAGGTGACGTTCTCGACCTCGGAATAGGCCTCCTCCCAGATTTCCCTGAGACCGTACTGGTTGAACAGCACCGGGACGTCGAGGGAGTAGCGGGTGGCGAAGGGGAAGTAGCCGCCGAAGACCGAAACATCGACGGGCGCCGCCATCGAGTCTTCGTCGCTTTGCACTGCGTCGATGGTGCCGGCCTGCATCGCGCGGAACAATTCGCCGGTCGGCACCAGCTGGTCGGCGGTATAAAGCTCGATCACCATCTCACCATTGGCGATCTTGTTGAACGAATCGATCGCCGGCTTGACCACGTGTTCTGCGAGGGCGGCGCCCGCGTAGGTTTGCAAGCGCCAAGTGATCGGCGTCTGCGCTTTGACATAGGGAGCGTTCAACGTCGTTGCTGCCGCCGCCGACGCCGTAGTGACGCCGGCCTTCTTGAGGAATTCGCGCCTGTTGGACTTCATTTCACGCACCTCACTCTAGGGTGGGCGGGTTTGCGCCCGGCCACGCAGTTCGACCGATTACCTCGCCATCGCGAGGCGTCTTGCTTGCTTCTCGGTCCTCGAAAAGGTCTTCGTTCCGGCATCTCAATCACTCGCCATAGTGTTGGTCGGGCAGCCAGAGGGCGATCTGCGGAAACGCCGTCACCAAGGCCAATCCCGCGACCATCACGAGCACGAATGGAACAATCGAACGGTAGATATCGGCAAGCGAGATCTCCGGCGGCGCCATCGCGCGCATCAGGAAAAGATTGTAGCCGAAGGGCGGGGTCATGTAGGCGATCTGGCAGGTGATCGTGTAGAGGACGCCGTACCAGATCAGGTCGAATCCGAGCTCACCGACGAGCGGCACATAGAGCGGCGCAACGATCACCAGCATCGCCGTGTCATCGAGAAACATACCCATCAAGATGTAAGAAAGTTGCATCATGATGAGCACTTCCCACGGACCGAGTCCCAGCCGATCGAGGAAAAAGGACTCGATCGCCTTGACCGCCCCGAGCCCGTCGAAGACTGCGCCGAAGCACAACGCTGCCATGATGATCCACATGAACATGCAGCTGATGCCTAACGTCTGGCGGACGGTCGCATGCAGCACCTTCCACGTCAGTCGCCCTTGGGCGAGCGCCGCCAGGGTCGCCGCCACCGCACCGACGGCAGCGCTCTCGACCAAGCTGGTGAACCCCATGACGAACAGCCCGGTCATCGAGAAAAAGATGAGAAAAGGAATGATGCCGGCGCGGAGCAGGCGGAGCTTTTCGCCCCAACTCACCTGGCGCTCTTCTGGCGGCAAGGCCGGTCCAAGTTCCGGACGGAGCCAACAGCGCGCCGCGATATAAATCACGAACAGCGACGCCATAAGCAAGCCGGGAAATACACCGGCCAGCCACAACTGGCCGACGGGTTGTCGAGCAATCATACCATAGAGCACGAGGACAACGCTCGGCGGCACCAGGATGCCGAGCGAACTGCCTGCCTGGATGACGCCGGTGACCATGACCTTGTCGTATCCGCGTCTCAGCAGCTCCGGCAACGCGATAGTTGCACCGATCGCCATGCCCGCGACGCTGAGGCCGTTCATGGCCGAAATAATCACCATCAAACCGATGGTACCGATGGCAAGCCCCCCGTTCAGAGGCCCGAACCAAACGTGGAACATACGGTAGAGATCGTCGGCAATTCGCGACTCCGACAGCATGTAGCCCATGTAAATGAACAGAGGCAGCGTCAGCAGCGGATACCACTTCATCAGCTTCATGGCGGCGCTAAAGCCGAGTTCCGAGCCACCCTCCCCCCACAGGAGAAGCGCTGCCGTGACCCCGACAAATCCGATTGCACCGAAGATCCGCTGGCCGGTGAGCAGCAGGAGCATCATCGACGAAAACATTAAAATGGCGATGAGCTCGTAACTCATGAAAACGAAATCCCCCGCGCCTTGGCAAAGTCCTTGAAAAAGGTCGCGATTGTTTGCAGGAGCATGAGCACAACCCCGATGACCATGATGATCTTGATCGGGGCCATGTACGGACGCCAGACGGAGAAGCTGCGCTCGCCATATTCGATCGCGTAGACCGAACTCGACACGCCGCCGTAGATGAGCATGACCAGGTAAAAGATCAGGAACAGGATCGTCACCGAGTCGATGATCGCCTTGCTCCTGTCGGAGAGCGGCGTGTACAGCAGATCCATGCGCACATGCGCGTCAAGCTGCAGGGAATGACCGCCACCGAGGAGGTAATAGGCGACCATGGTGAATTGCGCCATCTCCAGGGTCCACAGAGGCGGGACCGAGACAGCCTTCATGATTGCTGAATAGAAGAGGATGCCGATCATCGCGAAGATCAGGTACATCGCGAACAAACCGACATACCGGTTCGTGGCATCCACGTATCGAACGTATCCGACTATGAACTGCGGCATTGGCCCATCGTCCGAATCGTCAAGCTCATCTCTCATGCAGCCCGGGCGACCACATCCAGACCTTCGAGGATTGCCGCCAACCTTTCCGCCCATGCCTGCTGTGTCGCGGAAGCCTGAAGGAGATCGTTCCTTATCTCTATCATGACATGGGGCAGTCCGCGGTCGCGCCCGTGGCGGCGGATCGTGTAGTCGACGTTGTCCTTGGCCGAGTATGGTTCGTTATCACCAACGATAAGCGCCGGATCTCGCCGGAGCGCCTCAAGGACACTGTCGGCGAGGCTGCGTTCGTCCGTCGAGATGATGCCGGCGTGCCACGGTCGCGATACGCCGCGATAGACCGGTGTAAATGAGTGAATTGTGACAAGGGCCGTCGGCAGCCCTGCCGCGATCCGGCCACTGACGATGCGACCGACCGCATCGTGGAAGGGCTCCCAGATTTCGGCGATCCGCTGCGCTTTTGCCTCTTCGCCAAGCGCAAGGTTGCCTGAGATCGTCGTATCTTCGGAAACCATCGTGATCGCGTCGGGAAGTGCGGGATCGCGGTTGCAGTCGACCACCAGCCGCGAATACCGTTGAACGATCAGCGTTCCCTCGAGCCGGCTCGCAAGCCCTTTGGCCACTTCGATCGCACCCGGATCCCACGCGATATGGCGGTCGAGATCGCCCGGCGCCAAGCCGAGCCTGCCGAGTGAACGGGGAATCCGGTTCGAGGCGTGCTCGCAGGCGACGATAAAGAGACCGTCGCCGTTGCGCACTTCGACGGCCGGAGGCTCGTCGGCTGCAAGGAGCAAATCCATCGCCCCACCCCGCTGTCCGGTTCCAGCCGCGCTGCGCCGATCGACGATTGCCCGGCTGGAATGTACGTTACAGTATTGGCGACTGCCGTCAATTCTGAAATATTAGCGTCATCTGCCTGTGAATTAGGCGCCCGACGCTCACAAGTCGCTGTGTCCGGGGATAGAAGGATTAATGTCGGCCACACTCCCACCATCGGTCGCCGAGCGCGTCCGCCGGGACCTTGCCAACCTCACGCCCAACGAGAAGAGGGCCGCTCAACGGTTGCTTGCCGATTATCCGGTGGCGGGTCTCGATACGGTTGCCGCCTTCGGCGAGGCTTCCGGGGTCAGCGGCCCGACCGTGCTGCGTATGATCGCCAAGCTCGGCTTCGACAGCTATGGCGAGTTTCAGAGGGCACTGCGGGTCGAACTCGCTGCACAACGCGAAACTCCGTTGATGAAAGGCAGCGACTTTTCCGCCAACGATCAGCTCGATCGCTTCGCCGAGGCCACCATTGCCAACCTGCGCGAAAGCATCGCTAACGTCCCACGTGGGGAGTTTGAGGCGATCGTCCAACTGTTGTCCGAGCGCAACCGTCCCATCCATGTGCTCGGAGGACGCTTCACCGACGCAATCGCCGACTACATGGTCGCGCATCTGCGGGTGCTGAGGCCACAGGTCCGCCGCATTACCGGACAGCGTTTTGGATGGCTCGACCAACTCCTCGACGTCGGCAAGCGCGACGTCTTCGTGCTGTTCGACATCCGTCGTTATTCCGAGGACCTTGCCGAACTGGCGCGCGCGGCGTCTCAACGCGGTGCAACCGTGACCCTATTCACCGACCAGTGGATGTCACCGATTTCGAAAGTGGCCAAACACGTGCTGCCGGCGCGGGTGGTGGTGCCGTCAATCTGGGATTCTTCGGCCGGCTTGCTTCTCCTGGTCGAGGCGCTGCTCTCGGCAATCGCTGCCGAACTCGGCCCTACGGCGCGCAACCGTCTCGCTGCGATCGAGCGATTGCGGTAGGCAATGATTTCGAGCGGAGCAATTTCGCCGCGCCCTCACCGCCTATTGACGAACTGTTTATGTGACAGTGAGCGGGCAACGCGCGTATGGGCATGGCGCAATCAAGCGCGACAGACAGATCGCGACCAAGGGAAAACGCATGGCTGCCACCAGAAAAATCGCGGGAAAACTCCCGTGGAACGACAGGGCGGGACACTTCTCGCCCCTCAAGGCGAGTGCGCTGGTTCTCGTCTCGCTACCGATGCTGTGGCTGATCTACCGCGCGATATTTCTCGGCCTCGGCGCAAGACCGATTACCGAGGCAATTCATCGCGTTGGCGACTGGACGGTCTATCTGCTCCTCATCACACTTGCCGTCACTCCGGCACGCCGGCTCTTCGATCTGCCGAAGCTCATCCTGGTCCGGCGCATCGTCGGGCTTTCGGCCCTGACCTACATTATCGCACATTTTCTGTTGTTCGTTCTCGACTCGAAACTCGACCTCGTCTTTGTCGGCAAAGAGATCGTGTTGCGGATTTATCTGACGATCGGTTTCGTGGCCCTCCTCGGTCTGCTCGCACTCGGCGTCACCTCAACCGACCGAATGATTCATAGGCTCGGTGGCCCACGCTGGAATCGCTTGCACAAGCTCATCTACTTCATCACTCCGCTCGCCATCCTGCATTTCTACATCCAGTCGAAGGCTGACGTGTCGCAGCCGGTGATCATGTCAGGCTTTTACTTCTGGCTTATGGGCTATCGGATAATGGCCCGCTACGGCTACAAAGACGGTCTCGTTCCCCTGGCGGTCCTGTCGGTCGGCGCGACGGTATTAACCGTCCTTATCGAGGCGATATGGTACGAGCTGATGACCGGGATCGCCGGATGGCGAGTCCTGGCAGCCAATTTTGGCTTCAATTTCGGCATCCGCCCGGCGCTTTGGGTGCTTGGTTCCGGGCTGGCAGTGACCTTCGCTGCGGAACTTAGCCGACGGCTGCGGCCGAGCCGGGCCGGACGGCGAAGACCGGCGCCAGCCTAGCCCTTCTTTGCTTCGATCCTCAGATTCTTTGATTCTGTTATCGGCCTGCGCAAAATCGGGGTGAATGGCACGATTCTCGACGGCGCGACGGAGGCGTCGCCAGTGGTAATGTCGGCGGGGGCGCGGTTGGCGACGATCAACGCGCCGAGCGTTTTTTTGGCAATCACGGCAAGAATTGAGGCCGGCGTGATCACAACTACGGGTTAGTGTTCCAGAGCCCGCAACGCGGGACCAAGCGAGGCGCCAACGTTCGTAGCGTTTACCTTGCGGAGAAGGCGCAGCGGAACCTCTCGCCTAGTGCGGCGTTGTGTCGTAGTCTGTGTGTCTGTACCCATGTATCTCCCCCGCATCATGCGTCGGGACCAAGGTCGTGTGGAGTTGGATTCGCATGCGGTTCGGGCAACCGCAACTTCGATTGGAGGCAATCATGAAGTCTATCGTTGCTGTCGCCGCTGCCGGAATGCTTGCCCTCGGTGTGGCCGGGTGCACGCCGCGCGAAGCGACCGGAACAGCGATTGGAGCTGGCGTCGGGACAGGTATCGGTGCTCTCGCAACAAGCAGCTGGGGCGGGGCCGCCATCGGTGGCCTGGTTGGCGCCGGGACGGGCTATCTGATTACCAAGAACACCTATCGCTGCTGGAAAACGAACATCTTTGGCCATCGCTATCGCGGCTGGTGCCCGAAATAGCCTCCGGCCCCAATAGCGTTCTCTCAGCATAGGAAAGGGAACTTGTTCGGCCGGACGCTTCCGGATTCAGTTTGGTGCGAAACTGGCCGCCGCCGTGTAACCACCAGCTATGCGGGAAGCGCGTGTGTCGGTCGTCACTCCGTTGGACGTCCGCCGGACGCGTGATCAGGTGCTTGCCGGTCGGCACTATCGAACAGTCCAGCCACCTCGTTTAACGCTGCAATGAGGCGACGACGCCGCGAGTCCGGCATGCGGGCAAATCCCTCGATTACGGCGTCATTGAACAGCGGCGGTGCGGCATCGACTGTTTGGCGCCCGTGCGGCGTCAAGCGCGTGAAGACGATGCGACGGTCCTCGGTCCCGCGGCGGCGCAAGACCAACCCCTTTTCCTCGAGCTTGTCGAGTATGGTCACAACCGTTGCGGCCGTCAGGTCGGCGTGGGCCGAAATGCGGTTGGTCGGAACTTCACCGAGGTCGCGGACAGCTTTCAGCACGACGATCTGAGGAATGGTCAGCCCCGTGGCGCGTGCCACCTTCTTCGAGCGGCTGTCGACCGAGTGGATAATTCGTCGGATCGCCTTCAACACCGGATCGAAGTCGACAGTGGCGTTGCTGCTCAACTTTTCAGCACCTTTGCCAGACATTTTGTCTCGCACGTGCGTTGCGTCAGGCAATATCGTTGTCTCTGTCTCTCGCCTATTGGCGCCCTTGTAATTTTGATCTCTAATCATATTACATGTAAACAATGGACTTCAAATCAACATCTGCCGAGATTTTTCGCGGCGCCAGAAGGCGACCTAACCTTTCTGCGAGGGGAACGTAATGTGCGGCATAGCCGGTGAAATCACTTTCAACGGATCTATGGCCGATAGCGCCGCTTTAGCCCGCATGAGCGATGTGCTTGCGCCTCGGGGACCGGATGGCTCCGGCCTCGTGACCCACGGTCGGGTTGGGCTTGCCCATCGCCGCCTCAAAATCATTGACGTATCGGAGAAGGCCGAGCAGCCGATGGTCGATGCAGAACTCGGTCTGACTGCCGTGTTTAACGGCTGTATCTACAACTACAAGCAACTTCGCGACGAGCTTGGTCAGGCCGGCTACCGTTTCTTCTCAACCGGCGACACCGAGGTGGTGCTCAAGGCGTGGCATGCCTGGGGCACAAATTGCGTTGATCGGTTCAACGGCATGTTCGCCTTCGCCATCCACGAACGAGATAGTGGCAAGCTCGTGCTCGCCAGGGATCGTCTCGGTATCAAGCCGTTGTACCTTGCCGGAGATTCGGCGCGCTTGCGTTTCGCCTCGACATTGCCGGCGCTTCTTGCCGCCGGCGATATCGACACCACGATCGACCGTCGGGCTCTGCACCACTACATGAGCTTCCACGCCGTGGTGCCGCCGCCTCTGACCATACTCGCCGGCGTCCGCAAGCTGCCGCCGGCGACCATCCGCATCGTCGAGCCGGACGGACGGATCAAGGACCGCCGCTACTGGTCGGCCTCCTTCGAGCGGCCGAGCGCCGCAATCAATCGGCCTGCCGAGGCATGGCGCGACGATGTTATGGCAGCCCTCCGCCGAGCGGTGGACCGGCGCATGGTGGCCGACGTGCCCGTCGGCGTGCTGTTGTCCGGCGGGCTAGATTCCAGCCTGATCGTCGGTCTTCTCGCTGAAGCCGGGCAACGCGATCTGATGACTTTTTCGATCGGGTTCGAGTCGGTCCATGGCGAGATCGGCGACGAGTTCACCTATTCGGACATCATCGCCGAAAAATTTCAGACCCGGCATCACAAGATCTTCGTCGAGTCGAGTCGCCTGATCGAGGCTCTGCCTGCAACGATCGCAGCCATGTCCGAACCGATGGTTTCATACGACAATGTCGGTTTCCATCTGCTCAGCCGCGAGGTCGCCAAACACGTCAAGGTCGTCCAGTCCGGACAGGGCGCCGACGAGGTTTTCGGCGGCTATCACTGGTATCCGCCGCTGACCGACTCGAACGATGTTGTCGCCGACTATTCTCGGGTATTCTTTGATCGCAGTCACGAAGTGCTCGCTGATCAACTCAATCCCGAGTGGGTCACGGAGGAGGATGTTAGCCGCGATTTCGTCGCCAACCATTTCGATCGAGACGGCGCCGCAACACCGGTCGACAAGGCCTTGCGCATCGATACCGAAATCATGCTGATCGACGATCCGGTCAAGCGCGTGGACAATATGACCATGGCCGCTGGCATTGAGGCACGGGTGCCATTTCTCGATCACGAACTGGTCGAACTTGCGGCAACCATCCCGCCAGAACTCAAGCTTGCACAAAACGGCAAGGGCATCCTCAAGGACATCGGCCGCAAGGTTATCCCGCATGAGGTAATCGACCGCACCAAGGGCTATTTCCCGGTCCCGGCGCTCAAATACATCGAAGGGCCGGTTCTCGAGATGGTACGCGAGACGCTTTCTTCTCGGGCGGCGCGCGAGCGCGGTCTGTTCCGCCCTGCATATCTCGAAGCCTTGTTCGCCGATCCGAAAAAGCATATCACGCCGCTGCGCGGCTCTGAGTTATGGCAGGTCGCCTTACTCGAAATGTGGCTGCAGAATCACGCAATCTAAGGATCTGTGCCATGGCCGGTCACCAAACCAGCCGCCCCGACACGGCCGCCGGCCGCGATCGGGGCAAGACACCGGAAAAGAGCAAGGACGCGAAAACAGCTGCTGACGCGGCCGAGACGCCGACCTATCCGATTGCGAACGCCACGCTCGATTGCGGATGGGGGCGGCTCTTGTTCGGTCAGACATTTGCTGATCCGAAACGTTTGGCCAGCGCCATGCGCGCCGAGGCTCCGGATCGACGCGACATCGCCATCTATGTGCGCGATCCGCATGTCGCGCTTGCAGCGGCACCGCAGGAGCTATTTCTCGATCCCTCGCATACCTTCCGCCTCGATCTCTCGCAATACCGGCCATCCCGCCGCAAACCGCATGGGTTCGAGGTGCGAAGGATGTCGTCGCGGTCAGACGCCGACGCCGTCAACCGGATTTACGCTTCACGTCGCATGGTGACGGTGCCTCCCGAGTTCTTCTGGGAAAAGCGCGACGCGCGGGCGATTACTTATTTCGTCGCCGTGGACGAGACGGCCGGTACGGTGATCGGCACTGTCACCGGCGTAGATCATACTCAGGCTTTCGACGACCCCGAGCACGGCTCGTCACTGTGGTGCCTCGCCGTCGACCCGCAGTCCAGCAGGCCCGGCGTCGGCGAAATGTTGGTACGCCGAATCGTGGAACATTTTCGGGAGCACGGCGCTTCTTTCCTCGACCTGTCAGTGATGCATGACAACGACGAGGCTATCGCGCTTTACGAGAAACTCGGCTTTGTCCGTACCGCCGATTTCACCATTAAACGCAAGAACCCGATCAACGAAAAGCTTTTCGTTGGCCCCGACATCGACGAGGGCCTCAATCCCTATGCGATGATCATCGTCAACGAGGCGCGACGCCGGGGAATCCACGTCGACGTGATCGACGCCGAGGGTGGCTTGTTCCGTCTGACCCATGGCGGCCGCACACTCCGTTGCCGCGAGAGCCTCTCGGAGCTGACGACTGCCGTCGCGCTGTCGATCTGCGACGACAAAGCGGTGACGCGGCGCATTCTCAAGGAGGCCGGAATAAGGGTGCCCGACCAGATCGAGGCCGGCGATCCTGCCGCCGAGGCGACCTTCCTCGAAAACTACGGCAAGGTCGTGGTTAAACCGGCGCGGGGCGAGCAGGGCCGCGGCGTCGCCACCGGATTGGCCGATCTCGAAAACATGCGGGCTGCGATCGACGTCGCCCGCGGGATCAGCGACCGCGTCCTCATCGAGGAATGCGTGCAAGGAGAGGATTTGCGGCTGATCGTCATCGACTTCCGGCTGGTCGCGGCGGCAATCCGGCGCCCGCCCCGCATCGTCGGGGACGGTCGCAGCGACATCCGCTCGCTGATCGCCTATCAGAGCCGGCGCCGCGCCGCCGCCACCGGCGGCGAATCCACAATCCCCATCGACCGGGAGACCGAACGTTGTCTCGCCGAGGCTGACCTGACACTGGATTCGGTGCCTGATGACGGCGACACGATCAGCGTTCGCCGGACCGCCAATCTCCACACCGGCGGCACAATCCACGACGTCACCGGCGAAATTCATCCACGTCTTGCCGAAGCCGCCGTCAAGGCAGCCCGGACAATCGACATTCCGGTCGTGGGCGTTGATTTTATTGTCCGTTCACCGCGCGCGCCCGAATATGCTTTTATCGAAGCTAACGAGCGGCCGGGTCTCGCCAATCATGAGCCGCAGCCGACCGCCGAGCGGTTTGTTGACCTCCTATTCCCGCTTTCGATACCTACCGCCGTCCGGATCGCCGCCGCCTAGCGGAGCCAAGGCCGCTTCGCGCTGCCGGATTTATGGGTTATGGGTCGAGCTATCCCCACATTTGAAACGGTTTGCGCACAGACCTGATCGCCAATCCGGGTCAAAATGGGAGTTAGCCAGAGGGAGGTCCTTTTGCCGCGCCTGATGATCGACGTCGACTACCTTGTCGCCCGATTGACCGACTTTCTCGCGGTGCCGAGCCCCACCGGCTATACCGACGAGATCGTGCGGCTCTGCTCAAGCGAGATCAAGAAGCTTGGGCTCGAGGTCGATATTACGCGCCGCGGTGCGATACGTGCGGTCCGCCAGGGTGGGTATCGCCGTGGCGCCCGTGCCATCATTTCCCACCTCGATACCCTCGGCGCGCAGGTCAAGGCGCTTAAGCCGAACGGCCGTCCGTCGCTGGTGCCGATCGGCAACTGGTCGTCGCGCTTCGCCGAAGGAATCCGCGTGACGATCTTCTCCGAGAAAGGCGCCTACCGCGGCACCGTTCTGCCTCTCAAATCTTCGGGTCACACGTTCAACGAAGAAATCGACGAGCAGCCGGTCCGCTGGGACAATGTCGAGGTCCGTGTGGACGCGATGTCGCGCAACGACGACGATCTTGCAAAACTCGGGATTGCGATCGGCGACATCGTCGCCTTCGATCCCCAGACCGAGATTCTCGATAACGGGTTTATCGTCTCGCGCCATCTCGACAACAAGGCCGGCGTTGCCATCATGCTCGCCGCCATCGAAGCGCTCAATCGCGAGAATGCCACCACTCCGGTCGATATCCACTGGCTGTTCACCATCGCCGAGGAAGTCGGCGTTGGAGCCTCCTCGGTGCTGACCCCGGATATCGCCTCAATGGTCACGGTCGACAACGGGACTACGGCTCCGGGGCAGAACTCGGCCGAGTTCGGTGTCACGATCGCCATGGCCGATCAGACCGGCCCGTTCGACTGGCATCTGACACGAAAGCTTGTCGGGTTGTGCCGAGAGCATGACATTCATTTCCAGAAGGACATTTTTCGCTACTACCGCTCAGACTCGGCCTCGGCGCTCGAAGCCGGCCACGACGTCCGCTCGGCGCTGGTCACCTTCGGCGTTGACGCGAGCCACGGTTATGAACGCATTCACATCCACGCGCTGCGCTCCGTCGCCGAGCTGATTACCGTCTATGTAACGAGCCAAGTCGGGATCCCGCGAGACGCCGAGGAAACCTCCGACCTGAAGGGCTTCACCCATCAGCCGATGACGGAAGCAGATCAGTCGCTCGACGAAGCCGGCGAGGAATTCGAAGCCGACGAGTCGATCCATCACCCAGGTTTGAATAACCAACGACGACCGCTGTCGCCCGCTGTATCGGTCAGAAGAACGCCTGGATCCCGGTCTGGGCGCGACCGAGAATGAGGGCGTGAATGTCATGGGTCCCCTCGTAGGTGTTGACCGTCTCGAGGTTGATCATGTGGCGGATGACGTGGAACTCGTCGGCAATGCCGTTGCCGCCGTGCATGTCGCGGGCCATGCGCGCAATATCGAGCGCCTTGCCGGCGTTATTGCGCTTGATCAGGCTGATCATCTCGGGCTGGACCCGGCCGGCGTCGAACAGGCGCCCGACGCGCAGCGCCGCTTGCAGCCCGAGCGCGATCTCGGTCTGCATGTCGGCAAGCTTCTTTTGAATCAACTGGTTGGCGGCAAGCGGGCGGCGAAACTGAATTCTTTCAAGAACATAGGCACGGGTCCGGTGCCAGCAATCCTCGGCCGCGCCCATGGCGCCCCAGGCGATGCCGTAGCGTGCCCGGTTGAGGCAGCCGAACGGACCGGCAAGCCCCTCGGCGCCGGCAAGCAGATGCTCCTCGCCGACCTCGACATTGTCGAGAATGACCTGGCCGGTCGACGAGGCGCGTAGCGACGCCTTGCCTTCGATCGGGACGGTCGACAGGCCTTTCATGCCGCGCTCCAGCACAAAGCCGCGGATCGCGCCGTCGTCGGCCGCCGACTTCGCCCACACCACCAGCACGTCGGCGACCGGCGCGTTGGTAATCCAGGTCTTGACGCCGTTGAGGCGATAGCCGTCGCCGGTTTTCTCGGCCCGGCTGACCATGCCGCCGGGGTCCGAGCCGTGGTCGGGCTCGGTCAGGCCGAAGCAACCGACCCATTCGCCACTGGCAAGCTTAGGCAAGTATTTCCGGCGCTGCGCCTCGCTGCCATAGGTGTGGATCGGGTGCATGACCAGCGACGACTGCACGCTCATCGCCGAGCGATAGCCGGAATCGACGCGCTCGACCTCGCGCGCGATCAGGCCGTAGGCGACATAGCCGGCCCCCGCCCCGCCGTCGGCTTCCGGCAGCGTCACGCCGAGAAAGCCAAGGCTGCCAAGCTCTTGCATGATCTCGCGGTCGAAGCGCTCCTCGCGAAAGGCGGAGACGACCCGCGGCAGGAG
>Ga0075327_1000044_pt1 | contig 26604 bp, 20 predicted proteins | sample MayberrySE_Catta_2_FD_120056 | JGI IMG/M metagenome (GOLD analysis project Ga0075327, IMG submission 120056) | Natural and restored wetland microbial communities from the San Francisco Bay, California, USA, that impact long-term carbon... | ecosystem: Environmental > Terrestrial > Soil >...
CGTAGAGGCTGCGGCCGGCGAGCAGGACCGCGACAACGACGACGAAGACGGGCCCGGTCCAGTCGTATTCTGCGGGGTCGAGCAACCGCTCGAGGAGCCAGCCGACGGTGGCCGCGAGGACCACAAGTATAGCGACGGCAACGATGCCGGCGCCTTTTCGCCGTCCGGCGGAGAAATCGGCGTCGTTCCAGGTGCGGTCCGTCCAATCGATCGCCCGGCCGATGACCACGACCGGGTGCGGCAGGCGGCGCCATAGCCAGTCGGGATCGCCGACGATCGCATCGAGGATCAGCGCCAGCGCCAGGATCCAGAGATGATCGCCGGAAATCAATGGCCGTCCGCCATGCGGCCGACCTCTGCCGCGAGCCAATCGAGAGCCGTCGGCAACGATGGGCCCGCACATACGGTCAGGTGCTCCGGCAAAACGATCCGACGTCTGGCGGGATAGAGGCGTTCCAGCGCCGGATGGGCGAGGAGGGCGGTACCCTGATCTTCGGCACGGATGTTCGGTGCGGCGACAACGAGGTAGTCCGGACCGGCGGCGACCAGCTGCTCCAGCGGAACGAAGCCGCCGATGCGGCCTGCAAGCGATCCGCCGGTGTTGGCAAGGCCGACGCTTGCCAGCAGGTCGGCGGACAGCGTCTCGCCGCCGGTGACGTAGCCACGCCGCTGGTAGACCGCAGCGGTCTGCGGCACGGCCAAGTTGGCCGTGGCCCGGCGGGCCCTCGCTCGGGCCGCTTCGATTTCGCCGATTAGCGCTTCACCACGCTCCGGATGACCGACCAGTTTAGCGATCTCGCGGATCTGGGCGCTCGACTGGTCGATGCTGCGCACCGCGTCGAGGGGCACGACGCGATAGCCGAGGCTCGCCAGCATGTCGCGGGTGGCAAGCTTGGTGAAGCGGCCGGCGAGGACGAGATCCGGTTTGAGTTCGACCACGGTCTCGGCCTCGGCCGCGTCGTGGCGGAAGTTGGCTGCTCGATCGGAGAAAAAGGACAGCTTCGGGTCGACGGCGTAGGGCGATATGGCGGCAATCTGTTCGGGATCGGCAAGCGCGATGAGCAGGTTGTCGGCGCAGAGATTGATCGACACGATTCGCGAGGGCATGTCGGTTTCGGCAAAAGCCGCAGGGAGAGCGGTGGCAACCGCCAGCGCCGCTAGAAAAAATGCCGGCAACCGCTTGATCAGGCGACGATATCCACACATTTCCGTCCCCCGCGCGCCTTTGTTGTCCTGACGACGTTGCCACATGCACCCCGCTCCTTTACCTCTTCAAAGACCGGCGGAGAAGCCGGGGCCCGGGACACATACCGTGACGGGCGCTTTCGCCAGATCGATCCAACTCGGAGATCTGCTCCATGGTTGTCCGCCTCCGGCGGTTTTGCGCCGTCTCCATTGCTGTTTGCGCGCACGCGGCCGTCCAGGACGGGGCTTCGGCAGGGTCCGTTCCCGAAATCGTGGTAACGCCGACCTACACGGCGACGCCGATGGGGCAGGTCGGCAGCACCGTCTCGGTCATCAACCGCCAACAGATCGAGGCGATGTCGCCGGCCTCGGTGGCCCAGCTATTCAGAAGTATCCCCGGTGTGACCGTCATCGAAACCGGCGGCCCCGGCGGGACCACCGACGTGCGCCTGCGCGGGGCGGAAACCGGCCATACGCTGGTGCTGATCGACGGCGTCAGGGTCAACGACTTCGCCACGACCCGCGACGATTTCGACTTCGCCCAGGTCTCGCCGAACGATATCGAGCGGATCGAGATCCTGCGCGGTCCGCAAAGTGCGCTTTACGGCTCGGATGCGTTGGGTGGGGTGATCAATATCATTACCCGGAAGGCCTCGCCGGGAACGTCGGCGAGCTTAGCGGTCGAGGGTGGTAGCTACGGTACCTACGCAGGCCGATTTTCCGGCGCGATGAGCAAGGGTGACCTCAGCCTGCGGCTCGGCGGCGCGTACTTCACGACCGATGGCTTCTCACGGCGTGGTGATCGCGACGATGACGAAGAAGACGGGACGGAAAAATGGGCCGGCCGGCTGAGCGCCGTCTACGCGCCGGCGGAGGGGCCGCAGGTCGAGTTCGGCGTCAACGCCTTCGATCAGTCTTCGGACTATGACTCATTTTCGAACCCCGATGCCCCTTACACCGTCGACCGCACCACCATCTCCGGCTACGGCCGGATCACGGTGCCGTCGACCGACGGCGGTATCGAGCATTCGCTCACCGGATTTGTCCTGGATTCGAGCCGCGACAACCTCGAGCCCGGCGGTTCGATCCCGGTATCGCGGTTCGACGCGACATCGGTTGGCGCCGAGTATCAAGGCGTCAAGGACTTCGGCAACCTTGGCAAATTCCTGCTCGGCACACGGCTGGAATACGAGACGGCGAAGAACGACGCCGAAACCGCCGCGAATTTCCCCGGCTACAACAGCGACCGCACTCTGTACGCCGCCTACGCCCTTCACCAGATCGAGCCTTTCGACAATTTCTTCGTCACTTTGGGCGGGCGCTATGACGGCGAGATTGCCAGCGACGGCTTCCTCACCGGCCGGGCGACCGCCGCCTATGCCATGCCTCAGCACGGCACCACCTTCCGCGCCAGCGCCGGCACCGGCGCCAAGCGTCCGACTTTCTATCAGATCGCCAACAACATCTACGCCGCAGAAAAATACCCGAACGAGGACGTCAACACCGATCTTCAGCCGGAGACCAGTGTCGGCGTCGATGCGGGCGTCGATCAGACGCTGTTCGGCGGCCGGATCGAACTGTCGGCGACGGTCTTTTACAACCGGTTCCACGACCTGCTGGCGTTCAATACGATCGCCTTTCCCGACGGGGCCTACGAAAACATCGACCGGGCCGAAACCGCAGGCGTCGAGGTCGCTGCGACCGCAGTCATTCTGCCCGGCAGGTTGAGGGCCGGTGCCACCTACACCTATCTGTACAGCCGCGACCTCGACACCGGCCAGCCGTTGCCGCGCCGACCCGAGCAAACCGCTGCCTTCGACGTTACGTTGGTGCTGTCGTCTCGCGCCGACATCACGCTTTCCGGGCTTTTCGTCGGCGAGCGCCTCAACTCGTCAAGTTCGACCACGCTACTTCCCGCCTTCACCCGGCTCGATTTGACGGGACGCTACTTCCTGACGCCGGAAACCGAGATATACGGTCGAATCGAGAACATCTCCGATACCGACTACGAGGACCCTTTGGGCTACAATGCGCCGGGCCTGTCGGCCTTCGTCGGCCTGAAGTGGGTGCGTTAGCAGGATGGCTATTGGCCGGAGCGGTTGGGGAAGTGTTTTCCTCTCAACTCTTCTTCTGATTGTAGTCATCGGCCTGTTCATCGCCTCGCTCGGTGTCGGCCCGGTGTTTCTACCGCCTGAAACCGTGGTCGATGCCCTGATTGCCCGGAGCAATGAAACGGCCAGCATCATCGTCATCGACATCCGGCTGCCGCGGGCTCTGTTGGCACTGTTGATCGGCGCCATGCTCGGACTGTCGGGCGCGGCACTGCAAGGCCTGCTGCGCAACCCGCTGGCGGCGCCATCGCTGTTCGGGGCGCCGGCGGCGGCCGCCTTTGGCGCGGTTTCGGTGATTTCATTCGGCCTAGTCGACGCTCTTTCCTTCGCGCTGCCGGCGGCAGCGATCGCCGGCGCTCTCCTCTCCGTCGGCCTGCTGATCCTGGTGGCGGGGCCGAGGGCTGGGCTTCTGGTTCTCATCCTCGCCGGGCTCGCCATATCGAGCCTTGCCGCGGCCGGCACGGCGTTGGTGCTCAATCTCGCGCCGAACCCGTTTGCGGCGCTGGAGATCGCGTTCTGGCTGCTTGGCTCGCTCGAGGACCGCAGCATGCGGCATGTGTTCATCGCCCTGCCGTTCATGCTCGTCGGCGCAGCGCTGCTGGTGCGCGACCGGGGCGCCTTCAAGGCGCTGACGCTTGGCGAGGAAGCGGCTGAAAGCCTCGGCTTTCCTCTAACCGGGGTACGGCTCCGCGTCATTGCCGGGGTCGCCGCCGGAGTCGGCGCCGGGGTCGCCGTCGCCGGCTCGATCGGCTTCATCGGCCTCGTGGCGCCGCATCTCGTGCGGCCATTCGTGCGGTACGACCCCGGACGCCTGCTGATGCCGGCGGCGCTTTGCGGCGCGGCGCTCCTGCTCGCTGCGGACATCGCGGTGAGGCTCATTCCTTCGACCGGCGAGATCAAGGTCGGTGTCCTGACCGGACTGATCGGCGCGCCGTTCTTCATCGCCCTGATCTTCCGGCGCAGACGCGAACTGGCAGGACTGCCGCAATGAACGACAAGTCCGAGATTCTGAAGGTCGAGGGGCTGAGCGTCGCTTTCGGAGGGGCCAAGGTGCTTGACGGTATCGACCTTGCCATACGGGACGGCGAGGTGGTGGCGATCGTCGGACCGAACGGTGCCGGCAAGACGACCTTTCTCAAGGCGGCGGCCGGGCTGGTGGCGGCGAAAGGGAGAATTGAACTCCAGGGCATGGCGGTGCGGCAGCTTTCGCCGGTCGAGCGCGCCCGCCGGGCTGCCTACCTGCCGCAGGGGCACGTCTTCCATTGGCCGCTGGCGGTCGAGGATATCGTCGCGCTCGGCCGGCTGCCGCGCACCGGTGGCGCCGACCTTTCTCTGGCCGACGCCGAAGCGGTCAGGCGGGCAATGACCGAAACCGGGGTCGCCGCCTATGCCGGACGGCCAGTGACCACACTTTCGGGGGGAGAACGGGCGCGGGTGGCGCTGGCGCGGGTCCTCGCAACGGAGGCATCGCTGGTTCTTGCCGACGAGCCGACGGCTTCGCTCGACCCACGCTACCAACTCATCGTTCTCGACACCTTGCGACGGCATGCCCGCCAGGGCGGCGCGGTAATCGCCGTGCTGCACGACATCGGTCTGGCGGCACGGCGGGCCGACCGTATCGTTGTCCTCCACCAAGGGAGGCTGGTCGCCGACGGCCCGCCGCGAGACGTCCTGACCCGGGGTCTTCTCGCCGAGACCTTCGGTGTCGACGTCCAGATCGTGACACTGGTCGATGGTCCGGTAGTGATTCCGTGGACGGTGCTGCCCGAGCGTGCGCCTGAGCGCGGGTCGGAGGGCTTGGATGTTAAGGAGGCGTAGCCGGATCGGAGGCCTTACGACGGATTACTGACGCTGGAGGATGTAGCAAGTAACCGAATCCTCTTACGATTTCTGAAGGTAGACTTCTATCTCATTGCCGAAACGTATGATTCCGGCGATATGCGGACGGCCGCGAACAAAACTGTGGATCACTGTCGAAAATGGCGAGGGTCGTGTCCCATTGCCACTGGCGTGCCTCGTTTGGCGTTACCCTTACGCCCAATCAACACCCTTACGCCCAATCAACGCTTCCTCGGAGGCCATGAGCGAGCATGACCGGGATCAGGCTGATGGTGCAGCCCTCTGACGAGGGCATTTGGCAAGTCAGGGTCGGTTATGCGCCTTGGCGGCATTTCCAGTCGCAGCGAGCGGCAATTTCAGCTGCCCTCGAGCGTGCACAAGCCATGAGCCGGGACGGCATCGAATGTGAGGTGGTCATGAAAATCATGACCTGCCGGTTCGGTGCCAATGGCTCCTTCAAGGCGGTTCCGACCGCGCGCGATATCGATTGGGACATATCCGAGGAACCTCCCGAAGGTCAGAGATGGCCCGACGGCGCAGCTCATTAGAGCGGCGGCGACTATCGAATGCGCAGGGCGGCTGCGGCCTCCCGCCTTCCTCCAGCAGAGCAGGATGCCCGACCCAGATTTCTCAGGGGGCGGATGGTCGGAACCGCCTATTCGGTTCGGTCGGCCCCCTCGCGGTCGTCGAGCCGTCTTCCCCAGAAGGACCGCGCCGGCGCCGGAGACGAAGGGGCCATATCGCGAGGCGCTCCGAGGAGGCGCTGGGCGGTCTCGGCCTGTTGTCGCCATGCATCGCGATCGGCCCGCAGATCTTCCACCTGGTGCCGCAGCGTCTCGACCAGTTGACGTGCGCCGGCCAGCTCGGCTGCCATCACAGCAATGGCAGAGGCGCTTTCAGACCGGTTTCGTCGGGTTCCGTTAAAACCGGTTTCGGGGGTTCCGCTATCATTCGGGCCAAAGTCTTGCGGATACACGCGGCGAATCTCGGCCGGGTCAATCAAATAACTACCGTCGTCCTGACGTACAGCAGAAATCCGCCCTGATTTGATCGCGCGGTGAATGGTCGCCTTCGAGACTCCGACGACTTTTGCTGCTTTTGACAGGGACAGCATCGTACTCTCCGTTCAGGAGGTCAGTTTTTGTACCGTATCGCGAAACCGGTTGCCAAATCATTTCAGCGGGAGCGAAGAAAATTGGCTCTCGCGACCCGGGTCGGCGTCGCTGCAAGGGTAGTCCAACCTCAAATTTGCCGAATCGCGGCGGCGTTCGGACCCCGCTTTTGGCTGCTCCTTGAGATCTTCCCCTGCTCCGGGCAAAGGGGCTCTCTAGTTGCAGCGCTCAAGTTCGGCGATGCCATTCGGCCTAACCATCAAGAGGCGCTCTTGGTCATCCGTGCTGCGGTAGAGCATCAATAGTTCGCGTTGCGTTCGCGAACCCCATTCGCCTCGGCAGGTCACGTCGAACAGGGTCGCATCCATTCCACGAACGGAAACGGGGTTCGACATGGTGCAGTTGCTTTCAGGATCGCCGTACCGATTGCCTTCTATCGGTATCGTCCCTTCGGCCTCATCCGCAGAGCATGAGTAAGGATCGATTGCCGTTCCGTCAGGAAGAACGATCGGAACACGCTTCCACAATCCATCGAACTCGCTGTCGGCGAGGGCTGAAGGGGTCAACGAGAGCACGACGATAATCGCGAGTGTCAATCTCATTCGAGATACCTCCGTTGCGATGAGGTAGCTCGCCGAGGCCACGCGGGCACACGGTGTGCACCGAGATATTTAGCCAGACCCTTGGTACCTTTGGGCCAACGTCGCTCGATTGGGCCACGGCGGCTCGCCTGTCGGCCGACTCACGGCGGCCGGTACGCAATTGTGCGGTGATTCGGCAACGAGAGTGAGACGAGAATGACGAAGGATCACGATGCAGCGCCATCCGGCCCAACGAGGCGACACGGAAACGGCGGATTGGCTCTTGTTGAGGGGCTGGTCGTGGACGAAGGTGCGGTCGCGGGAATCGGAGACGGCTTTCCCTGTCGGCTAGGGCCTGGAGGCCAAAAAACAGCCGGCGCGCGCTTTGATAGTGCTCGACGGGGCTTTCATCAGCGCCTCCCTTCCGCCTTTTGGGGTGAACGGGAGGGTGCTTCTTCGCCGAAGGGAACAATTCGTACAACAAACCGCGCTAACCGTTTGCGGTCGCAAGTTGTTTGGTGGAGGCCTCGCCCGGAATCGAACCGGGGTACAAGGATTTGCAGTCCTCTGCGTAACCACTCCGCCACGAGGCCATCCGGTGCCGCTTTTATAGTGATCCCCGGCTCTTACACAAGCGCACCGGCAGTCGCGTCGGAGGCGCTGGGGCTCCGCCGGGCCGGTCGCCACAGTGGCGATCCGTGCAGAGGATTTTCCAGCGGCTTCTTGTTAGACTTGATATCGGCGGTTATAGGCCGAAGTCTGATCCGACGAGGTTTGCCGATGGAAAACTTTGACGCGTTACGCGTGAAGATGGTCGACTCGCAATTGCGCACCGAAGGCGTCACCGACTACGCGGTTCTCGCCGCCATGGGCGAGATCCCGCGCGAGCGCTTCGTGCCGCCGCGCATGCGCCCACTCGCCTATATCGATGAAGACCTCGCTGTCAAAGACGCTGAAGGCGACATTCCGGCCCGCTACCTGATCGAGCCGGCGCCTTTCGCCCGCATGATCCAGGCGGCTGAGATCATGCCATCGGACATCGTTCTCGATATCGGCTGTACTACCGGATACTCGACCGCCGTTCTTGCCCGGCTCGCCGATTCGGTCGTCGCTGTCGAGGTCGACGCGGAATTGGCGACGCTGGCTGGCGAAAACCTTGTCGATCTCGGCGTTGCCAATGCCGCGGTGGTGAGCGGACCGCTGGAGGCAGGTTATCCGTCCGAGGGACCCTACGACGTCGTCTTTCTCGGCGGGGCCGTCGAGCTTGTGCCCGATGCACTGTTAGATCAACTTAAGGAAGGCGGCCGCCTTGTCGGAGTCGTCGGCTACGGCCGGGCTGCCCAGGCGGTGCTGTTCACCCGGACCAGTGGCGATATCGGTAGCCGGCCCTTGTTCAATGCACATTTGCGGCCGTTGCCCGGGTTCAACAAGCCAAAAGCCTTCGTGTTTTAGGAAGAGAAGCTCCTCGGTCGTTGGGTGTTGCAAGGCAGTCGCAATCGGTGAGTTTCTAGCGAGCACCGGCAGTTCGCTGTTTTTTCGAAGTTCCGGGTGTTTTAAAGTAGGAATCAGTTTGGGTATCTGCGAGCACAGACGCGCGGATAGCGGCGAGGGAGTTGATGTGGCTCGGCATCGCCTAGGGACGCTCGCAATCGTCACGGCGGCGGCGATCGCTATGGCGACGCCGGTTTCGGCCGCGACGCTCGTCGAAGTGCTTGCCGCGGCATACAACAACAACCCCACGCTGAATGCGGCACGCGCCGAACTGCGGGCCACCGACGAGGGCGTGCCGCAGGCGCGGTCCGGTTATCGGCCGACCGTTTTTGGCAACGCCGACGCGGCGGTGAACTATACTGACAGCGAATTCGGCAGCACCGGGACGACCTATCCGCGCGGAGTCGGGCTCTCCGTCGAACAGCCGCTCTTCCTCGGTTTCCGCACGAAGAACTCGGTGAAGGCGGCAGAAACCGCGGTCCTCGGGGGCCGCGAGGTGTTGCGCGACACCGAGCAGAACGTCCTGATCGACGCAGTGACTGTGTTCATGGACGTCGCCCAGGCCCAGGCGATCCTCAGTCTGCGCTCACAGAACCTCGAGTTCCTGCGCGAGCAGGTCCGCGCCGCCAATGATCGACTGAGTGTCGGCGAGGGGACGCGCACCGACGTCGCCCAAACCAACGCGCGCCTCAGCGCCGGATTATACGAGTATAGCGCCGCCGCAGCGACGCTGACCGCCTCCAATGCCCGATATCAAGCGGTGATCGGCCGCCCGCCGGATACTATCGGGGCCGTCAAGTCGGTGGACGGCCTTCTGCCCCGGACCCTGGATCAGGCCATTGCCAAGGGGCGCGACAACCATCCGGCCATTCTTGCCGCCAACTACAACATCGATATCGCCTCCTTCAACGTCAAAGTGATCGAGGGTGAATTTCTGCCCCGGGTTACCATCGAAGGGGATGTAACCCACCGCAATGGCAGTTCGAGTGGCGTAACCGACTCCGCCACCATCCTTGGCCGGGTGACCGTGCCGATTTATCAGGCCGGCGAGCCCGACGCCCGCGCCCGGGCGGCCAAGGAGACGCTCGGCCAGCGGCGGATCGAGTTGGACTTCACACGGGATCTGGTGCGCCAAAACATCGTCGCTTTCTGGAGTTCACTGGAGGCGGCGAAGGCGCAGATCAGGTCGGCTGATGCAACCGTTGAAGCGCAACAACTGGTGCTGTCCGGAGTCATCGAGGAACGCAATGTCGGGCAAAGGACGACGCTCGACGTGCTCGACGCCCAGGCGGACCTGCTGCTGGCGCGCGAAGCTCAGGTGGTCGCTCGCCGAGAGCGCGTCGTCGCCGCCTATAGTCTCCTGGCGGCGGTTGGCGATCTCAGCGCCACCAAGCTCGGGCTGGCGGTCGCTGTCTACGATCCCAGGGAGCATATGCGCCAGGTGCGCGACAAATGGGGTGGCCTGCGTACGCCTGACGGGCGTTAGGCGGCTCGACCAGAACCTGCCGGCGCCGGCCGTGCGCGACGAGATCGGACACCTCTCGCACGGACGTTGAACCGAAGGATCGCCCAGCGGCCCGGCCTGCCGCTTCGCCGACGCCGGTTTCCGGGGATTCTGGCGCCAGTCCGACGGTTGACAGGACCGAAACCATCCGTTCTACACAGCAGCCGATTGGCAGGCATCCGGGGCCGGAAATGCTCAGTAAAACCTATGAAGCGGCAACGATCGAGCCGCGCATTTACGCCGGCTGGGAGACGGCAGGGGTGTTCAAGGCCGGCGCCGGCGCGCGGCCGGATGCTGAGCCCTTTGCGATCGTCATCCCGCCGCCCAATGTGACGGGGTCACTGCATATCGGTCACGCGCTGAACAACACGCTCCAGGACATCCTAGTCCGGTTCGCGCGCATGCGCGGCCGCGACGTCCTCTGGCAACCGGGCATGGATCATGCGGGCATCGCCACCCAGATGGTGGTCGAACGGCAGATGATGGAACGCCAGGAGCCGGACCGCCACACCATCGGGCGCGAGAAATTCGTCGAGAAAGTCTGGGACTGGAAGGCCGAGTCGGGCGGACTGATCATCAACCAGCTTAAGCGCCTCGGCTGCTCGTGCGACTGGAGTCGCGAGCGCTTCACCATGGATGAGGGCCTGTCGCGCGCGGTCACAAAGGTCTTCGTCGACCTTTACCGGCAGAGGCTGATCTACAAGGACAAGCGCCTGGTCAACTGGGACCCGGCGCTGAGGACGGCGATTTCCGACCTCGAGGTGGTCCAGGTCGAAACCAAGGGACATCTCTGGCACTTCAAGTATCCGATCGAGGGCGAAAACGACCGCTACATCGTGGTGGCGACGACGCGGCCGGAAACCATGCTCGGCGACACCGGCGTCGCCGTTCACCCCGATGACGACCGCTACAAGGACCTGGTCGGCAAGCGCGCCATCCTGCCACTGGTTGGCCGCAGGCTCAGAATCGTCGCCGACAGTTATGCCGACCCTGAGACCGGATCCGGTGCGGTCAAGATCACGCCGGCGCACGATTTCAACGATTTCGAGGTCGGGCGGCGGCATGACCTGCCGATGGTCAACGTCCTCGACACCGAAGCCAATATTGTCCTGCGTCCGAATGACGATTTCGTCAGGGACGTGCCCCATGGCGTCGAGATCGAAGAGACGATCGACGCCGTGAACGGCCTCGATCGGTTCGCCGCCCGCAAGCGAATCGTCGAGATGATGCGGGAGCGCGGCCTCGTTGAAACAATCGAGGAGCACGTCCATGCGGTTCCCCATGGCGACCGCGGGGACGTGCCGATCGAGCCCTTCCTCACCGAGCAATGGTATGTCGACGCCAAGACCCTGGCACAGCCGGCGATCGAGGCGATTAAGGCCGGTCGAACCGTCTTCGTCCCGAAGAACTGGGAAAAGACCTATTTCGAGTGGATGGAGAATATCCAGCCATGGTGCGTTTCGCGGCAACTCTGGTGGGGTCACCAGATTCCCGCCTGGTACGGACCTGACGGCAGCATGTTCGTCGCGCCGAGCGAACAGGAAGCGGCGGCCGAAGCGGAAGTTCACTATGGGGAACCGACCGCACTCAGCCGCGACGAGGACGTGCTCGATACCTGGTTCTCCTCCGCCCTGTGGCCGTTTTCGACGCTCGGCTGGCCGGACGAGACGCCGGAACTGCAGCGTTACTATCCGACCACGGTCCTGGTCACCGCTTTTGATATCATCTTCTTCTGGGTCGCCCGCATGATGATGATGGGCATCCACTGCATGGGTAAAGAGCCGTTTGGCAACGTTTATATCCACGCCCTCGTCCGCGACGAGAAGGGCGCCAAGATGTCGAAGTCGAAGGGCAACGTCATCGATCCGCTCGAGCTCATCGACGCCTACGGTGCCGACGCATTGCGCTTCACCCTTGCCGCGATGGCCGCACAGGGGCGGGAAATCAAGCTGGCAACAAGCCGCGTCGAAGGGTATCGCAACTTCGTGACCAAGCTGTGGAACGCAGCCCGTTTTGCCGAGCACTATGACTGCCAGCCGGTCGATGCCTTCGACCCCGCCGCCGCCAAGGATACCCTCAACCGGTGGATCGCTACCGAAGCGAGCCGCGCCACTCGCGAGGTCACGGCGGCGCTGGAGGCATATAAGTTCAACGACGCGGCGGCGGCGACATACCGCTTCGTGTGGCACCTGGCCTGCGACTGGTTCCTGGAATTCTCGAAACCGGTACTGAACGGCGGCGACGGACCGGCGAAGGACGAGACCCGCGCGACCGTGGCCTGGCTGCTCGATCGTATCGTTGCGCTCCTCCATCCGTTTATTCCGTTCGTCACCGAGGAACTATGGTCGCGCAATCCGGGCCGTCCGCCTCTCGCACTCAGTCCCTGGCCTGAGCCCGGTTTCGAGGATGAGGCGGCTGCAGCGGAGATCAACTGGGTGGTCGAAATGATTGCGGCGATCCGCTCGGTTCGTTCCGAAATGAACGTGCCGGCGGCGGCGATGGTGCCGCTGTCGGTTTCGGGGGCCACACAGGAGACGAAGGCGCGGCTCGCGGCCCACGACGTGGTCCTCAAGCGTCTGGCGCGTATTGCGACGATCGATCTCCTCGAGGAGCCGGTTAAAGGTGCGGTCCAACTCCATCTCGGCGAAGCAACCCTGTCCCTGCCGCTCGGCGATGTCGTCGATCTCGGCGCCGAAAAGCAACGGCTGGAGAAGGAGCTGGAGCGCATCTCCAAGGAGATCGTCAAGATCGACGCCAAGCTCGGCAACGCGCAGTTCCTCGAAAAGGCGCCGGAGGAGGTGGTCGCGGAGCAGCGGGAACGGCGCCTGGACACGCTATCGCTGCGAGAGAAGACCGAAGCGGCGCTCCGCCGCCTTTCCGTTTGACGGGGGCTCGCCGCGCCGTTCGTAGCTAAATTCTTTGTAATGTTCGCGGTTTCTGTCTGGCTTGGGGATTGATGAGCCGGTATCTTCGCAACCAACTAAGGGGTCGGGCGTTACCAATTGTCGGCTATGGGGATGGCCGCCGGTTGAAATGGTCGAACCGATGCGAGCGAGACACCTTGCCATGGCCGTGGTTGTCGCCACGGCGCCGCCAGCGATGGCGGCCGATTTGTCTGGGGGCTTTGTCCCGCCCGCTGGCAGCCCCGTTTACGATCCGCAACCGATGGTCGTCGGGCACCTGTCGTTGGGTGCCGGTTTTTGGAACGACGACGGCGGCCTTTTTTCCAGCGACGACACCGTCGGGATCTTCTCGGGCGTCGGGCGGGCGAATGTCAATTTCGGCCGCAAGTGGAATTTCGAAATTGAGACCGGCGGGCAATCGCTGTTCAACAACGGCGGCAGCGACTCCAGCATAGGTGCGGCGGGGCACCTCTGGACCAGGCTGAACAGTGCCGCCGTCGGCATATTCGGATCCGCCGATTTTCCGAACGGAGCAACGATCGGCACCCTCGGCGTAGAGGGGGAAACCTATTTCGGTGACATTACGCTGGGCGCCGACGCCAGTTATAGCTGGTCGGACGGGATCGGCGATTTCTGGCGTGTCGGCGGTTGGGCCGGTTACTACTTGACGCCGGATTTCCGGTTGGGCGGCGCGCTCGGTTATCTGTCCGGCGACATCCCCGACACCTGGACGGCCTCGGTGGACACCGAGTATCGCTTTTCAGGCACGCCGTTCAGCGCCTGGGGAGAGGTGAATTATTCCAAGGTTTCCGCTGGCGGCGGTGATGTAGATATCTGGTCGGGGCTGCTCGGCTTCCGCTTCTTCTTGGACGGTGGTGGCACTTTGCAGGAGCATGACCAGGAAGTTCCCTGGGAAGGCCTGCTCAGCACGCGGGTCCGTTTTTAATCCTCTGCCGTGTCGGAAGCAGGGATGCCGAACGGCTCCGGCCGCGAGATCATCGGGTCGCGTTGTATTTCCAGTAGCATCCGACGCTCGCCGAACCGCTCACCGCAGCCCGCCCTGACCCTTCTCTGTTCCCAGCATATTCGAGAATGCGAGCGGAATTGTGCTCCCGATGCCGGACTCGGCGCGACCGAACTCGGCCTTTGCGTCCTGGGTTGTCGCCCTGGCCAGCCGGTCGTGGAGGCGCCGCGCACGCGGACGCCAGGTTGAAAAGGGGCGCCCGAAGGGCGCCCCGCGCCGTCAGTCCGGCAGGGAGGACTCTTGCTACACCGAATAGTACATGTCGAATTCGACCGGATGCGGGGTCTGCTCGAAGCGGGTGACCTCTTCCATCCTCAGCTCGATGTAGGCGTCGATCATGTCGTCGCTGAACACGTCGCCGGCCTTGAGGAAGGCGCGGTCCTTGTCGAGATTGGCCAGGGCCTCGCGGAGCGAGCCGCACACCGTCGGGATTTTCTTCAGCTCGCGCGGCGGCAGGTCGTAGAGGTTCTTGTCGATCGGCTCGCCCGGATCGATCTTGTTGCGGATGCCGTCGAGCCCGGCCATCAACATGGCCGCGAAAGCCAAATACGGGTTGGCCGAAGGATCCGGGAAGCGAACCTCGACGCGCTTTGCCTTGGGGGAACTGGCCACCGGGATACGGCAAGAGGCGGAGCGGTTGCGCGAGGAATAGGCCAAGAGCACCGGGGCTTCGTAACCCGGCACCAGCCGCTTGTAGGAGTTCGTCGTCGGATTGGAGAACGCGTTGATGGCACGGGCGTGCTTGATCAGTCCGCCGATATAGTAAAGGCATTCCTGGGACAGGTCCGAATAAAGCTTGCCGGCAAAAACCGGCTTGCCGCCCTTCCAGATCGACTGGTGAACGTGCATGCCCGAGCCGTTGTCGCCGAACACCGGCTTGGGCATGAAGGTGGCCGTCTTGCCGTAGGCGTTGGCCACGTTGTGGATGCAGTATTTGTATATTTGCAGCCGGTCGGCCATCAGCGTCATCTGGTCGAAGAGCAAACCGAGCTCATGCTGGGCGGCGCCGACCTCGTGGTGATGCTTTTCCGTCTTGCATCCCATCGCCGCCATCGACGACAGCATCTCGGAGCGCATGTCCTGCAGTGAGTCCTGCGGCGGCACCGGGAAGTAGCCGCCCTTGGTGCGCATACGATGGCCGAGATTGCCGACCTCATAGGCGGTATCGGAATTCGTCGGCAGCTCGATGTCGTCGAGTCTGAACCCGGTGTTGTAGGGCTCGGCCGAAAAGCGCACGTCGTCGAACACGAAAAACTCCGCTTCCGGCCCGAAGAAGACGTTGTCGCCGATTTTGGTCTGCTTGAGGTAGGCCTCGGCTTTCTTGGCGATCGAACGTGGATCGCGGCCGTAGGGCTCGTCGGTCAGCGGCTCGAGGACATCGCATACGATCACCATTGTCGTCTGCGCAAAGAACGGATCGATCGCAGCAGTTACCGGATCGAGCATCAGCTTCATGTCGGATTCGTTGATCACCTTCCAGCCGGCGATCGACGAGCCGTCGAACATGATGCCCTCGGCGAAGGTCTCCTCGTCGACCAAGCCCGCGTCCAGAGTGACGTGCTGCCACTTTCCGCGCGGATCGGTGAAACGGAGATCGACGAATTTGACGTCATTGTCCTTCATTGTCTTGAGGACGTTCTTGGCAGTCGTCATGCGATAGTTTCCTTCTGTCTCCGCCCATACGGCATGGGTTCAGGCCTTGACTGGATTTTGGCTTAAGGGGCGCGTGCGGCCGACGATCGGCAGGCCGTTGACGGGTGCACAAAACGGAACGCGGTCAGATTGCGTCCATTCCGCTCTCGCCTGTGCGGATCCGGATCGCCTCCTCCACTTGCGAAACGAAAATCTTGCCATCACCAATACGGCCGGTTTGTGCGGCCTTGCGGATCGCCTCAACGGCTCGCTCGACCATGTCGTCACCGAGAACGACTTCTACTTTTACTTTGGGAAGAAAGTCGACGACGTATTCTGCGCCGCGATAGAGTTCCGTGTGGCCTTTTTGGCGACCGAACCCTTTCGCTTCGGTCACGGTAATTCCCTGAAGGCCAACCTCTTGAAGCGCTTCCTTCACCTCGTCCAACTTGAACGGCTTTATAATTGCTTCAATTTTCTTCATCGCCTCCGCGTCTCCGAATGAAAACAATGACCGCGCCGGGGGCGGTTTCGCCCCGATGTGTGCAGACTTTGTGCCAATCGTCGACGCTGTGGAATCCGCCGAGATATTGAGCTAGTCCGACGGGGGCAGCATGGTGGGGGACGTCGCCGCAGTCAATCTATGATTAAGGAATAGGCAGTTGAACAAAAAGTCGTCAATTGCAGCCGAATGGGCCGCACGATTTTCGAGCCTTCTCGGCGACGGAGCCCCCAAAATAGCCGTATCGGCCACAACGGCACCGGTTGAACTGCTGACTCCCGAAGAGATGGGTGAAGCCGACCGACGGACAATCTCCGCGGGTACCCCCGGGATCAAATTGATGGAACGCGCCGGCCGGGCGGTCGCCGAGGCGGTCGGACGGCGTGTGGCCCCCGGGGCAAGGGTCGCGATCCTCGCCGGGCCGGGCAACAACGGCGGCGACGGTTTCCTCGCCGCCGTGGCGCTGTCCGAGGCGGGATATTCGGTCGCGCTCGGACTTCTCGGCGACCGAGGCAAGCTGACCGGTGACGCCGCGGTGGCGGCGAACAACTGGTCCGGACCTCTCGACGATCTGGCTCCCGCCATCCTCAACGGGGCCGATATTGTCGTTGATGCATTGTTCGGTGCCGGCCTTGACCGGCCGATCGAGGGGACCGCCGCGGCGATGATCGCTGCGGTCAACGAAGCCGGATTGCCGGTGGTGGCCGTCGACCTGCCGAGCGGTATCGACGGACGCGACGGCAGCATCCTCGGTGTCGCTATAAAGGCGGTAGAAACGGTCACCTTCTTTCGCCGCAAGCCGGGCCATCTTCTCCTGCCGGGACGCGTGCTTGCCGGCCAGATTTCGGTCGCCGATATCGGCATCGACGCGAAAGCGCTCGAGGCGATCCGGCCGAAGGCCTTCCACAACATTCCCAGCCTATGGCGGGCCCAATATCCGCGGCCGCTGATCGATGGTCACAAATACACCCGAGGCCATACGATTGTGGTCTCGGGTCCGATGACGCGCACCGGTGCAGCGCGGCTGGCCGCTCGCGCCGCGCTCAGGATCGGCTCAGGGCTCGTGACGGTCGCGGCGCCGCGCGAGGCCCTGTCCGTCCATGCCGCGCAGTTGACGGCAATTATGCTGTTGCAGATGGATGGCGCACTCGACCTGGCCGAAATTCTGGAGGACGAGCGACGAAATGCTGTTGTCATGGGGCCGGCCCTTGGCGTTGGCGAACGCACCAAGTCGCTGGCTCGCGTTGCGCTTGAGCGCACACCGGCGGTAGTGCTCGACGCCGATGCGATCACGTCGTTTGCCGACGGGCCCGAGGCGCTGTTCGAATTGATTCGACAGCGGACGGCGCCGACGGTGCTGACACCGCATGCCGGCGAATTCGCGCGCCTCTTTCCCGACCTTGCCGTCATTCCGTCGAAGCTCGACCGGGCGCGTGCGGCGGCAGACCGCGCTGCCGCGATCGTCGTGCTCAAGGGCCCCGACACCGTCGTCGCAGCGCCGGACGGATTCGCGGCGATCGCCGACAACGCACCGCCGGACCTCGCCACGGCCGGCAGTGGCGACGTCCTTGCCGGTATGATCGGCGGGCTGCTCGCCCAGGGCATGCCGGGCCTCGATGCTGCTGCTGCCGCGGTATGGATGCACGGGGCCGCGGGGCAGGTTGCCGGGCGGGGTCTCGTCGCTGAGGATCTCACCGAGGCGGTGCCGGAAGCGCTTGTAAAAATGGCGCAGCCCGATCCCGGTTAGACGACGGCGTTTCCACGGTTTTTCCTTTGATCAGCGGAATCTCGGTGATATAGAAGCGGCGCCTCGGCTTGAGCCTCGGCCTGTGGCCGGGTCAGGCGGGCGTGGCGGAACTGGTAGACGCGCGGGATTTAGGTTCCCGTGACGAAAGTCGTGGGGGTTCAAATCCCTCCGCCCGCACCACCCGTCGCCGCGGACCGGGCGTGACACCGGGTCGGGTGAGGCAAAAGCAAAAATCCCGACATATTCGGCGGCAGGATCAGGGCCAGGGGCGTAAGGACTACGAGCGATCGAAAAGGAACGGAAGCACGTCAAATGCAGGTAACCGAGACAGTTTCGGACGGGCTCAAGCGCGAGTTCAAGGTCGTGGTACCGGCCGACGAGTTGGACAGCCGGCTGAACGAACGGCTGGTCTCGCTCAGCAAAGAAGTTCGTATCAAGGGCTTCCGGCCGGGCAAGGTGCCGGTCAACCATTTGCGCAAGCTCTACGGCAAATCGGCGATGGCCGAGATCGTGCAGAACGTGATCGGGGAGGTCGCCCGCAAGACCCTCGACGAGCGGGGCGAACGCGCGGCGACGCCGCCGAGCTATGACCTGCCAGAGGCGGAAGAGCACGCGGATCAGGTGCTGTCCGGTAAAGCCGACCTATCCTATACGATGTCCTACGAGGTCCTGCCGAAAGTGCGCCTCAGCGACTTCAAGGCGATCCACGTGGAGCGCCCGATCGTCCAAATCGACGAAGCCGACGTCGAGGCGCAACTGCAGCAGATCGCCGAAAACAGCCGGACCTTCGCTCCGAAGGAGGGCAAGGCCGAAGACGGCGATCGGGTCACGCTGTCTTATGTCGGCAAGATCGATGGCGAGCCGTTCGACGGCGGCAGCGACGACAACGCGGTACTTCGTCTCGGATCCGGACAGTTCATCCCGGGCTTCGAGGAGCAACTCGTCGGCGCGGCGGCCGGCGACGAGAAGTCGATTACCGTCACGTTCCCCAAAGACTACGGCGCGGCTCAACTCGCCGGCAAGACCGCGACCTTCGACGTGACGGTCAAAGAGGTGGCCATGCCGGAAGATCTCGAGATGGACGACGCCCTTGCAGAGCGCCTCGGCCTCGAATCGATCGACAAGCTGCGCGAGGCGATCCGCGAACAACTGCGGGGCCAGTACAACGAGGCCTCGCGCATGAAAGTCAAGCGGCAGATCCTCGATCAGCTCGACGAGGCTCACAAATTCGAACTGCCGCCGAAAATGGTCGAGGCCGAATTCGACAACATCTGGCGGCAGGTCACCGCTGAGATGACACAGAGCAAGCGCACATTCGAGGACGAAGACACCACCGAAGAGGCGGCGCGCGAGGACTACCAGAAGATCGCCGAGCGCCGGGTGCGGCTCGGTCTGGTACTGTCGGAAATCGGCGAGAAGAACAACATCGAGGTTCGTGAGGAAGAGATCCAGAGGGCTCTTGCTGCGCAGCTGCGTCAGTTCCCCGGGCAGGAGCAAGCTGTCCTCGACTACTATCGCAAGGATCCGCAGGCGATCGGCTCATTGCGCGCGCCGATTTTCGAAGAGAAGGTAGTCGACTTCCTGCTCGAACTTGTGAACGTCACCGACAAGTCCGTGACGCCCGAGGAATTCCTCAAAGACGACGAGGAAGAGGGAACGGCGGCGACTGCCGCCTCATAGGTGGTTTTTTGGGCCGTCCCGGGTCTTGGACGGCCCGGTAGGCCCGCAAGACTGCCATCGCCGGCCGACGCTTCAGGCTACTGAAGCTCGCGGGGCCAACCGTCGTGGTGCCGATCGCATAAAGGCTTTCAGCTCGTCCTTATAGAATCGTGCGTTCGCCGTAGTGCTGTGACCGGCGGTCTCGACGCTTGCCGGGATCAGGTGAAGCCGGCCGTGCCGGAGCCGCTTCATGGCGGCCTCGACGATGCCGCTATTGGCCGGATTGCGCTCGTCATCTGCCGAGTTGATCGCCATCACGGCCGCTGCGACGCGCTCGAGGTCGGGGGAGGGGTCGTAGTCGTGGGAAGCGGCAAAACGCCAGATGAAATCGTTCGCGTCGAGTTTCGGCGGCTCGGCAAGCTCGCCGTCGACCAGCGCATCGGCAGCAACGCGGGTCGGTGCCCGGGCGAGCAGCGCCAGGTCGCCGCCGTTGAAGCCGAGCTTGAGAATCGCCTCGGCGGTCTTCAGCGAACGCGGCTGGGCCGCGTATTCGCCGCCGTTGTAGTCGGGGTCGGAGCGGATCGTTTCGATCGCCAGCCGGCGCATGATCTGGTTGCGGCCGGCGACCGCCGACGGTTGGCAGCCCAGTGGCACCAGCGCGTCCATGAAATCGGGATAGCGCACGCCCCAGATCCAGCAATGCATGCCTCCCATCGACACGCCTATGACCAGCCGGACGTGGCCGATGCCGAGATGCTCGGTCAGCAGTCGATGCTGCGCGTCGACCATGTCGTCGTAGTTGTATTTGGGGAAGCGACCGCGAAGGCCGTCGGACGGCTTCGACGAGCGGCCAAGGCCGATCGAATCGGGAATGACGATGAAATGCTTTTCCGCATCGAGTGGCTGGCCGGGTCCGAACAGTTCCCCAGCAAACGCAGGCGTCAGCATGCTCTCGGCCGTTGCATTGCTGCCATGCAGAACCAGCACCGGCTCACCCGACGGAGCACCGACGGTCAGATAGTGGAGATTGAGCTTCGGCAGAACGTCGCCGGTATGAAATCGAAAATCCCGGATCGCCCATTCGCCGGGCCGTGGCGCGGGGTAGGGCAGATTGTCTTTCTGTCTTAGCGGTTCCATACCATTTCTCCGCGCGTGGCGTCCCGCGGTTTTGCCATGTCTTCCAAGGCGATGCAGGCAGCCCTTCCGGACTGGGTCCCCATACCATATCTATAGGTGTTGCCGCAGATTCGCTGTCATCCGGACATCGAACCGCCATTGCGGCGCCGAGCGGCACAGTCAGCCACCACCATTCACCTGAAGGACAGCCATGAAAGATCCGGTCGACACCTACATGCAGACACTCGTTCCGATGGTGGTCGAGCAGACCAACCGTGGCGAGCGCGCCTTCGACATCTATTCGCGGCTGCTTAAGGAGCGGGTTATTTTCGTTACCGGTCCGATCGAAGATCATATGGCGACGCTGATCACCGCCCAGCTTCTGTTTCTCGAGGCGGAGAACTCCAACAAGGAGATCGCCATGTACATCAACTCGCCGGGCGGAGTGGTGACATCGGGGCTGGCAATTTACGACACCATGCAGTTCATCAAGCCAGCGGTGTCGACGCTGTGCATCGGTCTTGCCGCCTCGATGGGCTCGTTGCTGCTCACCGCCGGCGAGAAGGACATGCGATTCGCGTTGCCCAATGCGCGCATCCTGCTGCATCAGCCTTCCGGCGGCTTCCAGGGCCAAGCTTCGGACATCGAGCGCCACGCGGAAGATATCATCAAGATGAAACGCCGGCTCAACGAGATCTACGTGAAGCATACCGGCAAGGACTATGACACGATCGATCGATCGCTCGACCGCGACTATTTCCTGACGGCGCAGGAAGCCAGCGACTTCGGCTTGATCGACAAAGTTTTAAGTACGCGCGCCGCTCTCGACGGCGGCGACAAAACCTGATCTGATCTGCATCGGGATACCAGACGATTGGCCGCGCCTAGGGGCCGCGATCATCGCGTTAAGTATCTCTTGAATAAATCGTGCCTAGCATGGTTGAGTCGCGTTGGGGCGATTGCGTCCGTCGGGTGGGGCGTTAAGGTCGAAGCGTGGCGGTGGCGCCGATCCTGCGCTGCCCTATTATCAAGTTCGAAAGCCGCGGTAGGGTATGTAAGTTCGACCGGGCCGGTGTCGGGGTAAATGAAATGAGCAAAGCCAGCGGTGGCGACAGCAAGAACACCCTCTACTGCTCCTTCTGCGGCAAGAGCCAACACGAGGTCCGCAAACTGATTGCCGGGCCGACGGTGTTCATCTGCGATGAGTGCGTCGAGCTGTGCATGGACATAATCCGCGAGGAGAACAAGTCCTCGCTGGTGAAGTCGCGCGACGGCGTGCCGACGCCGGCCGAGATCTGCAATGTGCTCGACGACTACGTCATTGGTCAGCGCCATGCCAAGCGTGTCCTCTCGGTCGCGGTCCACAATCACTACAAGCGACTCAACCATGCGGCCAAGAACAACGAGGTCGAACTCGCCAAGTCGAACATCCTCCTGATTGGTCCGACCGGCTGCGGCAAAACGCTTCTGGCCCAGACGTTGGCGCGCATCCTCGATGTGCCGTTCACGATGGCTGACGCAACGACGTTGACCGAAGCCGGCTATGTCGGCGAGGACGTCGAGAACATCATTCTCAAGCTGCTGCAGGCTGCCGACTACAATGTCGAGCGCGCACAACGCGGCATTGTCTACATCGACGAGGTCGACAAGATTTCGCGCAAGTCCGACAACCCGTCGATCACCCGCGACGTTTCGGGCGAAGGCGTGCAGCAGGCGCTTCTCAAGATCATGGAAGGGACGATTGCCAGTGTCCCGCCGCAAGGCGGCCGCAAGCATCCCCAGCAGGAGTTCCTCCAGGTCGATACGACCAACATCCTGTTCATTTGCGGCGGTGCCTTCTCCGGGTTGGAGAAGATCATCTCCGACCGCGGCCGCACGACGTCGATCGGATTCTCGGCGCAAGTGGCCTCGCCGGAGGATCGCAAGACCGGTGAGGTCTTCCGTAACGTCGAGCCGGAGGATCTGCTCAAGTTCGGGCTGATTCCGGAATTCGTCGGTCGGTTGCCGGTGGTGGCGACGCTCGAGGACCTCGACGAGGATGCCCTGGTCAAGATTCTGACTGAGCCGAAGAACGCACTGGTCAAGCAGTATCAGCGACTCTTCGACATGGAGAGCGTCGAGCTCAGCATGCATCCCGACGCGCTCGTCGCAATCGCCAGGAAGGCGATCGATCGCAAGACTGGCGCCCGCGGGCTGCGCTCGATCATGGAGGCGATCCTGCTCGAGACTATGTTCGATCTGCCGGGCCTCGACGGCGTCCAGGAAGTGGTCATTTCCAGCGAAGTGGTCGAGGGCGAGGCACGCCCCCTCTACATCTATTCGGACAGACGCGAAGACGTCGGCTCGACCGCCTGAGTCTCCGAACTTCACCCCACGCCGGACCGGCGACGCCGCGTGCCCGCCGGACGGCTCTTCGTGGCGGTTTTTCGGCCTTTTTGCCGGTTATCTTGACTCAAGGGGGGGCTAACGCCACCTAATGCGTCAGCGTGACTAAATTTCCGGCGATTCATTCGGCTTTCAGGAATGCCCAGTTTCGGCGTCTGACCGGATGAAGCGCAAAGCCGGCGGCTTCGTGCCTCCCCGCGAACCGGCGGCGACGAAAGGACAAGAAATGGCCGTCGATCCCAAAGGTTCGACCGGAACTCCCTCCGGCAATGAAATTTTCCCGGTGCTGCCGCTCCGGGATATTGTCGTGTTCCCGCATATGATCGTGCCCCTTTTCGTCGGGCGCGAGAAGTCTATTCGGGCGCTCGAGGAGGTGATGCAGGCCGACAAGCAGATCCTGCTCGCGACCCAGCAGAACCCCAGCGAAGATGAACCGTCGCCCGAGACCATCTACTCGGTCGGAACGCTGGCGACCGTGCTGCAGCTCCTCAAGCTGCCGGACGGCACCGTAAAGGTGTTGGTCGAGGGTGTGGGCCGTGCCGAGATTCTCGGATACACCGACAACGACGCCTACTACGAGGCACGCGCCCGCAGCATGGCCGAAGAAACCGGCAGTGAGGTCGAGGTCGAAGCTCTGGCGCGTTCGGTGGTCGCCGAGTTCGAGAACTACGTTAAGCTCAACAAGAAGATCTCGCCAGAAGTCGTTGGTGCGGTTACCCAGATCGGCGACTTTTCCAAGGTTGCGGATACCGTCGCTTCGCACCTCGCCGTCAAGATCTCCGACAAGCAGGAGATCCTGGCGTTGCCGACAGTGGTCGCGCGGCTTGAGCGCGTGCTCGGCTTGATGGAGAGCGAAATTTCCGTGCTCCAGGTCGAGAAGCGGATTCGTTCGCGCGTCAAGCGGCAGATGGAGAAGACGCAGCGCGAATACTATTTGAATGAGCAGATGAAGGCGATCCAGAAGGAACTCGGCGATTCGGAGGACGGTCGCGACGAGATCCAGGAACTCGAGGAGCGGATCGCCAAGACCAGACTGTCGAAAGAGGCCCGCGAAAAGGCGTTGAACGAGGTCAAGAAGCTTCGCCAGATGAGCGCCATGTCGGCCGAAGCAACCGTGGTGCGCAACTATCTCGACTGGCTGCTGGGTATCCCCTGGGGCAAGAAGTCGAAGGTCAAGAACGACCTCAACTATGCCCAGGAAACCCTCGATGCCGACCATTACGGCCTGGAGAAGGTCAAGGACCGGATCGTCGAGTATCTTGCGGTGCAAAGCCGCGCCAACAAGTTGCGCGGGCCGATTCTGTGTCTGGTTGGACCGCCTGGCGTCGGCAAGACGTCGCTCGGCAAGTCGATCGCCCGTGCCACCGGCCGCGAGTTCATCCGCATGTCGCTCGGCGGCGTACGCGACGAGGCCGAGATCCGCGGCCACAGGCGGACCTATATCGGCTCGATGCCCGGCAAGGTCATCCAGTCGATGCGCAAGGCCAAACGGACAAATCCGCTGTTCCTGCTCGATGAAATCGACAAGATCGGCATGGATTTCCGCGGCGATCCGTCGTCGGCGTTGCTCGAGGTGCTCGATCCCGAGCAGAATTCGAGCTTCAACGATCATTACCTCGAGGTCGACTACGACCTGTCGAACGTAATGTTCGTTACCACCGCCAATACGCTAAACATTCCGCCGGCACTGATGGACCGGATGGAGATCATACGCATTGCCGGCTACACCGAGGACGAGAAGATCGAGATTGCCCGGCGCCACCTGCTGCCCAAAATCCTGAAGGAACATGCGCTGTCGGCGAAGGAGTTCGCCATCGATGACGAGGCGTTGATCACCCTGATCCGGCGCTATACCCGCGAGGCGGGCGTGCGCAATCTCGAACGCGAGATGGCGACGCTGGCGCGCAAGGGGGTCAAGGACCTGATCTTGTCGAACCGCAAGACGATCCGCGTCACAACGAAGAACCTCGAAGACTATCTCGGCGTTCCGCGGTACCGCTACGGCGAGGCCGAGCACGAAGACCTCGTCGGCGTCGTGACCGGCCTAGCATGGACCGAGGTCGGCGGCGAGATCCTGACCGTGGAAGGCGTCATGATGCCCGGCAAGGGCAAGATGACGGTCACCGGCAACCTTCGCGACGTGATGAAGGAGTCGATCTCGGCGGCTGCCTCCTACGTGCGTAGCCGAGCAGTCGATTTCGGCATCGAGCCGCCGCTGTTCGACAAGAAGGACATCCATGTGCACGTGCCGGAAGGCGCCACGCCCAAGGATGGACCGTCGGCCGGCGTGGCGATGGTCACCGCAATCGTGTCGATCATGACCGGCATCCCGGCGCGCAAGGACGTTGCGATGACCGGCGAGATCACCTTGCGCGGACGGATTCTGCCCATCGGCGGGCTCAAGGAGAAGCTCCTGGCGGCACTGCGGGGCGGCATCAAGACGGTGCTGATCCCCGAGGAAAACGTCAAAGACCTGTCGGAAATCCCGGAGAACGTGAAAAGCGGCCTCGAGATCATTCCGGCGGCGCGGATGGACGATGTCATCGCCCACGCTCTCGTTCGCAAGCCCGAACCGATCGAATGGGACGAGAGCAAAGCGGGCAACGTCGGGTCAGCGGTGGCCGAAAACGACGGATCTGAGGCGCGAATTGCGCACTAATCTATTGAAATAACAGGGTTAATAGTGCCCGCTCATGTGGCGGGCACTTCCTTTTCGGGCAATATGGCATAGCAATCAAAATCGCGGGATTCCGCCGTTTTTGCTTGCCAGCGGGTCTTTTTAGCATGAGTGTCGCGCGTGAAGTCGGAGGTGCGATTCGCTTTCGGCTCTGATCAGGGAAAGGGTTGCCTCATGAACAAGAATGATCTCATCGCGGCTGTCGCGGAACGCACCGGGCTTTCGAAAGCTGGCGCGGGTCAAGCCGTGGACGCGACATTCGATGCCATTACCGCCGCCCTGAAATCGGGCCAGGAGGTCAAGGTCATTGGCTTCGGTAATTTCAGTGTCGCCAGGCGCGCGGCCAGTATGGGCCGTAATCCGCGGACCGGAGAGGCGATCAGCATCGCCGCCTCGAATACCCCCAAGTTCAAGGCCGGCAAGGGCCTCAAGGATGCGGTCAATCGCTGATCGTATCGCGATTGCAGAATTCGTGTGCGACCTCGCGGCAAACCGCGGGGTCGCCCGCATTTTTGGCAGAGCGCCCGCCGCCCGCTTGCGCAGGCCACGCCAACCGCCTAAATCCGTGCCGGTTGCCGTGGGGCGGTTAGCTCAGCTGGTAGAGCGCCACGTTTACACCGTGGATGTCGGGAGTTCGAGCCTCTCACCGCCCACCATGGCTTCGCGAAATCGCAAGCTGATGTGCCCGTTGTCGGTTCCTATTGTTTAGCGACGGGTGTGATCGAAAATCGTCGCCGAAGCCGGATGACGTCGCTGTCGACACAAGGCACCATCCTTTTCGTAAGCTCACAATGGCGGAGCCGGCACGGCGCCGGCAAGATGAGCCGAAACGCATTCATGCCGGCGTTTGCCCGCGCGCTAGCCTCCCGAGGCTTCCATGCGCGGCATTTCAAGGATCCGTGGCTGTTCTTGTTGGCGGGGAAGATCGACGGACCGGTCATCGTCGTCCCCGTCTACAACGAGGCCCGCTCGCTCAGAATGCCGCGCTACATTGAGGCCGTTGCCAGGAAACGCTACGGCGCTGCCGCCGTCCTGCATCCAACACACATCGCGGCGCTGATTTCCGACAAGGTGGCGACGAACCGTGCGCTGAGCGAGGTTGGTGTGCCGATGCCGCCGCTCGTCGAGGGGCGCGC